>OLFX01000010.1_pt1 | contig 324115 bp, 260 predicted proteins | sample 1605091 | NCBI WGS metagenome assembly OLFX01 (sample SAMEA3888906, study PRJEB22519) | human gut metagenome | biome: human gut; feature: human-associated habitat; material: faeces | place: Denmark | collected 2012
GAGTATTGGGAAACCTATCATAGAAATATGACAAGGCGCCGGGTACTTAGCCTACACAACCAGATTGTAAAGGCTGTCAATGCGCACTTTTCCAACATTGCGATCCCGCATCAGATCGCTATGCTGGAGCAGCGAACCCGCGAGCTGAAAGCCCTGAGCATCGAAATTCTCAACCTCGCAAAACAGGCTAAAGAGTGGTTGCGAATATAAGGTCGGGTTCCTCGCCCGGCGGAGCCTTGCGCTATAACAAGGAAAAGGTAGATAAAGGCGAAGCCGAAGTCCTCTTCCGGCAGAAGATGCTCGAACCGTTCGACCGATACGGACGTCTCGATATCGACGCCTGCATGGAGAGTTTCCGGCCATACCTCGAAGCCAACCGCAGAACGACCAATACGGTATTCCATGTTTTACTGAATCCTTCGCCCGAAGACAAACTGACAGGCGAACAGTTACGGGAAACCGCCAAGGAGTATATGGAACGTATGGGATATGGAGATCAACCTTATATTGTTTTCAAGCATAATGACATTTCCAGAGAGCATCTCCATCTGGTATCGTTGCGTGTCGATGAGAACGGACATAAGCTGTCGCATGATTTCGAAACAGAATAACGGAGAGCAACGGCAAAGAATCGGGACTGTGGCTTTTCCGCGGTTCCGTTTTTTGCGCAGCGGGACATTATAAGATCTTCGACATCAACCTGCGGCAGCATTTCTATTCGCCGGAGGTGGTCCACGACTCGCTCTGCCGCAGCAATATTCTGAAAACAAACGACGAGGAGTTGACCGTCGTAAGCCGGATGTTCGGCATACAGGCGCAGTGCCGCGACCTGCTCGAAAAATACGGACTCCGTACCGTGATACTCACCTGCGGCGCCGTCGGAAGCCATGTATTCACTCCGGACGGCATGTCGTACGTCGCCACGCCGCACGTCGAAGTGGCCGACGGTGTCGGCGCGGGGGATTCGTTCACGGCGCAGATCAGAAAGGAATAGGCGGCGGTCAGTTGACCGCCGCTTGTTCTGATGAAACACCCGGAGACTTTCGTTTGCAATAACGTTCGCACTGCCCGGCGATGTCGTAGCCGAGCATCGCGCCGAGCATGAAATCCTCCTCGGCGGAGAGTTCGTTGAGCGGCTTGTGGATGAATGTCGCCACGGTCTCCAGACACATGCGATTGCCGAAGTAAAGATTCACCTTGCTGTCGGTCACCGACTGAATCCGGTAAGCGATACCCAGCCTTTCCAGCCGCTCGGAGAGCAGAGAAGCGCAGGTGCGGCACATCGTGCAGAGCACCAGACTCCGTACACCTTTCTGGAACTCGTAAATCTGGTGCAGGAACAGCTTCATCGAATCGTAACGGCTGAACTCCTCGGCGCTCATCGTTACTCGTTTTTAATCTGTTCGCACCATGCGGCAACCCGCCGGTCGGTCTTGTCGGGCGCGCTTTCATCGACGGCAAGTCCCACGAACTTTCCGCCGCGGCAGACCAGCGAACCTGTTTCGTCATACCCTTCGGGCGCATAGGCTCCGACGAACGTGCAGCCGCTCTGCTGCAAGCCGTCGTAAATCAGCCCGACGGCATCGCAGAACGTATCGGGATAGGAACCGCTGTCGCCGCAGCCGAAAAGCGCCGCCTTTTTACCGCTCAGATCCTGCGCCTTCAGCTGATCCAAAAAGCCGTACCAGTCGTCCTGCAATTCGCCTGCGCCCCACGTCGAAGAACCCAGCACGAGCAGGTCGTATTTCTGCACTTCGCCGGCCGGCGTATCGGCCACATTGTGTACATCGGCGTCCGCGACGCCCAATTGTTTGGCAATATCCGCAGCCACGGCCTCGGTCGTGCCCATCGTACTGCCGAAAAAGATACCAGTCATAATTTCGTCGTTTTTGGTTTACGGCAAAGAAACAGCATTCCCACCGGATCGTCAATACCGGATTTTAGGGGTTTTGGCGCGGCCGGATAGCATTATGATGGGATGCCGCACGAACGCAACTCATTATTAATTGGTGATGATTGCAATGCAATTTACCAAGATATGGCGATTGCCGCATATGCCGGGGCGCTATACTTTTGTCCCGTGAAAACAGAACTATGCGGCTACTCCTGAAATATTTGCTATTTATCCTGCTGCCTGCGTACACGTACGGGCAGTCCGGCCGGCCCGACGCCGGGATCACGTTCGAAGTTACCGATTCCCTGCACAATCCGCTGGCGTATGCTACGGTGGCGCTGACTCCTATGTCGGGGGGGGGAAAGGCCTACGCGACGACGACCGATGAGGAGGGCCGGGCACGTTTCACCCTGCCCGCGAATACCTACAATGCGGATATCTCATATATCGGATATGTCTCCCAACGGATGGAGGTACGGCCCGTCAGCGGCAGCGACATGCTGCGGACCGTCCGGCTCCGGACAAGCGACACGCAGATCCGCGAGGTCGTAATCACGGCGACCCAAGTGCGGGGACCGGTCTCGGGCGTGCATATCGGCCGGGACGCGATGAACCACATCCAGCCGTCGAGTTTCGGGGACCTGCTCGAACTGCTGCCCGGCGGACGGGCCTCCGACCCCTCGTTTTCCTCCTCGAACCACATTCATCTGCGCGAGATCGGCACCTCGAACAGCGATTACCAGACTACATCGCTCGGCGTTTCGTTCGTCATGGACGGAATTCCGATGTCGAACGACGCGGGCATGACATACAATTCGGGAACGACCGTCGGCAATAATATTTCATTGAACAGAGGCGTCGACATGCGCACGATGCCGACCGATGAAATAGCTTCGGTAGAGATTCAGCAGGGCATTCCGTCGGTCGAATACGGCGATCTGACCAGCGGACTGATCAAGATCAAGCGCAAGGAGGGAGGCCGCAACCTCGAAGCCCGCTTCAAAGCGGATCTGGGCAGCCAGCTGCTCTATGTCGGCAAAGGATTCGAATGGGGCGCTCCGGCCGACCTGCTGACGATGAACGTCGGCGCGACATGGCTCAACTCCCACGACGACCCGCGCAATACGCGCCAGAACTACCAGCGTGCGACCGGATCGTGGCGCATGAAGAAACGCTGGGAAAGCACCTCGGCCTACCGTTACACGTTGGGCGGATCGCTCGACTACACCGGCTCTTTCGACCGCCAAAAAAGCGACCGGGATATCGACGAAGGCCCGGCGGGCATCCCCCTCGAACGCTACAAATCGAGTTACAACAACGTCGTCGCGGCGGTGAATTTCACCGCCGAATCCAAGGGTGCGAATTTTTTCCGCAGCTTCGATTTTTCCGCTTCCGTCTCTTCCGAATTCGACCTGATCGACCGCTGGCGTTACCGAGCGAACAGCGGCAACGTCCCTATACGCACGGCAGTCGAAGAGGGCGTCTTCGATATGGAAGTGCTGCCGGTCCGCTATGAAGCGACCCTGCAGGTGGACAACAAACCGTTCTACGCCAACGCCAAGGCGGTAGCCCTGCTGGGAGCCGACACCCCGCTGAGCCGCAACACGATCCGCATCGGAGCCGAATGGAACATGTCGAAAAATTACGGCGGCGGTCTGCTTTACGACGTGACGCGCCCATTTACCGACCTGATGAGTTCCCATCCGCGGCGTTACGACGCCCTGCCGGCGCTGCACCGGCTCTCGGCGTTTCTGGAGGACAATACGACGATTACGGCCGGCGAGTGGCGGATCGAGATAATGGCCGGACTGCGTACGACGGCCATGGCCAATCTCGGAAGCCGTTACACCCTGCAGGGCAAATTCCATTTCGATCCGCGTGCCAACCTCTCGGTGACGCTTCCGGCGTTCGACATGGCAGGCGACCCGATGCGCATCACATTCGCGGGCGGCGCGGGATGGCACACCAAAACGCCTACGCTCGACCAGCTCTTCCCCGAACCGGACTACTCCTATTACACGCGGCTCAACTATTTCCCGGCGGACGACGAATCGAAACGCCGTGTCAATGTGGAAGTCTTCAAGCACGACCCCACCAATTACGACCTGAAGGCGGCGCGGAACTTCAAATGGGAGGTGCGCGGCAATGCGGAGTGGAACGGATACGGATTGTCGGTAACCTATTTCCGGGAGAATATGACCTCGGGATTCCGCACCTCGACCGACGTACTCACCCGGACCTACCGCGAATACGACACCGGACCGCTCAAGGATATGGAGTTCACCGGACCGCCGCAGCTCGAATGGCTTCCCTACAAGGACAAAACGGTATTCCAGACCGTCGGCGTCAAGACCAACGGAAGCCGCACATTCAAGCAGGGCATCGAATTCTCGCTCTCCACGCGGCGCATCCGGGCGCTGGCCACGAAACTCATCGTCTCGGGCGCCTATTTCAAAACCCGCTATGAGAACAGCGAACCCCAGTACGTCCTGACGACCGTACAGCTCGCAGAAGGAACGCCCTATCCTTACATCGGGCTTTACGATCAGGACGACAACACGTTTCACGAAGTATGCAACACCAATTTCCTGCTCGACACCCAGATTCCCAAACTGGGGCTGATTTTCTCCACGTCGTTCCAATGCCAGTGGTTTTCCGGCATGAAGGCCGAATGGTGCAATCCTGCGCCGACCAGCTACCTCGACCTGCAGTTACAGGAACATCCGTTTACGGCCGAGTCGGCAGCCGACGGTATTTTGCAGCATATGATCCACGACAACGTATCGAAAGAAGCCTATCTCTACCGTCTCACGCCTTTCAGTATGAACGTCAATCTCAAAATCTCGAAACGGCTTTACCGCGACCGGCTCAACATTGCGATTTTCGTAAACCGGCTGTTCACATACAGTCCTTCGTACAGAAACGAGACCAACGCACTGGTACGCCGCTATTCCAGCCCCTATTTCGGCATGGAACTCAACTTCAAACTGTAATGCGATGATGATGAAATCTACCATACGGACCCTGTTTCTGCTCTCCGCACTGCTGTTTTCGGCCTGCGAAAAAGACGATTCGATTTTCACCGAACTGTCCATCCGGTTCGTGATGCCGGACAGCCGCCCCGTCGAAAAGCTGGAAATACGCACAGACATCTCCTACTTCGACAATATCAACTCCGGAGAGCGGGTGCCATTTCCCGCCGCCGAACAGAACAGCGCGACAATACGGCTCCGCAAAGGGGTTTACACGTTCATCGTCGAAGCCGACGCGACCTATTCGACCGGAGAAAAGAAGATTCTGCGCTGCACGGATTACAATCAGATTCCAGCAGCAATGACTTGGGTAGAGGACAGCGAATCGATCGTGTTGTTACTAAAATCGATCTGACGATGATGAAGGCCCTTTTCCTGTCGATACTGGCGCTGCTGCCCGCCGCCGCTTCCGCCCAGCGCGATACGCTCGGCGTATTGGAGCGTTCTTCCGTTTTCAGCGCGGAGGACGAACGGGCCGTAGCCGGATTTCATACGGAGTCGCCCGCGATGATGCTCTACCGCAGCGAACAGTCGCTTTCGCAGATCTCGCTCCGCATCGACCTGCGCCGTGAGCAGGAGGCGCTGCTGCAGCCGCTGGGCGACGGAGCCTTCGACGGGGGATTTTATGCCGAAAGCTACCGGCGGCTCAGCGAGCGGTCGGCAACGTGGGCAGACGCCCGGTACGTCCGCGGCAACCGCCGCAACGTCTGCTGGAACTCCACGGCCGACTACCTGCTGCTCTATCCCTGCATCACGGCGGATTCCGCCGGAGGAAACCTCTCGACCGAGGAATATGCTTTCGGCGGCGGCTATGTCCACCGGGTGGGACGCTTCGACCTTGCGATCCGGGGTGATTACCGCGCCGGACAGGAATACCGTCAGGTCGATCCGCGGCCCCACAACGTCGTGTCGGATTTCACGATCAAACTCGGCGTAGGCATGCAGTTCCCTCAGTACGTTTTGGGGCTGGACCTGCAGGGGCGGCTCTATAAACAGGATCAGGACATAGACTTTTTCTATCCGCCCGGCGCCAGCTCTTCCGAGCTGTATATGACCGGACTGGGCAGTTATTACACCCGCTATTCACTGAACAGCGAGAGTTTCAACATCGGCTATGACGGAAAGGGTTGTCTGCTGGCGGCACAGCTCATGCCGCGGCACGCGAAAGGCTGGTATGCCCGTGCCGCATTCGAAAGCCTTACGACGGAGCGGCTCAACAAATCCAACAACACGGTCCCCATAACCCGGCTCAAAACCCGTCAGGCGACCCTCTCCGCAGCCTACCGCAGCGGCCGCTGGAGCCTGCGCGCCGGAGGCGGCTATGAACTGCGCCGCAGTATCGAAATGATAGCCGACCGTACGGGACACAGCGTCATCGTCGATGAACAGGCGATGTATAAGAACCGTATCTGGCACGCCGACGCCGAAGCGACCGTCGAATGGCGGCGCGGCACGGTGAATTACATGCTCAGTCCCCGCGCGGAATGGCGGCAGTCCACGGCCACGTACGCCTATCCGGCACGGCGGATGCGGCTTGCGCAGTTCTGCGGAGCGGTACGCGGCAGCGCAGAATGGCTCCGTCCGCAGTGGCGCGTGAAAGCGACGGCAGGAATCGGCTGTTACGTCTCGCCCGACGAGGAGGTTTCGCTCAGCAACGTGCTGAACAACATTTCGGAATACCTGACTTACACGGCGGCGCGGCTGAGCGGCCGGGCCGTCGCCCCCGAGGTGTCCCTGCGGGCCGAACGCCGCCTGAGCCGGAATCTGGCCTGCTTCGCCGAGGCGGGGTGGACGCCCCGGTTTTACAGCGGAGGATTGTCCGAACACGTTCTGACGGCGACGTTCGGCATCCTGTTCTAAACGATCGAACCAATATTTGTCAAACCAATAATAAAAACCAATTATGAAAAAGCTTTTCTTAATTCTCACCACGGCCCTCTTCGCAGCGGGCTTCGCATCCTGCACCGACGATCCCGAAGAAACGGTCAATCCCGTCGTCGTATCCGAAATCTTGCGCGCGCTCGGCGGCAATGTGCTGGTAAACGTGCCCGAGGAAAATTTCGACGTGAATATTCCCGCCGATGCTGCGTCGTGGGTTCAGATCAATGAAGCCGAATCTTCGGGCAAAGCGCTGGTGCTGTCCGTCGATGAGAACGAAACGGGGACGGAACGTTCGACCGTCGTGAACGTGACGCGGAGCGGCAAGAGCACCGTTCTGGCGACCGTAACCATCAAACAGAGCGACATCACGCTGCAAGCCGGCGAATTCGTGATCGAGGAGATCTACTTCACAGGCACGGCGCTTCCCGAAACGGGAAAGCCTGACAGGTGGCTGGGCGACCAATACATCAAGATCCGTAACAACTCCGACGAAGACCTCTATGCCGACGGCATGATGCTGATCCTTTCGAGCGGACTCAATTCGGGCATGAACAGCGAGATGATCGAAGGCAAGGACTTCCGCAAGGAGTGTTGTGCGGGCAATGCGTTCTACTGCATTCCCGGCAACGGACAGGATGTGCTGGTCAAAGCCGGCGAGTCGCTGATCGTCGTCAACAACGCCCAGAACCACACCATCGGCAACCCGAACTCGTGGGACGCCACGAAAGCCGATTTCGAGTGGTACGACGTTTCGTCGAACGAGAACTATCTGGATATCGACAACCCCGACGTGCCCAACCTCGACAAATGGTACGCTTCGACATTGACGGTCCAAGTGCTCCACAACCGCGGCTTCAACGCCGTGGCTATCGCCATGCCGCCCGTCGGCCTGACTGCAAAGCAGTTCCTCGCCGAATACCCGCTCGAAGACGCCCAGTATATCTTCCACTCCCCGAACGGCTCGGACTACACGATGCCGCTGCGCAACTGCTACCGCGTGCCTAACGAATGGGTGCTCGACGCCGTGAACACGGGCTGCCGCGACGAATACTACATCGCCCCGTGGGACGCTTCGCTCGACGCAGGTTACGCATGGTGCGGTACGGCCGACGGAGATGCCTACCGCTTCGGCAAGTCGGTGATCCGCAAGACCGGTTCCGACGGCAAACTCATCGACTCGAACAACTCGACCAACGACTTCGAGTCCAATACGAAGGCGTCGCTGATCAAGTAAGCCGGAAGAACGACCATTCTTTATGACCGATTCTGTCATCGAATGCCGCAACCTCACCCATTGTTACGGGGAGCGGCTGATATACAAAGACCTGAGTTTCGAGGTTCCGCGCGGGCGGATCCTCGGACTTTTGGGTAAAAACGGCACCGGAAAAACCACGACCATCAACATTCTGAGCGGCTATCTCCAACCGCGCGCCGGACAGTGTCTGATCTTCGGCGAGGATATCCGCACGATGCGGCCCGAAACCCGCGCCCGGATCGCCCTGCTGATCGAGGGACACGTGCAGTACGCCTTCATGACCATCGAGCAGATCGAACGGTTCTATGCGCGGTTTTATCCCCGCTGGAACCGCGACGCCTATTACGGACTGATGGAAATGCTGAAGGTGGCGCCCCGGCAGCGCATCTCGCGCATGTCGTGCGGACAGCGTTCGCAGGTGGCCTTAGGGCTGATTCTCGCCCAGAACGCCGATCTGCTCGTGCTTGACGACTTCTCGATGGGACTGGACCCCGGTTACCGCCGCCTGTTCGTAGAATACCTGCGCGACTATGCGCAGAGCGAGGAGAAGACCGTTTTCCTTACCTCGCACATCATTCAGGACATGGAAAAGCTCGTGGACGACTGTATCATCATGGATTACGGAAGCATTCTGGTACAGATGCCCGTCGGCGAACTGCTCGGCACGTTCCGGCGATACACCTTCACGCCGGGCGCCGACGTCACGATCCCCGCCGGCGACGGCCTCTACCACCCGAGCGTCGTGAACGGGCGCGCCGAACTCTATTCGTTCGACTCCCCTGCGACGGTACAGGGCGTGCTGGAGCGCGCGGGCATTGTCTGCAGCGACCTGCGCGGCGAAACGCTGAACCTCGAAGACGCTTTCATCGGACTGACCGGAAAATACTAAACCCGAATTATGATCAAAGCCATATTCTACAAAGAGTGGATCAAAATGCGCTGCTTCTATCCGCTGAGCGCATTGTTCCTCTTCGGAGCCACCGCCTATGCGCTGCTGCGCGTCCAACGGGTGATAACCTTCAAGGGTGCGGCGCACGTCTGGGAGGTGATGCTCGAAAAGGAAGTTGTCTTCATCGACATTCTCCAATACCTGCCGGCCCTGCTGGGCGTATTGCTCGCAGTGGTTCAGTTCGTCCCCGAAATGGCCCAGAAACGGCTGAAGCTGACGCTTCACCTGCCCTTTCCACAGTGGAAGATGATTCTGCTGATGTCAGGCATCGGGCTGGGAGCGCTGGCATTGCTGTTCATCGTGCAAACCGCCGTGATGTGGGGGTACTTCCACGCCCTGCTGGCGCCCGAACTGGTCGCGCGGATTCTGCTGACGGCGCTGCCGTGGTATCTGGCCGGGCTGACGCTCTACCTGCTGACGGCATGGATCTGTCTCGAACCCACATGGAAACGGCGGCTGGCGAATCTGCTGATCGCCGTGGGCGTCTGCCGGATCTTCTTCCTCTCCGACACCCCGCAGGCCTACGACGGCATGCTGCCGTGGCTGGCGCTGCTGCTGGTATGTTCGCTGTTCTTCCCGCTGCTTTCGGTATACCGTTTCAAGCAGGGATGTCAGGATTAACCCGCAAAACGACAAATCTATGATAAAGAGTATCAAAACCGGAATAATCCTCCTTGCGGCGCTTCTGCTGGCATGGCTGCTGCCGTGGTGCTACGCGTTCGTGTTCGCATCGCCTTCGTGGTCGCCGTTCACGCTCTACAGCTGCGTGACGCACGGATTCGCATCGGTGGATTTCGACCGCGAAAACAACGTCGCCGGACGCGATCTGCAGGGCAACACCTACACCCAGCAGCAGTTCGACAGTATCCTGCCGACGTTCTATTACCGCCAACTCGCCGCCGAAGGGAGGTTTCCGTCCGAAATCGAGGGCGTGGCGGTCGAATCGCGCGACGTGGAGCGCACGAACTTCATGTTCCGCACGTCGCCCGGCGAAATCAACCGCCGCAGACCGACGGTCTATCAACTGCTGGAATCGATGCCCGACCGCATCGATTTAGAACCGGCGACGGACGTGTTCCGCATCACCGGCGAGGGAATCGAGTTCGTCGATATGGAGACCAACACCATCGACCAAAAGAAGAGCGCGGCATTCACCAAAGTCCTGCGGGACAAGGGATTTTCGTTCCCGGCCCGCGTCGTCTCCGGCAACCCCTCGACGCGCAAGCGGTACGACAACGGCTACCTGCTGGTGGACGACGCGCAGCGCGTCTACCACATGAAGCAGGTCCGCGGCCGCCCGTTCGTGCGCCGTACCGACGTTGCGGACTCGCTGCAAATCGGCCAGATTTTCGTCACGGAGTTCGCCGACCGCAAAAGTCTCGGTTTTCTGGTGGACAGCGAAAAGCGTTTCTATACGCTCGGTGCGGAGGATTACAAACTGCACGAGATTCCCGTCGGGAAATTCGGCCCCACACGGGAGAACATGATGATCATCGGCGACATGTTCTACTGGACGGTCACCATCCAAGGCGCCGAATCGAAACGCTATGTCGCCGTGAACGCCCGCGACTATTCACTGGCGGACGAATACCGCCCCGAAGAGAAACCGCAGGCATGGGCCGAGTACGCAAAATACCTGTTTCCCTTCGAACTGTCGTTCACCTCGCCGCTGGACGGCTACGTAAAGCCCCGGATTGCGGAGGTGTCGTTTCAGGCCCTCTGGCTGGGACTCGTGCTCGGCGCGTTCTATGCGCTCATCCGCCGCAGATCGCCCGGCGGACGGCTCTGGCAGACCGTCGGCGTCGTCTTGTTCGGACTCTTCCTCTTCGTCCCGCTGCTGGTATTCGGCACGGCAAAACGATGACAACAAACCCATACGCAAGAGAAGGGCGGACGTTTTCGACGTCCGCCCTTTTATCACACGCAGTTTCCCGGATCAGGTCAGGAAAATAAACAGCAGCGGAATCAGAATCCCCGCGATCAGCTCGACGCCTCCGCCCCGCAATCCTTTCGGGCCGCGCATCATCACCAGCCCGGAAAGCACGATTACGATCAATCCCGCTAAAAAGACATCCGAAAAGACCGTCCACCAGCGCGACGGATTGTAATGCAGCCGGTTCAGACTGCTCAGCACGGGCCGCTTGCGGATCGACTCGTAGACGGCGTGTCCCGACGCCAGATCGACCGTCAGCGAACTGCCGCCCCGGATAAAGACTTTCAACCGGTCCGGTTCGGGAAAGTAATGTTTCAGGTAATTGCCCTCCTCGCCGACGCGCAGGAGCAGTTCCTCGGCCCGCGCACGGGTCCACTCCTGCTCGGCGCGCGGTATCTCCTGTGCGAAGACCAGCTCGGTCCGGCGCACCGAATAATCGGAATTGAAATCGCGTTTGTGGTTGAGCATGAAGCCCGAAACCGCATAAATCAGCAGTACGCCCGAAAAGAAAAAGGAGAGGTCGCGGTGAACGGGCCTGCTCCATTTCCTCACGGCGGACATAAACGACCGTGTCCCCATGACGTGCAAAACTTCTTATTTCAAAACTTCATAACTCCCGCCGTCCACATGGTAGAACGAAAGGTATTCCTTGCCTTCTTTGGCTTTGCGGTCGGCGATACGGGCACGGAAGTCGGCGATACGCTTTTCGGTGCTGCTGGCAACCGATTCGCCGCGGGCCTGATGTTCGGCGCTGCATCCGGCTTCGCCCTCGCCGTGCTGCCGGGCGATCTGGTCCTTGAGCCGCAGCTCCCACTCGGCAAGGTAAGCCTCGTCGATCCGGTCTTCGACCAGCGTGCCCGTCACCCGCACGACGTTGTTCACGCATTCGGGCTTGAAGCTGCCGATCTTCTCTCCGGCTTCAATGCGGATCACCTGCGTATCGTCGGTTCCCATTAGGAAAATCTTGCGGCCCCCGTGGCGGCAGATATGCGTGCAGACGCCCTCGACCGTCACCTTGCCGCCGGTCAACTTCTCAGCATCGGCGAGCAGGTTATCGACCTCCATGACGGAACTCTGCGTTTCTGAGGTTTGAGTCTCCGAAGCGTTCTTTTTATTCGGGTTCCCGCCGCACCCAGCAAGGAAAAATACGGCGGCTGCAAGCGCCGCACAATAAACGAAATGTCTCATAATCGGTTTGAATTTTTTCTTCGTTTTCCGCATTCGGCGCAACGGGCCGTCCCGCAGCGTCTCGGCAGATTTTAGTAATACAAAGAAACGACATTACGCCGGGAACGGCAATACCTAATTTTAGGGGTTTTCAGGAGCCGCAATACCTTTATAGATGGATAGCGGCCGCTCCGAGACCGGGGTTTCAACGCTCCGTGATCTTATAATCTTCGCCCAGCACCCGCTGCAATTCGGCCAGCTCCGGCTCCCGCCCAGTGAATTCGACCGTCGCGGCAGGAGGATCGAGAGTAACAACGGCACGGAGACCTTCGATGCCGTTCAGGGCCTTTTCGACATGCATCCGGCAGTGGTTGCACATCATTCCTTCGATACGATACTCTTTTTTCATGGCTGTTTGTTTTTTGGTTATAAATTCTGTATTTATTTTATGGACGGCTTTCGTGCCGAGCCGTTTTGTACTCAGCTGCAGGCTATTGGCCACAACGCTCACACTACTCAGGGCCATGGCGGCCCCGACGAGCATCGAATTGAGCAGAAACCTGGTCAGCGGATAGAGCACGCCAGCGGCGACAGGCACGCCGATCAGGTTGTAGATAAACGCCCAGAAAAGGTTCTGCCGAACGGTGCGCACGGTCGCGGCCGAAAGGCGGACCGCCGCGGCGATCTTCGTCAGGTCGGACGAAAGAATCGTGACCTTCTCCACGTCGATCGCAATGTCGCTCCCCTGCCCCATGGCAATGCCCAGATCGGCCTGCGCCAGCACCGCACTGTCGTTGATGCCATCCCCGACCATTGCGACACAGCGACCATGGCAGCGAATTCTTTTGTCATAAGAAAATTGCAAAAACTATCGGTACAAAAGTATGTTTTGTCGATTCATATGCTTCCCCTGACAGAAAAGGGGCAATTGAAAATCAGAATAAACCATCAGGCAATATATACTGAATGGGGCAGATTTCTTTGTGTTAACGGAAGAGTTTATTAAACAAGTGCAATACAATGAACAGAAGACATCGGGAAAATTAAAATTTTCTTCGTCTAAAAAAGTTCTTTAAACTAATTTCTTAAAATTGCACTCGCCGGTTGACCCTGCCTAATTTGCCCATCTCGAAAATTTTTCGTATCTTGCGATAGGTTATTTGAAATGCGGTATTTGAGCGCAAGAAGCTGAAAACAAACCGTTGCCTTCTCGTTACCTACTCTCCTATACAAAAATGTAACTACCATATAAATCAAGTCGTTACATTACTTTAATCCCGCACCTCTGTGGGTCCGCCGCATGTTTTCGCCTGCACAGGACGGTTATTTGAACCACTCCTGCAAATGGTCGCGGCCGTAGAAGTAGTAGACCGCAAGCCCCACCCAGCTGGTGAGCAGCACCACGACCGCCGCGATGACCTTTCCGCCCGTGGAGATGTTCTTTTTGAAAATGTCCAGCACGCACCAGATTGCGCACACGAGGCCGATCAGCCAAACAATCGTTCCAATCATAACATTTTGAATTTAGAGAAACATTGATGTTCGAATATGTCCGCCGGGTAAACCACGTCCGAGAGAAACAACCCCTGGGCCGGTGCGCCGGCGCTCGACCGCGACAGGTCGCGGCTCTCGACGATCGAGCGGAACCCGTCGGGCGTGTAACGTCCGCGCCCCACGTCGACCAGCGTGCCTACCAGCGACCGCACCATATTCCGCAAAAACCGGTCCGCACGGATCGTGAAACACATCGTGCCGCGGGAGTCGATCGTCCAGACGGCCTCCTTCACACGGCAGATGTTGGTCTTGTTGTTCGAATTGAGCTTGGCGAAAGAGGTGAAGTCGTCGTACGCGGTCAGCATCGCCGCCGCCTCGTTCATCCGCCCGACGTCGAGCGGCACGTAATACTGCCACGTCTCGTGCCGCGTGAAGGGATTCTTGCGCGGCTCGATGAAGTAGCGGTACTCCCGTTCGCGGGCGTGGAAGCGGGCGTGTGCATCCTCCGCCACGGGCGTCATGCTGCCCACGGCAATGTCGCCCGGCAGCAGGAAATTGAGCTTGTAGACCGTCTGCGCAGGATCGGCGACGGGACGTTCGCAGTCGAAGTGCGCCACGTAATAGGCCGCATTGACCCCCGTGTCGGTACGCCCGGCGCCCGTCAGAGCAACCGGTTCGCGCAGCAGGGTAGCGAGCGCCCGTTCGAGCGTCTGCTGCACCGACGGCTGGTCGGGCTGCCGCTGCCAGCCGCAGTAGGCGGCCCCGTTGTACCGGAGTTCGAGAAAATAGCGCATACCGGAAATGATTTGTCCGGCAAATATACGAAATTCCGGAATACTATTGTACGCTCTCCTGCGTTTAGATTCATAAATAATTCGTATCTTTGTACGAATATTTCGACAAAACAAATGAAAGCAGCGATCATAGGATACGGCAAGATGGGCCGCGAAATCGAACGGATTCTCACGGAAAGAGGGCACGAAGCGGCTCTGATTATCGACACGGACAACGCGCACGAACTCGACGCCGCACATCTGGCGGGCATCGACGTCGCGCTGGAGTTCACGACGCCCGAAACGGCCTACCGGAACATCCGCACCTGCATCGAATGCGGCGTGGCGGCGGTGAGCGGCACGACGGGCTGGACCGACCGCCTCGGGGAGTTGCAGGAGCTGTGCCGCGAGCGGGGCGGGGCGTTGTTCTACGCCTCGAACTACTGTCTGGGCGTGAACCTGATGTTCCGCCTCAACCGGCAGCTGGCCGCGATGATCGACCGCGTGGGCGGCTACGACGTGCGCATCGAGGAGGTGCACCACACCCAGAAGAAGGACGCCCCGAGCGGCACGGCAATCACGCTGGCCGAGGGAATCGTCGAAAACCTCGCCGGCAAGCAGGGCTGGGTCAACCTGGCTCCGGGAATCGAACACGCCGCCAACCGCATCGAACGCAGCGGAGAGGCGCCCGCCGACCGGATCGAAATCCGCTCCGTGCGCGAAGGCGCCGTCCCGGGCATCCACACCGTGACCTACGAATCGGAGGACGACGTGCTGGAGATCAGACACACGATCAAGAACCGCCGCACGCTGGCCCTGGGAGCCGTCGTGGCCGCCGAATTCCTCTGCGGAAAACAAGGGGTCTACTCGATGGACGACCTGCTGCGCAATGCATAATTCACAATTCATAATTCACAATTAAAATCGGGGCTTTCCGCATGGGTAAAATCAAAAACTTGCTACGCAACAAATGGGTCGGTTTCACGCTGGCCGCGTTGCTTTATACGCTCTGGTTCGTGGTCTGGACGGGCAACCTCTGGCTGCTGCTGGGACTGCCGGTCATCTTCGACCTCTACATCACGAAGTTCTTCTACCGCTACGTCTGGAGCCACAACGTGAAGATGTGCCAGCGCAGCAAAACCTACCGCACGGTGTACGAATGGGTCAACGCCATCATCTTCGCGACGGTCGTGGCGACGCTGGTGCATCTATTCATCTTCCAGATGTACGTCATCCCCACCTCGTCGATGGAGCGGACGCTGCTCATCGGCGACTATCTCTACGTGAGCAAGGTGGCTTACGGACCGCAGATGCCCAACACGCCGCTGTCGTTCCCCTTCGTACACCACACGATGCCCTTCTCGCAGACCAAGAAATCGTTCTCCGAGGCGATCAAGTGGCCCTACCACCGCCTCAAGGGGCTCAAGCCGATACGCCGCAACGACGTGGTGGTCTTCAACTTCCCGGCGGGCGACACGGTGCTGCTCGAAAACCAGAACGTGACCTATTACGACACGCTGCGCAGCTTCGAGGAGTCGTTCGGCAAGGAGGAGGGACGCAAACGCCTCAACGAAAAATACACGGTGATCAGCCGCCCGGTCGACAAACGCGAGAACTACATCAAACGCTGCGTGGGGCTTCCGGGCGACTCGCTCGAAGTCCGCAACGGAAAGGTGTGGGTCAACGGCGAACCGCAGGAGGCGATACCCGGACTGCAATACAACTACGTGGTGCAGACCTCGGCCCCCTTCACGCAGTACGCCATCGACAACCTCGGAATCCGGGAGTACAGCGGTTACGGCTCGGGCTACTACATGAACCTCACGGACGAACTCGCCGAGAAGGTCAGGGGCTTGAGCAACGTCATTTCGGTCAACCGCTATATCTACACCCCCAACGACGAGGTGTTCCCGCAATGGGGCACGCCCCGCTGGAGCCAGGACAACTACGGCCCGATCTGGATTCCGAAGAAGGGCGACACGGTGCAGCTCACAGCGGAGAACCTGCCGCTCTTCCGCCGCATCATCGAGGCCTACGAAGGGCACACGCTCGAAGAGCGCGACGGACGCATCGTGATCGACGGCAAAGAGGCGACGGAATACACCTTCGCGATGAATTACTACTGGATGATGGGCGACAACCGCCACAACTCGGCCGACTCGCGTTTCTGGGGCTTCGTGCCCGAGGACCACATCGTGGGCAAGGCGTCGTTCGTATGGCTGTCGCTCGATGCGGAAAAGAGTTTCCCCGCGAACATCCGCTGGGAACGGCTCTTCAGAAAGGTTCGGTAGACGTGGCCGGCGACAGTTACAGAACCGTCGCGGCCCCCGCCGAAGCCGCCTGCCGGGAGCGGAGCAGCAAGTTCCTCTCCTGGATTTATCCCGTGCGCACGGAGGAGGAGATCCGCGAACGGCTCGACGCGCTGCGCAAACGGTATTACGACGCCACGCACCACTGTTACGCCTGGCGGCTGGGTCCCCGCGGCGAGGCGTTCCGCGCCAACGACGACGGGGAACCCTCGGGAACGGCCGGAAAACCGATCCTCGGACAACTGCTCTCGAACGACATCACGGACTGCCTGGTGGTCGTGGTCCGCTACTTCGGCGGCACGAAACTGGGGGTTCCGGGGCTGATCGCCGCCTACCGGGAGTCGGCGGCCGAGGCCATCACAGCGGCCGAAATCGTGGAGCTGACGGTGGACCGCACGGTGCGGGTGGATTTCCCCTATGTGGCGATGAACGCCATCATGCGGGTCGTCAAGGAGCAGCAGCCGCGCATCGAGGAGCAGACCTTCGACAACCTCTGCACGATGCGGCTCGCGATCCGCGAAAGCCGCGCAGCGGGGCTTATCGAAAAATTGCGCAAAGCCGGAGGCTCGGTTCGGGACGAAGCGGAATGAAATACGAACAACGGATTGGAATATTTGCGGGTCAGCTCCGTTTTTGACGGCAAAAAATCCGCATTATCGTTCGCAGCGGAAAAAGAGAGACCGAGGAAACGCGCGCCCGGAGCGGGGGGGGGCTGTAAAGGCGTCCGCAGGCGAGGGCAGACAGCTTGCTGTTTGCCGAGCCGCCACAGCCTAAACGGCGCGTGTTTTTGCGCCGTAAACCCGATCTTACTGCGCCCGCTCAGCGCGGATCCGAGGGCACTCCCGCCAGAACGGCATGCGAATGGTTTTGGGCGCCTTTTACCACCAAAAGGTACATAACGGCGAGTGTGAAACACTCGGAAAAGCGGATTGGAATATTTGTAACATGAAAGAACACGAAAACTCCATATATATCAAAGGAGCGCGGGTCCACAACCTCCGCAACATCGAGGTCGAAATTCCGCACAACAAACTCGTCGTCGTGACGGGACTCTCCGGCTCGGGCAAGTCGACGCTGGCCTTCGACACGATTTTCGCCGAGGGGCAGCGCCGCTACGTCGAGAGCCTCTCGGCCTACGCCCGGCAGTTCCTCGGGAAGATCAACAAACCCGACGTGGACATCATCACGGGCATCGCGCCGGCCATCGCCATCGAGCAGAAGGTCAACACGCGCAACCCCCGTTCGACCGTGGGCACGACGACCGAGATCTACGACTACCTCAAACTGCTGTTCGCCCGCGCGGGGCACACCTTTTCGCCCGTCTCGGGGCAGGAGGTGCGCTGCTTCAGCGTGGATGACGTGGCGGCCCGGATTCTCGCCCGCGACGGACAGCGCGTGGTCATCGGCGCACCGCTGGTATTGGGCGAAGGGCAGGGGATCATCGAAAAACTGACACTGCTGCTCTCGGAGGGCCTCATGCGGGTCTACACGGGCGGCGAGGTGCGGCTGATCGAGGACGTGCTGCCCGGAATCGGTCCCGACACCCGGGCCGACGAAATCCGGATCGTCGTCGACCGCATGCGCGTAGCGACGGACGAGGACTCGCAGACCCGCATCCGCGACTCGGTGGCCCGCGCCTTCTCCTACGGCGGGGGCATCTGCGAAATCGTCACGGACGAGGGCGTACGGGAGTTCTCGTCGCGCTTCGAGGCCGACGGCATCGAGTTCGAACGCCCCTCGGAACACCTCTTCAGCTTCAACAACCCGCTGGGGGCCTGCCCCCGGTGCGAGGGTTACGGCAAGGTGATCGGCATCGACGAGGACCTGGTGATCCCCGACAAGAGCAAGACCATTTACGAGGACGCCGTGGCCTGCTGGAGGGGCGAGACGATGCGCAAATGGAAGCAGCAGCTCGTGGAGAACGCCTCGAAGTTCGGATTCCCGATCCACACGCCGTTCCACGAACTGACGCCCGAGCAGAAACGGCTGCTGTGGCGCGGCAACGAATATTTCCACGGACTCGACGAATTTTTCGAATACATCGACTCGGAGCGGCGCAAAATCCAGTTCCGCGTGATGAAGGCCCGCTACACGGGCAAGACCGCCTGTCCCGAATGCGGCGGCTCGCGCCTGCGCAAAGAGGCGTTGTACGTACGCGTCGGCGGCAAGACGATCGCCGATCTGGTGGCGATGCCCGTGGACTCCCTGATCGCCTTCTTCGCAGGGCTGGAACTCGACGAACACGACACGAAAACGGCGTCGCGCATCCTCGTCGAAATCCGCAACCGCCTGCAATACCTCGCCGACGTGGGGCTGGGCTACCTGACGCTCGACCGCCTGTCGTCGACCCTCTCGGGCGGCGAGAGCCAGCGCATCAACCTCTCGACCTCGCTGGGCAGCAACCTCACCGGTTCGCTCTACATCCTCGACGAACCGTCGATCGGGCTTCATCCGCGCGACACGAACCGCCTGATCGGCGTATTGAAACAGCTGCGCGACCTGGGCAACACGGTGATCGTCGTGGAGCACGAGGAGGAGGTGATCCGCGCCGCGGACTGGATCGTCGACATCGGACCCAAGGCCGGTTACAACGGCGGCGAAGTGGTCTTCAGCGGCACGCTGCCCCAACTGCTGAAAAGCAAAAAGAGCCTCACGGCCGACTACCTCACGGGGCGGCGCGAGATCGCCGTTCCGGCAACCGCCCGCGGATGGAGCAACTCGATAACCGTCAAAGGCGCGCGGGAGAACAACCTGCGCAATGTCGACGTGCGGATTCCGTTGGGGGTGATGACCTGCATCACGGGCGTCAGCGGCTCGGGAAAATCGTCGCTGGCGAAGGGAATCCTCTACCCGGCGCTGCGGCGCCTGCTCTACGACACGGGCGTGAAGCCCGGCGATTTCGACGGCCTGACGGGCGACGTGCAGCTGCTCAAATCGGTCGAGATGGTCGACCAAAACCCCATCGGCAAATCGTCGCGTTCGAACCCCGTGACCTACATCAAGGCCTACGACGAAATCCGGAAACTCTTCTCGGACCAGCCCTATGCCCAGCACAACGGGCTGGGCGCTTCGGCCTTCTCGTTCAACATCGCCGGAGGCCGTTGCGAGGAGTGCCAGGGCGAGGGCATGATCAAGGTCTCGATGCAGTTCATGGCCGACGTGGAACTGGTCTGCGAGGCGTGCGGCGGGCGACGTTTCCGCGACGAGGTGCTCGAAGTGAAATACCGCGGCAAGTCGATCTACGACGTACTGGAAATGACCGTGGACGACGCCATCGCCTTCTTCGGCGAGGAAAGCAAGAAGAACGCCACCTGCCGGCGCATCGTCGAGCGGCTGCAACCGTTGCAGGACGTGGGTCTGGGATACATCAAGTTAGGACAGTCGTCGTCGACCCTCTCGGGCGGCGAGAGCCAGCGCGTGAAGCTGGCTTCGTTCCTGACGAAGGATTCGGCGCAGGGAGGCGTCATGTTCATCTTCGACGAGCCGACGACGGGGCTGCACTTCCACGACATCTCGAAACTGCTCGCGGCGTTCAACGCCCTGATCCAGCGCGGACACACGATCGTCGTCGTCGAGCACAACATGGACATCATCAAATGCGCCGACTGGATCGTGGACCTCGGCCCCGAGGCGGGCACGGCGGGCGGACGGGTCGTGTTCGAAGGCACGCCGCGCGAACTGGAAAAGTGCACCGAAAGCCATACGGGCAAATTTTTGCGCATGCGCGCAAAAATAATGAAGAATGAAAAATGAAAAATTAAGAATTGTCGTACACATGTGCAAAAATAGCCGCACAGCCCAATTTTTCATTTTTAATCTTTAATTTTCAATTGAATGGAATTCTCTACCTATACACTCCCCAACGGCATCCGCGGCATTCACCGTCAGGTGCGAAACACCGTGGCGCACTGCGCGCTGGTGATCGGCGCCGGGAGCCGCGACGAGCATCCCGCAGAGTACGGACTGGCGCACCTGACGGAGCACGCCTTTTTCAAGGGGACCGAGCGACGCAAGGCATGGCAGGTCAACTGCCGCCTGGAAAACCTCGGCGGGGAGCTGAACGCCTTCACCACCAAGGAGGACACGACGATTCACGCCACGACGCTGAAGGGCGACTTCGCGAAGGCCGCGGAGCTGATCGCCGACATCGCTTTCCGCTCGACGTTCCCCGACCGGGAGCTGGAGCGCGAAAAGGAGGTGATCGTCGACGAGATCAACACCTACAAGGATTCGCCCGCCGACCTGATCTACGACACCTTCGAGGACATGCTGTTCGAAGGTTCGGAACTGGGCCACAACATCCTGGGCCGCAAGGCGTCGCTGATGCGCTACGACGGCCAGGCGATCCGCGCCTTCACGGCACGCACGCACACCACCGACCAGATGGTATTCTCGTCGATCGGCAACTTCTCGGCCAAGACCGCCGAAGCCGTCGCGGCACGCTATTTCGCCTCGCAGCCCGCCTCGCAGCGCGGCTTCGTGCGCGCTGCGCCCGCGCCTTACCGGGCCTTCGAAAAGACGGTCTCGAAGCACACGCACCAGACCCACTGCATCATCGGCAGCCGGGCATTCGGCATCTCGGAGGATCGGCGGCTGCCGCTGGCCCTCGTGACGAACATTCTCGGAGGTCCGTGCGCCAACTCGCTGCTCAACATCGTGGTGCGCGAGAAGAACGGACTTTCGTACAACATCGAAGCCAGCTACACGCCCTACGGCGACACGGGCATCGTGGCCATCTATTTCAGTTCGGACCACAGCAACGCGGAGCAGTGCATCGAGCTGATCGAAGGACAGTTGCACAAACTGCGCACCGTGCCGCTGACGGCACGCCAGCTGTCGATGGCCAAGAAACAGTTCATCGCCCAGCTGGCCATATCGAGCGAAAGCAACGAAAGCTACATGCTCGGGGCGGGCAAAAGCCTGCTCGTCCACGACGGCATCGACACCATGGAGCAGGTCTACGCCAAGGTCCGCGCCCTGACGGCCCGGCAGCTCACGGAGGTGGCCGAGGAGGTTTTTTCGGATATGTCACGATTAATCTACAAATAAGATGAAAACCGTATTGTTCGTATTACTCGACCAATTCGCCGACTGGGAGTCGGCATTCCTCGCCCCAGCGCTTCGCGGCGGCATTATGCCGGGACGCCCGGGACGCCACGCCGTGCGGTATGCGACGCCCGGGGGAGTTCCCGTACGCTCGATCGGCGGCATGACCCTCACCCCCGACTGCGATACGGAGACGCTGCCGGACGACTGCGCCGGGCTGATCCTCGTCGGCGGTATGAGCTGGGCGACGCCCGAAACCGAACGGATCGTCCCGCTGGTAAGGGAGGCCCTGTCGCACGGGATTCTCGTCGGTGCGATCTGCAACGCCGCGTCGTTCCTCGCGGCCCACGGATTCCTGAACGGCGTAAGGCACACCGGAAACGGCCTCGAAATGCTTCGCGAATGGGGCGGCGCGAACTACACGGGCGAGAAACTCTACCAGGAGCGGCAGGCCGTGCGCGACGGCAATGTCGTGACGGCCAACGGCTCGGGGTATCTGGAATTCACGCGCGAATGCCTGCTCGCGCTCGAAGCCGACACGCCGGAGCAAATCGCCGCATCGTACGCCTTCAACAAACACGGATTTTATCAGGAATAGATGGACGCTCTCGAAAAATACGTCCACGATTTTTCGGAACCCGAGGAGGAGCTGCTGCACGAACTCGACCGCGAGACCAATCTGCGGGCCGTGGCGCCGCGGATGATCTCGGGGCACATTCAGGGCCGTCTGCTGGAGATGCTCGTACGGATGCTGCGGCCCCGGCGGGCGCTCGAAATCGGGACCTTCACGGGTTACTCGGCGCTCTCGATGGCCGCGGGGCTGGAGGAAGAGGCCGAACTGCACACCGTCGAGGTGGACGACGAGCTGGAAGAGTTCATCCGATCGTATTTCGACCGCTCGGCCCACGGCGGCAAAATCCGCCTGCACATCGGCTCGGCGCTCGACATCGCCCCGAAACTGGGCGGCGAATTCGACCTCGTGTTCATCGACGGCGACAAACGCGAATATCCGGCCTATTACCGGATGCTGATGGGCGACGACGGCAGTAAGGCGCTTGTTCACAGCGGATCGGTGCTGATCGCCGACAACATCCTCTGGTCGGGGAAGGTCGTGCAGCCCGTGGCGCACAACGACCGCCACACGCAGGCGCTCCTCGAATTCAACCGCATGGTCGTCGAAGACGCACGGGTGGAGAACGTCATCGTCCCGCTGCGCGACGGACTGAATCTGATAAGAGTAAAATAAGATGGAAATCAAGGAATTGCAGGAGCGCGTAGACGCCTGGATCCGGGAATACGGCGTGCGCTACTTCTCGGAACTGACCAACATGGCCTGCCTGACCGAAGAGGTGGGGGAGCTGGCCCGCGTGATGGCCCGCAAATACGGCGACCAGTCGTTCAAGGCGGGCGAAAAGGAGGACCTCGCCGACGAAATGGCCGACGTGCTGTGGGTGCTGGTGTGCCTGGCCAACCAGACGGGCGTGGACCTCACGGCGGCCGTCGAGGCCAATTTCGCCAAAAAGACCACCCGCGACAAGGAGCGTCACCGCGGCAACCCCAAGTTATAAAACGCCGCCGACCGCGGCAAAGCCCCGGCCCGAAGCCGTAAAAACGCCCCGTACGACGGCCAAAGCCGCCGCATGGGGCATTTCCCGCTTATGGCATCATGGGGGATCAGCGTCTCGGTTCGGTCAGTTTCAACGGCACGGCGCGGGCAATTACCTGTCATTGCGGTTCGTCGCGGGCAAAGCATAATCCGCGCTGTCGGCAGGCAGGCGCAGGGGGTCGGGCGGAAGCATCCGCACGATGCCGGGATCGGAAGCTTCCGCAGTCAGTTTGAGACGAAAGGCATGCGCACGGCGCGACGCGTCCATCACGTCGGCCAGATCGGCCATAGGAGCATCTTTGTCGGCCCGCAGAACCACCTCCATCTGCGCACGGTCGGCTTCGGAGAGTTTTTCGCGTTCGGCGGCGATCAGCCGCTCCAGATCCCCGACCGTCACAGGACGGCCGTTGAAGAGAATCTTTCCGCCGGAGGAAATATGTACCGTAACGGTCGGCCGGTCCGGGTCCCCGGCTGCCGGAAGAGGAGTTTTGACGGTAAAACTGCAAAGCATCATCATTGCTGCCACCACGGGAATGGCGGCACCGAGCCGCAGCACGGCGAAACGGCGTTTTCTGAATTGGGTCATCATGGCAAATCGTTTTTTGGTGAGTGAATGATTCAACCCGCAGGCTATATCCGGATTATGGCCGAAGAGTTGGTGAAAAATAACCGTTCTGTATTCGGTAAGGTCGTAACCGGCGTCGAGCACGTCGCGGTCGGCCTCCCATTCGTGCACCTCCTGCAACCACCGCCCGGCAATCCAGACGAACGGATTGAACCAAAAGAGACTGCGGACCAGCTCGACGGCGATGCGTTCCGCCGAATGGCGGTGACGGACATGACCCGCTTCATGGCAGAGAACGATCATGCGCCGGCGACCTTCGTATCCTCCGCCCAGGAAAACCGTGCGCAGGAACGAAAAGGGAGTGGCGATCTGCGGATGCTCGGCAAGGGTGTACGCCCCGCAATCGGTCAGACGCGACCGTCGCCGCAGACGGCGAATTCCGACCATGCGGACCGCAAGAAACCCAAGCGACAGAAACACCGCCGTCAGATAGCCCCCCCCCCCACAGCCACCGGGCGCAATATGCGCCGCCAGCCGGCTGGGACGACCGGAACGGCAGCGGGAAGCTCCCCGGTCGTCTGCACGAAGTTTTCGGCCGGGGGTGCGGCGATCAGCGGCAGCGGATAGACCACCGTCCGGGCAGGGTAGAGCGGAATGTCGAGCGCCGGGATGACCGCCGAGAGAAATACGGCAGCGACCAGATAGCGGCGACAGGCCCTGAATGAAACCTTGCGGACCAGCAGCAGGCGGTAGAACGCCAGGAGCAGTCCGCTGCAAAAGAGCACTTCGAGGATATAGAGCAAAGGCGATTTCATGCCCGCGGAGCCAGCCCTTTTCGGGGCCGTGCAAACGCCCGGAACGCCCCGGAACAAAAAAATACCTCCGAACGGGATCGTTCGGAGGTATCGGCGGGACGGAACCGCCCCGAAAGCAGGGGGCTACTCCAGCTTGAGGTCTTTCTTGATGCCTTCGATCTTGGCGTCGAGTTCAGCCAGCGTCTTGTCGAAATCGGCGACCGAAGCCAGCGGCGCCTTCACGCCGAAGTAGAACTTGATTTTAGGCTCCGTGCCCGAGGGACGCACCGAAACGGCCGTGCCGTCAGCGGTGAACCATTGCAGCACGTTGCTGCGGTCCTGCTCGATGGCGGTCTTCGCGCCGGTCTTCACGTCGAGCGTTTCGAGCGTCTGGAAATCGTTGATCTTCACCACCTCGGAACCGAGGATCGCCTTGGGCGGATTGGCGCGGAAGTCGACCATCATCTTCTGGATCAGCTCGGCGCCCTCCTTGCCCTTGCGGACCACCGAAACGAGGCCCTCGCGGTAGAAACCGTATTTCACGTAGAGTTCCTGCAACCACTCGTAGAGCGTCAGGCCCATCGTATCCATCGCCCATGCGGCGGCCTCGGCGGCCAGCGAGCAGGCCGACACGGCGTCCTTGTCACGCACGTAGTCGCCCGCCAGGTAACCGAACGACTCTTCGCCGCCGCCGATGTACTTGGCTTTGCCCTCGTTCTCGCGGATGATCTTGGCGATATACTTGAAGCCCGTGAGGCAGTCGTAACACTTCACCTTGAAATGCTCGGCCACGGCGTTGGCCATCTGCGAGGTGACGATGGTCTTCACGACATACTGGTTGCCGTCCAGCTCGCCGCGCTCGGCCCAGCGGGTCAGCTGGTAGCTCAACAGCAGCACGAGGGTCTGGTTGCCGTTCAGCAGCACGTATTCGCCCTTCTTGTTGCGCAGCGCCACGCCGATGCGGTCCGAATCGGGGTCGGTGGCCAGAACCAGGTCGGCGCCCTCCTTCGCAGCCAGATCAATGGCCATCGCCATCGTCTTGCGCTCCTCGGGGTTGGGAGACTCGACGGTGGGGAAGTCGCCGTCGATGACAGCCTGCTCCTTCACCATGATCACGTTCGTGAAGCCGAATTTCTTCAGCGACGCCGGAACCAGCCGCACGCCCGCACCGTGCATCGGCGAATAGATGATCTTCATGTCGTGGTGCTTCTTCACGCTTTCGGGCGAAAGCGAGAGTTCGTGCACCTTATTTAAATAGATTTCATCGAACTTCTCGTCGAGGATGGTGATATTTTCGGGATTTTTGCCCGTCTCGATCATATCCACGTCGGTGATCTTCGCAACCTCGGCGATGATATTCTTGTCGTGCGGCTCGGTGACCTGCGCCCCGTCGGTCCAGTAGGCCTTGTAACCGTTGTACTCCTTGGGGTTGTGCGAGGCCGTGACGACCACGCCCGAATGACACTTCAGTTCACGGATGGCGAAGCTCAATTCCGGCGTCGGCCGGAGCGCGTCGAACAGAAAAACCTGAAACCCGTTCGAGGCGAAAATATCGGCCACACGCTCGGCGAACATGCGCGAATTGTTGCGGCTGTCGTGGGCCACGGCCACACGCACCCGCTCGCCCGCGAAGTTCTTCTTCAGGTAGTTCGAAAGACCCTGCGTGGCGGCGCCCACCGTATAGACGTTCATGCGGTTGGAACCCACGCCCATGATGCCGCGCAGGCCGCCCGTACCGAATTCGAGATCTTTGTAGAAGCTCTCGACAAGCTCTTTCATATCGTTGTCCATCAGGTATTTGACCTGCTTTTTCGTCGCCTCGTCATAGTGGCCGTCGAGCCAACTCTGGGCTTTTTTCAGAACCAATTGTTCCAATTCGTTTGCCATAAGTTTATTAGTTTTATTTATAGTTTGACTTCGGAAGTCCCAAAAAAATTATATGCAAATATACGAAATAAAATTCGATAATTCACTATCAGGGAGTTAAAATTGAGACCCCGGAAACCGTTGTTTTTCTATATACAAAAAAAGGAAAACTGCAACATAAAATCGAGAATCTTTTTGCAAAATTATTCACAACTTTGTCACATCAAAAATAGTGCAACCCTCTGTCATGTTAAACAACACACGGACATATAGCGATATATGGCAAAACTGCTTGGACCAGATCAAGGCCCGGACCTCCGCCGAGGAGTTCGAAAAGTGGTTTCAGCCCATCGTCCCGCTCGAATTCGACGGCACGACGCTTCGCTTGAGGGTTCCCAACGAAAGCTACGTCCGCCAGATCGAGAAGAACTACATCCCGTTCCTCAAACCGATCATCTCGCAGCTCTACGGGCAGCAGACCCGCCTCCACTACGCCGTGCCCCGTGCGACGGCTCCGGCGGTTCCCGTAGCGGCCGACGCCGACACGACAGCCATCTCGCGTTTCAATGCGCAGACCAACACCGCAAATATAAAAAATCCTTTTGTAATTCCGGGTGTCAAGAAGCTTATCGTCGATCCGCAGCTGAACCCGAACCTCACGTTCGCGACCTTCATCGAGGGCGAGTGCAACCGGCTGGCCCGCTCGGCGGGCATGTCCGTGGCGGTGAACCCGGGAAACAACCCCTTCAATCCTCTTTATATATATGGGGATTCAGGGCTGGGAAAGACCCACATCGTGCAGTCGATCGGCCACGAGGTGCGCCAGCGCCACCCGGAGTTGCAGGTGCTGTACGTCTCGATGAACAAGTTCCAGGCGCAGTTCCAGACGGCCTACAAGAACGGCGAGATTCCCGACTTCATCCACTTCTACCAGATGATCGACGTGCTGATCATCGACGACATCCAGGAGTTGACGGGAAAGACCGGTACGCAGAACGCGTTCTTCAACATCTTCAACCACCTGCAACTGGCGGGCAAGCAGCTGATTCTCACGTCGGACAAGCCGCCCGTCGAGTTGAAGGACATCGAGCAGCGACTGCTGACCCGTTTCAAATGGGGACTGTCGGCCCAGCTCAACACGCCGGACTACGACACGAAGCTCAAGATCATACGCGCCAAGGCGCAGAAACTCGGGGCGCAGATCACGGACGACGTGGTGGCGTACCTGGCGGACAACATCTCGGCCAACGTGCGGGAAATCGAAGGCGCATTGTCGTCGCTGGTGGCCAACGCCTCGTTCCTCGGACGCAGGATCACCACGTCGCTGGCCAAGGAGATTCTGAAGGTCTACGTGAAGCTCTACCAGAAGGAAATCACCATCGACCACATCATCGAGGTCGTGTGCGAATACCTCAATCTGGACTTCGCACGCTTCAACTCCACGGAGCGCACGCGCGAAATCGCCCAGGCCCGGCAGATCGCCATGTATCTGGCCAAGCAGCACACCAAGGCGCCGCTGACGACGATCGGGTCGGCCATCGGAGGCCGCAACCACGCCACGGTGCTCCACTCGTGCAAGGCCGTGACGAATCTGATCGAGACCGACAAGGCGTTCCGCCGCCAGGTCGAGGAGATCGAAAAAAAGGTGCTCGCCCAATAAATTGGGTACACATACCGTCGGTACAAACAGAGGGTCGTGACAGACAATGTCACGACTTTTTCGTATATTTGGAGTCACCAACCCTCAAACCCATGAAAAAGCCCCTTTCGATCATCACCGCAACCGCGATTCTGGCGGGTTGCAGCCAATCGACAGCCGTAAAATTCACCCTTACGGGCCGCGACCCGGCGTTTACCGACGGAAAATACATGTACATCATCACCTATGCCGGAGGCCCGGAGACCATCATCGACTCGGCGCGAATCGACAACTCGTCCTTCGCAATGAAAGGAAGCTGGCCCTATCCGGTGAGCGCCTTCCTCTATATGGGACGAGGCGCCGACGGAGAACAAATCAGCGACTCGGATTTCATCCTCGAAACCGGCGAGATCCGTGTTGAAAAGCGCAATGAAGACGAATTCATCCTGACCGGAACGCCGCAGAACGAGTTCAGGAACGAACTGCCGCAAAAAGTCGCCGGGTTGAGGCAAAAAGGCCTTTCCCCGCTGCGTACGGCCGAAGCCTGCGACAGTTTATTCCGCGCGGTCGTTCTCGAGAACCGCAACGCCCTGGCGCTATCCCTGCTGGAGAACGAATTACTGACCAATCGTCCCGGACGCGAGCTTCTGCCATTATTGGATTCGTTCCCGGCTGCATTTCAAAAGCATCCCGCCCTGCTCGGACTGCGCAAGACGATCGCCGGAATGCGCGCCGATGTCGGAACATCTTATGCCGACATCACGGGACAGACGCCCGAAGGGGATACCGTTTCACTCGCCGCGACAGTCCGTAAACCGGGCAACCGCTACGTGCTGCTCGACTTCGGCGCCCTCTGGTGCGGGCCTTGCCGGGCGGAGTTCCCGAACCTCGCAGCGCTTTACGAGAAATACCACAGCCGGGGATTCGACATCTTCGGCGTCTCCTACGACGCCAACCGCAAACGATGGCTCGAATGCATCGAGACCTACGGCATGCGCTGGACGCAGATTCATCAGGGATTCGGTCTGCACCCGCGCCAGACACAGGCGTGGAGCGACTATACGCTGGGCGGTATCCCTTCCTGCTTCCTGATCGACTGTGCGACGGAAAAGATCATAGCCAAACAACTGCGGGGCGAAGCCCTCGCGCAGAAACTCTCCGAACTGCTCGACTGACCGCCTATGAACCAACCCGAAAGCGGGTCGTGACAGACAATGTCACGACTTTTTCGTATATTTGCCGAAAACAGCATGAAAGCGTTCGTCACTCTTTTGATTGCGTCCTTTTCAGGAATCGCAAACTGCCATGCAATTATTCCGGATACCGTATATATCAGGAAGCCGGAAAGCATGGGGCTGATATATAGAAATTTAGAAGTCATCACAAACGACGGCTATAAAATCGAAACCTGGTTTTTCCCTGCACAAAACCCGCCGTCCGAGAGCGAGCTGCGGAATCCGAACGAAAACCGCCGAACCCACGAAGCGCCGGGTAAGGCAAAGCGCCCGACCATCATCATATGCAATGGCGATGCAGGCAATATGTCCTACTTCCAACTTTATCTGGCGAAGAATTGGACCTCCCGGGGGTTCAATGTCGTCACTTTCGACTGGCGCGGATTCGGCAAGAGCTCACCCTTTGCAATGGATCGCAACTACCTGTGTTATACGGAAATGTTGGAAGATTACCGGGCTGTCATACGGAAGACCTCCGAACAGGAGGAAGTTCTGGACGGAGCGACGGCCATCGTCGGCTGGTCGACAGGCGCCTATCTGTCCATGATTACGGCACACACCGACAATCTGGTGAATGCTTTCATCGGCCGTTCCCTTCCGACGGATTTCGACGATTTCATCCCTTTGGTCATGCAGTACAAAAACAAGACCCGCAATGAATTGCTGGTTCCGGATGATTTTCCGACCGAACTGATGCCCGTACATATCGCTCCGGAATTCGAAAAACCTCTGTTCCTGATCGTAGGCGAGAACGATTTCCGCACTCCCGTCTGGATGAGCAGGAAAATAATCGAATCGCTGCTCGAAACGACACCCAAAGAGTTGATGATTGTCGAAAATGCCGCTCACGGCGGAAAGGAAGACCCGATGCTGATTGCATTCGATGACTTCATAAAAAGAACATCCGACTTTCTTATGGCTAATTTACGACCTCTGCACGGCGAACGGCCGTCTGCTGCCGAATAATTATGGACCAACCCAAACTCGAACGCCTGCTGCGGCTAATGAAGCTGCTGACGGCCAACACCACCTACAACGTCGACCAGCTGGCCGAACGGCTCCAGATGTCGCGCCGCACGGTCTACCGGTATATCGACACCTTTCGCGAGGCGGGGTTCGTGATCAAGAAATCGGGCGACTGCATCCGTCTCGACAAGGAGTCGCCGCACTTCCGCGACATCTCGCAGCTGGTGCACTTCACCGAGGAGGAGGCCGTGATCCTGAAAAACGCCATCGAGAACATCGACGACACCAATATGCTCAAGCAGAACCTCAAGCGCAAACTCTACTCCGTCTACGACAACAAGACGCTGGCCGACACCGTCGTGCGGGGCAAAAACGCCCCGAACATCCGGCGGCTGATCGAGGCCATCGAGCAGGAGCGGCAGGCCGTGCTGCACGGCTACCTGTCGGCCCACGGAGGCGGGGTCCGCGACCGCAGGGTAGAGCCTTTCGCCTTCACGACCAACTACGTGCAGGTGTGGTGCTACGACCTCGAAAGCCACACGAACAAACTCTTCAAAACCTCGCGTATCGGCTCCGTGGAGCTGTCCGAAGCGGCGTGGGAGCACCAAGAAGCCCACAGCGAGGGATTCATCGACGCCTTCCGCATGCACGGCGGGGCGCGCCGCCGCGTGCGGCTGGAACTGGGAACGCTGGCCTACAACCTGTTGTGCGAGGAGTATCCGCTGGCCGAACGCGATGTGAAACCGCTGGGGCGGGGACGCTGGTCGCTCAACACGGAGGTGGCCGGAATGGCCGGGGTGGGACGCTTCGTCGTGGGGCTGCTGGACGACATCCGCATCGTCGACTCCCCCGAGCTGACGGGCTATATCCGCGAATATATTGCGGCAAACACCCCGAAAATGTAAATTTTTCACTATATTTCCACAAACTTTGAAAGCAAACCGCATGAAACGAAATCACCTCCTGACGACCGGCGCGCTGTGCCTCGCACTCGCCGCCGCATCGTGCTGCCGGCAAGCTCCGGCCCCGCAGGCAAAAGCCTCCGCCGAACCCGTCTCGCTGAAAGATCACGGAGCCGAACCGACGGTGCTGAACATCGAAAGCCACACGCTCGCGAACGAGAATTTCCGGACCGCATTGTGGACCGGCAGCAACTTGCAGGTGACGCTGATGGCGATTCCCGCCGGCGGCGACGTGGGGCTGGAACAACACCACGACATCGACCAGTTCCTGCGCGTGGAGGAGGGCACGGCACGCGTGATGATGGGCGACAGCGAGGACAACCTCGACTTCGTGCGCGAGGTCTCGGACGACTATGCGATCCTGGTCCCGGCCGGAAAATGGCACAACATCGTCAACACGGGTGACAAACCGCTGAAAATCTACTCGATTTACGCCCCGGCGGAACACCCCCACGGCACGGTCCACAAGACCCGGCAGGAGGCCATGGAGGCCGAACACCACCATTAGCCGAACGACCCGCCGACAGCTGTCGGCGGGTTTATTTTACATTTTCCACCGATGTGTCACAACCTGTCACTCGCAGACCGTTCCTTTGCAGCGTGAACCAAAAACAAAACGACAATGGGAACAGCTTACAGAATCAGGTGCAAGCACTGCGGAGCGCAGTTCGAGCACTCCATGCAGCCGGGCTACGGCCTGCTGCCGATGTGCGTCGGGTGCGGCGAATACGTCGAGACCGAAACGGCCATCCGGTGTCCTGCCTGCCTGCACCGGCTCAACACCACGCAGGAGGAGTTCAACGAGCAGATCGAAGTGACCTACCAATGGGATTAGGCCGCAAAAAAGTCGCCCGGGAAGCATGAAAATCGCCGGAAAATTCATACCTTTGAGAAAATAATCTCTTTTTCGGAAAACGCTATGACACAGTTGCAGGCGGGGGAGATGGCCCCCGATTTCAAGTCCACGACCCAAGACGGTGAGCCTCTGACGCTTGCCGATCTGCGAGGACAGCGCACGATACTCTATTTCTACCCCAAGGACAACACCTCGGGCTGTACGCTCGAAGCCAAAAGCCTGCGCGACGGCAAGGCCGAACTGACACGGATGGGATTCCGGATCATCGGCGTAAGCCCCGACAGCGAGAAGTCGCACCGCAGTTTCTGCGACAAGCACGACCTGAATTTCACGCTGCTCTCCGACACCGACCACTCGGTGTGCGAAGCCTACGGCGTGTGGGCCGAGAAGTCGATGTACGGCCGCAAGTACATGGGTGTGCTGCGCACGACGTTCGTCATCGACGCCGAAGGCCGCATCGAGAAGATTTTCACCAAGGTGGACACCAAGAACCACTACCGGCAGATCATTGATTCCTACAAGTAAGGACAGGATACAATTTGTCCCGCCGATGTGCGTCCGACCGCCGTATTCGCCGCCTGAAGCGTCGTTTACGAATCCGACCCACCCCCTAAATCCCCGTCTCGGGCGGGGACCCGACGCCGCAAGGCGGCGAAACAACGGCTCCCGCCGCTCGGCGAAGTTCGACAGCAGCGGACCGAAACAAAGTTAATGATACAAAACAAAACCATAATGGCAGAAAAAGTACAGATAAACGCGGACAAGCTCAAAGTGCTGGACGCAGTGATGCAGAAAATAGAGAAGGACTTCGGCAAAGGCTCGATCATGCGCATGAACAGCACCGAAGTGAACGACATTCCGGTCATCCCGACGGGTTCGATCACGCTCGACATGGCGCTCGGCGTAGGCGGCTATCCCAAGGGCCGCGTCGTGGAGATCTACGGTCCCGAGTCGTCGGGCAAGACCACGCTGGCGATTCACGCCATCGCCGAGGCGCAGAAGGCCGGCGGCATCGCGGCCTTCATTGACGCCGAGCACGCCTTCGACAGTTTCTACGCACAGAAACTGGGCGTGGACGTCGACAACCTGCTCATTTCGCAGCCCGACAACGGCGAGCAGGCGCTCGAAATCGCCGACTCGCTGATCCGTTCGAGCGCCATCGACATCATCGTCATCGACTCCGTGGCGGCGCTGACGCCCAAGGCCGAGATCGAGGGCGAGATGGGCGACTCGAAGATGGGTCTTCAGGCGCGCCTCATGTCGCAGGCGCTGCGCAAACTCACGTCGAGCATCTCGAAGACCAAGACCGTCTGCATCTTCATCAACCAGCTGCGCGACAAGATCGGCGTGGTCTACGGCAACCCCGAGACCACCACGGGAGGCAATGCGCTGAAATTCTACGCTTCGGTGCGTATCGACATCCGCCGCATGTCGGTCATCAAGGACGGCGAGGACCAGCTGGGAACCCGCACGAAGGTCAAGGTCGTGAAGAACAAGGTGGCCCCTCCGTTCAAACGCGCGGAGTTCGACATCATGTTCGGCGAGGGCATTTCGAAGATCGGCGAGATCGTCGACCTGGGCGTCGATTACGGCGTGGTCAAGAAGGCCGGATCGTGGTTCTCCTACGGCGACCGCAAGATCGGACAGGGACGCGACGCCGTCAAGGAGCTGCTGAAAAACGACGAGGAGCTGCGCAACGAGATCGAGGCCAAGGTCCGCGAAGCCATGAAGACCACCAAAAAGGAGTAGTCTATGGGATATACTGCCGAGGATGAGAACCTTATAAAGGAGAAATGGGACGACCTGCTCCTCTCGTGCACCAAGATCTGCAAGAACGACGAGGACTGGAACTTCATCAAACGTGCATTTTTCCTGGCCAAGGAGGCACACGAGGGGGTAAGGCGCCGCTCCGGCGAGCCGTACCTCCTGCATCCTATTGCAGTAGCCAAGATCGTCATCGAGGAGATCGGGCTGGGCGTGAAATCGGTCGTCGCAGCCCTGCTGCACGACGTCGTGGAGGACACGGAATACTCCGTGGAGGACATGGAACGCATTTTCGGCCCGAAAATCGCCTCGATGGTCGACGGACTGACGAAAATGTCCGGCGTGTTCAACGCCGACACCTCCGAGCAGGCCGAATATTTTCGTAAAGTGCTCCTCACGCTCTCCGACGATGTACGGGTGATCCTGATAAAGATCGCCGACCGCCTGCACAACATGCGCACGCTGGGGGCGATGCCGATGAACAAGCAGATCAAGATCACGGGCGAGACGATCTACCTCTTCGCGCCGCTGGCCTACCGGCTGGGGCTCTACTCGATCAAGAGCGAACTGGAGGACCTCTGCATGAAGTACCGCTTCCCGCAGCAGTATGCCGAAATCACGCAGAAATTGCAGGAAAGCGAAGCTTCGCGCCGGGAGTTCATCAACAAGTTCAACGCCCCGATCATCGCCTCGCTCAACCGCGACAACATCAACTACGAGATTTCGGGACGCGTGAAAAGCGTCTACTCGATCTGGAGCAAGATGCAGCGCAAGCAGATTCCTTTCGAGGAGATTTACGACCTGTTCGCCATCCGCATCGTCTTCAAGCCGCTGCCGTTTCCGTCGGAGAAAACCCAATGCTGGCAGATTTACTCCACGATCACCGACATTTACACCCCCAAGCCCGACCGGCTGCGGGACTGGATTTCGATGCCCAAGGCCAACGGCTACGAGGCGCTGCACTCGACGGTGATGGGACCCGACGGAGTGTGGGTCGAGGTGCAGATCCGCACGCAGCGCATGGAGGACATCGCCGAACGCGGGTTCGCCGCCCACTGGAAATACAAGCATGCGACCATTTCGCAGGACGAGGACGAATTCGACAAGTGGCTGAAACAGATACGCGCGGCGCTGAACAGTCCGACGGAGAACGCCGTGGACTTCCTGGACAACTTTAAGTTATCGCTGTATACGTCGGAAATAGTGGTATTTACCCCCAAGGGCGAAGCCCGGAAAATGCCGTTCGGAGCCACGGCCCTCGACTTCGCCTACGACATCCACTCGAAGATCGGAAACAGCGCCATCAGCGCCAAGATCAACCACAAACTCGAACCGATCACCACGCAGATCAACAGCGGCGACCAGATCGAGATCATCACGGCCGACAACGCCCGCCCCAAGCCCGAATGGCTCGAAACGGTCACCACGGCCAAGGCCAAACAGTCGATCAAGAGTTTCCTCAAACGCGAACGGCAGAACAACATCGAGCGGGGCATGCAGATGCTCGACGAAAAGATGAAGTCGCTGAACGTCAAGTTGAGCGGCCGCGTGCTGCGCAAGATCACGCCCATTTACGACAGCAAGAACAAGGAGGAGCTGTACAGTAAGATCGGAGCGGGAATCGTCTCGCTCGACAACCTGGACAAAGCCCTCAAGGTCAACTCCAAGAGCAAGATACTCAAATTCTGGACCCTCTTCATCCCCCAGAAGAAGGAGGACGAGACGGACGATGCCGCAATTCCGGGCGAAATCGCCCCGGCAGAGGAGGCTCCGGCCACGGAACCGCAGTTCGAAATCGCGGAGTGCTGCAAGCCCATTCCGGGCGACAAGGTGGTAGGGTATCGAGACCCCGCCTCGGGAAACATCATCGTACACAAGGCCACGTGCGACGAGCTGAACCGTCTTGCGACACAGTTCGGCCGCAACATCGTCAAGGAGGAGATCAAATGGTCGCAGCACAAGGCCATGTCCTACCTGGTGACCACGGAACTGCGCGGCATCGACCGGCAGGGCATCCTTCTCGACCTGGCGAAGGTCGTAAGCGCCGATTTCAACATCAATATCCGCGAAGTGAACATCCACAGCCACGACGGCATTTTCGAAGGCAACGTCAGCCTCTACGTGAAGGACGCCGAAAGTCTCCACGCCGTGATGGACAAACTGCGCAAGATAAAGGGTATAGAGAGTGTCAAACGAACATTGAGTTAAAGACATGGATGATTTCGCAACGGTAATATGGGTCGTGATCATCGCCGGAGCGATGATATTCAACGTCGTATCGCAATCGCGCAAGGCCCGCGGAAAAGGCGCCCGCACACCCGGCCACGAAGAGGCGTGGCCCTCGCAGGCACACCCGGAGTCCGAACCGGACCCGATGCCGGCTCCGCGCCCTGCGCCGTGGCCCGTTGCACCCGTTTTTCCGGACGAATGCCAGAGTCTGGAGGAGATTCCCGCCGAGGAATATGCACCGGAACATACGACGCCGAAAGCCGCCGGGAGGGGGCATTTACGCCATCAGACCGTCAACCGGCTCATGGACGACAGCGGGAATGACGAAATCGCCGCGCATTCCCTCACAAACAATGCACCGGATGCGGCAACGACGTCCCAGACCGAAGAATTCAACCTCCGGCAGGCGATTATCTACTCGGAAATACTGAAACCCAAGTTCGAGGAATAGGATGCCTGAAACCAAGCCTAAAGCCCCCTTGACGCCCGAAGAACTGCGTTGGCGGGCCGCCGCCCGGGACCCGGACAAGGCAAAACGCAATCTGAAACTGCAATACATCCTGCTCGGATGCGCAATCGCCGCAAGTATCGGATGGGGAATCTACTTATTCCGTACCGATGTCATCTCCCGGTCGGACTGGTTGGGAGCGTTGGGGATTGCCCTCTTCCTCGTCAGCATCCTTCTCGGCATTGTCAATAACAGGCGTATTTTGGCGGACAAGAGGCCGTGGGGCGATCTCTGACCCACTCTCTCCACAGCAGAAACCTCGATAAATGACGAAAATGACACCTCGGGAAAATAAATGGCTGGAAGACTACCGCCGCCGGGAAGCCGCGAAAACGGTCCGAATGCAGCGCAGGGCGCTTTGGTTCTGGGGTGCGTTATTCACGACATGGGCGATTTTCGGGCTTTTCGCAGAACCGGACAAGTTCACATTCACCGACAGCCTGCTGCTGATAATGATCCTTGTCAATGTATTTAACAGCATCAAGGAACTGATCCGCAATAAACGAATCGCCGCAGAAAAAAATGCAGCCGAAACTTCGGAAGACGCCCCGGTCGCTAAATAGGCAAAACCTAAAAACAAAGATATGGCAACTATTTTTTCACGCATCATCGCAGGGGAGATCCCCTCGTACAAAGTAGCCGAAAACGAAGACTACTACGCATTTCTCGACATCAATCCGCTGACAAAAGGCCATACGCTGGTCGTCCCCAAAAAGGAGGTGGACTACATTTTCGACCTCGATGACCGAACGCTGGCAGGCATGATGCTTTTCGCCAAAGAGGTCGCAGCCAAAATCAAGCGGGAAATAGCGTGTGCAAGGGTAGCAGTCGTAGTTTTAGGCCTCGAAGTGCCCCATGCACACATTCATCTGATCCCCATTCAGAGCGAAAACGACGTGGATTTCTACCGCGAAAAGCTCAAACTGACGCCGGAAGAGTTCCGCGAAATAGCCGACAAACTCTCGAAATAGAAGGCTGTTTACAAATCTACAACAAGCTGTATTTAAGCCGGATAGTGGGTTATCAACACTATCCGGCCTCTTTTTATTTAACATAATAAATCCGAAATCCGGAGATGTTAACAAAATGTCTGATAAGGGTTCGGAAATAGCTTGAAAATGCATCCATTTTTACAAAATAGGGTAGTGTATTTACAAATGTAAACACACAATGTCCGCGTCATTTCCATATGTAATTACATTTGTAAATCACATTTGTTTGTTAAAGATGTCAATAGTTACAATTGTAATAATTCGACATCCTTTAAATAAACTGCAATTTCAGAGCGACCAACAAGCGATTAAAATATTAAACATTGAGCAATATATACTCATTAATCAGTCATTTACGAATATTACTTAAAGAAACAATTCAATATCATATAGTCTAATCCATCAATAACCAGCTACAAGTAGACTGCGCCAATAGTGCACAGCGTAAATATTCAAATACCATATATTTATCGTTATTTATCTAAAATAACGCTTTAACAAATAGATTGCATGCAAATTTAACCATATCGACTTATTTACACTTGTAAACTTTGTCGACACTTATTAACATTTTACAAATGTAGATTTTACTTGTTTTACAAAAGAAAAAACTTTATATTTGTAAAAATTTGCGCTGATGAGGGAAAAATTGCTCGATCTGATGAAAAACGAAGGATTGAAGCCGAGCCAGCTCGCGGAACTGCTCGAAATCAATCCGGCGGGAATTTCCCATATTCTCGCCGGGCGAAACAAACCGGGCTTCGATTTGTTACAAAAGATTCTCCGGAGGTTCCCGCGAATCAATCCCGACTGGCTGCTGCTCGATTCCGACAAGATGTATCGCGACAGCGAACCCGAACAATCCGCACCGGCCGCTGCGGTCGAATCGTCGATCTCCGACGGATTGTTCGGTCCGACCCGGAATACGCCGCTCAACCCGCCGCATCAGGAGCCGGCTTCGACAACGTCCGAAAATCCGGCGCCGCCGGCAACGGCTCCATTTTCCGGCACACGGACAGACGTCGCCGTCCGGCGAATCGTAATATTGTACGATGACCTTACCTTCGAGAGTTTCACGCCGACAAAGCGCTAAAAGCCATCGCCCGGAATATTTTTGTGAATGTTGCACGCACAGGAAGATAATCCGCCGCCGGCCGAAGCTTAAAATCCAAAATGAATTTAACCCGCCGGCCAATCGTCCGACCGGCGACCATAAAAAAAGCATCCTTACAGTACAAAGGTAATTGAATTAATATTGTCATTATGTTAAATTATGGTCGTTATCCGAATATTAATTGATTAATAATCAACCGTTTTTACTTATTAATATACCAGTAGATACCGCCGACAAAGACCGCTCCGCCGGCGATATTGCCCAAAGTCGCGGGAACAAGATTGGCAAGCAGAAAATCGGACACGGTGACCGATGCACCGTGCATCATGCCCAGCGGAATGAAAAACATATTGGCGATGCTGTGTTCATAACCGATTGCCACAAAACACATTATCGGGAAAAACAATCCCAGCAGCCGGCCCGCAACATCGTTGGCGCTCAAACCCAGCCACACGGCCAGGCACACCAGCCAGTTGGCGCCGACACCCCGCAGGAACACCGTGAGCCACGGCATCGAGACCTTTGCCTCGGCAATGCCGACGGCCGCCGAACGCCACGCCTCGGCAGAGAGCATGCCGGGAAGTTTCACGAGAAAACAGGCGAAAAACAGCGACCCGACAAAATTTCCGGCATAGACCAACATCCAATTTAACAACACCTTACGCCATCCATAACGTCGTCCCAATGCACCGGGGATCAGCACGGCATTATTGCCCGTAAAGAGTTCCGCTCCTGCGAAAACGACCAGCATAAGCCCCAGCGGGAAGACAAGTCCGGAGAGCAGGCGCTGCAATCCCGGAGCAGGAGCCATCGACGGAAAGCCATATCCTATCACGATGGAAAACAAGCCTCCCATAGAAATATAGGCGCCAGCTAAAAACGCTAAAATCAATATTTTGCGAACGGGAAGCGAAATCTTGTCGGAGGCGGCCCTCTCCACCAGGGCGAGGACCTCTTTCGGATTGTTTATCGGCATACGGGGATTTTAATCGGGGGCCAAAGATAAACATTTCGGCCGAAACGACAAAACAAGCCGCAAAATCCCGCCGCTACGGGTAATTTTACTACCTTTGCACAAAATACAGGGGACTACCCTACCGTATAAATCACAAATCATTGATTGTCAACCATGCGTAAATTATCGGCATACTTACTGGCAGCCCTGCTGCTCGCGGCCTGCACGCCGGAACAACCCGCCGGGGAGAATACGTTTTACGTCTCGATCCCCCCGCTGCGCAGCATCGTGGAGGGGATTGTCGGCGACGATTTCAAAATCGAGGTGCTCGTGCCGCCCGGAGCAAGTCCCGAGACGTTCGAGCCGACGCCCCGGCAGTTCGTGGAGCTGAACAAGGCACAGCTCATTTTCAACGTGGGATTGATCGACTTCGAAACCACCCTGCTGGGCAAAGTCGGGGATCAGGCGAAAGTCGTGAACTTGAGCCGCGGTATCGACCTGATCGCAGGCTCCTGCTCGCACGGCCACCACGGACACGACCACGGGCATGCCCACGGTGTAGACCCCCACGTCTGGACCTCGCCCAAAGCCCTGCAAACGATGGCCGCAAACGCCTACGAGGCAATTCGCAACGCCTATCCCGACTCGGTGAAATACGAGGCCGGCTACAACCGGCTGCGCAGCACGCTCAAGGAACTGGACATCCGCACGGCGGAGAAGATCGCCCGGAGCGGCGTGAAGTACTTCATCGTCTACCATCCCGCACTCACCTACTACGCACGCGATTACGGACTGCGGCAGGTGGCCATCGAAGCCGACGGCAAGGAACCGTCGGCCAAACAGCTGACGGCGGTTATCCGGCAGGCCCGCGAGGACGGCATGCGGCGGATTTTCTACCAGAACCAGTTCCCGGCATCGACCGTGGAGATCATCGCCCGCGACATCGACGCCGAATACGTGGAGATCGACCCGCTGGACGAAGACGCCATCGGCGCAATCGACGCAATGACCGATTCAATCACGGCAAAATGAATCTGGTAACGCTGCGCGACGTAAGTGTCGCATACGACGGCTACGAGGCCCTCCGGCACGTCGACCTGGAGATTGCGGACCACGATTTCCTGGGGGTCATAGGTCCCAACGGCGGCGGGAAAACGACGCTCGTGAAGGCCATCCTGGGAACCGTCCCCCACACCGGAAAGCTGACTCTCGCCCCGGAGCTGTTCCGCGGGAAGGAACGGCTGATCGGCTACATGCCGCAGATTTCGGATTTCGACCGCGCATTCCCGATCTCGGTCCTCGAGGTCGTACTGTCGGGATTGCAGGGCCGCCGCGGATTCAGCTCCCGCTACACGAAGGAGGACCGTGCCAGAGCGATGGAACTGCTTGCGGCATCGGGAATTGCCGACACGGCCCGCAGCCCCATCGGCGAGGTGTCGGGCGGGCAGATGCAGCGGGCGCTGCTGGCCCGGGCCGTGATCTCGGACCCAAAGCTGCTGATCCTGGACGAACCCGCGAATTTCGTGGACAACAAATTCGAGAAGGAGCTTTACCGCACGCTGCATGAACTGAACGCCCGCATGGCGATCGTCATGGTGTCGCACGACATCGGCACGATCACCAGCGTCGTGAAGGAGATCGTCTGCGCCAACCGGCAGGTCCACCGCCACCGTTCGAACATTCTGACCGAGGAACAGTTGCGCAACTACGACTGCCCGATTCAACTGGTATCGCACGGGCACATCCCCCACACCGTGCTGGAACACCACCCCGGCGACTGCTGCCGCGACCACGAATAAAACGAACGGAGCGCCCCGCATGAGACGCTCCGTTGTTTTTCAGCGGAAGGGACTACCCTATTTCTTCTCGTTGATCTTGCTCAACTTTTCGAAAAGTTTGCCGAAAACGTCGTCCATCTCGGCGCGCAGGGCAGCGTAGTGCTTGCGGACGAGCGACGGATTGTGCGGCTCGGCGGGATTCATCGCTTTGGCGAACAGATCGTTGCGAACGCCGACGGCCTCCTGCATCACCTCGAAAATCTCCTTCTCTTTCGAAGGCTGGAAACAGATAGCCATATCGCAGTCGAAAACAACCTCCTCAAGGCGGTAGTCAATCTCCTTCTTCAGGTTTCGTAAATTTGCCATATTCAGTCGATTTTAAAATTTTTGCTCTGACAAAGGTAATAAAACGTTTCGGATTATCAAACATTTTCGGACTGCGGCCCCGGGAATTATTTCCCGGGCGGGCGGCGGACAAAAAAGGATTCCGGATTTCCGGAATCCTTTTTCATTACATTTTTTCAAGCTCCTTGTAGGTCTTTTTGGCGGCCTTCTCGGCTTTCTTGGCGGCCTTGGCCTCCTTTTTAGCGATCTTTTTGGCAGCCTTCTCCTGCTGGCGGACTATCTTCTGCGCTTCGCGGGCCTCTTTTTTGGCGAGCCGCTCGGCGGCCCTCGCCTCCTTCTTCACCTCCCGGGACTCCTCGCGCACCTCCTTCTTGTATTCGTGCCTGTCGGGCATCTCGACGATGATTCCGTTCACCTGCTCGTCGACAACGACATACGGTTCAGCGGGTTGCGCGGGCTGCGGCTGCGGAGCCGGTTTGGGTTTGGGGATCATGGTGCGCTGCTCGACGATGCTGCCCGCACCGTAGCCGATCGTCAGTTCGACACGGCGCAGTTTCGGCAGAACGTTCTTTTTCAGGTAGCTCCACGCAGCCGGCATCTTCTTGAGCGCCAATTCTTTCTGATCGGACGACTGCTTGCCGTCGATGATGTTCAGCACGGACTGCCGGTCGGGCATCGACGACTGTGCGACCAGCGCGCGGCACGTCTCCCAATCCTCGGCGACGGAATTCACCGTCACCTTGTACTTTTTCGAGAAATCGTACTTCCTGTCGACATACGCCTTGAAATCGCCGGCCCGCTTGGCAGCCAGCGCTTCGTTGAACTTCAGCGGACCGTCGGGAGAAGAATAGCCCGTGATCGTCACGGCGCAGACCTGCCGGAGCGTATCCTTCACGAGGTTGTCCACAAAGGCGTTGAGTCCGTCCAGCTCCTGCGGATTGCCGTTGAGCGCGGCGTTGAGCGTCGCCAGATTGATCTGGTAGCGAATCGAATAGTCGGCGTCGCCGCGGCTTTTGACGATGAACCTGCGAACGATGTAGTCTCCGTCGGCAGTCTCCGACAGCAATACGGTATCGGCCGCAGGAGCCGGAACCGCACTCTTGGTTTGGGCCGTCGCTCCGGCAGCGGCACACAACGCGAGAGAAAGAGCGAAAGTTGATGCAAATGTTTTCACGCTAAAATAGTGTTAGTTAACGCCCTCGTCTCTCGCAAGATTCGTACCACGCTAACAGCACGAAAAAACGGAGGTTTCGCCGAAACCTCCGTTTTTTATTATCACAGAATGCGTTACATGCGTTCGGGGACGTCGATGCCCAGCAGTTTCATGCCCTCCTTGATGACGCGGGCGACCTGCTGCGCCAGCTGGAGGCGCATCGTGCGCACCCCGGCGTTCTCCTCCTTGAGGATCGAATGGTCGTGGTAATAGCCATTGAACTGCTTGGCCAGCTCGTAGACATAGGCCCCGACGACCGACGGCGCGAAGTTCTCGCCCGCGGACTTCACCACCGACGGATACTCCGTCAGCGACTTCACCAGGTCGATCTCCTCGCGCAGGTAATCCGCCGTGGCGGCTCCTCCGAAGTCGATGCCCGCCTCGGCGGCCTTGCGAAGCACCGAGCGGATGCGCGCATGGGTGTACTGGATGAAAGGACCCGTATTGCCGTTGAAGTCGATCGACTCGCGGGGATCGAACAGCATCGTTTTCTTGGGATCGACCTTTAATATAAAGTACTTGAGCGCACCCAGCCCGACCATCGTCGAAACGGCATTGGCCTCCTCCTCCGAGCATCCGTCGAGCTTGCCCAGCTCGGCCGACATCTCGCGGGCCGTCGAGACCATGCCTTCGATCAGGTCGTCGGCGTCGACCACCGTACCCTCGCGCGACTTCATCTTGCCCTCGGGAAGCTCCACCATGCCGTAGGAGAGGTGGGTGATATGATCGCTCCAGTCGGCGTAGCCCAGTTTCTTGAGCACCAGTTTCAGCACCTGGAAGTGGTAGTTCTGCTCGTTGCCTACGACGTAGATCATGTCGTCGAGCCTATTGTCCTCGAAGCGGCGGAAAGCCGTGCCGAGGTCCTGCGTCATGTAGACCGACGTGCCGTCGCCGCGCAGCAGCAGTTTCTCGTCCAGTCCGTCGGCCGTGAGGTCGATCCACACCGAATTGTCGGGACGGCGGTAGAAGACACCCTTTTTAAGCCCCTCCTCGACGAGCGACTTGCCCAGCAGGTAGGTCTGCGACTCGTAATAGACCTTGTCGAAATCGACGCCCAACGCCTTGTAGGTCACGTCGAAGCCCTCGTAAACCCAGCCGTTCATCGTCTCCCAGAGCGAGTACACCTCGGGGTCCCGGGCCTCCCACTTGCGCAGCATCTCCTGCGCCTGGAGCATGATCGGGGCGTTTTTCTTGGCCTCGTCCTCCGGCTGTCCCTGCGCGACCAGCTCCCTGATCTGCGCCTTGTAGTGTTTGTCGAACTCCACGTAGTACTTGCCCACGAGGTGATCGCCCTTCATCCCCGACGATGCCGGGGTTTCGCCGTTTCCGTAGAGCTTCCACGCCAGCATCGACTTGCAGATGTGGATGCCGCGGTCGTTCACCAGATTGGCCTTGATGACCGTATGGCCGTTGGCCTTGAGAATCTGCGCCACGGAGTAACCCAGCAGGTTGTTGCGGATATGCCCCAGATGGAGCGGCTTGTTGGTGTTGGGCGACGAGTACTCGACCATCACGGTACGGCCCGTCGCGGGAGCCTGCCCGAAACGTTCGTCGGCGGCGACCTCGGCGAAGCGGGCCGCCCAGAACGCGCTGTCGAGCGAAAGGTTGAGGAAACCTTTGATCACGTTGAACGACGCGATCTCGGGGACGTTGGCCGCCATGTATTCGCCGATTTCGGTCGCGGTGGCTTCGGGCGACTTGCGGCTTCGCCGGAGCAGCGGAAAGGTTACGAGGGTATAGTCGCCCTCGAACTCCCTGCGGGTCTTCTGAATCTGCAACTGCTCGTCGCCAAGCTCACCGTAAAGCGCCTCCACCGATCGGCGGACCGCATCCGAAATAAAGGTTTCGATATTCATATCCAATAGATTTTGCCTGCAAATTTAGCGTTTTTCAGCGAATAAGCAATTCCCTCGGGACCATATTCTTTGGTTTTAGCCCGACATCCATTATCTTTGCGACACAAACCGACAAGACATTCCATGGAAATTCTCGTCATTCTGCTGCTGATCCTGCTCAACGGGCTGTTCGCCATGTCGGAGATCGCGCTCATATCGGCCCGCCGCTCGAATCTGGAGATGCAGGCCCGGCAAGGCAGCGCAGGCGCCCGCCAGGCCCTGAAACTGGCCAAAGACCCCGACCGGTTCCTCTCGACCGTACAGATCGGCATCACCCTGATCGGCATTCTCACGGGTATTTACTCCGGCGACACGCTGGCGGCGAAATTCGGCGGAGAGCTGGCCCGGCTGGGCATTCCGCTGCGCACGGCGACCGTCACGGCGCAGGTCACGATCGTCATCGCGGTCACCTACCTCACGATCATATTCGGCGAACTGGTCCCCAAACGCATCGGCATGAACGCCGCCGAGCGGGCCGCAAAAATCGTCGCGCGGCCGATGCGGCTGCTTTCGGTCGCGGCGTCGCCCTTCGTGTGGCTGCTCTCCAGAAGCACGGCAGGCGTCGCCCGCCTGCTGGGCCTGCAACGGGCCGAGAGCAAGGTCACCGAGGCGGAAATCCGTTCGATCATCCAGGAAGGCGCCGAGGACGGCGAGGTGCAGGCGGTCGAACAGCAGATCATGGGCCGCGTCTTCTCGCTGGGCGACCGCACCGTGGAGTCGATCATGACCCACCGCAGCGAACTGGCATGGATCGACGCGGCGGCGTCCGCGGCGCAGATCCGCGAGACGGTGGCCCGAGCGCCCCACAACCGCTACCCCGTCGGCGAGGGAAGTCTCGACAAACTGCTGGGCGTGGTCTGCCTCAAAGACCTCTTCCTGCACCTGGGCGACGAGGAATTCGACCTGCGCAGGCTGGTCGCTCCGGCGAAATTCTTCCACGAAGGGTTCGAGGTCTACAACGCCCTCGAACAGCTGCGCACGGAGCAGCTGGGCTACGGCATCATCTGCGACGAATTCGGCGTGACGCGCGGCATCATCACCCTGCGCGACATTTTCGAAGCCCTGGTCGGCGAACTGCCCGACCCGCGCGAGGAACCGGACATCGTCCGGCGCGAGGACGGCAGCTGTCTGGTCGACGGGCAATGCCCTTTCTACGACTTTCTCGACTGGTTCGGTCTGGAAAACGCCCTGCCCTGCAACGCCTACAACACCGTCAGCGGCCTGATCCTCGACCAACTGGCCCACATTCCCGCCACGGGAGAGAAACTGGAATGGAACGGCTTCACGTTCGAAATCGTGGACATGGACGGCGCGCGCATCGACAAAATCCTCGTCAGCCAGAAACAACAGCCATGAAAATCGCAAATATAGAACTGGGCGAACGCGCCCTGCTGCTCGCTCCGATGGAGGACGTGACCGACCCGTCGTTCCGCTACATGTGCAAACGCTTCGGCGCCGACATGGTCTACACCGAGTTCATCTCGTCGGACGGGCTGATCCGCGACGCGGCGAAATCGCTCAAGAAACTCGAAATCGACGACGCGGAACGCCCCGTGGGCATTCAGATATACGGCCACCTGATCGACCCGATGGTCGAGGCGGCGCGCATGGCCGAGGCGGCCGGTCCCGACGTGATCGACATCAATTTCGGCTGCCCGGTGAAGAAGATCGCCGGGCGCGGAGCCGGGTCGGGGATGATGCGCGACGTGCCGCTGATGGTCGAGATGACGCGCCGGATCGTCGCGGCGGTGAAGAAGCCCGTGACGGTGAAAACCCGCCTCGGATGGGACGAGGAGTCGAAAAACATCGAAGAGATAGCCCTGCGGTTGCAGGATGTCGGCATTGCGGCCCTCACCATTCACGGGCGCACGCGGGCGCAGATGTACCGCGGCGAGGCCGACTGGACGCTGATCGGCAAGGTGAAGAACAACCCGCAGATACGCATTCCGATCATCGGCAACGGCGACGTCGATTCAGGTCCGAAAGCCCGCGAGATGTTCGACCGCTACGGCGTGGACGGCGTGATGATCGGCCGGGCGACCTACGGCCGGCCGTGGATATTCCGCGAAGTGAAGCACTTCCTCTCGACGGGCGAAGCGCTGCCGCAGCCGTCGGTCGCGGAACGCGTGGCCATCGCGAAGGAACATTTACAGAAATCGCTCGAAATCAAGGGTGACCATGTCGGAATCCTCGAAATGCGGCGTCACATGACCAACTATTTCAAGGGGCTGCCCGACTTCAAGTCCACACGGCTGAAACTCGTGACATCGCTCGACACCGCCGAGCTGTTCGCCACGCTCGACGAGATCGCCTGCCGCTGGGGCGGCTACGATTTGAGCGAAGCGGTTCCGGCACCGCTGTCGCACAACCTGTGAAAAAGCGGGGCCGCAATGTGTGCGGCCCCGCTTTTTCATCGGAATCATACCGGTCCCTACTCGACCGTAATGCTGTTGAGCAGGCCGGTGCGGTTCCCGTAGCCGTCCACCTCGAAGACGTAGATTCGGCCGAAAGCCGGGCGTTTGAAGAATAGCATAAAATAATGCACGATTTCGATTGGCATACAAATATAAATACATCAGCCGTTCCGGAGCACCAATATTTGACCAATCGACGACAGTTTTCCGCCAACCGGACCCCTGCGGGGCATTTTGACTAAATCTTGCTTTTTTCTGATCAAAATATGGCAGGTAAAAAATTTTAATTTACGAAATTTGTATTCGTAAATCAGGATTTTAAAACCAACCCAACCATGAAAGCTCCCGTAAACGCCATGTCGCTGCGCCGGATCGCGAACCTGATGGTATATCTATTTGAGCGCCGACGACGGCAATACGGGCAACCATCAGATATACGTGCTCGAAAATCCGGAGCAGGCCCCCGCAAAGGTCGAAGCGATGGCCAAAGCGTATGAAGCCTGGGCAAAGCGCTGCATGGTAGAGCCTTACCCCGGACAGTCCAAGAAGAAGAGACAGTAAACAGCAAACACTATATTCAACCCTCTTATCAATCAGTAATGAAAAAAACAATTCTGACAACCGTGGCAGCGCTGAGCGTGCTGTGCACCTTTGCCCAGTGGAAACCCGTGGGCGACAAAATCAAGACGCCATGGGCCGAAAAGGTCGACCCGGCCAACGTGCTTCCCGAATACCCGCGTCCGCAGATGGTACGCTCGCAGTGGGTGAACCTCAACGGCCTGTGGGACTATGCCATCAAACCCGTCGGCGCCATGGAACCGAAAACGATGGACGGAAAGATCCTCGTCCCCTTCGCTGTCGAATCCTCGCTGTCGGGCGTGCAGAAGGGCCTCACCGAGAAGGATGAACTCTGGTACCGCCGCACGTTCAGCGTGCCCGCCGCCTGGAAAGGCAGCAACGTGCTGCTGAACTTCGGCGCGGTGGACTGGAAAGCCGACGTATTCGTGAACGACATCCTTGCAGGCTCGCACACGGGCGGCTTCACGCCCTTTTCGCTCGACATCACCCCCTATCTCAAGGCCAAAGGCGGGCAGAAGCTGGTCGTACGCGTGTTCGACGGCACGGACAAGGGATACCAGCCCCGCGGAAAGCAGGTGCTGACCCCCAACGGCATCTGGTACACGCCGGTCAGCGGCATCTGGCAGACCGTGTGGATCGAACCGGTGGCGAAGAGCCACATCTCGGGCATCAAGGCCATTCCCAACCTGGACCAGAAGAACATAGCCGTAACCGTGGCGGCCGAAAACTGCACGACGGGCGATCTGGTGGAGGTGAAGATCCTCGACAAGGGTGAGCTCGTGGCTTCGGCGACGGGACTTCCCGGAAGCCCGCTGCGTCTGTGCATCGCCGAGCCGAAACTCTGGAGCCCCGACTCGCCGTTCCTCTACGACATGGAAGTGTCGCTCAGGCAGGGCGGGAAAACCGTCGACAAGGTCGATTCGTACACCGCCATGCGCAAGATCGGAACCAAGCGCGACAAGGGCGGCATCCTCCGCATGACGCTCAACGACAAACCGCTCTTCCACTTCGGTCCGCTCGACCAGGGTTGGTGGCCCGACGGACTTTTCACCGCACCGACCGACGAAGCGCTGCTGTTCGACATTCTGAAGACCAAGGAGCTGGGCTACAACATGATCCGCAAGCACGTGAAGGTCGAGCCGGCGCGCTGGTACTACCACTGCGACCGCGAAGGCATCCTCGTATGGCAGGACATGCCCTCGGGAGACATGGGCAACAAGTGGGAAATGTACACCTACAACGGCGGTACGGACAAGAACCGCACGCAGGAGTCGAAGGACAACTTCAGCAAGGAGTGGAAGGAGATCATGGATTTCTGCATGTCTTCCCCGAGCGTCGTGGTATGGGTTCCCTTCAACGAGGCATGGGGCCAGTTCGACACCGAGCGCATCGTGAACTGGACCATGGAGTACGATCCTTCGCGTCTGGTCAACCCCGCCAGCGGCGGCAACCACCGTCCCTGCGGCCACATGCTCGACCTGCACAACTACCCGGGTCCCGCCATGAAACTCTTCGATCCGCAGCGCGTGAACGTGCTGGGCGAATACGGCGGCATCGGGCTGCCCATGGAGGGACACCTCTGGTGGAACAAGCGCAACTGGGGCTACGTGCAGTTCAAGACCCCGGAGGAGGTGACGGCAGAGTATGAGAAATACGCCAAAAGCCTGATCAAATACGTGCGTCTGGGCTTCTCGGGCGCCGTCTACACCCAGACCACCGACGTGGAGGGCGAAGTGAACGGTCTGTTCACCTACGACCGCAAGGTGATGAAGGTGCTTCCCGAACGGCTCAAGGCCGCCAACAAAGCGGTCATCGAATCCATGCCGCTGGACATGGAGTAAACGCTCCGGATTCCTGCAAAAACAACCTCTGCGTACACTTAATAGCGAAAAAGGGAACGGGCGTGAAATTCACGCCCGTTCCCTTTTCAAATCCATCGCCTATTTCAGCACCCGCTCGACATAGGCCTTGTAATCCTTCACGACGGGTTCGTAGCCGTCGTCCTCGTACAGCGGCGAGGAGATCAGGAAATCGGCCGACGAACGGTTGATGGCCGTCGGGACGTTGTAAAGCGTCGCCAGACGCAGCAGCGCCTTCACGTCGACGTCGTGCGGCTGGGCCGACATCGGGTCCCAGAAGAAAATCAGCGCATTGATCTTTCCGTCGGCGATGAGCGACCCCAGCTGCTGGTCGCCGCCCAGCGGACCCGACTTGAGCAGCGTGATTTTCAGCTCGGGTTTCTCCTCCGTCTCGTCCTCGTGCTCCTCCCGGTGGTCGCGCAGGGTCTTTTCGACCATCTTGCCGGTCGTACCCGTACATACCAAATGGTGGCGGCTCAACTTGCGGCTGTTCCAGTCGACCCACTCCGCCAGGTCGCGTTTCATGTTGTCGTGGGCAACCAGTGCCAGCACTTTCGTTTTCCTCTCCATAACGACAGGTCTTTATGAAAGCCGCAGCGGCTTTCGGTTCGTCCCGGCACGGGCCGGGATATTTTTCGCTATTCGTTCTCGGCCGGAAGTTTGAACTCCGTGAATCCCGCCCCGACCAGCGTGTTGTACCACGCGAAACACTTCTTGATGTCCGAAACATGCACCCGGTCGCGGTCGTACTCGGGAAGCACCTCGGCAAACGCGGCTTTCAGCTTCTCGGGCGACTCCTTGGGGCTGATCGCCTCCTTGCCGCCCGTGTGGGCGTAGATCCGGGTGAAAACGTCGGCCAGCGCAATGTCCTCGCCTTCGGTGAACATCGAAATCTCCGAAAGGGCGCTCACCTTGGCATTCGCCGAGGCATTCATGCGCCGTCCGTCGAGCAGCGACTCGACGATCACGCCGCGCACGGACTGCGCCACGAATTTATAAAGTCCGGGCTGGCCCGAAATGGCCAGAATCTCTTTCAGTTCCATAAAATTGCTATTTCGTTGTTTAAATGGGTTGTTCGGATTCTTCCTCCTCTTCGTCGGGAACCGTATATTCCCGAAGCTGCGTATAGGAGGGCACATTGTATGCCGTGATGGCACGTATCCGGAAAGTCACTTTCCGGCCGGCTCTCTGCCGGGGAATGACTCCCTCGTAATCGAACGAGGTGACGTCGGCTGGCGGCTCGGTCTTCGCGACGGTCCTCACGTCGGACTCGTCGCCGTCGAGCATGTAGAGAATGCAGACGTTGCGCAGCCCGTAGGGGCACGAAACGGACACCTTCACCCTGACCTCCGAATCGAAGGCCATGGTCTGCGGCGACACGGTCACCTCGCCGAATTCCGCCGGGGTCGTATACTCGGGTCCCCGGTCAGGATTGCAGGCCGAAAGGCTCATTGCCGCAAGAACGGTGAAAAGGTGCGTTTTCATACCCTACTCTTTGGTCAGGTGCACGTCCATCTGCGGGAACGGGAAGTTGATGCCGGCCTTCGGCAGCTCCTTGTAGAACTGCTCGTTATGCTCGAAAAAGACGTTCCAGTAGTCAGCGTTCTTGACCCATGCGCGGATCGAGAGGTTCACCGAACTGTCGGCCAGCGCAGCGACCCACACCACCGGGGCGGGATCGGGCAGGACGCGCGGATCGGCGGCCAGCATCGAAAGGACGGCCTTGCGGGCCACATCCACGTCGTCGCCGTAGGAGATGCCCACGGTCCAGTCCACGCGGCGCGTCTCGGAGGTGGAATAGTTGTCGATGATGGCCGTCGCGATCGAGTTGTTGGGAATGTAGATCGTCTGGTTGTCGGCCGTGGCGATCACCGTCGAGAAGAGCTTGATGTCGCGCACGGTTCCCGACTGTCCCTGCGCCGAGATGTAGTCGCCGATGCGGTAGGGTTTCATCAGCAGGATCATCACCCCGCCGGCAAAGTTCTGGGCCGTGCCGCTCAAAGCCATACCGATGGCCAGCGTGGCGGCCGACGCGACGGCGATGAGCGATGTCACGTTGACGCCCAGCGTCGACACGACGATCAGGATGAGCAGCAGCGTGAAGAACGCGCTGACGGTATTACGCGTGAACGAACGCAGCGAAATGTCGACATTGCGGTGCTGCATGGCCACGTCGATCAGCCGCAGGAAGCGGCGCACGAGCCAGCGTCCGATGAAATAGATGGCCAGCGCAATGAGAACCTTGACAAGAATCCAGAGCGATTCACGAATCAGCGAGCCGAACAAAGTGCTGAAATCCATGTTCACGATCTTATTGACCGCTTCGGCCAGATTCGCTTTCTGCACACTGTCCGGCACGATCAGCGAGGCAGGTTCTTCGGCCGCTAAAAATGTCCACATAATTCCGTTTTTTAAGTTTGTGAGGCAAAAATAGCCAAAAAAAAGAGAACTTTATTAACTTTGTCTGCGCTTTTTGCAGAAAGCGCCGGAAAACACCATACATTATACGATGCAGAACAACGTTGAAATTATCCAGATCAACATTTCGGGTGAAGACAAACCGGGCATGACCTCGTCGCTCACCGAGATCCTCGCACGCTACGACGCCTTCATCCTCGACATCGGACAGGCCAACATCCACCAGTCGCTGACGCTCGGCATCCTGATCAAGACCACGGCCGACAAGTCGGGAAGCATTATGAAGGAGCTGTTGTTCAAGGCGTCGGAACTGGGCGTGATGATCCGTTTCACGCCCATCTCCGAGGAACGCTACAACGACTGGGTGGGCCGTCAGGGCAAAAACCGCTACATCATCACCCTGCTGGGCCGCACCGTCACGGCACGCCACATCGCCGAGGTGACGAAGGTCGTGGCCGAGCACGGGCTGAACATCGACGCCATCAAACGCCTCACGGGCCGCATGCCCCTCTGCGAGGACGACCGCGCCGCCAAGTCGTGCATCGAGCTCTCGGTGCGCGGATCGCTCACCGACCAGGAACGCAGCACGATGCAGGAGGGATTTATGAACCTCTCGGAGATCGGTCTCGACGTCTCGTTCCAGAAGGACGACATCTACCGCCGCAGCCGCCGCCTGATCTGCTTCGACATGGACTCGACGCTGATCGAGACCGAGGTGATCGACGAACTGGCCGAGCGCGCGGGCGTGGGCGACAAGGTGCGCGAAATCACGGCCAGCGCCATGCGCGGCGAGATTGATTTCCGCGAAAGCTTTTCGCAGAGGGTCGCGCTGCTCAAGGGACTGGACGTCTCGGTCATGGAGGAGATCGCCCGCAGCCTGCCGATCACCGAGGGGCTGGAGCGCATGATGACCATTCTCAAACGCGTGGGTTACAAAACGGCGATCCTCTCCGGCGGATTCACCTATTTCGGCAACTACCTCCGGCAGAAATACGGCTTCGACTATGTCTACGCCAACGAATTGGAGATCGAGGACGGACGCCTCACGGGACGCTATGTCGGCGAGGTGGTCGACGGACGCCGCAAGGCTGAACTGCTGCGGCTGCTGTGCCAGTTCGAGGAGATCAACATCGCCCAGTCGGTGGCCGTCGGCGACGGCGCCAACGACCTGCCGATGCTCAACCTCGCGGGCCTGGGCATCGCCTTCCACGCCAAACCCAAGGTAAAGGCCACGGCCCGACAGTCGATCTCGACCATCGGGCTGGACGGCATCCTCTACTTCCTGGGACTGAAAGATTCGCGTATCGAACAATAACATTGCCGGATACGCTTCCGCGCGACACGCCGCATCCCGCTTCGGTCCGGTCGTTATCGCCGCCTCCGGCGTCGTTCACCGGTCCGCCCCTCTCCCGGGGAAGGGCTTAACGGCAAACCGGCCGGGGTCCGTATGAATCACCGCATTGCGTAAAAATATGTTTCACTTCCGTCTCATACCTTTTTTCGGCGCCGTCGCCGCGCTCCTGCTGACCGGGTGCTACGACTCCCGGTTCGGGGAACCGGACGACGACGGCGAGGGGAAACCCGCGACGGAGACCATCGCCGCGCTGCGCGACCGCTATGCGGGCACGCCCTTCACCGTTACGGGCGACATCGTCGTCACGGGGAGGGTCGCGAGTTGCGACCGCGCGGAGAATTTCTACCGCACGCTCTGCATCTGCGACACTGAAGCGGGACTTGAAGTGATGGCCGGTATCGACCACCTGCACAACGACTTCCCCATAGGAAGCCGCGTAACGCTTTCGCTCCGGGGACTTGCCGTCGCCGAAAGCCGCGGGGTGTTGCAGGCGGGACGTCCGCCCGCCGCCGGAAGCGGCTACGCAACGGACTACATCGGCTCCCGGGCGGCGCTCGGCGTCGTGCTGGTCCGCAGCGGCGAAGCCCTGGCTGCGCCCTCCCCTGCCCCGCTTGCCATTCCCGCGCTTACGGAAAGCCGCTGCGGCACGCTCGTCCGCATCGACGGCGTGCGCTACACCCCCGAAGACCTTTCGGCGGCAACCTGGGCGGGCTACAAACGCTTCACCGACGCCGACGGCAACGCCGTCTACACCTACGTCCGCCGATACGCCCGTTTCGCCGACGCCGAAGTGCCTGCCGGCACGGTCTCGCTGACGGGCATTCTCCAGTACGACGCCGCGGGCGACGGGCGTTACATCCTCAAACTGCGCGATGAGAACGACTGCACGCATTAGCCTGCTGACGCTGCCGGTCCTGCTGACGCTGCCGGCCGGATGCGACCGGGCCACGCAGCCCGAATTCACGGTCCGTCCTCCGGAGCCGCAGAATTCGGTCGCCTACCTCAAATCGCTCTGCGACGGGAAGAGCAGCGTCGCGATAGCGCAGGACATCACCATCCGCGGATTCGTCACGGCCAATGACCTCTACGGCGAATTTCACAGGACGATCGTCGTCGAAGACGCCTCGGGCGGCATCTCGATCGCCGCGGAAGGCTCCCCGCTGGCAGACCTCTATCCGTTCGGCATCGTGGCGACCGTACGCTGCAACGGCCTTACGCTGTGCGACTACGGCGGGAAAATCCAGCTGGGAACGACACCCGGCGACGGCGGCGCAGGGTGCATTCCGCGCGAAGAGCTGGCGCGGTACATCCGCACCGAACCGCCCGGCGGCGAGACACCCTCCGCACAGCTCCTTACGTTCGACGCCGTCTCGGCCCGGCACATCGACACACGCGTCCGTTTCGACGACGTGCGTTTCGCCGACGCCGGGAAAACCTGGTGCGACACCGACCCGGAGACGGGCCGCGCCGTCGCCACCGAGCGCGAGATCGTCGACACCCGGGGCCGAACCTTCACCGTGCGGACCGCCGCGACCTGCGTCTACGCAAAGGAGCCTCTGCCCCAGGGCACAGGCTCCTTGTATGGAATCATCGACTATTTCGCCGGGAAATACACCCTGCGCGTCACCAACCGCGAAGCGGAGTTTTCCGGCACGGCAGCGCATTCCGCAGCAACACGCCGAACCGCCGGGCGTCCGGCGCGGACAACGCGGACAACGCGGGCGGGGGTTACCGCTGCAACGCCTCCCACAGCATATCCTTGAGCCGCGGGATGTTCAGCCCCGAGACCGACGAGATGAAGACCGACGGCACGCCTTCGGGCAGGTGGCCGCGCATCTCGGCGATCAGGTCCTCGTCGAGCATGTCGCATTTGGTGACGGCCAGCAGACGCTCCTTGTCCAGCAGTTCGGGATTGTACTGCGTCAGTTCGCCCAGCAGGACGTCGTAGTCGCGGCGGATGTCGTCGCTGTCGGCGGGAATCAGGAACAACAGCACCGAATTGCGCTCGATATGGCGCAGGAAACGGGTTCCGAGACCGCGGCCCTCGTGCGCACCCTCGATGATGCCCGGAATGTCGGCCATGACGAACGACTTGTGGTCGCGGACCTCGACGATACCGAGGTTCGGCTCCAGCGTCGTGAAGGCGTAGTCGGCGATCTTGGGCTTCGCGGCCGAAACGACCGAGAGCAGCGTAGACTTGCCCGCATTGGGGAAGCCCACCAGCCCCACGTCGGCCAGCACCTTCAGTTCGAGGATGAACGTGCCTTCCTCACCCTCCTCGCCCGGCTGGGCGTAGCGCGGCGTCTGATTAGTGGCGCTCTTGAAATGCCAGTTGCCCAGACCGCCCCGGCCGCCCCGGAGCAGCACGAGCCGCTCGCCGTCGGCCGTCACCTCGCCCACCGTTTCGGTGGTCGCAGTCCCGTCCTCGTTCTCGAAAACGCGCTTGGCGACCGTGCCCAGCGGAACCGGGATCACGATGTCGCGGGCGTCCTTGCCCGAGGAGCGCGCCCCGGAGCCGTGCTCGCCGTCCTCGGCGAACTGGTGACGCTGGTATTTGAGGTGGATGAGCGTCCAGTACTGCTTGTCGCCTTGCAGGACGATGCTCCCGCCCTTGCCGCCGTCACCGCCGTCGGGACCGCCGAAAGCCACGAATTTCTCGCGGCGAAAATGCGTCGAGCCGCCGCCGCCGTGCCCCGAGCGGGCGAATATCTTTACGTAATCTACGAAATTGGAACCTGCCATGTCATTCATTGTTCTTGAAGCGACAAAGGTACATAAAAGTCGGACGAGAACAAAATTGATTCGCATGCAGTTCGGTAAAACGCCGCAACAAAAATAAAAGTGTCGTTACGACACCCAAAAAAGGCAGACCGCGAAAAAACGGTCTGCCGGCAATTCGGAATAACGGGATTAAATCTGCGAAGCGACGTAATCCCCCACCTCGGAGGTCGAACGGGCCTTTTCGCCCGGCGCTGCAAGGTCCTCGGTGACGACTCCTTCGGCCAGCGCCCGATCGACGGCACGCCGCACGGCCCTGCCCTCGGCATCGAGACCCAGGTGCTCCAGAAGCATCGCGGCCGAAAGGATCGTGGCCATCGGGTTGGCGATGTTCTTTCCCGCGGCCTGCGGATAGGAGCCGTGGATCGGCTCGAAAAGGGCCACTTCGGCCCCCACGCTCGCCGAGGAGAGCATGCCCAGCGAACCGCTGATGACGCTGGCCTCGTCGGTGAGGATGTCGCCGAACATGTTTTCGGTGACGATGACATCGAAATAAGCCGGTTGGCGGATGATCTGCATGGCAGCGTTGTCCACGAACATATAGTCCACCGCCACCTCGGAATACTCCCGGGCTACCCGCTGGGCCGTTTCGCGCCACAGACGCGAGGTTTCCAGCACGTTGGCCTTATCGACGACCGTCAGTTTGCGGCGGCGCGACACGGCCAGCCGGAACGCCACGTGCAGGACCCGTTCGATCTCCGAGACCGTGTAGGTGCAGGTGTCGAAGGCGCGCGCGCCCTCCTCGTCGCGGCCCTGCGGACGGCCGAAGTAGATGCCGCCCGTGAGTTCGCGCACGCAGATGAAATCCGTGCCGCGGACCACCTCCGCCTTGAGCGGCGAACGGTCGGCCAGGGCGTCGAACAGCGCCACCGGACGCAGGTTGGCGAACAGCCCCAGCGACTTGCGCATCCGCAGCAGCCCCTGCTCGGGCCGCACCTTCGCCGTGGGGTCGTTGTCGTATTTGGGGTCCCCGATGGCTCCGAACAGCACGGCGTCCGCCGCAAGACAGACGGCGTGCGTCTCGTCGGGATAGGGGTCGCCCACAGCGTCGATGGCCGCGGCGCCCACCAATGCGGGACGGTATTCGATCTTGTGTCCGAATTTTTCCGCCACGCGGTCCAACACTTTCGTGGCTTCGGCGACGATCTCGGGACCGATGCCGTCGCCGGCTAAAAGAGCGATTTTAACATCCATTGTCGTTATAGTTTATTTCAATGATATTCAACATTTTGACAGTCGCCTTGATGGCAGCCTCCGTCTGGTCGGCGTCCAGCCCGCGGGTCTTGAACTCGCGGCCGTCCATCTCCCAGGTGATGATCGTCTGCACGAAGGCGTCGGTGCGGCCTCCGGGCGGAATCGAAACGGTATAGTCGCGCAGCATCGGAAACTCGCGCCCGAGCTGTTCGCGGTAGATTTGCCGCAGGGCACGCATGAAGGCGTCGTACTGGCCGTCGCCCGCCGAGGTCCGCTCGTACGCGCAGCCGTGAATCTCGATCCGGAGCGTCGCGACGGGGTGCATCCCCTGCGCCAGCGAGAGGCTGTAATTGAGAATCCGGACCGGGGTGTCGACCGGGTCGTAGCGCAGCACGTCGGCGATGATATACGGCAGGTCCTCGGCCGTCACCTGCTCCTTCTTGTCGCTCAACTCGACCACCCGTTCGGTCACCTTGCGCATCGCGGCCTCGTCGAGGTCGATGCCCAGCGCTTCGAGGTTTTTCAAGACATTGGCCTTGCCCGAGGTTTTGCCCAGGGCGTATTCGCGGACGCGCCCGAAACGCTCGGGAAGCAGTTCGTTGAAGTAGAGGTTGTTCTTGCTGTCGCCGTCGGCGTGGATGCCCGCGCACTGCGTGAAGACGCTCGCGCCGACGATCGGTCGGTTGGCGGGAATGCGGATGCCCGTATAGCTCTCGACCGTGCGGCTGACGCGGTTGATCTTCGTTTCGTCGATCCCCGTCGTGCGGCCCAGGCGGTCGTGCAGCACGGCCACCGCGCTCGACAGCGGCGCGTTGCCGGCCCGCTCACCCAGCCCGTTCACGGTGACGTGGACGCCGTGGAAACCCGCACGCACGGCGGCGGCGGTGTTGGCCACGGCGAGGTCGTAGTCGTTGTGGGCGTGGAAATCGAAATGCAGCGACGGATAACGCTCCACCAGGTCGCGGCAGAAACGTTCGGTGTCGTAGGGGTCGAGGACGCCCAGCGTATCGGGGCACATGAACCGGCTGACGGGAGCGTCGGCCAGTCCGTCGAGCATCGCGTAGACGTAGTCGGGCGAACGGCGCATGCCGTTGGACCAATCCTCAAGGTAGAGGTTCACCTTCATCCCGCGGTCGACGGCCGCAAGGATCTCGGCACGCACATCCTCCAGATGCCGTTCGGGCGTGCGGCGCAGCTGCCCCTCGCAATGTTTCCGCGAACCTTTGGCCAGCAGGTTGACCACGCGGCATCCGGCGGTCCCGAGCCAGTCGAGCGACACCCCGCCGTCGATGAATCCCAGCGCTTCCACACGGTCGGCATAGCCCTTGGCGGCAGCCCATTCGGCGATGGCGCGCACGGCCTGCTGTTCGCCCTGCGAGACCCGCGCCGAGGCGATCTCGATGCGGCTTACGTGCAGTTCCTCCAGCAACAGCCGGGCGATGGAGAGTTTTTCACGGGCGTTGAAGGAGACGCCCGAGGTCTGCTCGCCGTCGCGCAGCGTGGTGTCCATGATTTCAACCGGGGGAAACATCGGCGCAGGCTATTTGCGGGCGGCTTCGAAGGCCTCGATCCGGTCGGCGATACTGCGCAGGTAGTCCACGTCGTCGTAGCCGTTTTCGAGACAGCGTTTCTTGTAGGCGTCGATCTCGAAACCCTCGCTGCGCCCGTCCGACACGATGGTCAGCGTCTGGTTGCCCAGGTCGACGGTGAACTGCGCCTTCGGGTCGCGCCGGATCTCGCCGAAAACGGCTTTCAGAAACTCCTCGCTCACACGGATCGGCAGCAGGCCGTTGTTCAGAGCGTTGTTTCGGAAGATGTCGGCGAAAAAGCTCGACACCACGACGCGGAAACCGTAGTCGGCGATGGCCCAGGCGGCATGCTCGCGCGAACTTCCGCAGCCGAAATTGCGCCCGGCGACGAGGATTCGCCCCTCGTAGCGGGGATCGTTCAAAGGGAACGAAGCGATCCGCTGTTCCGCGGCGTCGTAGCGCCAGTCGCGGAAAAGGTTGTCGCCGAAGCCCTTGCGTTCAGTGGCTTTCAGAAAGCGCGCCGGGATGATCTGGTCGGTATCTATGTTTTCCACCTCGACGGGAACGGCCCCCGAGGTGAAGGTTACGAATTTGGGTATGGACATAATGATAATCTTTTACATATCGAACACTTCGCGCGGATCGGAAATCACGCCCGTCACCGCGGCGGCGGCGGCAACGGCCACACCCGACAGCATCGTACGGGCGCCGGGACCCTGCCGGCCCTCGAAATTGCGGTTCGAGGTCGAAACGCTGTATTTGCCCGCCGGAATCTTGTCGGCGTTCATCGCCAGGCACGCCGAACAGCCCGGCTGGCGGAGTTCGAAACCCGCTGCGGCGAGGATGCGGTCCAGTCCCTCGGCTCGCGCGGCGGCTTCGACGCCCTTCGAGCCGGGAACGATCCATGCGGTGATGTTGTCCGCCTTGCGGCGGCCTTCGACCAGACGGGCGAAACGGCGCAGGTCCTCGATGCGGCCGTTGGTACAACTGCCGACGAACACGTAGTCGACCGCTTTGCCCAACATCCGCTCCCCGGGTCTGAAACCCATGTACTCCAGCGCCTTGGAATCGGCGTCGGCGGGAATCGTTCCGTCGACGGCCATCCCCATTCCGGGATTGGTTCCGTAGGTGATCATCGGGGCGATGTCCGCGGCGTCGAAGCGGTACTCCCTGTCGAAAACCGCGTCCGCATCGCTGTAAAGTTCCCGCCAGCGGGCCACAGCCTCGTCGTAGGCGGCTCCCTGCGGAGCGCGTTCGCGGCCCCGGAGGTATTCGAAGGTCTTCTCGTCGGGGGCGATCATGCCGCCGCGCGCGCCGCACTCGATGCTCATGTTGCAGACCGTCATGCGGCCCTCCATCGAGAGCGAACGGATCGTGCTGCCGGCAAACTCGATGAAATGGCCCGTGCCGCCCGAAGCGGTGAGTTTCGAGATGATATAGAGGATGACATCCTTGGCCTCGACACCCGGACGCAGCGCGCCGTCGACCGTAATGCGCATCGTGCGGGGTTTGGTCTGGAGGATGCACTGGCTGGCGAAGACCATTTCGACCTCCGAAGTCCCCACGCCGAACGCCACGGCGCCCAAAGCTCCGTGGGTCGAAGTGTGGCTGTCGCCGCAGACGATCGTCATGCCCGGCTGGGTGAATCCCAGCTCGGGGCCGATGATGTGCACGATGCCCTGCTTGGGGTGTCCCACGCCGAAGTGCTCGATGCCGTGGCGGGCGCAGTTCTCGGCCAGCGTCTCGACCTGCCGCCGCGACTCCGGCTCCCCGATCGGAAGGTGCTGGTCGACGGTCGGGATGTTATGGTCGGCCGTGGCCGTGATCTGCGCCGGACGCGCGACGCCGAAGCCGCGGCGTTCGATCCCCGCGAAAGCCACGGGCGACGTCACCTCGTGGATATACTGTCGGTCGATGTAGAGCACGCAGCGGCCGCCGTCCTCGACACGCACCGTGTGCGCGTCCCATATCTTGTCCAGAAGCGTTCGTCCCATATCAATCCTCCTCCTCGATTTTTTCGGTTACGTTGAGTGCGCGCAGCGCGTCGAGGAACGCCTCGATCGAAGCCCGCGTGGTGTCGGTGTGCGCGCCGAATCCGTGGACCGTGCGGCTGCCGCACTCGACCTGCACATGCACGCGGCCCACGTCGTTCGAACCGCGCGTGATGGCCTGCATCAGGAACTCCGCAAGCACCACCTTCTCGTTGATCAGTTTCTTGATGGCCGAGACCGCCGCGTCGACCGGACCGTTGCCCGTGGCGGTGGACATGCGTTCGTGGTCGCCGAATTTCAGCACCACGGTAGCCGTCGGAACCAGCGTCCCGGTGGTCACCTGCATGAATTTCAACGAAATAGACTGCTGCTTCATGCGGTCGATGTCGCCCACGAGGTACAACAGGTCGTAGTCGTGAATCTCCTTCTTCCGGTCGGCCAGGGCGAGGAATTTCTCGTACGTGGCGTCCAATTCCTCCTGCGTGAGGTCGTAGCCCAGCAGTTCGAGCCGGTGCACGAGGGCCGCGCGCCCGCTGCGGGCCGTGAGGGCGATGACCGACTCGTTCAGCCCGATGTCCTGCGGGTCGATGATCTCGTAGGTCTGACGCTGCTTGAGCACGCCGTCCTGATGGATGCCCGACGAATGGGCGAAGGCGTTGCGGCCCACGATGGCCTTGTTGGGCTGCACGGGCATGTTCATCAGGCTCGACACCAGGTGCGAGGCCTTGGTGATCAGGCGCGAATTGATGTTCGTGTCGACGGCCACGTCCTTGTGGCAGCGGAGCGTCATCACCACCTCTTCGAGCGAGGTGTTGCCGGCCCGTTCGCCGATGCCGTTGATCGTGACCTCGGCCTGCCGGGCGCCGTTCAGGATGCCGCTCAGCGTATTGGCCGTAGCCATGCCCAGATCGTTGTGGCAGTGGGTTGAAATGATCGCCCGGTCGATGTTGGGAACGTTGTCCACGAGGTATTTGATCTTCGCGCTGTATTCGTTCGGAAGACAGTAGCCCGTCGTGTCGGGGATATTGACCACCGTCGCGCCGGCCCGGATGACCGCCTCGACCACGCGGGCGAGGTACTCGACGTCGGCGCGCCCGGCGTCCTCGGCATAGAACTCCACATCCTCGACGTAGCGTTTGGCATATTTCACCGCCTCGACGGCAGATTCGACGATCTTCTCGGGCGTGGAACGCAGTTTGTCGTAGATATGCTGCGGCGAAACGCCGATGCCCGTATGGATACGCTTGCGCCTGGCCAGCCGCAGCGCATCGGCCGCAACGTCGATGTCCTTCTTCACGGCGCGGGTCAGCGCGCAGATCGTCGGCTCGGAAACGGCCTTGGAAATCTCCAGCACGGAGTTGAAATCACCGGGGCTGGAGATGGGAAATCCCGCCTCGATGACGTCTACGCCGAGGCTTTCGAGCAGTTTGGCGACTTCAATTTTTTCGGTGGTGTTCAACTGACAACCGGGGACCTGCTCACCGTCGCGCAGCGTGGTGTCGAAAATGTACAATCTCTCACTCATACTAACCTCTTTATCGAATAAAACTTAATGACGCCGCCCCACGCTTTCCGTGCGGCAAACGCCACCCTGACTTTCTGTATTGCTTACGATCCGTAACAAAAACAGTCGCCGGACTTGAAGATTCGACGCTTTTAGCGACGCATTCCAACCGGAATGAAACCGGAATGACCGACGTAACTGCCTTGCTCTCTTGCAAATATATGAATTATTTAATAATTTCAAAAACAAATCGTCCAAAAAGTCGGATAATTACACACCGACGGCCTCCCCGTCCCGGATGGACAGGGAGGCCGCCGCAAAACAGGCCGGCAGGTTACAACGCCTGCGGATTACCGTCCCGGCAGGTTACAGCGCCAACGGTTCGTAAGGCAGCCCCCAGGCGTCGGCCACGGGTTTGCAGACCACCCTGCCGCCGATGATGTTCAGCCCCAGCGCCAGCTCGGGATTCTCCTGTGCGGCGCGCCGCCAGCCCTTGTCGGCAAGCTGGATGGTGTAGGGAAGCGTCGCGTTCGTAAGCGCGAGGGTCGAAGTGCGGGGCACGGCGCCCGGAATGTTGGCCACGCAGTAGTGCAGGATGCCGTCGACGTAATAGACCGGGTCCTCGTGCGTGGTGGGGCGCGAAGTCTCGAAACAGCCGCCCTGGTCGATGGCCACGTCGACCATCACCGTTCCCGGCTCCATCTCCCGGAGCATGTCGCGCGTGACGAGCTTCGGGGCCTTGGCTCCCGGAATCAGCACCGAGCCGACCACCAGGTCGGCATGCTTCAGCTCCTCGCGGATGTTGTATTCGGAAGACATCAGCGTCTTGACGTTGCGGGGCATCACGTCGGCCAGATAGGTCAGCCGCTGGAGCGAAATGTCGCAGATCGTCACGTCGGCCCCCGTTCCGGCAGCGGTGCGCGCCGCAGCCGTTCCGACAACGCCCGCACCGATGACGAAGACCTTGGCGGGCTTCACGCCCGGCACGTCGCCCAGCAGCACGCCCTTGCCGCCGCGGGGTTTTTCGAGGAAATAGCGTCCCTCCTGCGCGGCCATGCGCCCCGCGACCTCCGACATCGGGATCAGCAGCGGCAGCGAACGGTCGGCGCGCTCGACGGTCTCATAGGCACAGCAGACCGCCCCGCTGTCGACCATCGCACGGGTGAGGGGTTCGCTGCTGGCGAAGTGGAAGAAGGTGAAAACCAGCTGGTCCCTGCGGATGAGTTTGTACTCGGGAGCCACCGGTTCCTTGACCTTGACGATCATTTCCGCCCGGGCGTAGACCTCCTCGATCGAGGGAAGCATCTCCGCCCCGACGGCCGTGTAGGCATCATCGGCAAATCCGCTGTTCACACCGGCCGTAGCCTGCACATAAACTTTGTGTCCCCGTTTGACAAGCTCCCGGGCGCCTGCGGGGGTAAGAGCAACGCGATTCTCGTTGTTCTTGATCTCTTTTGGAATACCGATAATCATGGATCTGGAAGTTTTTAAGGTTTTTGCCTCTCCAAAATACGAATTTAACGCGGAAATCCAAAAAATCCGGACGTTTTTTTACGTGCGGATCAAAACCGGTAAGAGATTGTAAGATAGAACGAACGGGGCCACGCATAGGTGCAGCGCGAGGCGTGGGGCGCGTAGAGCGTGTCGTCGCCCGGGCGGATGCGGCGCACGCGCAGCGACTCGTAGCCGCCATAGACCGTATCGGCCTCGCCCGTCAGGTTGCGCAGCATCAGCGACGCGGTGAGCCGCGAACGTTCGAACCGGAACGACTTGAACAGCGCGGCATCGAGCGTGAAGGCGTCCGGCAGCCGCTCCTGCCGGGTGAAGGCGTCGAAAAACTCCCGTGTGATACCGCCCTGACCCGCGATGCGGTCGGTGCGGCGCAGGGGCATCGGTTCGACGTAACGCCGCCCGGCATATCCTGCCGAAGCGCGGCATCCCCACCCTTTCGGGCCGAACCAGGCGATCTCCGCCAGAGCGGTCAGCTGCGGGGCGCCGCCCGTCTCGCAGCCGCCCATACGGCTCACGGCCTGCACGTCGACGGCCGAGTTATCCACGTCGGAGAGCACCGTGACGCGCGGATCGCGAATGTATTCGTAGCGTCCGGCCGAAGCAGCCAGCGACAGCAGCCAGCGGTAGGACAGCCGGATGTCGGCCGCGGCCTCCGCGCCGCAGGACATGCGCCCGACGCCCGTCACGGCCATGTCGCAGTAGACCGAGGCCATGTCGTCGTAATACGTCCGTGTCTCGATGCCGTCGAGCGTCATGGCAGCGAAGAACGCCGCCTGAAAATCGACGACGGGTCCCGTCAGGCGGCAGTTGAGTTCGGCGGCGTAGATGCGTTCGGGCACGGGGTTGTCGACCGTACGGTTGTTATAGAGCGGCTGAAAGAAAAGATCCCCGGCCCGAGGGGTCCGGGCGGCGGCCGCGGCGGCGATTTCGATATAGCGGCGCGGGGTGAAGGCCCAGCCCGCCGCGACCTTGAGCGTGTAGGGCGTGAACCGCATGACGCGCGAAGGGCCGTAGGACTGCCCGCCGGGAAAAAGTTCCTTCTCGTAATAGCCCCGGCGGCTGACGGCATCGCTCCCCAGCACGACCGAAAGATCGGCCCGGAAACGGTCGGAGCGGTAATCGGCCTGCAAGCGGAGCGCAGCCCCGCGCAGCGTCAGCGCATAATCGTAGCCGAAGCGGTCGCCCTCGCGGACCGTCCGTCCGGGATGCCGCAGGTCGTTCTGCAACAGATTGCCGTACGTGTCGTCGTCGATCAGGAAGCGGTCGATGTCCGTAACGTACCCGGCGCCCAGCAGATCGCGCATCTGCTTGTAGGAACGGGTGTTTTCGCGGCGGAGCGAAACTCCGTAGCGGAGCGTCAGCCGGGTGTCGGCTTCGGTGGCGAACGACGCGTCGAAAGCGAGGTTGCAGAGCCGTTCGACACGGTCTTCCAACGCATAGACCGCATGTCCGCCCGCCATGCGGTTCTGGCGGATCAGCTCGTCCCAGTCGATCTGCGTGTAGCGCGGATCGCGGGCGAGCCACGCCTGCTCGGTCTCCCGGTCGCCCGTATAGCTGGGCAGATACCGGTAATTGTCGGGCATCGGCGTGCGGGCGTCGTACCAGTCGAGCATGCTGTACTTCGCGACGCCCGCCTCGGCGGCAAGCGTGGCGGCGAACGAGGTCGAAGCCGACAGCGGCACGGCATAGGCGGCCAGGGCCAGCGGAACCGTCTCGCGCCGCACGCGGGAGTTGCGCACCCTGCCGTCCTGCCAGCCCCACGCCGGGTTGTAGAGACGGTCGCCCGTGAGCGTGAAAGCCTCCTCCGAAGAGGAGAGGCGCGTGCCCCGCACCGAGGGCGGCACGATACACAGCACGGAGAGTTCGTGCCCTTCGCCGAAACGCCGGGCAAGGCGCAGTCCGGCGGTCACGGCATTGGTGAAGACCCCTTCGACGTGCATGTCGCGGCCGGAGCGGGCGTCGAGAGCCGCCGAAATGCGCCAGCCGTCGCCCGGCGACGCCGAGACGGCGGCTTTCGCTCCCACGAGGTAATTGCGGTCGGTGAAGCGGACCGAAGCCAGAAAGGGCTGCAACGGCTCCCCGTCCGAAAACCGGAACGCCCGCATGCCGCCCGCCGCAGCCGGTTCCCCGGGCGCGGCGGCAAGCCCCGCATAGCGCTGTTCTTCGGCCCCGAGCAGGCGCAGCGCCGCGAGGTAACGGTAGGAAACCGCAACGCCCATGAGCGACGTGCGTTCCAGGGTGTAATCCAGTCCGCGACGCCGGAGCGCGACCTGCGGCAGGTTGAAACCGGTGCGAAGGCCGTAGAGGTCCGAAGGGGACTGCACGGCGCGGTAGAAGAGCGTCGAATCGGTCGTGAGCAGTTCGCGCCGCTCCTCGCGTTCGGCATAGGGATAGTATTCGTCGCCGGGGTACTGGGCCGCCGCCGCACACGGAAACAGGAGAAACAACAGGGCACAACAGCTTTTCAGCATATCTTTGCGACTTTACAGAACACAAAGATAGCAAAAAGTCCGACGATTCAAAACCGGATCGCATGCAGCGCGGCAAAACGGTCCGGCAAACAGAAAAGCCGTCGCGACACGGCAGGAGCAGCGTCAGACGGGGATGGGGCATGACAAATTCCGGCGTCCCCGCAGCGGGGACGCCGGAATCGGAATCAGATTGTTTTCAGGACTTCGGTCAGCAGTTTCCAGAACTTGGGAACCGTGGCGATTTCGAGCCGTTCGTCGGGCGAATGCACGCCGCGGAGCGTCGGACCGAAGGAGACCATCTCCAGATCGGGATACTTTTCGAGGAACAGACCGCACTCCAGCCCGGCATGGATGGCGCGGACCTTGGGTTCGGAGCCGAACAGCCGTTTGTAGGCATCGACGGTGACCTCCAGCAGCTTCGACTGCGGGTCGGGCATCCAGCCCGGATAGCCGTCGGAATGGGCCACATCGGCGCCCGCCAGCGCGAAGACCGACTCGACCATCTGCATCACGTAGGTCTTGGCGCTCTCGACCGACGACCGCTGCGACGAGGTGACAACGATGCGGTTGCCCTCCGCGAACTTCACCGAAGCGAGGTTCGTCGAGGTCTCGACCAGCCCCGGAACGGCGAACGACATGGCCACGACCCCGTTGGGAACGCCCACCAACGAGTAGACCAGCGCCGACTGCGTCCTGCTGTCGAGCACCTCGTCGACGTGGGGCATCTCGTTGAGCGTGATTTTGAAATTGGGTTCGCGGAAGCGGAATTCGGCTTCGAGGTCCGCGGCGAAAAGGTTGTAACGCTTGACGAACTCCTCCTTGAAGCGGACCGGAACGCCGAAGATGGCGTAAGCCTCGCGGGGAATGGCATTGCGGAGGTTGCCGCCGTTGAAATAGCACAGTTTGAGTTCGAACGACTGCATGCCGTCCCACAGCAGGCGCGCCACGGTCTTGTTCGAGTTGACGCGGCCCTTGTCGATGTCGTCGCCCGAGTGTCCGCCCTGAAGGTCCGACACGTCGACACGGAAGAACGTGTAGTTCTTCGGCGACGGCTCCATCGTGTAGTGGAACGTGGCGATGGTGTCGATGCCGCCCGCACAGCCGATGAAGATTTCGCCCTCGTCCTCCGAATCGAGGTTGACGAGGTATTTGCCCGTGAGCATCCCCTCGCCCAGCTCGAACGCACCCGTGAGGCCCGTCTCCTCGTCGACGGTGAACAGCGCTTCGACGGGACCGTGCTCCACCGTCTCGTCGAGCATCACGGCCAGCGCGGCGGCCATGCCGATACCGCAGTCGGCGCCCAGCGTCGTACCTTCGGCCCGGACCCACTCGCCGTCGATACGCGTGCGGATGGGATCGTTGTCGAAGTCGAACTCCACATCGGAGTTCTTTTCGCAGACCATGTCCATGTGCGACTGGAGGATCACGGCTGCGCGCTCCTCCATGCCCGGCGTGGCGGGCTTGCGCATCACGACGTTGCCGATGGCGTCCTTTTTATATTCGATATGGTGCTTTTTGGCGAAATCGACCAGAAAATCAATGATTTTGCCCTCCTTCTTCGAAGGACGCGGCACACGCGTGATGGCGTCGAACTGTTCCCAGACAAGACGCGGTTCCAAAGAGGTTATTTCCGACATAGATTTTTGCATTTTTGCAAAGTTAGGAAAAAATCCGTAACTTTGACAATATAAAATACGGGAACGAATGGATTTCAGAATAGGACACGGATACGACGTACACGCTCTGGCCGACGGCCTGCCGCTGGTTCTGGGAGGCGTGGAGATCGCCCACACGAAAGGGTGCGTCGCCCACTCGGACGGAGACGTGGCGATCCACGCCCTGTGCGACGCTCTGCTGGGCGCCGCGGCGCTGGGCGACATCGGGCTGCACTTTCCCGACACGTCGGTCGATTTTGCGGGCATCGACTCGAAGATCCTGCTGCGCCGCGTGGCGGAACTGCTGCGCGAAAAGGGCTACGAGATCGGGAACGTGGACTGCACGATCCGCGCCCAGCAGCCCAGGTTGCGGCCGCACATCGACGCCATGCGCCGTGCGATGGCCGGCGCAATGGGCGTAGACGACGACCGGGTGTCGGTCAAGGCCACGACCACGGAGCATCTGGGCTTCGAGGGGCGCGAGGAAGGCATCTCCGTCTCCGCCGTGGCGCTTATTTACCGTCCTGCGGACAGGAAATAATTCAGAATTTACAATTCAGAATTCAGAATTGCTTATATTTGTACGATCAAACACCAAACCGCGACGCCTATGAAGCAGTAGAAAACAACCTTTCAACTCCGTGCCTGCGGGCACACGACATATAAAAAGTGCATCGGCTTTTCTTCTTACGTCGGAAAATTGGACACTTTCTAACAAGTAAGGGACTAAAGGCGATGCTCGTGCTGTTTTACGGCGCGGGCATTTCTTTCATCTTACTTGTAGGTCGTCCAATACCTCCGACGTGGATAAAGGAATTTGTCCGCGTTTTTTATTGACTCTTAACCCTTAACCAATCTATCAAAATGAAACAAAACCGTATTCTGCTGCCGTTCTTGGCGATCTGTCTGGTCGCATGCAGCAAAGATGATGACGAAGGACATTCGAAAAACGAACAGAATGTTCCGGTAAAAGAAATTACATTTAAGAACTGTTCTTTTACCATGGTAAAAGTAGATGGAGGAACATTCCAGATGGGAGCAACCCGTGAACAGGAGGCGAGCGGCTGGAAACCGGATCGCACCGAATATCCTGTACATAAAGTGACGCTCAATACCTTTTATATCGGAGAAACAGAGGTCACAAAGGAACTTTGGAGCGCAGTTATGGAAACAGAGTGCGACTATTCTGAATACCATAAGCCTCAAGGCGTGGAGTGGAACGACATTCAACCTTTTATCGAACGTCTCAACCAAGCAACGGGATTAAAATTCCGGTTACCGACCGATGCCGAATGGGAATATGCAGCACGGGGAGGCAACCGATCCCAGGGACACATTTATCCGGGCTTCGACATTTCGATCCTGGCGGCCTGGTGTTACAACAATGCCGGAACCTATATACTCAATGAAAACAAGTGGGATTATTGGGAGTTACGTAACAATGGAAACAGCCCGCATTATGTAAAACAGTTATTACCCAATGAACTGGGATTGTATGACATGGGCGGTAATCTTTACGAATATTGCAGTGACTGGCTGGGCGATTATCCCGAGGAACCTCAAACAAATCCACAAGGTCCGCAAAGCGGGTCTATGCGCGTTATACGGGGCGGATGTTGGGCTATTTGGTCCAATTCCGCACGCGTATCACACAGGCCTGCACAATCTTACAATTCGGATTATGTAGGTTTGAGGCTGGCCATGAGTACCGAGTAATTTCAGATAAAACGGAGCCTATAATTGATTCGGCGCCGTTTTATCCTTCATTTTCTAATCCATCCTGCGATACCGCGGGTCGTTCACCCGCTTGTTCCACAGCCAGCCGACGTAGCGCATCGTGACGTCGGGCGTCAGGAGCGTCAGCACCGTTTCGCCCGTGGCGGTCGAGACGGCGAAATCGGCGTGGTAGAGCGTGTTGCCGTCCGAAATATTGAAGGAGACCGACCAGCCCCACTGCACGCGGGCCGCCCGGTAGTCGCGGACCGACATCGAATCGAAATTCAGCATCTCGACATACTGGGTGATGCCCCGTTCGGTAGGCAGGTGCACCTCGACATGGTCGACGAACACCCCGAAAAAGAAGTAGTCGGCATAGATCGAACGGATCATTCCGCCGGGTAGCTGCTGCATCGAGTTGGGGAAGAACATATAGTCGCGCGACTGCACCAGCGAGTCGATCTTCGCGGCGTAGACCCGGGCCTTATAAGCCCTGCGCTGGGCGCGGTCCATCCCCGCCGCAGGCTCCTCGTAGACGGTCGTATGCTCCACGACCTGCACCGGGGCCTGCTGCACGGGAACGATCGTCGTCTGCGGCACGCTGTCCGCGGCGGAAGTTTCGAGCGTATACTGCGGGGTCTGCGCGACGGCGGCGCAGGCAATGAAAGAGAGTGCGCCGCAGGTGGAAAAAACGGAGTGTTTCATAAGTCGGACATCGGATTGAACGGGAAAAAAGCCCCCGCCTGAGGCGGGGGTTCGGGGATCGCCGGAGCGGCAAACGGACAGCGCAGCGGATACGGCTGCCCGGGATGGGTCCGGCAAAATGGATTTACGTCAATAGAGCTGCGAAATCGAACCCGTATACTGCACGGGGTTATACCACGGATTAGTGATCGTCAGCGTAGCACCGCCCGTGCGGGAGAAGATTTCGAAGGTGAACGTGTAGGTCGACGCCGAGAACAGCGAGGTCGAGAAGGTCACCATCCAGCCTTCGTGCGTCTGCTCGGTGATATAGCCCTGCAAATCGGAAACGGTGTAATTGATGATCGTCACATAGTAAGGCGGCACGTAACCCTTGATGTAGGGAAGCGTGATGTCCGCCGTTCCGTCCCACATGCCGACGTTGAACGCGGGGTTCATAATCTGGCGCATCGGACCTGCGGGCTGACGCTGGAAGGTCGTCGGGTTGAACTGGAAGTTGCGCGACAGCACGAGCGAGTCCATGAACTTCTCGTAGTTGGCAATACGTTCCGCACGGCGTTTCTCGCGCACCTCGCGGCGTTCTTCCTTGGGCGACAGCACTTTTTTCTGTCCGATCACGGTAACGGCCGCCGCACAGAGCAGCAGGCCCACAACGATAATGACTGTTTTTTTCATGGCACATAAGGTTTGTTACGGCTATGAAAGCAAGTTTTGTGCCGAAAGCGGGATCATGGGCCACTTTCCGCTTCCGGACACCGTTGCCGTCACGGGCGTCGGCGTTTGCATACGCCGCCCTCCCTCGGGACGAGTTTCAGAGCCTCACGGCAGAGCGCCCCGCCGGACAGACGGAGACGCTACAACCCCAGTTTTTTGAGGAACTGACCCGTGTAGCTGCCCTCGCACTGCGCCACCTCGTGCGGCGTGCCCGCGACGATGATCTCCCCGCCGGCCGCCCCGCCCTCGGGACCTATATCTATAATATGGTCGGCGACCTTGATGACGTCGAGGTTGTGTTCGATGACGATGACCGTATTGCCGCGGTCGACGAGCTTGTTCAGCACCTCCAGCAGCAGACGGATGTCCTCGAAATGAAGCCCCGTCGTAGGCTCATCCAGGATGTAGAGCGTGCGGCCCGTGTCGCGCTTCGAAAGCTCGGACGAGAGCTTGATGCGCTGGCTCTCGCCGCCCGACAGCGTCGTGCAGGGCTGCCCGAGCGTCAGGTAGCCGAGGCCCACCTCCTGAATGGCCCGGAGCTTCTGGTAGATATTGGGGATGTTCTCGAAAAACTCCACGGCCATGTTGACCGTCATGTTCAGCACGTCGTCGATATTTTTGCCCTTGTACTTCACTTCGAGCGTCTCGCGGTTGTAGCGGTGGCCGCCGCACGCCTTGCAGCGCACGTAGACGTCGGGCAGGAAGTTCATCTCGATGGTCTGCACGCCCGCCCCGCGGCACTCCTCGCAGCGGCCGCCCTTGACGTTGAACGAGAAACGCCCGGCCTTGAAGCCGCGGATCTGGGCGTCGGGCGTCATCTCGAACAGCTTGCGGATGTCGGAAAAGACGTTCGAATAGGTCGCGGGATTCGACCGCGGAGTGCGCCCGATGGGCGACTGGTCGACGACGACCAGTTTGTCGATATGTTCGAGGCCCTCCGCCCCGTCGTACTCCAGCGGCTGGTCGAAGGAGCGGTAAAGCTCTCTGGCGAGAATCGGCCGCAGGGTCTCGTTGACGAGCGTCGACTTGCCCGAGCCGCTGACGCCCGTCACGCAGATGAACTTGCCCAGCGGAAATTCCGCCGTGACGTTCTTGAGGTTGTTGCCCCGCGCGCCGCGGATCACGATGCGCCCGCCCGTTCCCTTGCGCAACGTTTCGGGAATTTCGATCCGCCGGCGTCCCGTCAGGTAATCGGCGGTGATGGTGTCGGACCGGAGGATGTCGTCGAACGTCCCGGCGGCCACGATGTTGCCGCCCTTGCGCCCGGCGCGGGGTCCCACGTCGACGATGAAGTCGGCGGCGCGCATCATGTCCTCGTCGTGCTCGACGACGATCACCGAGTTGCCCGCGTCGCGCAGCTCTTCGAGGCTGCGGATCAGCCGCTGGTTATCGCGCTGGTGCAGGCCGATCGACGGTTCGTCGAGGATATAGAGCACGTTGACGAGTTTCGAGCCGATCTGCGTGGCGAGGCGGATGCGCTGGCTCTCGCCGCCCGACAGCGAACGCGACGAACGCGCCAGCGAGAGGTAGCCCAGCCCCACGTCCATCAGGAACCGCAGGCGTTCGCGGATCTCCTTGACGATCTCCTGGGCAATCTTCCACTCCTTCTCCGAGAGCTGTTTTTCGATGGTGGGAACCCACTCCGAGAACTCGGAAATCGACATGGCCGACACCTCGGCGATGTTCTTCCCGGCGACGCGGAACTGCAACGACTCCTTCCGCAGGCGCGAACCGCCGCAGACCGAACATTTGCGGTAGACGAGGAACTGGTCGCGCCACTTCTGGCCGTGCTTCGAATCGTCGTCCTCGGTGCGGCCGATGTACTCGGCCACGCCCTCCCACGAGAGGAACTGGCGTCCGCCCGAAGACGAGAACTCCTGCAGGTCGACCGTCAGCGGCTCGGAATCGCCGTAGAGCACGGCGTTCAGCGCCTCCTCGGAGAAACTTTCGACAGGATCGTCGAGCGTGAAATCGTAACGGCGGCCCAGCATCTCCAGAATGGCGAAAAGCATGTTGTTGCGGTACTTGCCCAGCGGTCCGACGGCCCCTTCGCGCAGCGAGAGGCGGGCATCGGGAATGATCTTCCCCACGTCGAAAACCGCCTCCTCGCCCAGTCCGTTGCAATGGGGGCAGGCGCCCTTGGGCGAGTTGAACGAGAAGGTGTGCGGCGCGGGGTCCTCGAAGGCCACGCCCGTCGAGGGGCACATCAGGTGGCGCGAGTAGAAACGCTGCTGCCCGGTCCCGTAGTCGTGGACGGCCATCGTGCCCTTGCCCTGGCGCATCGACTCCTTCAGCGAGGTCATCAGCCTTTCGCGGGACTCCTCACTGACCACGAGGCGGTCGACCACCAGGTCGATGGTGTGTATCTTGTAGCGGTCGAGGCGCATGCCCGACGATATTTCGCGGATCTCGCCGTCGATGCGCGCATAGATGTACCCCTTCTTGGCCAGCGACTCGAACAGTTCGCGGTAGTGGCCCTTGCGGCCCTTGACGATGGGGGCCATCAGGGCGATCTTACGCCCGGCGAAGCCCGTGAGAATCAGCTCGGCGATCTGGTCGTCGGTATAGTGGACCATCTCCTCGCCCGTCACGGGCGAATAGGCCCGCGACGCCCGCGCGTAAAGCAGGCGCAGGAAGTCGTTGATCTCGGTCACGGTGCCCACCGTCGAGCGGGGATTCTTGTTGGTCGTCTTCTGTTCGATGGCCACCACGGGGCTTAACCCCGTGATCTTGTCCACGTCGGGACGCTCCATCGTCCCCACGAACTGCCGCGCGTAGGTCGACAGCGTCTCCATGTAGCGCCGCTGCCCCTCGGCGTAGATCGTGTCGAAGGCCAGCGACGATTTGCCCGACCCCGAGAGGCCGGTGACGACTACCAGTTTGCGGCGCGGAATTTCGAGGTCCACGTTCTTGAGGTTGTGAACCCGGGCGCCCAGTATTTTGATCGTATCTTCCATTTCAGGTATGTAAACGTGCGGAACGTCCGGTTTATTGGATCGCAAATCAGCAACGTGCAAAGATACGTTTTTTTTCAATACATTGTCTTCTCCGCAGTTGTCGCGGTCAGGGTTCCGACGCTGAAAAAACGAAGTCCGCCCGAATGCCTTGCGGCATTTCGGACGGACTTTACACGAATCACCGGTATTAACGCCCCTACTCGTAGGTCTGGAGGATATACCAGTTATCGGAAGGATCCTCCGGGAACGACACGTCGATGCGCGTAGGATACCCTTCGGCGTCGAATTGGTAGGTCAACGCACCGTCGGCATCCGCATGTTCCGACATCAGGTGCTTGCAGGAGACGCCGAGCACGCCGATCCACTGGCCCAACTGATCGAAAACATCGGAAGAGCCGAATATATCGGGCGTAACGATCGGATACATGTAGCCACCCTTGTTCTCCCGGGCCGAATAGCTGTACGTGCTATGGTCCGTCTCGCGGGTGATAATATCTTCCTGGTTGAAAATGCCGTCGCCGTTATGGTCGTGATGGTAATATTTATGCCCGTCATACTCATCATAACTGCCGTCACAGGTGTGCACGCTCTCGGAATAAGTGCTCACCACATTCCCGTTCACCCACGTGGCATTGCAAAACCCGTCGAGTTTCCCGGCATTGTCCGTCATCCGATAGGAGACCAGCTGCCTCTGGTTGTTATAAGTATAGTATATCTTATAGAGCACGACGCCTTTGTGCTGAATAACCGAAGAGCGGGCCAGCCCCGCCGCATTGAGCGTATAGGTAACCTTAAACACGCCCGGCTCTCCGAGGACCTCGCCGCCTTCGAACTGATACCAGACTTTGCCATCCTCGTAATTGATCGGAATTTCCAGCGTCAGGCCGCCCTGTGTTACCTTAATCTTCGACATCCGCCGATTCGCATCGTAACTGTATTCGATGGCGCCGTTTCCCTCCGTAGGTTCTTTCGACTCGACCCTTTTGATCTTCTTATCCGCCGACGCCGGGGGAGTTACGAAACGCTGCTCGTCGAGTTCCGCCGCGGAGGGAGTTCCGCCGGTCGGGGCGATCGTCATGGAGGCTTTGCCGTTCCCCACGTCGCTGATGGTGATTTTGCCGAAATCGCTCAACGTGAGTTCGTGCAGATCGGCAGCAACGGAATAGGCGCCCGACAGCAGGTAGATATTATTCTCCGCAGCCCGGGTAAAGGGCGTTTTGGATAAAAACGTATAAAGGCCGTCGGTCGTGAACTCGAGCGAAACATAGTTCGAACTCTCCGCAAAAGTCCACACTTTGGCGATAGCCTGCTTCAGTTTGGCCTCGGTATCGGGATATTGCTCCTTCCCGGCGGCGGACTGCGTGACATCAATCGTCGCCTTTTCACTCCCGGCCGTCACCGTAATCACCGCCGGCGTCGGAGCTGTTTCCGACGTATTGGGATCGGCGGAAACCGTAAACTGACCCTCCCCCGCAGCGACCTTGCACCAGCTTTGCGAAGACTCGGCTTTCCACGCCGGTTGATTGGTGACGACCTTTACGGTGAAGGTCTCCGTCGCCGCAGCCGTAAAGGCAATCGCAGTTTGGGGACTGACCGACAAAGTCGCCTTATCCGGAGCCGGATCGTCCTTCTTGCATCCCGACAGCAGCACTGCCGCCAACAGGAACGATGTAAAGATTTTGGATTTCATACGCATTTTTTATTGGATGAGAGTGATTTCGAGATACGACACGACAAAACACAACAACCCCTTGTCAGAGTCATTATATAATCGCGGAAAGCCGGATTCAGAAATTCAACCGGAACAGCGCGAGGGGGGGGGTAAGTCGATCGACAGCCGAGAGCCAATGGGGAAGAAATTTACCTCCCGTTTCATTTCCCGAACGAAAACCCGTTCTATCGCTGTCAGATCGTTTCATAGCTGAAAACAAAGGTATTCAAATTCCGCTGAATTCAAAATAAATCAGCGGAAATAATCGTCTGAAGGGAAAAATAACAGGCATTGGCGTCCCCCGCGCGCATGACACGTCTATTTTAAAACGAATTCGTCGGCATCCCGCCACGCGGGGAATTTTTCGCGGAACGCCGCCAGCGCCCCCGTGTCGAACACGCCCGTCAGAATTCGTTCCCCGCCGCCGGCTTCGACCATCGTGCGGCCCTTGAAGTCGACCAACGCCGAATCCCCGGCGTAACGGGCCGCAGGGTCATCCCCCACCCGATTCACCCCGGCCGCATAGCACTGGTTTTCGATGGCCCGGGCGCGCAGCAGCGTCCGCCACACTTCGCGCCGCGGCGCAGGCCACGAGGCGCAGCACAGAATGGCGTCGTAATCGCCCCGGCAACGGCTCCAGACCGGAAAACGCAAATCGTAACAGACGAGCAGCAAGAACCGCACGCCTCCGTATTCGACCACCGCACGGCTGTCGCCGGGCGTGTACTGGCGCGCTTCGCCGCCGGGTGCGAACAGATGGCGTTTATCATAGCCGATAAATTCGCCCGAGGGTTTCACGAAATACATCCGGTTGTAGAAACGTCCGTTTTCGGCAACGGCGACGCTGCCTGCGACCGCCTTGCCGTATCGGGCGGCCCAGCGGCGCAGGGCCGTGACGACCGCCCCGCCGGCCCCGTCGGCCACTCCGGCGGGATCGAGCGTGAAGCCCGTGGCGAACAGTTCGGGCAGCAGCACGACATCCGCTTCGGCGGCAGCGACCATCGGTTCGAGCCGCGCGAGGTTCCGCGCGGGCTGTTCCCAGGCGATGTCGCACTGGCAGAGGGCGATGCGGAGTTCCACGAAAATCAGAGCTTATAGACGGTCAGCGACGACGCGCAGTCGCGCTGGTGGAAAAGCGTCACCCGGCAGGGCACGAAATCCGACGCCGCACAGCGCCACAGGTCGACATACTGCTGGGGATTGCGCTCCGTGAGCGGGAACCACGAACTCTGCACCTGCACCATGATCCGGTGTCCGGCGCGGAACGTGTGGGCGATGTCGGTCGTGCGGAAAGGCACGGTCTCGGGGCTGCCCGGCACGAAGGCTTTCGGACGCGTGAAGCCGTCGCGGTAACGGCCGCGCACCACGTCGCCGCGGACGAGCATCTGCATGCCGGCCTTTTCACCCTCGTCGGGGTAAACGTCGATCAGTTTCACGACGAAATCGGCATCCGAGGTCGAAAGGGCCACTTTCAGCGAAGCCTCGACCGGACCGGCAAGGGTCACGTCTTCCGCAAGCGGTTCGGTCACGAACGTCAGCACGTCCTTGCGGCCCTCCAGAAACCGCTGGTCGGCGATCATATACTCCTTGGGACGCCGCGTGCCGGAGGTTGCGATATACGGCACGGGGTCGGCAGGATCGGACGTATAGCTCGTCGAGGAGTTTTTCACCGTCGGTTTTTCGGTCGTGATGCGGCCGCCGTCGGCGAGGTAAAGAGTCAGTTTGCGGGCCTCGGAAGGCGTCCACCGCCCGAACGTATGCCAGCGGTTGTCGCCCGACGAGAAAGCCGCCACGGGCGGCAGCCGGTCGACCGTGTCGCGCGCCCAGAGGTAGCAGTCGAAAAAGGGCGCCTCGAAATGTTCCATATAGTAGGCTCCGGAGGCCTCCTCTCCGAAATCGAAGTCGCCCAGCGTACGCCCGTCGCCGCGCCATGCCCCGTGGGCCCACGGCCCGACGACCAGATGGAGCGGAGTCCGGGCGCTCTGGCGCAGGACGGCTTTGTAAAGGTTCCAGGCCCCGTAGCAATCCTCGGCGTCGAACGTGCCGCCCACGACCAGCATCGCGGGACGGATGTTGTAGCAGGCCCGGCGCGTGTCGCGCGCGCGCCACCACTCGTCGTAGTCGGGATGTTCGGCCATCTCCTCCCAGAACGCATTGGGTGCCAGCAGTTTCGTCAGGTCGGCCCGCGTGGGGCGCTCCGTGAGGAAGAACGTGCGTTCGTCGGGCGAGATCGTCAGCCCGCGCCGCGGCATCTTGTCGGTCGGCTCGTGTCCAGCGGGCGTGTTCATCGAATTGAGGAACCGCACGGCGTCGCTCAGCATCAGCACGCCGTTGTGGTGCACGTCGTCGCCCATGTACCAGTCCGTAACGGGGGCCTGCGGCGAAACGGCCTTCACGGCCGGATGCCCGCTCAAACCGCCCATCAGGGCGTAGAATCCCGGGTAGGAGCATCCCGCGAAACCCACACGGCCGTTGTTGCCGGGAATGTTCTTCACCAGCCAGTCCACCGTATCGTAGCTGTCCGTCGTCTCGTCCACGCTGCCGAAGCCCGCGGGACGCACGTGCATGAACTCGCCCTCGCTCATGTAGCGGCCCCGGACGTCCTGCCGGACGATGATGTAGCCGCGGTCGACGTAGCTGCGCATGTAGCCTTTTTCGAAACTGCCGGGAAACTGTCCCTCGCCGTAAGGTCCCGTACCGTAAGGCGTCCGGAAAATGATTATCGGGGCCTTGCCGGGGGCCTTGGGCGTGAAGACCGAGGTGTGCAGGCGCACGCTGTCGCGCATGGCGATACGGTATTCGGTCTTGTCGTAAAGCGTGCTGACAGGCTGGGCGCACGCGGCGGCCGCTACCAGCAATCCCGCCCAGAGCAGGAACAGAAATCGGCGTAGTTTCATCATTTCGGGAGATTTTTACGTTTCGTAAAGATACGGTTTTTCGGCCAATCCGCAAAACTTTCGCTCCGCAAGCCGGCAAATCCGCCGCATCTTCCGGCAGTACGGCCCGCGAAGTTTGGATTCGGACGAAAATAAACGTACTTTTGCAGCGTATATACCGGAAAAACCATGTTGAAAGCAGGACGCATACAAACCCTCACCGTAAGCCGCGTATCGGAATACGGCCTATACCTCGCCGACGAGGAGCAGAACGAAGTGCTGCTCCCCAACCGCTACACTTCGCTGACGGACAAGGTCGGCGACCGGAAAGAGGTCTTCCTCTACCACGACTCGGAGGACCGCCTCGTGGCGACGACCGAAACGCCGCTGCTGCGCGAAGGCGAAGCGGGCTATCTGCGCGTGGTGGATAAGACGGCCCACGGGGCTTTCCTCGACTGGGGACTGCACGGCAAGGACCTGTTCCTCCCCAACCGCAACCAGCAGGGCGGCATCCTGGCCGGACACAGCTACATCGTCTACCTCTACGAAGACAACATCACGGGCCGCTGCGTGGCCACGACCAAACTCAAGAGTTTCATAAACAACGACCTGATCACGGTGAAACCCCGCGAGGAGGTCTCGCTGCTGGTGGCCTCGGAGAGCGAAATCGGCTTCCGCGTGATCGTCAACAACCGCCACTGGGGCATGATCTACCGCAACCAGATCTTCCGTCCCGTGGCCGTCGGCGACCGGCTGAAAGGCTACGTCAGGCGTATCACCGAGGACAACCGCATCGACGTGAGCCTCCAGCAGACGGGATTCGCGCAGGTGAAGGACTCGGCGGAGGTGCTGCTCCAGCTGGTCCGCGACAACGGCGGATTCCTGCCCCTGAACGACGACAGCGCCCCCGAGGAGGTGACGCGCCTCACGGGAACGAGCAAAAAGGTTTTCAAACGCTCGCTGGGCATGCTCCTCAAGCGCGGCGCGGTCGAAGCCGGCGAAAAAGGCATCAAAATCCGGAAACATGGCGAAGATTAACACCGCGGAGCGCGTTTCGGCGGAAGCCTCGGACAATTTCGTTTTCCAGCGCTCGCTGCTGGCCTACCACGCCGCCTCGGCGCGCATCGCGGGCGACGTGCTCGAAATCGGAACCGGAGCCGGCTACGGCATCGAGGTAGCGGCGCCCCGGGCGCGGCGGTTTGTCACCGTCGACAAGCACGCCCCGGCGCCGGAGCTGCTCGACCGCCCCAACGTCGAGTTCCGGCAGGCAGTGGTCCCGCCGCTGGACTTCCCCGACCGAAGTTTCGACTGCGTGATCTCGTTCCAGGTGATCGAGCATATCAAACGCGATGCGGAGTTCGTGCGCGAAATACACCGGGTGCTGCGCCCCGGGGGACGGTTCATCGTGACGACCCCCAACGCCCCGATGTCGCTCACCCGCAACCCGTGGCACGTGCGCGAATACACGGCCGAACAACTCCGCAGGCTGCTCGCCGCACGGTTTTCGGAGATCGAGACCCTCGGGGTCTTCGGCAACGAAAAGGTGATGGACTACTATGCGGAAAACCGCCGCGGCGTCGAACGCATCACGCGCTTCGACATTCTCGACCTCCAGCACCGCCTGCCGCGCTGGATGCTGCAAATCCCCTACGACATCCTCAACCGCATGAACCGCCGCAAGCTCCTCCGGGAAAACACCGGGCTGACGACCTCGATCCGCATGGACGACTACCGCATCGAACCGGTGGGAGACGGTTGTTTCGACCTGTTCTACATCGCGGTGAAATAAACGAGGGAGGTTTTCGGAAACCTCCCTCTCTTTTTCTATTTCAGCGTCACCCCGAGGCTCTGCCCCGCGCGGAGCTTCTTGCGGACGACCTCCCGCCCATCCTGCGTCACGGCGACCTCCATCCCCTTCGCCGCACGGCGCACCTCGATGTCGAACGCCGAGCCGAAGGCGCGCACGTTGCGCAGGTTCATGCGGTCCCACGCCGCGGGCAGGCGCGGCGTCAGGGTAAACGACCGGAACCCCGTCGGACGGATTCCGAACACCCCTTCGGTCAGGATGCGGCAGTAAAGGCCGCTCTCGGCCGAAAGATGACGCTGGGAACCTTCGGGCCACGCCTCGATGGCGTAGGGAACATGGTCGCCCAGCAGGCGCACCCCGGAATAATAGGACAAATAGCCGGTGGCCTTCTCGGTCTCGCCCGAGGCGTAGACTCCGCGCAGGGCGTAGAGCGTCGACCGGTCCCAGAAGGTCTTGTCGCCCGACCGGGTCAGCAGGCCGTTTTCGGTCCACAGTTTCGGCGAAAAGAGCGCCTCGACGGTCGCCTCCTTCCGTTCGTCGATGCCGACGGTCAGCGGAATGCAGATCCACGCACGCAGACGGTCGTTGCCCGTATAATAACGATAGGTCTCGAAGCCCTCGACCATGCCCCCGAAATGGCGGTCGATGTTTTTCCGCAGCGCGGCGGCCTGACGTTCGTAGGCGGCCAGCTGCCGGGCGGGCTTATGCAGTTCGCGGCCCAGCATTGCGGCCGAGAGCAGCGCGTCGTAATAAAGCGACGAGGTGCACAGGTTGGCGTCCCCGGCCGGGAAGCGGCCTTCCAGTTCGTCCGAATCGGAGGCCACCACACCGTCGCCGGTCAGCCGGCGGCGGCAGTACTCCAGACACCACTCCACCAACGGCCACACTTCGGCCGCTTCGGCGGCATCGCCGCGCGCCAGCGCATAACGCGCCGCACCGTAGGCGATCATGGCTGCATCGCCGCGGTCGCCCGCGCCGTTCCAGATGTCGGTTCCTTCGGCTATGATCGAACTGGGAATCGGCCGGTAGTCGGGATTCATGTAGCGGGCGAAATAGCCGAACGAGCAGAGCGCCGAGCGGTTGCCCCGGTCGTAGCCCAGGAAGGGGAAGAACGGGTTGATGTACTCGGCCTGGTCGTTGGCCCAGATCGCGGCATAGAAACGCTCGCCGCCGGGACCGTGCATCAGACCGCCCTTGGTGTCGTAGATGCTCTCCGCAGCGCGGATTTTCGCAAAGGCGAACATGGCGTCGATCACGGGGTCGGGGGTGTCCAGCACCAGATTGCGCTGCCATTCGGCCACCAGCGCACGGCGTTTGGCGCACTCCGCGTCGGCGTTCAGCGCCAAGGCTTCGTCCCCGGACCGGCGGCCGCTGAAAAAGGCCCCGAAAGCGACCTCGGCCCGCGGAGCGAGCATCAGCGCCGTGTCGCCGCAGATCTCGGCCACCAGTTCGTAACTGCCCTCCACGCCCTTTGCCGGAGCTGTCCGGATCACCGAACGCGCCCGGGGAATCTCGACGTAAAGCGGCTTCTCGCCCGTATTCTTCAGGATGTATTTTTCGCAGAAGGCAGCCTCGTCGACCGACGGGAAAAGGACACGCGTCAGCGAAAGCGAGCCTTTGACCGCCGTCCAGTCGCTCTCGACGGTCATCGTGCCGTCGAGCACGATCCGGCGGACCTTCTCCTGCTGAAGGCAATTCTCATTGACCGAAAGCATCCGGGGAACGTCCCACACGAAACGCCGCATCAGCGAACCGTGCGTATTGTTCGGGATGGTGCGCAGCATCGGCCACACGATACTGCGTTCGAACCGGAAACTGCCGTCGGCGCCGACACCGTAGCGCAGGACGGCGGAAATCCGCAATCCGCTCATTTCGATATGGTCCCGGTGCGAATCGCCCTCGCGGACATTCCACACGATGGCCGTGCTGTCGGGAACCACCTCCCAGCGGGTTTGCGTACCGGCGAGGGCAGGCGCCGTCAGACAACAGAGAAACGGCAGGAAAAAGCGGCTGATGCGGATCATGGAGTCGGGGTTTTCGTTTTTAAAATAAGTCGTATTATTTCGAATCATAACAAAAATACGATAAAAAACGAACTCCGCAAAAAAACGACGGCGGCATATTCCACGGAACGCCGCCCGCCGGAGGAGGCAAAACCCTTTCGCCGCAATTTGCAGCCGAGTTTTTTTCACCGCTCAAAACATTGGTTACCAACCACATAATAACACACGCACGATGTTTTGCCGATTTTTCTTTGTTTTTCTCGTTTTTTTTATACTTTTGCAAATCAGCCATAACGGGTTAACACCCCTTGAGGACAAATAATCCGTTGACAATTGGGAACTTAAAAATATTGTGACTATGTATTGGACGCTTGAACTGGCATCGAAACTCGAAGATGCCCCCTGGCCCGCAACGAAAGATGAACTCATCGACTATGCAGTACGTTCGGGTGCGCCGCTCGAAGTGCTCGAAAACCTGCAGGAGATAGAAGACGAGGGTGAAATCTACGAATCTATCGAAGACATCTGGCCCGACTACCCCTCCAAGGACGATTTCTTCTTCAACGAGGAAGAATACTAAAAAGCGATTTTGAGGCCGGCGGCCTCAAAATAAATCAATGCGAAGCGGCACGATTCCCGGAATGTGCCGCTTCGCATTTTACATACCCGGCCAGGTCAGGGAATCCACAGGACCTCGTCGACGGCATAATGGGCCGTGAGGGTGCGCCCCAGCAGGTAGAAATAGTCCGAAAGCCGGTTCAGCCAGACCAGCGCCGTGGAGTCGACGCCGTATCTGGCGTCGGCACGGAGCGCGGCGCGTTCGGCGCGCCGGCAGACGGTGCGGCACACGTGGCACATCGACACCACAGCGTTTCCGCCCGGAATCGTGAATTTATCAATCGGTTTCAGAACCTCCTGCATGGCGTCGATGCGCCCTTCGAGCCATGCAACGGTCTCCGGGTCCAGCGGAGCGACCTTGTCGCTCCCCGACTGCCCCGTGGCCAGCAGCGCCTCGACCGACATCAGCCGCGAAAGAATGCGGTTCAGGTCGCCGACCGACGACGCCAACGCAGCGTCGCCGCGCATGTTGTCGGCCAGCAGAGCCGTGAAAGCAGCCAGTTCGTCGACCGTACCGTAAGCCTCGACCCGTTCGTCGGTCTTGAAGACCCGCTCGCCGCCGATCAGCGAGGTCATTCCCTTGTCGCCCGTTTTCGTGTATACCTTCATATCCTGAAATGTTGTTTCGGCAAATGGTTGTTGAAAATCAGCAGGTAACCGCGGTTATCCACCGTCGTCGAAGCGTGTCCCGCGATAATCTGCCCGCACAGCGCCTGCCGTTCGCAGCCGTCGTAGGGCGACATCAGCGCCACGGTATGCCCCGCTTCGGCCGCCGCACGCACCAGCGCGAGCGTCGCAGGGCGCGGCAGGCCGCACGTGGCGACGCAGAATTCAGCATCCGCACGATTCAGGCCAAAGGTCGTATAGCCGCAATGAATCATCAGATTCTGCAACTGCACCGCCCGACGGCGGGAAACGCCCGCCGTGAGCAGGGCTTCGTACAGGTCCCGGCGGCCCGGCAGCAGGTCGTCGCGCATGAAGACGCTGCGCACAATGTCGTAGACGAACGGCGAATGGACTCCGTGACCGCGGAAATAACGGGCGCGTGAGAGCCGGTTGCGCAGTTCGGAAACCCGCCCGGGCAACCGGAAAGAAATGGGATGGCCGACGATCTTCATAACGTCTATTTTTTCAGCGACCCGGCCAGGCGGCCCGTCGAAAAGGCGATCTGGAGGTTGTAACCGCCCGTATTGGCGTCGATGTCGAGCACCTCGCCGGCAAAATACAACCCTTTGACTTTCAGCGACTCCATCGTATAGGGATTCACTTCGTCACAGCGCACGCCGCCGGCCGTCACCACGGCGTATTCGAACGGCGCATAGTCCGTGATCGGGAAAGTCAGCCCCTTGAGCGTACGCACCAGACGCGTGATCTGTTCCTCGGTGATTTTGCCGACGTAACAGTTCGCACGGATGTCCACCTCCTGCGCCAGCGGCATCACCAGCGGCTTGGGAACCAGCTTGCGCAGCAGTTCGCCGAAGAACTCGTTGGGTTGCAGCTCGGCGATTTCACGGGCGATGCGTTCGTGCAGCACCTCCTCCGTGAGCGCGGGTTTCAGGTCGAGGACCAGCTTCACGCGCTTCTCTTCGATCAGGGCGTCCACCGCGTCGCGGCTCATGCGCAGCGCCACGGCGCCCTCGATGCCGCGGTCGGAAAATCCGATCTCGCCGAACTCCTCGCGCACGGGTTCGTTATCGACATAGAGCGTCGCGCGCACGTTGCGCAGCAGCACCTTGTCGAGGTATCTCATCTGGGCGTGCGACGACAAGAGCGGCGTCAGCGACGGACGCAGCGGCTCGATCGTATGACCCAGGTCGGCGGCGAAGGCATAGCCGTCGCCCGTCGATCCGGTCGCGGGATAGGAGACGCCGCCCGTGGCGAGGATCACCTGCGCGCACTCCTCCTTGCGTTCGAAACCGCGCCTGTTGATGTATTTCACACCGAAGACCCGGTCCCCGAGGGTCAGAATCTCCGTAACACGCGTATTGTAGATGATCTTGACGCCGTTTTCGACGCAGAACTCCAGCAGGGCGTTGGCGATGTCCCACGCCTTGCCGCTCTGCGGAAAGACCCGGTCGCCGCGTTCGATGTCGAGTTTCACGCCTGCGCGTTCGAAAAACTTGATCGCCGCCCGGTTGTTGAACTCCGAGAACGCGACCTTGAAAAATTCGGCGTTGGTGCGCACCTGATCGGCGAATTCCTCGGCCGGACGCGCGTTGGTGACGTTGCATCGTCCCTTGCCGGTGATGCGGACCTTGCGGCCCGACTTCTCCATCTTTTCGATCAGCAGCACGCGCCTGCCGCTGCGCGCCGCCGTACCCGCGGCCATCATGCCCGCAGCGCCCGCCCCGATGACGATCACGTCGAAAGGCTGTTTTTCTTCCAATTGTTCCATACGGGTGCAAAGATAGGCAAAAGCAAATTAAAAATTAAGAATTAAAAATTAAAAATCAGGATGCAAAGAGCCCCGCAGGCGGTCGGCAGAGTATATTTCTTTCGCAATTCAGTATATTTTTTTCTATTTATCCGTTCTCCGTTCGCCTCTTTTATTTCAAAATCCAATGTCCTAAATTAGGACCAATATAAAACGCCATTGCTATTATTTCGGAGGCGAGGCCGAAGAGGGAATTTAAAATGAATCTGCCATGAACAAAACCGAGCTGAAAGTGTTTCTCAAAGGATTGGCTAATTTCTACGTCGTTCTGATGATTATAGCGTTTCTGCCCACACCCGGAAAAGATTGCTCTCCGGGACGCCTCGTGCGGTGCATCGCCATTTATACGATCGTAAGCATCGTGATCTTTTCGGCCGTCTATTTTTGGAACCGAATCAGAAAGGGTCCGGATAAACGTCCCGATACGTGTCCGGTTCCCGATGCAAAAGAGACGAAAGACGACGATTTGAGTATTTCCCGGTTCCTCACCTTGCGAAACATGGGCGCCTGCTTCATCTATTTTCTTTGTGTCTTCGCGCTTCTCTATCCGGAAATGTCTCTCGAAAGCATGCTCAAAGCCAGCGCCCGAAGCACCGGCTATTGCATCCTTGTCCTGCTCGTGGCCGGAATCGTTTATTGTGTCTATCAAAGTCATGCAGGCAAGAAAAAGTCGATCCGGGAAAAGTAGTTGCAGCATCGGGAGGCCATCGCGCCTCCCGTTTTTTCGGATACGCCGGAATCCGCCGCGACGGCCGCGCGGAAATCGCCCGGAGAAAGAATTCTCCCGGCTTAATTTTTTATTCTTGATTTTTAGTTGTATTTTTGCGGCCGTTAAAAATCGTTCTAAAAAAATGTTGAGCAGAAGATTACTCCGTATAAAGGTCGTCAAGGCGCTGTTCGCCCATCTCAAATCGGGCGCGGATAACATGATGGCGTCGGAAAAAACGCTGATGGCGTCCGTCGACAAGGCCTATGACCTCTATTTCCAGATACTGATCCTCCCCGTGGAGATCGCGCGTTACGCCGAACAGCGTCAGGAGCTGGCCAAACAGAAGAAACTGCCGACATTCGAAGACCTCAACCCCAACACCAAGTTCGTGGACAACGCCGTGATCCGCACCATCGCCAACAGCGACGCGGTGAACGATCACGTGGCGGCCCGCAAACTGGGATGGGAACGCTATCCCGAACTGATCCGCACGCTCTACGCGCAGTTGACCGAGAGCGACTACTACAAGGACTACATGCAGCGCGAGGAGCGCTCGTTCGACGACGACAAAAAGCTGCTCGAGGACTTCTTCAAGGAGTTGCAGAGCTGCGAGGCGCTGGACGACGTGCTGGAGGAGATGTCGATCCTCTGGACCGACGACCTTCCCTACATCGTGATCATGGTCCTGCGCACGCTTTCGAACCTGCGCGTCTCGCACACCGAACTGAAGGTTCCCGCGAAGTTCAAAAGCAGCGAGGACCCCGAATTCGTCAAGACGCTGTTCGAAAAGTCGCTGGTCAACTACTCCGCCTTCCAGGACTACATCGAGAAGTTCACGGCCAACTGGGACGTGGAGCGCATCGTCTTCATGGACAACCTGATCATCGGCACGGCGATGGCCGAGCTGACTTCGTTCCCGTCGGTTCCCGTCAAGGTGACGCTCGACGAGTGGATCGAAATTTCGAAATACTACTCCACCCCGGGCAGCAGCACCTTCATCAACGGCGTGCTGGACAAGATCGTCGAGTCGCTGACCGCGGAAGGACGCATCAAAAAGGCCGGGCGCGGCCTGATCTGACCCCTGCCGGCCATGACCCGCATGCTCGCGATCCTCGCCCTGGCGGCACTCGCCGTTGGCTGCGGCACATCTCCCCGTGCGGTCGAACGCAAGGGCCGGATTATCTCGCTAACGGATTCGATTCTCACCACGGGAGGCACGGACACCGTGCGTTTCGGACGCCTCGGGTCCGGCGAAATCGCCGTGCTGCGCCTCTGGCTGGCCAACGACGCGAGCCGTCCCGTGGCCGTCGCCTCCTACCGGCGCAGCTGCGGATGCACGACGCTCGAATTTGACGCACAACCGATTGCACCGGGCGACGCACGGCAGGTGACGCTCACCTTCGATTCGCGCGGCGAACGGGGCTGGCAACTCAAGGCGCTGGACATCACGCTGGCGGGAGGGCAGCGGCCCCTGCGGCTGTTCGTGGAAGCGGACATAAAATAAATCCTTGTTTATTCGGCAATAATTTGTACCTTTGCTTCGTTCAATGGAATAAACACTTAAAACGAATACAATTATGATTAATTTTCTTCAGACGGTCCCCATAGAGCCTCAACCGGGATTCATGCAGCAGTACAGTTTCATTATTATGATCGGCCTCATGGTGCTGGTTCTCTGGTTGTTCATGTGGCGTCCCGAGGCCAAGCGCCGCAAACAGATGCAGGAGTTCCGCAACGGTCTGAAAAAAGGCGACAAAGTCATCACCGCCGGCGGCATCTACGGCGTCGTGAAGGAGATCAAGGAGACCACCCTGCTGATCGAGGTCGACGGCAATGTGACGCTGCGCATCGACAAAAACATGGTCGTAGCCGACAATTCGGACCTCCAGCGTCAGTAGAGATAACCCGCGCATAAAAAAGAGCTGCAAGGATTTGCAGCTCTTTTTTCACACACCTATCCGAACAGGTGCAAGGCCCCGACGTCGATGATCCGCTGGTTGGAACTCCCCCGGAAATCGAGCGACAGATCGCGCAGCGCCTCGACGTAGCGTCCGTCGACCAGCGTGTCGATCCACCGAAGGCACTCCCGGCGGGCCGGGTCGGCGAGACACTCTTCGAGCGTATAGCCCGTATAGCACCAGACGTTCTGCCCCGTGCGCTCCTTCACCAGCCGCAGAAAGGCTGCCATGGCTTCGGGCTGCAACAGCGGATCGCCGCCGCTGAGCGTCACCCCGTCGAGAATCGGATTCGCGGCGATTGCGGCGCAGATAGTTTCGGCACGCTCCACGGTCAGCGGCTCGCCCCGCCGGGGATCGTGGCTCTCGGGGTTGTGGCAGCCGGGACAACGGTGCGCGCACCCCGCGAAATAGATCGCATAGCGCAGCCCGTAACCGTCGGAGATGGTTTCGGGATAGATGCCGATGATTCTTAATAATTCCATTGCGTTTTCATAACATGAATACAACACCGTCGGTCTCGATTCACGGCGGAACGCCGTGTTTACAAATCTGATCCACCTCTAAACTTTAGGCGGGGACTTGCCGCACGCGACCGGAGACGGCGGCAAAAAGGGATTCTTCCGCCGGGTGAATTTTGATTTTAGGCGGGCGGACAGGGGGCCGCCAATTTCGATTATCGCAGAGCGGTTTTCGGGCTTCGTGAAGTGGGGCGAAGCAGGAGCATACGAACGTATGTAACTGTTTCGCCCCGCAAGGGAAGTGCAAAAGATGCCGGTGAGAATCAAAATTACCGGTGCTTTACCCGGTCGCGCTCCTCGGCCTGCTTGGCCGAGTTCCACGATTCGAGGCTGCCTGTCAGGTAACCCGTGATGCGGCGCATGCGCAGGATGTCGTCCGAACCGCAGACGGGACATTTCGAGTAGATCACCCCGCGGTGGCCGCACTTGCGGCAGGTGTCGATCGGATGGTTGATCGAGCCGTAGCCGATCCCCTCGTCCTGCATCACCTTGACGATCTTGAGGATCGCCACGGGATTCTTCCGGGCCTCGCCGTCGAGTTCGACGTAAGTGATGTGCCCGCCGCGCGTGATGGCGTGGAACGGCGCTTCGAGGCGGATTTTCTCGACGATGGAAACCGGCTCGCGCACGTCGACATGGAACGAGTTGACGTAGTAGTCGCGGTCGGTGACGCCCGGAATCTCCCCGTAACGCTTGCGGTCCATGCGCGTGAAGCGCCCGCTCAACCCCTCGGCCGGGGTCGCCAGCACCGAATAGTTCAGCCCGTATTTGGCCTTGTACTCCTCGACCACGCGGTTCATCACCGTCACGGCGTCGTAGAGCGTCTGCCACGCCTCCTTCGAGGTCGCATGGCCTTCGCCGTAAATCGCCACCATCGCGTTGTGTCCGCCGATGAAGCCGATGCCCAGCGTGCCGTGCTTGAGCACGTCGCCCACCTCGTCGTTGGGCTGCAACCGGCCGCCGCCCTTCCAGACATCGTTCGACATCATAAACGGGAACTGCCGCGCAAGGGCCGTGCGCTGGAAGCAGTAGCGTTCGTAGAGCTGCTCGGCCATCATCGTGGCGGTCTTGCGCACCGATTCGAGGAAAATTTCGCGAGCCTCCTTGCGGATCGCGTGTTTGTTGCCGTCGGGAATCATGTCCCCGGCCTCGCGCATCGCCTCGATGGCCAGCCGCGACAGGTTCATCGACGTGAAGGAGAGGTTGCCGCGCCCCCACGACGACTTTTCGCCGTGCAGATTCTCGAAGACGCGCGTACGGCACCCCATCGTCGCCACCTCGTAGCGGAAGCGGTCGGGGTCGTCGATGCGCCACTTCTCGTGGCGGTTGAACGGTGCGTCGAGGAACATGAAGTTGGGGAACAGCGCCACCGACGTGGTGCGGCACGCCTCGATCAGCAGGTCGAAGTTCGGAGTTTTGAACTTGATCTCCCCAGCCAGTGCCTTGTCGAAGTCCTTCACCGCTGCGGCATAGTCCTCTTCGGACCACGAAACGCCCTCCTTGACCTTGAAAATCTGGATCGGGAAGACCGGCACTTCGCCGTGCCCCAGCCCCTCGATCGTGGCGGAAAGCAGTTCGCGGATGACCATGCGGCCCTCGGGCGAAAAGTCCGTGCCGTAGTTCACCGAGCTGAACACCACCTGGTTGCCGCCGCGCGAGTGCATCGTATTGAGGTTATGGATGAATCCCTCCATCGCCTGATGGGTCTCGCGGCGCGTCGTGTCGTATGCCTGCCGCCAGATGCGTCGGATGTCCTCGTCGGCGACCTCCACGCCCGACTGGCGCAGGGCGGCGAACAGACGCCCCACCGCCGTCTCGCAGGGTTCGATCGTCGGCACGTGTTCGGCGACCAGGGCCTTCAGCTCGGCGCGCTCCAGCGTCACGCCGCCCCGCACGCCGCACAGGAACAGCGTCATGTCGGTCAGGTGACGGCGGAAGGTTTTCAGCACGCCCGGAGCCATGAAATGGTCGAACGCCGGGATCGACTGCCCGCCGTGCTGCTCGTTCTGGTTGGTCTGGAAGACGATCGTGGCCAGCGTGGCGTAGCTCTGGATCGACTGCGGCGTGCGCACCGAGCCGTTCTTCGTCGAGAATCCCCGTTCGTAGATGTCACCCAGATCGTACTGAATGCACGTCGTGGTCTTCGTGGGATAGTAGTCCAAATCGTGAATGTGGATGTCCCCGTCGCGGTGGGCGCGGCCGTGGCGCACGCCCACCAGATATTTCAGGGCGTAGTCCTTGGTGATCTCCGAGGCGAAGGTCATCATCTGCCCCGCGGGCGTGTGCGACGACATGTTGGCGTTCGAAAGGTTGATGTCGTTCTTCTCGACGGTCACGATGCCGTCCATGACGCTCTTGATCGACGAGCGGCGGTCGCGTTCGACGTTGCGCCACTCGCGGTAGATGATATAACGTTTGGCGATCGAGGGGTTGCGTTTCATCAGCCGCTCCTCGACCATGTCCTGAATCTCCTCGACCGAAATCTCGGCCTTCGTAATTGCCGCCGCCACGTCGGATGCGATCTGCTCGACGGCCTGCCCCTCGTCCGTTATGCCGCCCGCGCGAAAGGCCTTCGTGATGGCGCGGACGATTTTATCCAGAGAAAAAGGCTCGGTTTTACCATCACGTTTGATGATGGAAATCTGCGTGTAATCCATTGTAATATGAGTATATACGTTTCACAACAGGCCCCGTTTCCCCGCAGGGCCGACATTGCATGCGCAAAGGCAGGTCTTCTGACTCGCACCGACCCGCAGGCGGCCTTCCCGTCCCCCGCGGGACAGTGGCTCGACGATTCGCCTGCGGCATAAAGCGCATACAGCAGCGGGAACTGTCCGGGATTCGCACCCGATTCCCTCTTATCCTCCGCCCCGGCGGGACGAAGGATACCTTTGCGGGTCACAAAAGTCTCCATTATTCCCCGACTTTCAAAATTCCGGAGCAGGAAGTTTTCAACATTTTGTGAAAGGCTCCGAATTTCGTATCTTCGCCCCCGCAAACCGGAAAATCGTAACTCCATGACACAGAAAATAACACACGTCTGCCAGGGAACCTGCTCCCGGCAAATCGACGTCGAACTCGAAAACGGCGTCGTCCGAAGCGTCTCCTTCACGGGCGGCTGCCACGGCAACCAGCAGGGAATCGCGGCGCTCGTGCGCGGGATGACGGCAGCGGAAGCCGTCGCCCGGCTCGAAGGCATCGACTGCCGGGGCCGCGGCACGTCGTGTCCCGATCAGCTGGCAAAAGCGCTGAAAAAGGCGTTATAAAACGCCCCGGCCCGGCCGGGTACGGATTTTGCACTCCGAAAAGCGTTCCAAAATGCAAGACTATGTATTTTCTATGGTATCTGCTGATCGGACTGGCCGCCGGATGGATCGCCAACCTGATCGTCAAGGGAGGAGGTTCGGGACTCTTCGTCAACCTGATCGTCGGGCTTATCGGAGGCGTACTGGGCGGCTGGCTCTTTTCGCTCTTCGGATGGGTTCCCGTCGGCACGCTGGGCAGTCTGGCGACGGCCGTCATCGGCTCGGTCATCCTGCTGTGGATCGCCGCGCTCATCTCACACCGCAAGATCCGCTAAACAAACGTATGCACGAAAAAGGCGGTCGCATGACCGCCTTTTCGTGTTGAGCTGCCGGGATTCGAACCCAGAACGACAGAACCAAAATCTGCTGTGTTACCATTACACCACAGCTCAAACATTCGCTCGAAAGCGACTGCAAAGATAAACAAAAAATCGCAAAAACCAACCCCCGGATGCAAAATTGGCAGGGACAAAACCGGACCTCTGCCGGATTTTTCGTATCTTTGCTTCAGTTACCCTGTAAATAAACGCAAACGATATGATTCCGACAATGATTCTGCTCTTCGTGGTGGGCTATCTGTTCATCGCGCTGGAGCACAAAACCAGGATCGACAAATCGGCCGTCGCCCTGCTGATGGCCGGAGCGATCTGGACCGTGTTCAGCCTCCTGGGCAACGACCCGCACATTCAGCACGAGCTGGTGGACCAGCTGGGCGACACGTGCGAAATCCTGGTCTTCCTGATCGGGGCCATGACCATCGTGGACCTGATCGACAGCTACGGCGGCTTCAACGTCATCACCGACCACATCACCACGCGCAACAAGCGCAAACTGATGTGGCTGCTGGCGATCATCACCTTCTTCATGTCGGCCGCACTGGACAACATGACCACCACGATCATCATGGTCATGCTGCTGCGGCGGTTGATCGCCAACAAGAAGGAACGGTGGATTTTCGCCAGCGTGATCGTCATCGCCGCGAACAGCGGCGGCGCCTGGTCGCCCATCGGCGACGTGACGACCATCATGCTGTGGATGCGCGGCAACGTCACGGCCGCCAACCTGATCGCCAACCTCTTCCTGCCGTGCCTCGTGTCGGTCGTGATCCCTGCGGCCATCGCCAGCCGCTACGTCGCCGACCGCCCCGCCGCCGCGGTCAGCGCCAAGGCCCTCGCATCGGGATGCCCCGAATGCATCGGTCCGCGCCTGCGGCTATTCATTCTTATCGTGGGCGTCGTAAGTCTGCTGTTCGTGCCGGTGTTCAAGAGCCTCACCGGACTGCCGCCCTACATGGGCATGATGGTGTCGCTGGGATTCATGTGGATTCTGACCGAAATCATCTACGACCGCAAACGCAGCATCCGCAACATGGAGGAGTCGATCCAGCCGCGCGTATCCAAAGTCCTCAAGCACATCGACATGCCGACGATTCTCTTTTTCCTCGGCATCCTGATGGCCGTGGGCGCGTTGCAGACCGGCGGCGTGCTGACCGACATGGCCGACTGGCTGGACAAGAATGTCCACGAAGTGTTCACCATCGCGGGCGCCATCGGCATCCTCTCGTCGGTGGTCGACAACGTGCCGCTGGTGGCGGCCTGCATGGGCATGTACCCGGTGGCCGACGTCGCAACGGCTGCGGCGAGCGCCGACCCGGCTTTCGCACAGAGTTTCGTGGCGGACGGGCTGTTCTGGCACCTGCTGACCTACTGCGCCGGCGTGGGCGGCAGTCTGCTGATCATCGGCTCGGCGGCCGGCGTCGTGGCGATGGGACTCGAAAAGATCAATTTCGGCTGGTACCTCAAACGCATCTCGCTGCTGGCCCTGTCCGGCTATCTGGCGGGCATCGCGGTGATCTGGCTCGAACACGTCCTGATCGGGCTTTGACCGAAAAGTTCCGGATGCGTCGTGCGCCCAGAATATTGCCGATCACGGGTTTGCCCCATAACAGTATAATCAGAGGTTGGATAAAATATTTTTATCCAACCTCTGATTTACAGCCAAATTATCAGCAGTTTGTAAGTCAGGAACTCCAATATCAATTTAGTAAGAGTACCCTTGCGGAATCAATGCCAGATGTACCCCGGAAGATGTGGATAGACCATTTTTCAACACCCGACATTCGATATCGTGAAGTACGGGTTCATCGGTATCCGACGCAAAATCAGCGGTGGGAGCGGACCCCGAAACCGCTGATACAGCTGCATAGGCATTTACCAGACCATAACCCACAAATTGGTTCCATAATCCGTTCAATCGAAGCGGATCGACACCATAAGTGTTGCCGCCGATCTTTCGGGTAGTTTGTTCGATAATATTGCGTACCCGCCATACCGAAAGATCGGGATCCGTTGCCCATATCAAAGCCACGATGCCGGAAACATGGGGAGCAGCAAAAGATGTGCCCAGCACACAAGTATATCCACCGGTCACATCTGTTGTCCAGATTTCACGCCCGGGAGCGACAACATCCAATGAAGAACCATAACCGGAGAAATCCGATTTGTACCCATTCCGATCTATTGCACCTACTACTAACGTTGCAGAAGGTGCTCCCGCTGCCGGCTGTGATACAGCACTGCCTTTATTGCCCGATGAAAAAACAACGATGCATCCTTTACCATGAGCATATGTTACAGCATTATTGATTTCGGATATTGGAGAAGATGTATCAAATGACCATGAATTATTAATTACGCGCGCACCATTATTTGCGGCAAACCGAATTGCATTCGCAAAATTGGTCGTGGTGGAGGCAGCTATGCCAAGCTCGTTATCAGTATAACAAATACTGATGGGCATGATTTTCACTCCGGATGCAACGCCTGCAATGCCTTTGCCATTATTAGCCGTGGCTCCGATAACACCGGCAACCTTTGTGCCGTGATCTCCGTATAGCCCACTTGGAATTCCTCCCGTGTGAGCGTTGTAACTGACATTATACAAATGTAAATCATCATGGTTATTAAACACCGTTATCGACAACCGCAACGATAATATCGTTGATATATGGAAAAGCAAAGGCATTCCTTGCGTTCACATAATTGATATCGATCCCCGGATAAGAGACGTTTTTCAGATTCCATTGATAGCTGAAATAGGTATCGTTCGGAGCGGCGTCGGGCATCGACTCAACGATAAACTCGGGTGTTGCATACTCAAACGCGCCCGATTCATACATAAAATTCGCCATTTCGAGCGCATTCCCTTTCGACTCCTTTGTACACGAAAGATAATAGATACTCGGGTCGAATTTGTTTTCTCCCAATATCTCCAGATTATACTCTTCCGCGATTTTTTGAAGTTTGGCAAGGTCTTGCTCTCCTGTCAGTTGTACGCTGAATACATTCGTTATGCCGAGATCGGCTCCATCGCTTGTTTTAAAATAGGGAGCCTCATACACTACATCCTGCGGGTTAATCGATTTTTGTTGGGCGTTATCCAGCGTAAACGACGTAAGACTTTTTTGCATGCGGAACTCTTTTGACGATCTTATGCCCAGCGCAGCATAGTTATCAATAGTTCTGGTATTTCCCCTACGGATATTTACGGCCGATTTGCGAACACTTTCAAATTTTGCGGTTTCAACCAAAACATACGACTTGTTCTCGTTGACCGTTAGTGGGATTTTCACACCGTCACACCAAATAATAATAATAATCAGACGAACCCACAGACGCACGGGTCGCGGGAACGTTTTCTTGATATTCCTCTGACAAAATGTCATCCTGGCAACCATAAAATGTTATGACTGCAATGATAAGAGAAAGCAGCTTTTTCATGATATAAGAATATCTAAATTATGATTTTGTTGACAGTAAGCGTTTTTTCGGGAAGTTTGTCGTATAGTCCCCAGAAATAAAAAATAGTCATAATCGCCGGAGTCCCACCCTTCAGTTGCTTATACACCAAATTCAATGTCATCTTATCGGATTCGGTATCGACGACCTGCTTCTCGAAAGAGTATCCGGGATGCCCCATCCAATGCTGTCCAATAATAAGGGTATATTTGTCAAAGTCGATTACTGGCAGCTCGACCGAAGGAGGTGCAACGGCCTCGAACTCTTCCATGCTGTTGATCACAAAACATTCGATGTCGCGATCATCGATCTCGCTGAAATTGAATTCCGGCTCGGGATGCGAACTGGAACTCGAAGGCAGATAGGTCTTGAAAAAAGCCGATACGTCCGCGGAGGCTGTGACGGGAGGAGTGCCGATATATTCGGATTCTTCCGAGTCGTTGCATGCGACAAACCCACCCAGTAGAAGCAGGGCTGCTGTCAAAGTCAAAATGCGAGTTTTCATAGTTTGAAGTTTAAGGATGAAACATTGAAGGCAGGTTCGCGAGAGTCTTACGGATAATTACAATATGTAGTTGTAATGGATGTAGGGCAAAAATAACGAAAAAAATCAATTATGCAAATTCAACCGCCAATAATTCAGCAAGATTAAGTAGTATAAGCACAGAAATTTACAGGTATCGGCCGACTTGAACAGAATTGTACACAAACGAAAAGGATCGAGCCCTGTCCAAACACAGAGCCCAATCCTTCGATCCGGCATAAATAACTACAAATCAAGCTGTACGTCTTTTCGCAGACGCAGAAGATCCGGAGCTTTTCCGTTACTTCACCTTGGCCATGAATTTTTCCCGGTCGACGATGTAGCGGACATGGATGCCCTCGCCGATCAGCCCCTCGGCGTCGCGGGCCCCGACGTTGAAGGTCAGTTTGCGCCCCTCGACTTCGGCAAGCACGGCCGTGGCGGTGATTTCGGCGCCAAGCCCCGACGGCTTGATGTGCGTGACGTTCATCTCGGAGCCGACGGTGGTCGCGCCTTCGGGAAGTTCGCCGGCAACGGCCGTCATGGCGGCGTTCTCCATCAGCGCCACCATCGCGGGGGTGGCGAAAACCGCAAGGTCGCCCGAACCCATCGCGGCGGCCGTGTTGCCGGCGGCGACGGTTGCGGCGCTGCGGGCGGAAAGTCCTTTTTCAAGCATAATATTCGCTGTTCGTAATTCGTTTATCGCGGTGAATCGTTATCTTTGCCGGAGACACCCCGGCAAACCGGATGCAAAACCGCACGGGTTTTCATCCGGACTCCGCCGCAAAGGTACAAAAAATTCGCCGCCGTTGAAAAAGTGGATACTCCTCATCGCCCTGCTCGCCGCCGCGCTTTCCCAAGCGCAGGCGCAGGGAGGCCGTGGCTTCTGGCATCAGGAGTGGACGGTCGAGAAGGGCGATTCGATCCCGCTGGTCCACGTCCTGCCGGTCTACGTCTTCAGCCGCCCGGTCGACCTGCGCCGCTACCGCCGGCTGGTGGACGCCGTGAAAAAGGTCTACCCCATCGCGCAGATCGCCAAGGCCAAGATGGCGACGATGGAGGAGGAGTTGTGCCGCCTGCCGACCAAAAAGGCCCAGAAGGAGTATATCAAACAAATCTACCACGAGATCAAGGACGAATACACCCCCGTGCTGAAACACATGACCCGCACGCAGGGCCGCGTGCTGCTGAAACTCATCGACCGCGAAACCGAATACACCGCCTACGAGGTGTTGAAGGAGTTCCGCGGCGGTTTCGTGGCGGGATTCTGGCAGGGCGTCTCGAAAATCTTCGGTCAGAACCTCAAGTCGGAATACGACAGGGAGGGCGAGGACCGGATGATCGAGCAAATCGTGATTTATTACGAAGCCGGACTGCTCCGGTAGCGACGGACGGACCGGGTAACGGAGGGACCGGGTAACGGAGGGACCGTTCCGGAATCCCGCTCCTAAAAATTGAACGACAGCCCCACACCCAGCCCCATATAGGAGCGCGAAGGCCGAAACTCCCCGGCCCGGAAATTATCGGTCAGGTAGCAGTGATAGGTGAAGTCGCCGAAGAGGTTGAACCGCCAGATCGGGATGATCAGCCGCGCACCCGCGTCGAACGTACAGGAGAAACGCTGCCGGACGGTATAGGGCCGCCACGAAGGGTCGGTCGTCGAATAGCCTTCGGTCGTGAACGGCCCGCACATCAGCCCCGGGGTAAAGCCCGCATGGACCTCGAACCCCGAGGGCAGGATCGCAAGCAGCACGTTGAGAAACGTACTGCCCACGTCCGCCCCTCCGCCGGAATAAGCGCCGTAAGGATCTGCATAAGAGCCGTTGTAGTAATTATTCTGCACGCTCCGCTCCCGGCTCTCCCGGCGCCAGGACGAGGCGATACGTCCGGTCCGCCAGGTGAATTGCAGCGGCACGGAGAAATAGTTCTCGGCATCCTCGTCGACGAAGACGTTCAGCCCCGTTCGAAAACCGATATTGTAAAAATTATAACGGGCATAGTCGATCGAAAAGGCCTGCAATTCGGGTCCCCGCCCGTCGCCCACGTAAAGCTGCGCTCCGTAGCGCACGCCCAGTTCGTTGTCGAAGGTCTTCGGGACGGGTGGCATTTCGTGCTCGCCGGGATAGACGAGGGTTTGCGCCGGAGCGGTCCCGGCCGTGACGGCAAGCAGCAGGAAAAGAAATTTCTTCATTGCATGACGGTTAGGTTCAGTTGTAAACATAACTATTTTTCACGGCATAACAAAATTTCCACGGCGGATTGTGCTTTGTGAATTATTGATTATCTTTGCGCTCGGATAATTTCAGAAGTCATGTTTGAAAATTTAACAGATAAACTCGAACGGTCGTTCAAAATTCTCAAAGGCGAGGGGCGCATCACCGAGATCAACGTCGCGGAGACGCTCAAGGAGATCCGCCGCGCGCTGATCGACGCCGACGTCAACTACAAGGTCGCCAAGACCTTTACCGACGAAGTGAAGCAGAAAGCCCTGGGCCAGGACGTGCTCAAAGCCGTCAAGCCGGGACAGATGATGACCAAGATCGTCCGCGACGAGCTGGCCGAACTGATGGGCGGCACGGCCACGGACATCCGGCTGGAGGGCACGCCTGCGGTGATTCTGATCGCGGGTCTGCAAGGTTCGGGTAAGACGACCTTCTCGGGCAAGCTGGCTTCGCTGCTCAAGTCGAAGAAGGGCCGCCAGGTGCTGCTGGTGGCAGGCGACGTTTACCGTCCCGCAGCCATCGACCAGCTGAAAGTGCTCGGCGGACAGATCGGCGTGGAGGTCTACACCGAGGAGGGTAACAGGAATCCTGTCGAGATCGCCGAGAACGGTATCAAGTACGCCCGGCAGAAGAATTACAACGTGGTGATCGTCGACACCGCGGGCCGTCTGGCCGTGGACGAGGCGATGATGCAGGAGATCACGGCCATCAAGGCCGCCGTGAAACCTTCGGAGACGCTGTTCGTCGTCGACGCCATGACGGGTCAGGACGCAGTGAACACCGCCCGGGAGTTCAACGAACGGCTGGACTTCGACGGCGTGGTCCTCACCAAGCTCGACGGCGACACCCGCGGCGGTGCGGCCATTTCGATCCGTTCGGTGGTCAACAAGCCCCTCAAGTTCATTTCGAGCGGCGAGAAGATGGACGCCTTGCAGGTGTTCCACCCCGAGCGCATGGCCGACCGAATCCTGGGCATGGGCGACGTGGTGTCGCTCGTGGAACGCGCACAGGAGCAGTTCGACGAGGAGGAGGCCCGCAAGCTCAAAAAGAAACTGGTCAAAAACCAGTTCAACTTCAACGACTTCATCTCGCAGATTCAGCAGATCAAGAAGATGGGCAACCTCAAGGACCTCGCTTCGATGCTCCCCGGCATGGGCAAGATGCTCAAGAACGTGGACATTCCGGACGATGTGTTCAAGCAGACCGAGGCGATCATCTCGTCGATGACCCCCGCCGAGCGCGAGCATCCCGAGATCATCAACGCCCGCCGGCGCGAACGCATCGCCAAAGGTTCGGGTACGACGATGGCCGACGTCAACCGCCTGATGAAACAGTTCGACGACACGCGCAAGATGATGAAGGCCGTGGCCGGCGGCGGCATGAAGATGCCCAAGATGCCGGGCGGGATGATGCGGCGATAGTATTATATAAGGATCGGGCAGGCTCCAAGGCTTGCCTGATTTGTTTACATGCGGACGTCTCAAATAGCACATTACGCAAGATCACAGAAAAATCGTCACCTTCACCGAAAGAAAACGTATAAACCATGAAGAAACTCCTCTTGCTGTTGCTCTGCACGTGCATGCAGGCGGCATTTGCACAATCGGGGAAAATCGACTGGAAAGCCGATCTGGAATTTCTGACCAAGGAGCTGCCCGAAAAGCATTGCAACTTTTTTACGGCCCGCAGCAAAGGGGAGTTTGTATCGGGAATCGAGGCTATTAAAGCAGAGTCGGAGCGACTGACTGATTTTCAGGTCGCCCTCAAAACGCAACAGCTGATCGCCCGCTTCGGCGACTCACACACCATGCTGCAATTCTTTCAGTTGATTGACCAGACACAGATTCTTCCGCTCGGCACATTATGGGTCAGCGACGGGCTCTACATTACGAAAACGACCCCGGAAAACAAAGAAATTTTGGGACTGCGGATTGTAGCGATCAACGACACGCCCATCGCGACGGTCATCGACAGTTTGAGCACTCTTTTCACCATCGACAACCAGGCGATCGTGAAGTCAATCGTCCCGGAAACGGTGATGAGCCTTCAAGCTCTCGAACACTTCGGATTTGCCGACTCCCGGCAAGTCAAGCTTATGCTGTCGGACGGAAAGACGCAGGTGGTAAAGCCGATACATCCCGACAATGCATTCGTAAATTTCAGACCCGACTCCCTCGCTTTCGCAACCGCCAACCGCAAAGTCCTCTTCACCAGCCGTTATTTCCCCGAAGATCGGATCTATTACATGCTTTACAACAAATGTCACAGCCGTGAGCTGGCGGCTGAACGGGGCGACGCGGAAGCTGCGCAAAAGCTGCCGTCGTTCGAGGCGTTTACCCGGAAAGCATTCGAAACGCTGAATGATAAACCGGTGGACAAACTCATTTTCGACATGCGTTACAACGGAGGCGGCAACTCATCACAGGGAACCGAATTTGTCGAACGACTCGCACAAGCCCTCAAACAACACCCGCAAGTTGCGGTATATGTGGTGCTGGGACGCGATACATTCTCCTCGGCGATTCTGAACGCCATGGATTTCAAACAGCTGACCAATGCCGTTTTCGTCGGAGAAGAGACGGCCGGAAAGCCCAACCATTTCGGGGAGGTCCGCAGCTTTCAGCTTCCGAGTTCGAAGGTTTTGGTCAATTATTCAACAAAATACTTCAAACGCTCGGAAAAAGAGATCGAGACCATCGAACCCGACATGTCGATCGAGATGAGTTTCGCAGATTTCAAAAAAGGAGTCGACCCCGTTTTCGAATGGATAAAAGCTCAATAGCAAAGAATCCCTGCGGTTTGCACAGGGATTCCGTTTACTCGGCCCAGCCGTTGCAGCGGACCTTTGCAGGGTCCCACTTCTGCTTGAGAGCGGGATTTTCGGCTGGATAACCGATCGGTATCACGTTGAGCGGCACGACGCGGCGGGGAAGCCCCAGCACGTTGCGGACGGCACGCACGCGATCCTCGGAGGAATACACGCCCGTCCAGACAGCCTCCCCAGCCCGACGGCATGGGCCGCCAGCAGCAAGTTCTCCGAAGCGGCCGCCGCATCCTGTACCCACCACCCGGCATTGGTCGCACCCTGCGACTCGGTCAGCACACCGCACACCACGACAGCCATCGGAGCCGCAGCGGCACTCTGCGCATAAGGCAGCGAGTCGGCCAGTTGCCGTAGCAAGGCCTTGTTATCCACCACGATAAAGGCCCACGGCCGGCGGTTGCGAGCCGAAGGGGCCGACATCGCGGCGCGCAGCAACAGTTCGACGACACGCGCAAGATGATGAAGGCCGTGGCCGGCGGCGGCATGAAGATGCCCAAGATGCCGGGCGGAATGATGCGGCGATAGGCTACATTTTACAAGACTTCATTGCAAAAAGGCTCTCGGAAACGAGAGCCTTTTTGCAGTCATGTGAAACCCGGTGAGGAATGCTACTTTTCGGAGAACGTCCTGCCGTTATCGTTGGTTTCATAGGATTTTCCGCTCCGGCCTTCATAATATTTTTCGCCGAACAATCCCGATTTTTCGGTCACCTCATCGCCATTGTCGAGCGAAAACCGCCTCTTTTTCGAACCTCCTCCGTCAAACAAGGCAATGATCGTCATCACGACACTCAACAGGAACAAAGCGATCGAAATGGCAATGGACAGCAAAACAAGAGCTATAAGCAGCGGGAAAATAGACGGTCCCAGAATAGCAAGCATCACACAAGTGAACAGTCCATATCCGATTTTCTGACCGGTCGTCGAGAACAAATACAAATGCCGTTTCAAATAATAGATCCAGTAGGCGACACAACACAGAAACGGAGTCGTTGAAAGAAAAAACAGACCTATGCCCATGCCGACCGACAAATTAGGAGAGAAATTTCCGTGCTGCATGCTCATAACTACACCCCCCAGCAGCGAGGTAATTAATGTCGCTCCGATAAATACACCCGTCACGATCAGGACATGCTTACTCAAGTCGGATTTGTAATCGGGATGGTTCTTCCGGGTGAATTTTTCTTCCAGCGTGTTTATGCCCCGGTAAACATACACAAGCAAATTAAAGCGTTTCATCATTCAAGGAGTTAGAGTTTTACATCGAGCAAATGTCAAAACACAAAAAACGCGGACAAACTCTGTTCATCCACATTCAAGGCCTTGGACTGCCTGCACAGAAAGATGAAAGGAATGCCCGCGCCGTAAAACAGCGCGAGCATCAACTTTAATTCCTCTCTGTGATTCAAAAGTGTCCAAGTTCTGAATGTAAGAAGAAAAGCCGATGCGCTTTTATATGTCGTGTGCCGCCGTAGCGGCATTAAGAATCAAAAGTTCTCATTTTTTCATAGGCAGTGCGATTTTAGCATATTGTAAAACAAATATAGGATAAATTCGAATAAATCCCTACCTTTGTCTGCGAATAAAGCAAAAAAAATGCACCGTTCCGGCTTCGTAAATATCATCGGCAATCCCAACGTGGGCAAATCGACGCTGATGAACGCCCTCGTGGGCGAAAAACTCTCGATCATCACCTCCAAGGCGCAGACCACACGCCACCGCATCATGGGCATCGTCTCGGGCGAGGATTTCCAGATCGTCTACTCCGACACGCCCGGCATCCTGAAGCCCTCGTACAAGTTGCAGGAGTCGATGATGAAGTTCGTGACGGGCGCCCTGACCGACGCCGACGTGATCCTCTACGTCACGGACACCGTGGAGCAGAGCGAACGCTCGGCCGAAATCGTCGACAGCATCCGCCGGAGCGGCATTCCGACCGTCGTGGTCATCAACAAGATCGACCTCTCGACGCCCGAAGCGCTCGAAGCGCTGGTCGACAAATGGCAGGCCGAAATCCCCGGGGCGCAGGTCGTCCCCACGTCGGCCAAGGAGAATTTCAACATCGAAGGGCTGTTCCGGACCATCCTCTCGCTGCTGCCCGAAGGCCCGGCGTTCTACCCCAAGGATACGCTTACGGACAAGACGCTGCGCTTCTTCGCCTCGGAGATCATCCGCGAGAAGATCCTCAAATTCTACGACAAGGAGATCCCCTACTGCTGCGAAATCGAGATCGAAAGTTACAAGGAGGAGCCGACGATCGACCGCATCGCGGCGACGATCTACGTGGCCCGCGACTCGCAGAAGGGCATCCTGATCGGCCACAAGGGCGAGAAGCTGAAGAGGGTCGGACAGACGGCGCGCGAAGACATGGAACAGTTCCTCGGCAAGAAGGTTTTCCTCCAGTTGTTCGTCAAGGTCAGCGACGACTGGCGCAACAACGAACGGCAATTACGCAGGTTCGGATACGAACAGGAATAATAAATCGCACGGAAAGCCCGTTTAAAGAGCAAAATCAGTCAGCATGCGGAAACTCATCGCCGGAATCATATTGGGAACCGCCCTGCTGTGCGGCACGAAAGCCCACGCACAGTACAACCGGGAATATTTTTTCTGGGTCGGACGTTCGTGCATGATGAACAACGACTACCAGGAGGCCATCCGCACGCTGAACACCCTGCTGCGCTTCGACGAGGACGCTTTCGAAGGCTACTTCCTGCGCGGCATCGCCAAATACAACCTCGACGACCTGCTGGGCGCCGAGGACGATTTCTCGACGGCCATCCGGCTCAATCCCGTCTACACGCAGGCCTACACCTACCGCGCCATCACGCGCTCGCGCCTGGGCAACTACGACGACGCTTTGCAGGACTTCCGCGAGGCGATCGAGCTGCGCCCCGACCTGCCTGGCCCCTATTACAGCCGCGGCGTGACGCGCCTGCTGAACCAGCAGTTCAAGGAGGCCATCGACGATTTCGACAAGTTCATCCGCCAGGAGAACAAGGTGGCCGACGCCTTCATCTGCCGGGGATTGAGCTACCTCCACCTGAAAGACACCACGCGCGCCTACGAGAATTTCAACACCGCGATACGCACCAACCGCGAGAATCCCAACGGCTATAACCGCCGCGGCGGGCTGCACCTCCAGCAGGAACAGTACAAGGAGGCCGAGGCGGATTTCAACAAGGCCATCGAGTGCGATTCGGCCTACCTGCTCTCCTACTTCAACCGCGCGCTGGTCTACAACGCCACCAACCGCCCGATGCAGGCGCTGGCCGATTTCGACAAGGTGATCCAGCTCGATTCGACCAACTCGCTGACCTATTTCAACCGCGCGATGCTGCGCACGCAGATCGGCGACTACAACCACGCGCTGGAGGATTACGACAAAGTGGCGCTCTACTCGCCCAACAACGTGCTGGTCTACTACAACCGCGCAGGCGTCTACGCCCAGCTGGGCGAGATCGAGCGCGCCGTGGAGGACTACACCTCGGCCATCAAGCTATACCCCGACTTCGCCAACGCCTACATCTACCGCGGCCGGCTGCGCGAACTGCTCCGCGACCCGCAGGGCGCCAAAGAGGACCGCTCGATCGCCCAGCGGAAAATCGCCGAATACCGTTCGCGCCTGAACGACAGCACCTATTCGATCTACGCCGACACCACGCAGCGCTTCGACCGCCTGCTGTCGTTCGACAGCAAGTTCGCCGGAGGCAGCTTCGACCGCATCACGGGCCACAACGGCGGACACGAGGAGATGCGCCTGCTGCCGCTGTTCAAGTTCACGCTCATGCGCCCCGACTCGGTTCCCGCAGCCAAACCCTATCACCTGCAACGCGTCGACGATTTCAAGAAGCGCATCGGCAACGAATACCTCACCCTCTCGTGCCGCGAGAGCAACATCGCGCCCGACACGCTGGTGATGCTCGACAAGCAGTATGTGCAGGAGCTTAACGCAAGCAACCCCGCATGGACCGTGCTCTTCGAACGCGCCGTCACGCAGTCGCTCATCAAGCAGTACACCAATTCGGTGAGCACCTATTCGTCGGCCATCGAGTTGAACCCGTCGAACCCGTTCCTCTACCTGAACCGCTCGACGACGCGCGCCGAGATGATCGACTTCATCTCGTCGATCGACAACTCCTACCAGCGGATCACGATCGACTCGGACCCCGCCAACCGACTGAACAACAATTCGAAACGCACGTACAGCTACGACGAGGCGGTGGCCGACCTGAACAAGGCCGTGAAGCTCTTCCCCGACTTCGCCTACGCCTACTACAACCGCGCCAACCTGCTGGCCCTCTCGGGCAGCCTGCCCGAGGCGTTCGAGGACTACACCAAAGCCATCTCACTCAACCCCGCATTCGCCGAGGCCTACTACAACCGCGGCATCATCCAGCTGTTTATGAAAGACACCCGCAAGGGCTGCCTCGACCTCTCGAAAGCCGGCGAACTGGGAATCACCGAAGCCTACGAGGTGCTGAAACGCTACGCATCACTGGATAACTAACTCAACACAAAAAAATATGGCAGAAACTATCCAACGTAAACTCAACGACTCGCCCGCAGCCCGATGGACGGCGTTGTTGCTCATCGCGTCCACGATGTTTTTCGGTTACATGTTCGTCGACCTGATGTCGCCGCTGCAAAGCATGATCGAGGCACAGCGCGGATGGACCCCCGACGTATTCGGCATGTACGGCAGTTCGGAGTTCATACTCAACGTCTTCGGATTTCTGATCCTCGCAGGCATCATCCTCGACAAGATGGGCGTGCGGTTCACCGGCCAACTGTCGGCTTCGCTGATGTTCATCGGCGCCTGTCTGAAATACTACGCCGTGAGCGACTCGTTCGCGGGTTCGGGCATCGAAACGTGGCTCGGCTCGTGGTGGACCTCGTTCCCCGCCTCGGCCAAACTGGCGTCGCTGGGCTTTATGATCTTCGGCTGCGGCATGGAGATGGCCGGTATCACCGTATCAAAAGCCATAGCCAAGTGGTTCGAAGGCAAGGAGATGGCTCTGGCCATGGGGCTTGAGATGGCCATTGCCCGCGTCGGCGTTTTCGCCATCTTCTCCATTTCGCCGTGGCTCGCCGACATGGCTCCCGCAACGGTCGTACGACCGGTGGCATTCTGCACCGTGCTGCTGCTGATCGGCCTGCTGACGTTCGTGATCTTCTCCTTCATGGACCGCAAACTGGACAAACAACTGGGTCTCGACAGCCGGGGCGGAGGCGGCAGCGAGGAGGAGTTCAAGGTCAGCGACCTGAAGTACATCTTGAGCAGCAAGGTGTTCTGGATCATCGCGTTCCTCTGCGTGCTCTACTATTCGGCCATCTTCCCCTTCCAGCGCTTCGCCACCAACATGCTGGAGAGCAACCTCGGCGTATCGGCCCAGACCGCAGCCGACATTTTCCGCTGGTTCCCGATGGGCGCGGCGGCCATCACCCCCTTCCTGGGCCGATACCTCGACCACAAGGGCAAGGGCGCCACGATGCTCATTTTAGGCGCCATTCTGATGATCGTCTGCCACCTGACCTTCGCCTTCGTGCTCCCGGAGTTCCCGAGCAAGCCCGTCGCCTACGGCTCGATCGTCCTGCTCGGCATCTCGTTCTCGCTGGTTCCGGCCGCACTCTGGCCCTCGGTTCCGAAGATCGTGGAGACGCGCTATCTGGGTTCCGCCTATTCGCTGATATTCTGGATTCAGAACATCGGACTGTGCCTTTTCCCGATGCTCTTCGGCTTCGCACTCAAATATTTCAACGCCGGACGGACCGAGGGAATGCCCTACGACTACACCCGTCCGATGCTGATTTTCGTCGCATGCGGCGTGCTGGCGATGCTGCTGGGACTGTGGCTCAAAGCGGAAGACCGGAAAAAGAAATACGGGCTGGAACTGCCCAATATCAAGAAGTAGCCCAAGCTACACCCGAATAAATGAAGAAGGAGACCCTGCCGCGCATCGCACGGCAGGGTCCGTTTTTTCAGGATTTCAAACGCCCGCGCAGGGCGAAGCGCACCATCAGGAAATTGACCGGAAAGGCGACCAGAAAAACGCACAGCGGCGCATAGAGTTTCGGAACGCCCGCCCACAGCCAGATTTCGAGCAGTACGAGTTCGTTCACAAGGTTGATGAGGTGGGCCGTCAGGAACCGCACGGCACGGCGGGCAGAGGGCCGTACCCGAAAGGTGAAATAGCTCGACAGCAGAAAGTTGCAGACGATGCTGACGCAGAAGGCGCAAAAATAGGCAAGGGCCGGCCAGAGGTCGTCGAAACACCGCACCAGCACGACGTAAACGGCGTAATTGACCGCCGTGGCGACGCCTCCCACCACGGCGAAGCGCACGAACGGACTCTCATAGAGCCTCCGGAGCATCATCGCTACCCTACTCATCGCATCCGAGGTATTCGCGGGTGGTCAAAAACCGACAGCCGCGGGCTTTCAGCCACTCCAGCAGCCGGATGAATTTCCGTTGCAGGTCCGTCCCCGAACAATGCGTAAGATAGCCCGGAACACCGAAAGCCGGCTCGCGCAGCCGTGCGGAAAACTCCCACGGATGGAAATAGAGGTTCAGGTGCCCGTCGCGGCGCAGGGCGCTGCGGCACAGCAGTTTGTAGAGCGGCAGCGGCATGACGTGGAGCGAAATCCAAAACAGCGGCACGCGGAAAGGCGCGGAGACCGAAACCGGATAGATCGTGAGCCCCTCCTCCCGCGACACGGAGCACGGGGCCCGGAGGTTGTTGTAGCGCGTCGGAATCCACGTCGGATTGATCGACGAATTGTACCTGTACCCCGCCGCCGCGAGCGCCGCGGACGAAGCGGCGGCCAGCCGCGGGGCACGGTAGCCGACAATGCGCTGTCCGGTCAGCTCTTCGAGCGTCCGCCGGCTGCCGGCAGGGTCCGACCCGGCGGTCAGCCCGTGGTAATAGTCATGCGAAGCCACCTCGTGGCCTCCGGCGACGATGCGGCGGACAAGGTCCGTGCGGTGGAGGGCAAAATTGGCCGTCGTGTAAAACGTGGCCCGCAGCTCCAGCCGCGCGAGCAGGTCCAGCAGGAACTCCAGCCCCTCGGAGCTGACCGCAAGCTGGGTGCCGAAATCGATTCCGCGGCCCCTTTCGAGCGGAAAATCGAACTCCTCGACGTCGAAACCGAGTGTCACAGTCATAGGCGGATGGCGATACGGAAAAAGTTTCTCAATTCACGGAACAACACCCGCGGAGACATCGCCGACATGACGATGCCGTCGCGGAGCATGGTCTCGACCTCCTCGATGCGCAGGCGTTTGTCGCGTGCGGCGAGGACGACGAATTCGGTGTCGAACAGGAAATCGGAGATGCGTGTGCGCAGCATCACCGCCCGAGCGCGGGGCGAGAGGCCCTTCAGACCGCCCTGCGTGTCGGTATGGCGGATGTTGAGGAAGATGCGGTTAAGCAGTTTCGACCCGTAGGACATCATCTTGCGCATGGGCGAAAGCCGCGAATGGTAACTCCGGTTGCGCACGGCGATCACCACGTCGGTCCCTGCGAACACCCGGTCGATCACCTCGCACATCGACTCCGCCGTATAGGGCATGTCGATGTCCGTATAGATGGTATACGGGGCCCGGGAACGGGCGATGCCGGCCCGGATGGCAGCGCCCTTGCCGCCGTGCGGAATATCGACGATCTCGACATCCGGAACGGCCTGCCGCAGCGCCCCGTGCTGTTCCTCGCCGAAACCATGCGGCGAACCGTCGTTGACGACGATCAGGTGCAGGCGCTTGTCCGGATACCGGGCGCAAAGCTCCGCATAGGAGCGGGCCAGCGCAGGGACGAACCCCGGAGCCGGATTGTAACACGGGCATACGATGTCGAGCCCGTCGCCCGGCCGCGCGGGACGGGATTCTGCCGCCTCGTTTGCCGCCTCGTCTGCCGCAGGCAGGGTTTTGTAGTCCAGAAGGACGTCCGTGACGGCGAAATCCTCGCGCCACAGCCTCCGGATGCAGTGGAGCCAGATGGCGAAGAACGGCAGCGAACGCAGCGCGTAGGCTACGAATACGCCACGGTAGAACTTAGTCGGGAGTAAGTTATAGGAGAAACTGGCGAACAGGGCCAGTAGGAGCAGCGTCCATTCGAGCCGGCCGCGTGCGGGGGGGGGGGAAATTCACCCACCAGATACCCATGCCGAGCGCGGCTATCACATAGCCGCTGTGTTCGCTGCCGCTGCTGAACAGCACGATGAACAACAGGAGTGAAGCCAGCATCGTCAGGCGGTAGCTGAAGTGTTTGTACTGCCCGGTGCGCAGGTAGGAGAGCAGAAACAGCACCATGGCGGGGACGATGATCAGCAGGTCGGAATAGGCCGGCGAACCGCTGATCTTGCGCACACAGCCCACCAGCGAGATGTTCGTATAGGCACAGAACATGTTCTCACCGTTCTTCTGCACAATGTCGGCGGCCCATGCCGCATACTGCGACCAGAGGTATTCGGGACTGACGAAGAGCAGGGGCAGCAGCAGGGCCATGGCGCTCCACAAAGCCATATACCCGATGAAACGTCCTTTGCGCCGCACGAAGAAGAAAAAGGCCAGCCCGACGATGCCGTAAATCTTGACGAACGTACCGATGACGATGAACAGTGCGGCCCATCCTTCGCGGCGTTTCTCGATCATGGCCAGCGCCCCGACGACCAGCGCCGCGACGGCGATGTTGAACTGCTGTTTGAAGCAGGCTCCGTAAAAGTCGTTGAGCGTCAGCCACAGCACCAGGCTCGTCAGCACCACGGGCATCGGCAGCTGCCGGACGGTCCAGTAGAGCAGCAGCGAAAGGCTCATGCACCACAGCGACATGCCCAGCCACGGCGGCAGCACCGCGAAAGGTGCGATGATAAAGGCGAAAATCGGACCGTAATGGTTGATATCCCCGTATTCGAGCGGATAGGGCTCGTAAAGGGGAAGCGAGGAGAACAGATGGTCGAACACCCCGCGGAAGACCAGGAAATTGTTGTAGTTCTGAGGCCCGGCCAGCGACTGCGTGATGCAGATCCAAACCGTGCAGAGCATCCAGACGGCAAATACCACATACGGGTTAAGCAACCTGGATTTCAGATTGATGAATTGTGACGCCACAATATGCAAGAGTATGAGTTAGGTCCCGCAAAGATAGGTCTTTTCGCCTGAATAACAAACGAAATGCCGAAAAAACAGTTCTCCCGGAAGCTGCGGCGCCCCCTATTTTCCGGAAGCCACCAGCCCGTACAGCTCCGTGATGCGGCTGCACATCTCCTCCCACGAAAAGCGGCGGCGTTCCTCGACGCAGTTTTCCCGGAAGCGTTGAAGCGTGTCCCCTTCGTACATCCGTTCGATGGCGCCGGCAACCCCTTCGGGCGTGGGTTCGCAGACATACCCCACCCGGCCGTCGGGCACGATCTCGGCCAGTCCCCCGACTTTCGTGACGACCATCGGCACGCAGAACTGGTAGGCTATCTGCGTCACGCCGCTCTGCGTGGCGGTCTTGTAGGGCTGTACGACGAAATCGGCCGCCGAAAAGTAATATTTCACGTCGTCGTCGGGGATGAAGCGGTCGTGGAGCAGCACCTCGTCCTGCAATCCGTTGTCGGCGATCCGGTTCAGATACGGCTCCCGGGCGGTGTAGAACTCCCCCGCCACGATCAGCCGGCGGCCCTCGGTGCGGCCCGCGCGCCGGAGCTGCGCCCAGGCGTCGAGCAGCAGGTCAAGCCCCTTGTAATCGCGGATCAGCCCGAAGAAAAGCACGTAGCGGTTCGCAGGGTCCAGCCCCAGACGCACGCACGCCTCGGAGCGTTCGACCCGCTCGCCGAAGTTCTCGAACAGCGGGTGCGGCGAAAACAGGGCCGGAGCGTCGCTGTACGCGCGAAGCTCGCTGTGCACCTGCTCGGACATGTAGACGAAGCCGTCCACCGAATGCAGGTAGTAGCGGTTGAAGGGTTTGTCGGTCAGGTGGTGTTCGTGCGGCTCGACGTTGTCAATCTGGCACAGCACCTTCGTATGGCCGTTGCCGCGGGCGATGCGGGCAATGGTCCCGAAACAGGGGGCCATGAAGGGCGTCCAGTACTTCATCAGCACGAAATCGGGACGCTCGCGGCGTATCCGGCGGCCGACGCGCACCCAGTTCAGCGGATTCATCGTATTGACGCAGCGGCAGATGCGGAGGTCCGCAGGCGGAGGCGTCGCAACCGTCTGGCTCTCGCCGGGAAACAGCAGCGAGGGATATTGCAGCGTGAAGGTCTTGATGTCGACCTCGTCGCCCCGCCGCTGGAACGTGCGGGCCATGATCTCCATGATCGAGGCCAGGCCCCCGCGGTAGGGATGGGCAGGTCCTAAAATCGTTATTTTCATCGTATCAGAGCATTCCGGCGATTTCATGCCGTTCATCCGATCCGGCAACCCGACGCCTGCGGCCTCCGGCCGCGTCGGCAGGCCCGCCCCGCCCCGAATCCCTCCCCCGGGAGGAACTCATGCGCCGGCCGGGGTTTGCACAGGTTCCCGCGAATGATTCAGGTACAAAGATAACCGAAAAAACGGGACCCCGGCAAAAGGATTCCGTTTTTTGCGTCAGAAGTGCTTTCCGCCGCGCGAACCGCTATTCGCCGCCGCCGGAATGGTTGAAACTCTTCGACGTATGCTTGCTGCCGGCGGCCGATTGCAGCGCGAGGTACTCCTCGCCGTAGTCGATCAGGTTCTGCAACTCGGTGCGGAAGGTGTCGAGATGCTGCTCCTCCTCGCCGATGATGTCCTGAAACATCTTGTGCGTTACGGCGTCCTTGTTCTCCGAGGCGATGCGCGAGGCTTCGTTGTAGCTGTCGATCGTACTCTGCTCCAGCTGCATGGCCATGCGCAGCATCTCCTTCACGTCGGTGACCTGCCGGGTGCGGAACGAGGCGTTCATGTCCACGTCGCCCTGCAGGAACAGGATGCGGTCGGAGAACTCCTCGATGTGGCGCATCTCGGCAATCGAAATCTCGCGCATGATCTTCGAGAGATACTGGTAGCGGTCATCCTCGAAATGAGTGTGGAAATACATGTACTGCAACGAAGTGGCGATCTCCTTGCCCACGGCATCGTTCAGCAGGTCGATGCTTACCTGATACTTGTTTTTCGCTTGTGTTTTGGTTGCGCTCTCCATAATGAAAAAAGGTTTTGCAGCCGTAAACTGCAAAACCCGTTCCACAAGCGCCCTGCGAAGCGTTCCCCGCAGGCCTATTTCCATTCGATAGAGGCACGCACGGCAGCCGCAGCGCCGTCGGCCGAAATTTCGAACAGCGCCGAACGCCCGCGCAACTCGCACCCCACCGTCAGCGTCTGCCCGAAACGGCACTCTTTCAGGAAATGAATGTCCAGCCGCACCGGAGCCTCCTGCGTCAGCATGTCGACGGGCAGCATGTCGAGCATCATTTCGATATAGCGCATCGTGTTGACGTGGCGGTTGAAGTCGATGTCGCTGTAAACCACGCGGTGTTCGGCCGTCGCGGTAGGGCTTACCGCACGGATCTTGCGCGGCTTGTCCGTCGGGGGCGCGGCATCGACGATGGCGTCGGCATGCGCGTCGCCCACCCACGAGAGGTCGATCGCCGAACGGCTCTGCAGGTCGATCATCGCCCACTGCGTCACGGCGCGGCCGAATTCGCGGCCTGCGGCATCGGTCAGCGTGAAGTTTCGCGTCGAGAGCACCCGGCCGTAATCGCTGATCCACGTAGCCACGGTGTAGTCGGTGTACTGCGTGGGCTGGCAGTCGAATTCGACGGCCATGCGCGAAAGCACCCACGAATGGTTGTCGGCATTCAGCGCATCGACTCCGAACCCCTTGCCGTGGGCGTCGATGCCCGCGGTGTTGAGTATCGAGCCGCCCAGCGAAGGGATTGTCGCCCGCAGCGTGAAATCCACGTCCTGCGGTTCAACCCGGTAATTATAGCGAGATTTTTCAGCCATTGCATTGAATTTTACGGTTATGCAGGCAAAGATACGATTTTTTTCGTATTTTTGTTTTTGATGTTAACCCTTAAACCTGTTAGTTATGGAAGTGAAAAAACTCGATTTCGGAGAAACCCTCAAGGATTCCGTCGCCATCGGCGTAAAGAACGCACCTTCGGTGATCGCAGCAGTGGCCTTATGGCTCATTACGATCTGGATACCTTATCTCAATGTGGGTACCACAATCGCCATCACCTTACTGCCCACACAGTTGGCCAAGGGTGAGATTGTCAATCCCCTGGGCATTTTCGACAGCAAATACCGCCGCTACATGGGCGAGTTCTTCATCACGATGGGCCTGATGGTTTTCCCGATTTTCATCGGCGTGCTCTTCATGGTCATCCCGGGCATCGTGCTCTCGATCGCATGGACGCTCTCCTACTATTTCCTCATCGAAAAGGGCAAAAATCCGATACAGGCCATCAAGGCTTCGAACGACGCCACCTACGGCAGCAAATGGACCATGTTCTTCGTGTCGCTGGTCGTCGGCGTGCTGTTCGGCATCGTATTCGGCATTTTCCAGGCCATCTGCAACGCGATCGGCATCGGCTTCATCACGTTCGTCGTCATGTTCATCCTCTACGTGCTGGCCATCTCGATCTCAATGTCCATCAGCGCTTCATTCTGGAAACAGCTGAAAGACAACGTGGAGTAAACGCTCCGGAGACGATCCGAAGGACGGCACAGGCGGCCGTCCTTTTTTGTCCGCCGCGAAAAATTTTATCGAAAAACGATAAATATTATTTGTTTTTCGAAAATTAATTCTATCTTTGCAACTGTAAAACCAAAATAGTCACACATGCAGAACAAAAAATCGCTCCTGCAACGCCTGCTGGTCATTTACATTACGTTTTTCATCGTACTCGTGGCAAGCATCGCCCACGGAATCCTGCCCAATTTCTCGCGGGGCGCGGCGGAAGGCGCGGAACTCGGTAACGACATCGCCGAAAAGTGGAAATCCGGCGTGCCGCGCATGATCTACATGCTGGGCGACATCCGGGTGACGGGACAGCCCGAAACGGCCGTCGAAATCGCCGCGGCGCCGGGCGTGGAAATCAAAGCCAACGTCCGCAAACTCGCCCTGGTCGTCGAGCAGAACGCCCCGGGCACATCCCCGCTGGGGCTGGCATTCCGTTCGATCGGCGGCAGCGCATGGCTCTATGCGCTGGTCCTGCTCTGCCCGCTTCTCTATCTGGCCATCATCGTACTGATGTTCGTGATCATCCACTCGCTGCGCCGCTCGATCCGCGAAGAGCGCACGCTCGACAAACGCAACGTCTGGTATCTGCGCGCAATCGGCATGCTGACGATCGTCACCGAACTGATCAGCGACACCGTGGACTGGGTGATGAACAGCCGCGCCGCCGAACTGCTCGCCGGAAGCGGATACACCGTCGACGCGGGTTTCCACGTCTCCTACGCAATGATCATCATGGGTATCCTGATCCTTTTCGCCGCCGAGGTCTTCGCCATCGGCCAGAATTTGAGCGAGGAGCAGAAACTGACCATCTAAAACAGACGACATGAGAGAAATGCAAACGATAAAAGGGGGGGGGGACGACTTTATGGCGATAATCATAAACATAGACGTAATGATGGCCAAACGCAAGATGTCGCTCGGCGAACTGGCCGAACGGGTCGACATCACGCCCGCCAACCTCTCGATCCTCAAGAACGGGAAGGCCAAGGCCATCCGGTTTTCCACGCTCGAAGCGATCTGCCGCGAGCTGGACTGCCAGCCGGGTGATATCATCGAATACCGCCCCGAAGAGACACAGAAACAATAAACCTTATACCACAAATGCCCATGAAAAAATTATTGATGCTGGCCGTCGCGGCGTTCGCCGCCGGCAGCGCCGCGGCACAGATGAACCAGCCGATCCCGGCCGATCCGGAGGTCCGCACCGGGAAACTGGAAAACGGAATGACCTACTACATCCGCCACAACGAAAAGCCGAAAGGCCAGGCTGATTTCTACATCCTCCACGATGTGGGAGCCATCCAGGAGAACGATTCGCAGCAGGGCCTCGCCCACTTCCTGGAACACATGGCCTTCAACGGAACCAAGAACCTCCCGGGCAAACAGCTCACGGAGTATCTGGAGACCGTGGGCGTGAAATTCGGCGCCAACCTCAATGCCGGCACGAGCTGGGATTACACGTGCTACAACATGAAGGACGTGCCGACCTCGCGCGAGGGAATCATCGACTCGGCGCTGCTGATCCTGCACGACTGGTCGCACTTCATCGCGCTGGAGCCGTCGGAAATCGACTCGGAGCGCGGCGTGATCATGGAGGAGCTGCGCACGCGCGACGGCGCGTCGTGGCGTTCGACGATGAAGCTGTTGCAGGCGCTGGGCAAAGGCACGAAATACGAGCGCCGCAACCTGATCGGCTACCTCGACGGGCTGAAGAACTTCCGGCACAAGGAGCTGGAGGATTTCTACAAACAATGGTACCGTCCGGACTACCAGGCCGTAATCGTGGTCGGTGACATCGACGTAGACGCCATTGAGTCCAAGATCAAGACGCTGATGGCCGACATTCCGGCTCCCGCCGCCGGCGCATCGCAGAAGGAGACCATCGAGGTTCCCGACAACGAGGAGCCGATCGTCAGCATCTACACCGATCCCGAAATGCAGGGTACGAAGGTGCAGCTCTTCATCAAGCGCCCGGCGCTTCCCGAACAGCTCGCCAACACGGTGCTGGCCGAGGCCAACAACGTGATCGAGGCCTACATGACCACGATGGAGAACGCCCGCCTGCAGGAGATCGCCATGCAGCCCGACGCGCCGTTCCTCGGCGCCGGCATGGGCACGGGCGACGTGATCGGCATCATCCCGACGCTCGACGCCACGGTATTCGTGGCCATGACCGAGGACGGCAAGCTGGCCCGCGGCTTCGAGACCCTCTATACCGAAATGGAGAAGGTGCGCCGCTACGGATTCACGCAGGGCGAGTTCGAACGCGCCCAGGAGAACCTGATGCGTCAGGCCGAACGCTCGTACGCCAACCGCAACGACCGCCGCAACAACGAATTCGTGCAGACCTATCTGAACAACTACCAGAAAAACCAGCCAATGCCCGATGCCGAGACCGAATGGCAGCTCGACAGCATGCTGATCAAGATGCTCAACGTGGATGCCGTCAACGCCTTCGCGAAGCAGACCATTCTCCCGACGAATCAGGTGATCGTGATCAACGCTCCCGAGAAGGAGGGCGTCGCAACGCCCTCCGCCGAGGAGATTCTCGCCATCCGCGACAAGGTGGCCGCATCGGAGGTCACGGCCTATGAGGACAACGTGGTCAAGGAGCCGCTGATCGCAGAAGGGACCGTGCTCAAAGGCTCGCCCGTGAAGAAGACGGTCGAGGACAAACAGCTCGGAACGACGGAATGGACGCTGGCCAACGGTGCGAAGGTCGTCGTGAAACCCACGACCTTCAAGGCCGACGAAGTGCGCCTGGGCGTAGTCGGCAAGGGCGGCCTGTCGCTGCTCTCGGACGAGGAGTACTACATGGGCGAAATGATGCCCGCCGTGAACTCGATGTCGGGCGTCGGCAAATTCTCGGCCACGGAACTCAAGAAACAGCTTTCGGGCAAAACGGCCTCGGTGCAGCCCTCGGTGGAGAACTACACCAGCGCCATGGGCGGCGTCTGCTCGCCCAAGGACATCGAGACGATGCTCCAGCTGCTCTACCTCAATTTCACGCAGCCCCGGTTCAACAAGGACGACGTGGACAATCTCACGAAGATGCTCCTCGCCCAGCTCGCCAATGCCAAGTCGAATCCCGACTTCCTGATGCAGGAGAAGGTGGCCGACGTGACCTACGGCCACAATCCCCGCCGTCAGATGATCTCGACGGAGATCGTCAACAAGTTCGACTTCGAACAGCTGCCCGGCATTTACGCCAAGCTCTACCCCGGAGCCAACGGATTCGTCTTCACGTTCGTGGGCAACATCGACCCCGAAACGCTGAAACCCCTCGTGGAGAAATACATCGGTTCGATCCCCGCCGCCCGCAAACCGATCAATTACGTCGACGACAAGGCCTATCCGGTGAAAGGCGAGGTTACGGAGGAGTTCACGGCTCCGATGCAGCAGCCGAAGGTCTCGGTCAACTACCATTTCTCGGGTGAGATGCCCTACACGCTCAAAAACAAAATGGCCCTGACGTTCCTGACGCAGGCGCTCAATTCGCGCTATCTCGTTTCGATCCGCGAGGAGAAGGGCGGAACCTACGGCGTGCGCGTCCAGGGTTCGACGAAGTACATCCCCCGCGAGACTTACAGCATGACCATTTCGTTCGACACCAACGAGGAGATGGCCGACGAACTGCGCGAGATCGTGATGAAGGAGATCGAGGAGATCGCAGCCAACGGTCCCAAGAGCGAGGACATCGAGAAACACCGCGAATTCATGCTCAAGAGCTGGAAGAACAGCCTCGAACAGAACGGCGCATGGATGAACTACATCCAGATCAAATACGGCTCGGGCCTGAACTACATCGCCGACCACGAACAGGCGATCCGCGACCTGACCAACGCCGACGTGCAGGCGCTCGCCAAGAAGATCCTTGCGGACAGAAACCTCGTGAAGGTCGTCATGCGCCCGTCGAAGTAAGCACCAAAACAAACGATTTTTCAAAACAACAGAACAAGGCAGTCACCCGGTTGACTGCCTTTTCTTTTTCCGAACGGGCTGAAAATGGTTAACTTTGTACCGTTAATTCCCAAATTCATCATGCAAAAAAGTATTCGGCTGGTCTCCGGCCTCTATCTCAAACTGTCGCTGCTGACCGTCGCCGTCGGCCTCGTGCTGCGCGTCGTACTGCTTTTCAACGAGCAGACCACCTCACTCGCCTTCTCATTCGGCGAATGGTGCGAAGTCTTCCTGCTGGGCGCCGTGAACGATTTCTGCGCCGCGACGGCGGGATTCATTTTCCTCTGGCTCTTCATGTTGAGCGTTTCGCGCACCAAGTACAGAAAGCCGTGGGGCTACATCCTCCTCGCCCTGCTCGTGGCGGCGTTCTGCTACGTGGCGTTCTTCAACACGATCTTCGACGAATACGGAAGCGTCGCGCCGCGAATCGCCCTCTATGTGCTGGGCTACTGGGCCGGCAGCTTCGCACTGCGGCTCTTCCTGCCCGGATTCCGCAGCCACTGGACCACGGTGTGGTTCGCCCTCTTCATCGTCGTCTACGTGGGCGCCATCATCTTCAACGGCATCAGCGAATATTTCTTCTGGAGCGAATTCGGCGTCCGCTACAACTTCATCGCCGTCGATTACCTGGTCTACACCAACGAGGTGGTGGGCAACATCATGGAGTCCTACCCCGTCATTCCGATGACGCTGGGCATCGTCGTCGTGACGCTGCTCGTGACGTGGTACTTCTTCCGCAGCGAACTCGTGCAGACCGAATGCCTGAAAGGCTGGAGGTGGAAAGCCGTAATCGGACCGGCCTACGTCGCGGCGCTGTTCGCCGCGATCGGGCTGCTGAACTTCAACACCCGCTTCCAGGACAGCGACAACGTCTACGTCAACGAATTGCAGGCCAACGGACTCTACAAGTTCTACGACGCCTTCGTCAAGAACACGCTCGACTACGAACAGTTCTACCTCACGCGTCCCGAAGCCGAGGCCGAAGCCTTCGTGCACGGGGTCTACCAAAGCACGGGCGACAACCTGCACGCCGTGCGCGCCGAAGGGGAGGAGATCCGCCGCAACATCGTGCTGATCACCATGGAGAGCATGAGCGCCTCGTACATGGAGCGGTTCGGTAACACGGAACGGATCACGCCCGCACTCGACTCGCTCTACAAACTGGGACTGGCGTTCGACCGCGTATACGCCACGGGCAACCGCACGGTGCGCGGCCTGGAGGCCGTGACGCTCTCGCTGCCGCCCTGCCCGGGCCAGAGCATCATCAAGCGTCCGAACAACGCCGGAATGCACTCCACAGGAGCCTTGCTGCGCGACAAGGGTTACAACGTGACCTATTTCTACGGCGGCAACAGCTATTTCGACAACATGGAGACCTTCTTCTCGGGCAACGGATACGACATCGTCGACCAGAAAAGCTACAAGCCCGAAGAGATCACCTTCGCCAACATCTGGGGCGTCTGCGACGAAGACGCCTACCGGAAGGTCATCCGCACGCTCAACGAGGAGACCCGCAGCGGCAAGCCGTTCTTCGCCCACGTGATGACCGTCAGCAACCACCGCCCCTTCACCTACCCCGCCGGACGAATCCGCATTCCCAACGACTCGAAGAGCCGCGCCGGAGGCGTGCTTTACAGCGACTATTCGCTGGGACGGTTCTTCGCCGAAGCGGCCAGGCAGCCGTGGTTCGAAAACACGATCTTCCTCGTCACGGCCGATCACTGCGCTTCGAGCGCAGGCCGCACCGAGATTCCGTTGCAGAAATACCACATCCCGGCGCTGATCCTCGCCCCCGGGCTTATCGAACCCGGAGTGGTCGACGGCATCGTCTCGCAGATCGACCTGATGCCCACCCTGCTGTCGCTGCTCAACATGAGCTACGACTCGCATTTCTACGGCCGCAGCATCTTCGACCCGGCATATGTCAACCGCGCGTTCATCGCCACCTATCAGGACCTCGGCTACCTCGAAGGCGACACCTTCACGATTCTGTTGCCCGTGCGCCGCTTCGAGCAGTACCGCGTGGTTCCCACCGAGGAGAATCCCCACCACCTCGAAACGATGGAACGGAAGGACGCCATGCAGGTCGACCGCGCGATCGGCTACTACCAGACCTCCTGCAAATGGAACAAGCGGTAGCGCTGCCGCCGCGGCACAAAAAAACTGCGACCCTTTTGGGTCGCAGTTTTTTATTGCTCAAACGCGGGATCAGTCACCTTCGTAATCATCGCCGCCGTTCTTCACGGGAGGCGTCAGCGACGAGGCGGGCGTATTGGCCCTGATCCACTCCTCGGAAAGCAGCGACTCGGGCGGGAAGCCGAGGTCCTCGATACGGCTCACCGAGATCTGGTACTGCGCCCAGTCCTCCGAACCTCCCGTGAAATCGCTCTTCTTCGCATAGATGCCGTAGATGCCCAGCACCGTACCCTCCGTGCCGTCCTTCGGGATGGGCTTCATGGCGAACTGGCTGTAACCGCTCGTACGGATGCCGTAAACGCCCGGGTCCGAAGTGTACTCCGCCGCATCGTTGTAGCTCATCAGCACCGAACCGTAGAGACGGATATTCTGCTCGCTGTTGTTGTAGGCCCAGCGATACCATGCGCCGAAGATGGGCGTTCCCCAGTCGGTCACGATCCAGCTCGGATAGGGATTCGCATTTCCGCCGTTTTTGAGGTTCGGAGGCGTCACGCCGTCCTGATTCTTCACACCCGCATAGCGGATCTTGATCTTGTTGAAACGCACCAGCCGGCCCAGATCGGCCTCGCCGAGCGACGTGTAGTTCGAACCGTCGACCTCCTTGATGTCCGAGTCGTCGAGCGTCGTGTATTCGCCGCGGAAGACGTTCAGGGCGGCAACCTTCGGGTTGTCGAGGTTCGAGTTGGCGTAGAACTTGTGGTTGCCGGCCGTGTTGATGCCGTCCGAGGGAGCGCCTCCGATCGAAAGCATCATGCGATAGTTACCCAGATAGAGACCGTCGAGACGCACGTAGACCCACTGGCTCTTGATCGGCTTCGAAGCCAGGTCGAGCAGGAAGTCGAGATAAAGGCCGTTGTAGAGCTTCAGCTCGATACCGGCTTTTCCGGTCTGGTCATCCCCATCCCACTCACCATCATCATAAATATAGAGCGACTTGTAGATGTTGCCCTGACGGTCGCTGCTGATCACCTTGCCCTTGATGTAGTATTTCGAAGCCTCGGGCCACTCCATGAGGCCGTCGAACTTGGCCTCCTCGGACGTGCGGGTTCCGAACTTGAGGGTCTTGGTCGTGGAGAAATTGTCGTTGGTTCCCGTATTGGAGATCGGACCAAATTTTTCCTTCACTTCGGCAATGGTGATCCGAGTAAGCCCCATTGCGGCCATATCGTCGGCCGTATAGAGCTTCTGCGGAGCCGGAGTGTCGAAATCGTTGTAGCAGCTCACGGCCACCAGACCGACGAGAGCCGCCAATGCTATTTTAAGACTTTTCATAAATTATGCTTTGCGCGATTAGAAACGGAAATAGACATTCAGGTAATAGGTCGTACCGAACAGGTAGAAATACTTCGAGGGGAAGCGGCCGTAAATCTGCTCGCCGCCCTCGCCGCGGACCTTGCTCATACGCATCTGCTCGTAACCGCCCGTGCGGATGTCCTGATCGTTGAGGATGTTCTTCACCTCGAGGCTGAAGCCCAGCATGTAGACCCGGTGGATATACCAGTTCTTGCCGATATTGGCGCTCAACGTATATGCGCTGTCAAACTTCTCCTGCTTGCGGAGGGTCTTGATCGACGAGAGGGCCGATGCCTTCTGCGCATTGGTGGCCGTATTGGAAGTCAGCACATTCGTATAATACTTAATGGCGGTAGCCGTACGGTACATCGGGTTCATCGAAAGATAGATGTTGTCGTAGTAGTTGAAGTTCACACCGGCGAACCAGTTGCGCGGTCCGCGGTAGTCGAGACCGATGTTGAAAGCCAGTTGCGGCGAGCTTTCCACATGATAACCGTCCCAGTTGACCTTATCTTTCAGTACGATCTTGTCCACGTTGTCAACCGTCTGCACGAAGTTGGGATTCGACGTATAGGTATAGTCGCCCCAGCTCAAGGCACCCACGACCGAGAGGCCGTTCCATACGGGAACCGAAAGGCCCAACTCAACGCCGTAGTAGCGTTTGTCGATGCCGCTCATGGCGAAGTTGGTGAACGAACTGCGGGTATCGTCGTAGAACGAGATGACCTTCGACTGGTCCTCGATCGTCGTATAGTATCCCGAAAGACGCGCCTTGATGTAGGGCAGGTTGAGGTTGTAGGTGAGGTCTGCGCCGAACACCTTCTCGGCCTTCAGCCCCGGCGTGGTCGTGTTGCGCGTACGGGGCGACACGAATGCCGTCGCGAACTTGGGCGCCTGCTGCATGTAAGCCACATTGGCCTCGATCGAATGCGCTCCCGAGAACTTGTAGCCCAGCGAAAGTTTCGCATCGTAGGTCAGGTAGTCGAGTTTCTTCGAATCGCCTTTCGAATCGTTGGGGAACAATCCCTTGCGCCACATGCCCTCGCGGTACATGTTCGAGTAGCCGACCGATCCGGAGACGCCCAGCGAGAAACCGCCGATGCCCCACGTGTAGTTGGCCCAGGCATTGGTTTCGAGCAGGTGCGCCCGGTAGTAGTAACCGTACTTGTCGCCGGCACGGGCAATGCGGGCGTGCCCCGTAGCCCAGTAGTAATCCAGGTCGTTCTGGTAAGCCTCGGCGCTGGCCATGTCGCGCTCGGCGAACTTGTCGATGTCATACCAATAGTCGCCGCCCAGCAGGTCCTTGACCTCCGAGTAGTAATTCGTGCGGTTGACGCGCAGGTTGGCGCCGCCGACGATGCGCATGTTGTGGCGCATGTTATGCTGCACGTTGACCGCCAGGTTGTAGTCCAGCTGGTCGGTGTGACGCTCCTCGATCATGTAGTTCGAACGACTGTTATTACCCATCAGTTTGGACAGCACCGGATCGGTGTCGATATTCCGCATATTCGTCTGGAAGAATTTGTCGTAGTCGAGCATACCGTCCCACACGCCTTTCGCTATGGCGCCATCCATCGCGTAAAAATAGATCGTCTCGTCGGTGGTTATGCCCGGCACGATCTGCGTCTTATCCGAATTCGGCATATAGCGGTAGTAGTCGCCGCGGGGGTCCGCTCCGGCGTTCCACGTCAGGGCCGAATAGCCGTTCCTGCCGAAACGCAGCGACGTGGCGGCGTTCAGGCGCGTGTTCTCCGACATGTCCCACGTATAGTTGAGCATCACGATCGGCTCGTGGGTGTTGCGCACGCGCGAGTTGCGGAGCTTGCCGGCCTGGTAACCCACATTGGGGTTGTAGTAGTTGTTGCCGAACAGAGCGTAAGCCTCGTCGGTCGAAGCCTGCTGCGCGCCGCGCTCCGAAGGCGAAGCCAGCAGCGTCAGCGCAAGGCGGTGGTTCTGTCCGAAAAGCTTCTCGGCCGAAGCGAAATAGGAATAGGAGTTGTAGTAAACGCCGTCCACATAGCCGTTGCCGCCCTGGCGGGTTCCCACCGAGAAGGCGTACGACCAGCCGTTGTCCAACTGTCCCGAGCCGTAGGAAACCATCGCACGGAAACGGTACATCTGGTTGCCGTTCGACACGCTCACGCGGAATCCCTTGCGCATCTGCGAGGCGCGGGCGTTGACGTTGGTCATGCCGCCGATGCCGCCGATGCCGAAATCCGACGCTTCGAGGCCCGTGTAGTTCTCCTGGTTACGCGTCGCGTCGTTCAGTCCGCTCCACAGCGACCAGGGACCGTAGCCCGTCATGGCGTCGTTGAAGCGGATGCCGTTCAGGTAGATGTCCGAGTACTGCGAATCGTAGCCGCGGACGTTGAAACGCATCTCGCTGAAACGGTACGATGCGATGTTGTTGAAGAGGTCCTTCGACGAAGAGAGCGACGAAGGCAGCGCCTGCGTGTCCGACGACGAGGAGTCGCTGTCGAATTCGGCGAAAACGGCGTCGTCCAGAACCGCACTCTGCCCCGACGGCACGATGATCACCGACTTGAGGTCCTGCACATGCTTATCGCCTACGCGGACCATCAGGTTGAGATCCTCGAAGTCGGGCGTAGAGAAGAGCACCGTGTAGCTGCCCGCAGGAAGATTCTCGAAGATGAAGTTGCCGTCCTTGTCGGTCATGGCCGTCAGACCCAGCGATTCGATCTTCACCTGTACATTGCTCAAGGCCACGCGACCGTTGCGCGAAACCACCTTACCGCGGATGCCTCCGTCCTGCGCATAGGACGTGAAGGTCACGGCGGCGAGCATCAGAATAAGTAGAACTTTGAGTTTCATACAAATATTTTAGAGTGTTTATTTGGCGATGTAGATATATACGGGGAAGTGGTCGCTGAAACCGCCCTGGAAATCGTTGCCCACGAACGTACGCAGCGGATAGCCCTTGTACTGGCCCTCCTTCTGGATCATGTAGGGACGGCGGAAGATGCCGCCGTAGAACTTCGAGTTGCCGGCGGGCTGGATTTTCAGACTGCCCGTGGAACCGGTGGCGAGGTTCTCCGAAACGATGATGTTGTCGAACAGGTTCCACTCGTCGCGGTAAGCCAGCGTGCCGTAACCCGCTTTCAGCAGGCCGATGAAGGGGTTGAACATGTCGCCCTTGCCGACCTCCTTGATCTTGCCCTTGGCGTTGAGGCCCTCGACGATGCTGTCATCCGTGGCATCGTCGTTCAGGTCGCCCATGACGACCACCTTCGTGGCCGGGTTGGCGGCGGTCACCGAGTCGACGATGTGCTTCACCTGCTTGGCGGCAGCCAGACGCTTGGGGGCCGAAGCCTCCTTGCCGCCCAGACGCGAAGGCCAGTGGCTCACGAGGAAGAAGAACGGCTCGCTGTCGATCGTGCCCCACATCGTGACGAAATCACGCGTCCTGAAGTTGGGCAGTTCCGGCATCTTGAACGGAATGGCGGCACTTCCCTCCAGCTTGAAAACGTCGGGACGGTAGTAGAACGCCACGTCGACGCCGCGTGCGTCGGGCGAATCGTAATGCACGATGCGGTAGTTGCCGGGCGCGAGTTTCGGCTGCGCGATCACATCCTCCATCACCGAGCGGTTCTCGATCTCCGAAACGCCGATCACCACGGGATAATCCTTATCCTCGGCGGCGATGTCGAACAACACCCGTTCGAGGTTCCCGATTTTCCTGGTGTACTTGGCCGAGTTCCACTTCTTGGGTCCTTCGGGCGTGAACTCCTCATCGAGGACGCCGGGATCGTGAATGGTGTCGAACAGGTTCTCGAAGTTGTAGAAGACCACTTTGTAGGGCTTCTGCGCGAAGCATGCCACCGCGATCAGCGAGGCAAACAGTCCTGTCAAAAAGATTCTCTTCATAAACGATTTTTGTTGTTAAGGTTCAATTCATTGTATCATAATCCCTACCAGTCGGCGAGGTTCTTCTGGCTTTTCACCGCATCGGCCACGGCCGGGTCGAGGTTGCGGAAGAACTTGAAGCCCGTCAGCTCCTCGATCTCCTTCACCGAACGGACAGCCGATTCGATCGACGTGGCGGCTCCGGCGTCATCGTTGGTGAACACGAAGCCGATGGCTTTCAGTTCATCCGCCTTGAATTGAGAGATCTGCCGGTTCTGGTTGCCCCGCTGGCGCAGCAGCACTTTCCAGCAATGCGACGGCACGGCGATCGGTCCGTTGGCATTGTCGATGGTCTTCGTGCTCTTGAAAGCGGCTCCCGTCACCACATAGAGCGTATCGTAGGTCTGCAAGCCTCCCCAGCCACGGACTTTGCCCTCCAGCGAGGCCCAGATATTCTGATTCAGCGTGCTGTTCTGGGGCATCATGTTGGTGCCGTAGTAAGTCATCCGGTTCGGCTCGTAATTGTTGTAACGCGAAGCCTGCGGAAGCATGTGCCCGCGGTCGTAACCCCATGCACCGTAACCGCGGCCGTTGCCGCCTGTCCCGATGTATTGCTGGTCGCGGGTGGGAATCACGGGCAGCTGGTCATTGGGATCGTAATTGAAATCGTTGACCCGGCTCAAAACGGGCGTTTCGTAGACCTTCTTGAAGATCGGATAAGCCACCCAATGCGAAATATGCCGGTCGACATCGTAGCATACCGAATAGTTGCGCAGTTTTCCGCCCGGAAAGAACTGATTGCTCACAAACGTCGCATAATAGGTCTTATAGATATAAGCGTCGTCGGAACGATATTCGGGCTGCTCGCCCCACGAACGGTCGTAGTCGATGAAGCCCGCGGCCCTCTGCGTCAGCGTCAGGGAGGTGGAATAACCGTTGGTATAGGTTACGTCGATCCGCGCCGTGCGGTCGTCGTCGGAATTGTTTTTGTTCAAATAGAGGTAGGCCGGGTCCCCGACGTTTCCGCCGGCGGAGGATACCTGCTTATTCAAATCGAACGAACACCACTCCGCATCCCCGCCCTGCGAGACGATCGTCGCCTCGAAGGTGATGCCCGACGGGCCTTGGGTCGAAATCTTGTTCGTTGTGGTTGAACTGCTCACGGTCTCTGCAACGAGCGTCGCGAGGGACTCCTTGTCGCCCCCGTCGTCCTTGTCGCCGCATCCCGCAAACAGGACAAGCATCGCCGACATCGTCACGAGCAGCATGCCTATCTGTTTAATTTTCAACATCATTCAGAATAAAGTATAACATTTGGTCCGCAGACCCATTTAGAAACCAAACTCTTGACGGGGAGTTATCCCCGCCAAGAGTGGTTGGTTTTACAAGTCGGTTTCCTCGACTGTTAGAATTATTCGGCAGGATTAATTGCAATAGACTTCAAATACATTGCCTTGACTGTATTTGTTAGCTCAATCGTAATATTACCCGAAACCGGCGAAGATGGAGTAAACGTATAATCCGTAGCGTTCAATACCAGCGTAGTTATTTCACCAATTTGAGTACCACCGACTTTTACCGTCAATTTACCATCACCACCACTGCCAACAGAGGCGTTAATGACAATTTTAGCTATTTTTCCGGAATAAGCTGTTGTTGAAAGCGTATAAGTCCCATTTACAGGTTTTTTTTTGGATCCAAACTGAACACCCTTTCCATTATTCTGATCCCAGCCAATATAACCTACAGCAGATGAAGTCCACTCCATTGCAGGCTCACCTTTGGTTACAGTTCCGCCAGCAGTAGTCATATCACCCGACGCCAACGTCCAAAGATAAGCAGGTCCCTCATCACCGCTCGCAGGCGCAGCCTGCTTCAGAGCAACCGTTGCAACCGTCGCACCGGCAACTTTGGCAACCAGATTGGCCGTATAGGCTGTCTTATCCGTGTTGTCGCCTTTCGCGCTTACGACGATGGTGTTATCAGTCTTGGCGCCGAGCGAGAACTTGTCGGCATTCGTACCCTCGATTGCGAACGTCACAGCCGAAGCCGTCGTGTTGGTAACCGTATAGTTGAGCGTTTGAGCCACGGGAGAGGTTGCAGCGAACTGCTGGGGAGCGGAGATTTCAACAATCGGCGTCGAAGAATCGACCGTCACCGACGTAGCCATCGTCTGGAGATACTTGGCCGTACCGCCGAGCAGCCAGCCTTCGACAGTCACCGGTTTGCCATTAAACGACGCCCACTCCGGTTTGCCATAGGCAACCGAACCCTGGGTGGTCGTACCGGCAATAACAACATTGTAATAGTTGCCGCTGACAGTAAACTCACCGTTGTATTTCACATACTTGTACACAGCCTTATTTTCCAAGGCCGTTGCGATATAGGCCGTGACAGCCGTGCCGTCCATCACCTCGGGAGCAGGCGTGTTATAGCTGCCCGTGCCGGTCTTGGCGACCGAAAGACCCTCCTTGCCGAACTGAATGACGCCATTCCGCAATTCGGTCGTTCCCTTAACGGTAACGGCATCGTTAACAGCTACCGCAGGAGCCTCGCCAAGGAACGCCAGCATGACACCCGACGCATCGCCGATCAGGATACCCTGCGTGTGCATGGCTACGACCGTAGCGGCGACCTCGTAGTTCTTGCCGGCTCCGGCTGCGATAGCCTCGGCAACCGTACCCTTCGTATAATCCACCGAAGGAACGACGAGTTCCGAACCGTTGCCGCCTTCATAAAGTTTGAAGTCGTCGATACGCAGACCGTGGTTTTCAAGTCCTGCATAGCCGTCGAAACGAACCCAGATCTTGTCGGTCGAAACACCGGCGGGCAGTTTGAATTCGGCGGTGCAGAGATACCAGTAGCCGGAAGCGACTTTTTTGACTTTCAGAGCAACGGGAGCATAGCTCGAACCATCGGTAGACACCGAGAACCGAATCGTTTCATCCGTCATGTCGCCCAGCACTACGCCATTGGAATAGTTAATCTGTTGAGCGGCAGTAAACGTGAAGGTGAAATTGGTGTTCGATGCGATATTGATGTCATTGATGTTGAAAACCGAAGTCGATTTGTTCATCGAAACATAGGGAGGACCCGTAACTACCGTCGTTTCATCCTCGGCAGGATCGAAAACCTTGCCGCTGTTGGCTACCGAAGCGCTGTTGCCGGTATAAGTAACGGCCTTCTGATCGAGCGAACCGCCGCGGGTCCAACCTTCGAACTTGTCCACATAAGGCCAGTAGCCATCGACTTTCTCGACCTTCGTGCCGCAGTTCTCGCTGTAAAGAGCGTTACCCGTCGGAACATCGCTGTCGCTCTGTACGACCGTGATCGTAGCCTCGTCCGTAAGCGGGAAGCCCTCGACCGTGGAGCTGGCGGTCAGAACAAGGATTGCGCTGCGCTCTCCCGAAGCCTGACCCAGCGTGAAGGTAAGCTGCGTCGTACCGGTCTTGCCCGACATCGCGCTGGGAGTAACCCACTGCGAATCCCCGGGGTTCTTGAATGTCAGGGTCCAGTCGCCTTTCGAAACGACCTCGACCGTCTGTTCGAGCTTGCCGCCCTCGAGTTTCCCGGCGACAGTCACCGACTCGCCGCCGTTCACGGTAATTTCGGGCATGCCCGAATAACCGCCCTCTTCGTCATCGTCCGAACATGCGCTAAAAGCCGTCACGGCCAGCGCTGCACAGAACAATGTCTTCCAAAAATTTACTACTTTCATAGAGTTGAGTGTTAGTTAAAAAATGTATTGTTTGTAGCCAAAATTTTTTAAATTCACTACATAATGACAATATTATGCCTCAAAGTTAAAATTATTTTCCGGACCTGCAAAGGTTTGTAACATTCTTTTAATAATCAGATCGGTCCGAACTGCAACCCTTTTCCGTCCGAACAGCAGTTCGCCGACGGGGACAGAAGACCCGGAACATGCGCTCGGGCATACTCCGGGTCAGCAGTATCCGCTCGATCAGCGTATTCTGTCGGCTGCGCGCACCAGCAGTTCGTCGCGGAAAATCGCACGGGCCGCCAAATAGGCAAACAGCAGGCAGACCAGAGGCAGCACAATGGCGGGCTTGAAGCCCTGCGTATGGAACGTCAGGTCGGAGAAGACCCGCCAGCTCAAAAAGTAATAGACGCCTTCCATCACCAGCGAGCCTAACAGCAACACCATTTCCACCACACAGAGGCGTATTTGCAGCAAACGGCGACGAAACAGGAAAACCGTCACCAGCGGCAGCGCGCAGGCCAGCGCCAGCAGGACGCCCATATAGACGGTGGACTGGACAAGCTCCCCTTCGGCGGTTTTCAACCCGAAGGCGTAAAGCCCGAACTCGCCGGCGTCACCAGCAAACCACGCCAGCCCCGAAAAGAGCGTCACGGCCATAAGCGCCGCAATGATCAGCAAATAAAGCGTTTGGATTCGTTGTATCATCATTTACAAAGTTTTGTCGATCAGGTATTTGTTCCGCTCGGAAGACCCTCTGTTGATCAGCTCGCCCAAAAATCCGGCCAAAAACAGCTGAACGCCGAGAATTACGGCCAAAATCGCCAGATAAAACAGCGGCTGGTCCGTAACCGCCCGCAGGGGCAGGGCGTGGCTCTGCTTCCAGAGCTTCTCGGCGATGATCCACACCGTCGTGCCGCCGCCCATGAGGAACATCAGCGTTCCGAGGCTGCCGAAGAAGTACATCGGCGAACGCCCGAAATGCGTCATAAACAGCACCGTGATCAGGTCCAGATACCCTTTCACCGTGCGTTCGAGGCCGAATTTCGAACTGCCATACTTGCGGGCGCGATGGTCGACGACCTTCTCGCCGATGCGGCCGAACCCGGCCTGCTTGGCCAGGAACGGAATGAAGCGGTGCATCTCGCCGTAGACCTCGATGGCCTTCACCACCTTGCGGCGGTAGGCTTTCAGCCCGCAGTTGAAATCGTGGAGCCGGATGCCCGACGCGGCCCGGGCCGTCCAGTTGAAGAATTTGCTGGGCCAGCGTTTGCCGATCGGGTCGTGGCGTTTCTTTTTCCACCCCGAGACCAGGTCGTAGCCCTCTTCGAGGATCATGCGGCGCAGCTCGGGGATTTCGTCGGGCGAATCCTGCAAGTCGGCGTCCATCGTAATGACGACCTCGCCTTCCGCAGCCGCGAATCCGCAGTAGAGGGCCGCGGACTTGCCGTAGTTGCGCGCGAAACCGATGCCCCGGATGGCCGGATACTGCGTCTTGAGCCGTTCGACCTCCTCCCACGAGCCGTCCGACGAACCGTCGTCGATCAGAATAAGCTCGTACGAAAACCCGTTTTCGCGCATCACGCGGTCGATCCATGCCGCCAGTTCGGGCAGGGACTCCGCCTCGTTGTAGAGCGGCACGACGACCGATATATTCAGTTTATCCATCCTTATTGGTTAGTGCCTTCCGAGAAAACGTCGGGATCACGCTTGGTGAAGGCTGCAATAAACAGACCGAAAAAGCCGCCCTTGATAGCCGAGGCGAGCATTCCGCTGAAGAGCTGCACCAGCGGCGAACGCATCAGTTTCATCATCATCTCGATCTGGTCGCCCGTGTAGAACCCGGTGTTCTCCAGCATGGCGATCGACGGACCGATCATCGCCTCGTATCTGGCCGCAAAGAGCCAGTTGGAGGCGACGCCCATGAAGGCTCCCTCGATAAACCCGGCGCAGAGCATCACGCTGACCATGAAACCCAGGCACTGCCCGTAGCCGTATCCCTTGGCTCCGAAGCGTTCCGCGCGGCGTTTGGTGAAATACCCCAGCAGCAGGACGAAAATGACGAGCGACAGCAGGGACAGCAGCGTGTTCTGCACGTAAAAGCCCAGCACGTCGAAAAGGATCGCGACCAGAGCCATGATCACGCCGTATTTCGCGGCTTCGTTCCAGAAATTCTTCTTCTCCATTTTTCTATTTTGTTTTTAACACTCCGAGGCGCCAGCCTTGCCGCGCGGCGGCATCAGCCCCCTCTTCATTGCAGTTCACCCTTGCCTTCGCGCAGTATCTCCGGCCCGTCGCCCGTCAGGTCCACGACCGTCGTGGGGACGTTGTCGCCGATGCCTCCGTCGATGACCAGCGCGACCTCGCGGCCGTAACGCTCGTGGATCAGTTCGGGATCGGTCGTATACTCCACCACCTGGTCGTCGTCCTTGACCGACGTGGTGATCATCGGACACCCCAGCGCCCCGACCACGGCCCGCGCAACGGGGCTGGCCGGAATGCGGACGCCGATCGTGCGGCGCCGTTCGAGCGCCTTGTCCGGAATGCGCGCCGAAGCCGCCAGCACGAAGGTGAACGGCCCGGGCAGATTGCGCTTCAGAATCCGGAAAACGGCATTGTCCACCCGGCAGTACTCCGCGACCTGGGCGATGTTTTCGAAGACCACGGTGAACTTCTCCTCGCTCTTGCCCCGGATGCGGCGCAGCCGCTCGATGGCCTTCGGCGAGCGCAGCGAACAGCCGAAGGCATAGACGCTGTCGGTGGGATAAATGATGATTTCATCCCGCTCCAGGGCGTCTACGACGCGCTGCAACTCCTTCTCCGAGGGGTTCTGTTCGTATATCTTCGCAAGCATGGGATGACAAAGATACGAAAATTATTTAATCTTACGCCGATTGAGTTCGTCGCTGTACGCCCGGGCGTTCTTATTGTGCTCGCGAAGGGTTTTGGCGAAGTTGTGGTAACCGTCGAATTCGGGCCGTGCGCAGAAGAAGATATAGTCGTGCTTTTCGTAGTTCAGCACGGCGTCGATGGCGTTCTTTCCGGGCATGCAGATCGGCGAGGGCGGCAGCCCCTCGTTCACATACGTATTATAGGGAGAATCGTATTTCAGATGGCGGTAGAGGATGCGGCGCAGGCCGAAATCCTGCATGGCGTACTTCACCGTCGGGTCGGCCTGCAACTTGATGCCCTTCTTCAGGCGGTTGACGTAGACCCCGGCCACGCGGGGCATCTCGTCGCTCTTGCGGGTCTCCTCGTAGACGATCGAAGCCAGCGTCATCACCTCCAGCCGGCTCAATCCGCTGCGCTTGCGTTTTACATCGCGTTCGGAAGTCCAGAAACGGTCGTACTCGCGCTTCATGCGCCTGACGAACTCCCCGGGCGTCACCGTCCAGTAGAACTCGTAGCTGTCGGGAATGAACATCGAAAAGAGCGTCACGCTGTCGAATCCGACCTCCGCGGCCAGCTCCTCCGAGGTCAGCGCCTGCATGATCGCCGTGGAATCGGCGTCGATCTGCCGTGCGAGTTTCTGCGCCAGCTGGGCCGGGATGCGCACGTTGTTGATCGTCACCCGCACGGGGGTCTGCAACCCCAGCTTGAGCATGCGCGCGATTTCGATGACGCTCATGCCGTGTTTGAGCACGTAATGCCCGGGCTTGAAGGTTTCGGCCAGGTTGATCCTCCGGGCATAGGCGTCGAAAGCCCGGCGGTGTTTGATCTGCGGCAGCAGCGAGTCCGCGACCTGCCCGTATTCGGCCCGGACGCTCACGTAGAGGTCCCGCTCCGTAACGACCGCATTTCCATAGAACTGCTGCCGCAGGACAAGCCCTGCGCCGGCCGTCAGGACGAACGCCGCCAGCAGGCCCCAACCTAATATTTTCTTACGCATTTCAGTTTTTTTTTGCAAAGATATAAAATTTTCCTACTTTTGTGCCCGGGTGAGTCTTACACGACCAGCTCCTACAGAATCCCCCAGGCGAGGAATCGAGCAAGGGTATGTGGTCGTAGCGGTGCGATGTAAGTAGCTCACCCTTTTTTTTCATAACGGCGTTTTGACCCGACGGGTCGAAGCGCCGCTTTTTTTGCGCATACCTTCCGGAACATCCGCTCCCGTTTTGGAAAAATAATTGTATCTTAATCCCGCAGAAAACCAGAAAACGATGGAAAACAGAATCACGACCCTTTTCGGCATCCGCTACCCCGTCGTCGCAGGCGGGATGGTCTGGTGCAGCGGCTGGCGGCTGGCCGCCGCCGTCAGCGAGGCCGGCGGGCTGGGGCTGATCGGCTCCGGCTCGATGACCCCCGAACTGCTGCGCGAGCACATCCGCAAATGCCGTGCGGCCACCTCCCGGCCGTTCGGCGTCAACGTGCCGCTGGCCTACCGTTATGCGCCCCAGCTGATGGACGTCATCACGGAAGAGCGCGTTCCGGCCGTCTTCACCTCGGCGGGCAACCCCGCGACCTGGACCGCACGCCTGCACGACGCAGGCTGCCGCGTGGCGCACGTGGTGTCGAGTTCGAAATTCGCGCTCAAGAGCCGCGAAGCGGGTGTGGACGCCGTGGTGGCCGAGGGATTCGAGGCCGGGGGTCACAACGGCCGTGAGGAGACGACGACGATGGCCCTCGTCCCGCAGGTGCGGCAGGCCGTCGACCTGCCGCTCATCGCCGCGGGAGGCATCGCCACGGGGGCCGGCATGCTGGCCGCTTTCGCCCTGGGCGCCGAAGGATGCCAGTTAGGGACGCGCTTTGCGCTGTCGCGGGAGAGTTCGGCCTGCGAGGCGTTCAAACGGCGGTGCGTAGAGGTACAGGAGGGCGGCACGATCCTGACGCTCAAAAAGGTGATCCCGACGCGCCTCGTCCGCAACGGTTTCTGCCGCACGGTCGAGGAGGCCGAATCGCGCGGCGCCGACGCCGAAGAATTGTCGGCCCTGATCGGCCGCGGACGCCCGAAACGGGGGATTTTCGAAGGCGACCTCGACGAAGGGGAACTGGAGATCGGACAGATCGCCGCGCTCATCGAAGACCTGCCGCCGGCCGGCGAGATCCTCCGCCGTCTCGTCGCCGAATACGAAGCCGCCCGCGGGAGCCTCGGCCCGCTCTGATCCCTCCCGAAATACGGAAAGCCCTACCCCACCCGGTTGCGGACGTAGACCCGCTGCTGCTCCGTCTTCATGTCGACGGCATCGGAAAGCGCCCGGACCAGGAGCGAAAGTTTCTTGTAGCCGTAGTTGCGGGGGTCGAAATCCGGCATCTTCTTCGACAGCACGCTGCCCACGTCGCCCAGAGAGGCCCAGCCGCTGTCGTCGGCGGCATCGTCGATCGTGTTCTCCAGCAGCGTGCGGAATTCGTCGTCGAACGGACGGATGATCGTCGAGGCGTGCCCCGCATCCGGCGACGGTTTCTTTTCCCCGGCAGTTTCGGCGGCCGGCCCCACAGGCGCTTCGGCCCCGGCGGATCTTTTCGCGTCCGCCTTTTTCTTCGCAGGGGCCGCCTTCTCCGGCGGCGTCTGCCCGAGGATTTCGACGTAGATGAATTTGTCGCAGGACTTGATGAACGGCTTCGGCGTCTTCTTCTCGCCGAACCCCAGCACCTCCCGGCCCGATTCGCGGATACGGCTGGCCAGGCGCGTGTAGTCGCTGTCGCTCGACACGATGCAGAATCCGTCCACGCCCTCCTTGTGCAGAATGTCCATCGCGTCGATGATCAGCGCCGAATCGGTCGCGTTCTTGCCCGTCGTATAGGCGTACTGCTGAATGGGCGTGATGGAGTTCTCCAGCAGCACCTCCTTCCAGGCGGCGAATTTCGGGTTGGTGAAATCCCCGTAAATGCGTTTTATCGTCGGTGTGCCGTAGTTGGCGATCTCATCCAGAATATCCTTTATCTTGCGGTGCGAGATGTTGTCGGCATCGACCAGCACCGCGAATTTCTTGTCGTTCAGTTCCATAATTAATGCGGTTAAAGGCACAAGATACAAAAAATTCCGGCAACTCGCACCCCGCAGCCGCCGGACGGTTCCCTCGCGGACTCCTCCCCGACGCCGCAGAAGCGGGACTTCCGGCGGGATTTCCGGGGAAGTCGACAATTTGTTTCCGCCGACGGCGCACCGTCACCGAAAAATTCGTTATATTTGCAAAACGACAAAACCAAAAAACTGGAAACCAATGATACGTCTCAATGTATTTATCCGCACGACGGAAAGCAACCGCGAAGAACTGGTGCGCACAGCCAAGGAGCTGGCAGCCGCTTCGCTCAAGGACGAGGGATGCGTGGCCTACGACCTGTTCGAAAGCGCCACGCGCAGCGACGTGCTGATGATCTGCGAAACCTGGAGCAATGCAAAGGCCCTCGCGGCCCACGAACAGGCGTCGCACTTCACGACCCTCGTGCCGCGTCTGGAACAGCTGGGCGAACTGAAAATCGAAAAGTTCGTCTTCTGATCCGTTCCCGCGACCCGGGCACAAAAAAACCTCCGCGTTTGCACGCGGAGGTTTTTCGTTTACTCCTCGACAGCCTCGAAGTCAGTCTTGTAGAGTCCGCAGATCGGGCAGGTCCAGTCGTCGGGAATCTCCTCGAACGGCGTCCCCGGCTCGATGCCCGTCTCGGGATCGCCCTTCGCCGGGTCGTAGACGTAGTCGCAGGCCGTGCACTTGTACCGCTTCGGGATGCAGCGGTCGGCGACCTTTTGCCAGTCGATCAGCTCCCAGAACGCCGCCAGAAAATCGGGACGACGGTTGCGGTAGTCGATGTAATAGGCGTGCTCCCAAACGTCCACGGTCATCACCGGACGCAGTCCGTCGGTCATCGGGTTGCCGGCGTTCGGCTTGGCGACGATCGACAGCTTCCCGGCCTTGTCCATCGCCAGCCACGCCCATCCGGAGCCGAACAGCCCCACGGCGGCCTTGGTGAACTGCTCCTTGAAAGCCTCCACCGAACCGAACGCCTCGGTGAGTTTGGCGGCCAGTTTCGCGGGCATCGGCTGCTGCGCGGGAGTCAGCATCCGGAAAAAGAAGGTATGGTTCCAGGCCTGGGCGGCATTGTTGAAAATGCCCCCGTCTGCCTTGCGAACGATCTCGTCGAGCGGCATCTCTTCGTAAGGCGTCCCCGCGATCAGGTTGTTCAGGTTGTTCACATAAGTCTGCAAATGCTTTCCATAGTGGTAATCGAAGGTCTCTTTGCTCATCTTCGGAGCAAGCGCTTCCGGTGCATAGGGAAGCTCGGGCATTGTATGTTTCATGGTCGTGTGAATTAAATTCGCTCCAATATAGCGAAATTTCCGGTCGGTTCTTCCCGACAGCCGAAAATGATCATCAATTAAACGAATTGTCGTCTTTCGCGAGGGGCAAAAAAACGGGGGCTTTTCGAAAAAGCCCCCGTTCCGGAAAACCGCTCCCGGCGGAAACGGTTTCAGAAATTGGCCTTGACGCCCACCGTGAAATTGGCTCCCAGTTCGGGATACCAGGGGTATTCGTACAGGCGGCGGTTGACGAGGTTGCGGCCCTCGGCGAAGAGCGTCACGCGGCCCGAAACCTTCCAGTCGAAATTCACCCGCAGGTCCACGCCGAAGGGCGCTTCGAAAGACGGACCACAGACCGGTTCCGAAGCGTCGGTCGTAGCCGAAAGGTCGATCACCGTCCAGCGGCGCACGCCCTGCATCAGCGCCTTCACCCCGAACGAGACCTTGCGGCCCTCGTAGGCGACGCCCACGTTCCCGGCGAACGACGGAGCGCCGTTTTTCAGATCCGTCTCGTCGTTATAGAGATAGCCGTGCACGTCCAGGTCGAATTTCAGCGCACTCACGGGCCGAAACTCGATCTCGCCGTTGAACGAAGTGACGGTCTGCCGCGCCATCACAGGGACCAGAACGCCCTGAAAAACCTCCGAAAAAGCAGGATCGTCCGACAAACTCCGGTACGTGGTCCAGAAAAGATGGTTGTCGCGGACCGACACCCCGGCGTAGACACGGTAGTCGAAGCGGCTGCGCCAGAGACTGCCGCCCAGTCCGAGACGGAAATTGTAGTCCACGGAACTTTTGTCGAGCCACGTCGAGGAGGCGACATAGGGATTTTCCAGCGTCAGCGCCCGGAAGTCGTTCGGCGTCACCGCGCCGTCGGCCTCGAAGAAGGGTTTCAGCCCCGGCGTTCCGAGATTGAAATCGAGCCGGGCGAAAGGAATGACATAATTTTCACTCTTCACGAGGTTCGAGGGTTCTCCTTCGAACTCGGTCCGGTCGCGGTAGTAGTCGGCCCCCACGTCGAAGCGCACGACCCCGCCGGCGAAACCGTAGCGCAGGGCGGCGTGGATCAGCTGCTGGCTGCTGCCCTCCAGCGATTTCTGCCCGGACCGCAATTCGTATCCCGCTTCGAGCGAGAACCTGCTGCGGCCGAATCCCCGGGCGATCTTCGCCCTGGCCCCGAGTGCGGTCTGCCGGGCCTTGTCGCCGTAATCCGGCCACTCGGAGTGGTCGAAGAACATCCCCCCGCGCAGGGCTATTTCAAAGTTCGTGCGGCTCAAGTCCTGAAAATTGTCGCCGAAACGCACCGCGACGTTCGCATCGCCGTAGTCGTTCATCCCCCCGATCCCGAGGCCCGCACCGTCTCCGTCGGCCCAGGCCCCGTAACGGTGATACATCCGGTTGTCGTAGTAAATGTCGCCTTCGAGGATGTGCCGGCCGAAATACTTGCCCGCGGCGGCCCCGATGCGGTTGAACATCCGCGTCGAATTGTTCTTCACCCCGAAATCGTTTTTAATATCGGCGTACCGCCCCTCGTGGTTGACGTACCCCACGACGTAGCCCGTCGACGGATTCTGCGACGAGGCGTAGAAGTCCAGCACCGAGTTGAGCGGATACCCCGCCCCGGCCTTCAGGTAGAAGGGCAGCGGGCGGTTGAACTCCCAGTAGGTCACCGTCGCGGGGCGGATCGGACGCGGCGAGAGCGTCGTGCGCAACGACAGCGGCGTAATGGTGTAGTCGATTTCGGGGCGCATGCGCGCCGTGTCGGTCATGTCGGGCTGGACGGCCAGTTTCGAGGCGCTCTCCACCTTCGGGACATAGGCCTTGGTCACTTCGACCTGCTTTTCGACCTGCGCCGCAGCCAACTGCGGCAGCACCGCCGCGAAGGCGGCCACTATCAGCATCTTCTTCATCGTCAGTTGAGTTTTGCGATTCGCGCCTTCGCTTCGTCCACGATGCCGTCGTCGGCAGGCGAATAACCGTCGGCGACACTCTGCCACGTTGCCCGGGCCTGGAAATTATCCCCTTTCTTCACATACACGTCGCCCAGCAGGATAAAAGCCTTGGCCAGCCAGTAGGCCTGCGGCTCCCGTTCGGAGAAGGCAAAGACCTCCTTTTCGGTCTTGTCCATGTCGCCGCTCCCGAACGTGGATTCGATCACGTAATAGGCAGCCTCGGAACCCTCTTTCGTGCGCACGTCCTTCGCCAGTTCGCGGTAGAGCTTCACGGCCTCGTCGCGGCGGCCTTCGGCGCGCAGCTGCCCGGCCCAGGCGTACTTCGCTTCGCGGAGCGCCGCGGCCCCCGCATCGTCGTGCCCGCAGACGTCGGCGGCCATCGCGGCGATCTTCGCCCCGTCGCCCCCGGCCACCGTCGCACGCACATAGCCCTTCATGGCCTCCTCGCGGCCCGTTTTGGTCGGCGCGGCGTCGTAAAGCCGGCGGTAGGCCGAGGCGGCCTCGTCCCAGCGTTCGTCGGCATAAGTCATCTCGGAGAGCTTCTCCAGCACGGCGACCGTGTACTGGGTCGTCCCCCGGTCGGCGAGCGCCGTGAGCGTCTCGATGGCCTCCCCGCGCTCGCCCGAGCGGAGGTAGCAGTCGCTCAAATAGTAGAGCGCGTCGGTCAGGTAATACCCCTTCGGATAGCTCTGCATATAGCTGCGCAGCGACTTCGCGGCAGCCTCCTGCTGTCCGTCGAGGTAGAGTTTCTGTGCCGCGGCGAACGACAGCGAGTCGCGCGAAAGGGCCGTCAGGTCGCTCTCCAGTCCGGCCTTGGCGGCGTAGTCGAAATAGGCGTCGGCGTCGCCCTGCGAAACGTAGATCTCGCGGATCGATTGCATCGCGCCCCTGGCTTCCGAGGAGTGGGGCGACGCCCCGACCACCCGATCGTAATACTTGAGCGACTTTTGCTTGTCGCCCAGATTCAGGTAGGCCAGCCCGAGGTCAGACAGCGCCTGCGTGCAGCGCGGCGACGACGGATAGGCGGCCACGAACTTTTCGAGCTGCGCGGCGCCCTCGGCATACTTCTCCTGCGCGATGTAGCTGCGTCCCAGCTCGTAGGAGGCTTCGTCGGCATAGTCGCCGCCCGAAGCGGCGATCTGCCGCAGGACCTGCTGCTTCTGGTCCGTGCGGCCCAGGATGCCGAGCGTCACGGCCCGTTTGTAGCGGGCGTACTGCTGTTCGGGCGTCGCCAGGGCGATGGCTTTGTCATACTCCCCCACGGCCTCCTCGAAACGGCGGTCGGAATAGGCCGCGTCGCCCAACCGGTTGTAGGCGTCGGCGCGGTAACGGTCGCGCGGCGACCAGGCGGCGAGGAACTTTCGGAACGAAGCCTGCGCCTGCCCCAGGTCGTTGCGGTCGAAGGCGCAGTAACCGAGATTGTACCACGCCAGCGCATACTCCCGCTCGGTGCGGGGCGCACGCTTCAGGTAGGCGTTGTATTTGGCCGCCGCCACCGGGTAGTCGCCCTGTGCGAAGGCGATTTCACCCTGCCAGAAGGCATTCAGCGCGGTGTACTTGGGGCTGACGTTCACCGCGGCGGATTCCGTGAGGTAACGCTGCGCCGCACGCATGTCGCCCGCCTTGTAGGCCTCCAGAGCGCGGAAATAGGTGATCTTCTGCAACGCCGCACGGATGTCGGCGTCGCCCGAGGGCATCTGTTTGATGGCCCTGTACGCGGCATCGTAGTCGCGGGAGTTGTAGTAAGCGGCGATCAGCAGCGCACGGGCCTCCTCCGCGCGCGGCGACGAAGGATAGCGTTCGACATAGCGCGTCAGCACGTTGATCGCGCCGTTGAAGGCGCCGCCGCCCAGTTCGTACTGCAATTTGGCGTAGTTGAACAGCGCGTCCTCGGCCACCGTCGCGTCGAGCGACTCGTCGGAAGCCATCGCGAAAGCCTGCATCGCCGACTCCTTGTCCCCGGCGCGCAGGTAACAGTCGGCCAGGTGGTAGGAGGCGTTCTGCGTCAGCGCGTCTTCAGCGCCGCACGCCTTGCGCAGCCACTCCGCGGCCTCCGCATAGCGGGCCGTGCGGTAGAGCGAGAAGCCCTCCAGGTAGCTGGCGTCGCGGTCCATCTCCCCGCCGGCCTTCCGGAAAGCCGCGAGGTGCTCCAGCGTCCTGTTGAAATCCTCCAGCCGGAACCACGATTCGGCGACCACGCGCTCCAGCTCGGCGCGCCGCTCGGGAACGGCCCGGCGGGCCAGCGTCTCGCCGTTTTCGACCACATAGCGGTAGTTGCCCTCGCGGAACTCGATCTGCATGAGGTAATAGGGAACCACGTCGCGGTAGGCGTCGCTGCGCAGAAGCGCCGTGAAGGCCTGCTTCGCACGGCCGTAACGCCCTTCGGCGTAGTCGATATAGGCCTTGTAGTAACGGGCGTGATCGGCGTATTCGCTGCGGCTGCCGATACGGTCGAAATAGTCGTACGCCTTCCGGTAGTCGCCCCCGGCGAACGCGACGTAGCCCATGCGGATGTCGTACTGCTCGCGGCGCGGCGCGCTCAACGCCTTGTAATCGGTCTGCGCGAAAGCCTCGCGGGCCTTTTCCATGTTCCCCGCGGCGCAGTAGAACGAACCGAGTGCGAAACGCACGTCGTTGGCGTAGACCGATTCGGGATAACGCTCCGCGAATTCGCGCAAGGCCCCTTCGGCATCGGGGCTGCCCAGCTCCACGGCGCAGGCGGCCAGGTAAAAATCCGCCTCCTGGGCCAGCAGGCGGTCCGAAGGCGTCAGCACCGCCCTGACGCGCAGGAATTCCTGCCGGGCGTCGCTCCAGCGGCCGTAATCGAACAGGTCGCGGGCGCGCCCCGCGAGGGTCTCTATTTCAGGCCCGGCAGCCTGCGCGCCGAAGGCGCACGCCGCAAGGGCAAGGGTCAGCAATGAAATCCGGAATTTTCGCATATGCATTGTTTCACTAAATACGGGCAAATATACGAATTTTTGCCCATCCGCACACTACCAAAGGAACGGAATTTGCCCCCGGGTTATTGTTGAACACAAAAACCGAAATCCATGATTGAAAAAGTAACTTTACAGATGTCCGGAAACGGGAAATTCCGGACCGAAAACGGCACCGGATGCGACGCGATGAATCCCAAGACCCTGATGCTCTACGCCGCGGCGCAATGCTCCGCCCAGACGGCGCTGATGATCATGCAGAAAGAGCGCATCACGCCCAAACGCTTCGAAATCAGCTATTCGGGCGATTTATCCGCCGAGACGGTTCAATCCGAAAGCGTATACCGCTCGTTCCATGTGGTTTACAACGTCGAATGCAGCTCCGAAGACGACCAGGCGAAGGTCGGCCGCGCACTGGAACTGACACACGAAAAGTACTGCGGCATGGTGCAGATGCTGCGCAGGATCGCACCCGTGTCGCGCGAGATCGCCGTGGTCAGCACCCAGCCGGCGAAGGCGTAGAACGCCCGGCGGCAGGAAAAAACGGCGGAGAGATTCTCCGCCGTTTTTCTATTGCGCCGTGATGCGCTGGTAGTCCGACACCGCCACGGCATAGTTGTAGTGCGCCCGGATGGCGTTCGAATAGAGCTGAATCCAGCTCAGCTGGGCTTGCAGGACGTCGAGGATCGTCGCCAGGCCTTCGCCGTAGGAATAGGTGCTGATGGAGAGGTTCTCGCCCGCGATGCGGAGACTCTCTTCCGAGGCGTCGACCTGCGCGCGGCTCTGCACGAGGGCCGTCCAGCCGTTCATCTCCTCGCGCACGATGTCGTCGTGCACGAGCGCGGCGTTCCAGTCCTGCTGCAACTGCACGGCGCGCGCGGCCCCCACGGCCCGGCGGCGTTCGCCCCAGTGGAAGATCGGCACGGAGAGTTTCACGAAAGCCGATCCATCGACGTAGGTCGCACCCGTGCTGTTGGGGTAATAGGGCTGCCACATGCCGCCGACACCCACGCTCAACTGCGGATTGAACGGCGCGCGGACGGCCCGGATTCCCGCCTCGGCCTGCTCCGAGCGCAGCCGTGCGGCGGCATAGTCGGGACGCCGCTCCAGCGCCTCGGCCGCCACGACCCGTCCGGGCATCGGCAGCGAGTCGCGGATGCCCTGCGCGAGCTGTACGCCGAGCGCGGCGTCGGTTCCGCGGAGGATGTTGAAGTTGTGGAGCGCGACCTCGTAACTCTGCTCGGCGCTCACGAGCGAGTATTCGGCCTCGCTCAACCGTGCGTCGATCATCAGCACGTCGCCCTTGGCGATATAACCCTCCGAAAAGCGGCGGTCGACGACCTCCTTGAGCGAACGGATGATCGCGACATACTGCCGCATCGAGGCGGCATAGAGTTCCACGGCCGAGAGGTTCCAGTAGGCGTAGTCGGCGGCATAGCGCACGTCGAGGCGCGAAAACTCCTCGTCGCACAGCGCGATGCCGTAGCCCAGTTCGGCCTGCCGGGCCGCAGCCCGCACCGCACCGCCGCCGTAAACGGTCTGCACCAGCTGCGGCAGGAGGCTGAACGTCCAGCGTTCCACGCCGTCGAAATGGCGCACGGTCGCCGTGAAACTGCCGTCCATCGCGAGCCGCGGCAAGTAGCCCGTGCGGGCCTGCCCCGCCGTCTCGGCCGCCGCATCGCTCTTCGAGGCGGCGATCTTCAGCTGCCAGCTGTAATCGGCAACGGCAGCGCGGTAGTCGGCGAGCGAAGTCTGCCCCAGCGCCGGGACGCAGAGCCAAAGGGCGATTATCGAAACTGTTATCTTCATGGCTTGCGGATATTGTAGAACAGCGCGTAGACCACCGGCAGGACGCAGACCGTCAGCAGCGTGGCGACCAGCAGTCCGCCCATGATCGTGGCGGCCATCGCGCCGAACATCGAGTCGAACAACAGCGGCAGCATGCCCAGAATGGTCGTTCCCGAGGCCATCGCCACCGGGACGATACGGCTGCGCGTCGCAGAGGTCAGGGCCTCGTAGGGGTCTTTGCCCGCGGCCCGCAGCACGCCGATCTGCTCGACGAGCACCACGGCGTTCTTGATGTTCATGCCGACGAGCCCCAGCAACCCCAGCAGGGAGAAAAAGTTGAACACCTTGCCCGTGACGGCCAGTCCCAGCACCACGCCGATGAAGATCAGGGGGATCATCAGCAGAATGACGACCGGCTCGCGGTAGTTGCGAAACAACAGCAGCAGGACGATGAGGATGAGCACCAGCGTCAGCGGCATGTATTCGGCCAGCGCCTCGTTGGACTCCTGCTGGCTCTCCTGCTCGCCGAAGACCTTCATCGAGTAGCCCTCGGGAAGCACCACGGCGCGGTCCACCGAATCGCGCAGCGCGGCGAACAACTGCATGGTGTTGACCCCGCGGCCCGGGTCGCATTGGGCCTTCATCACCCGCTGGCGGTTGAAACGCTTGATGACGCCCGGCCGGAAATCGAAACGGAATCCGTCGGTCGCCTGCTCGATCGAAAAGACCTTGCCCGAAGGATTGAAGATCGGCAGGGCCTGCAAATTGGTCAGGTTATACGAACCGATGTTCTCGTCTTTCAGAAGGATCGGCATGAACTGGTCGCCCTCGCGGTATTCGCCCAGCGTGTAGCCCTGCGTGGCGATGGTGATGCCGCGGGCCATCTGGCTGCGGGTGATGCCGATGCGCTGGCCCTTCATCTGCGAGTAGACCGGCTGCCACATCGGCACGCGGTTGCCCCAGCCGTTGCGGATGTTTACGGCTCCGGGGGTGCGCCACATCACCTCTTCGGCCCGGGCCGCGAGACGGCGCAGCGTGTCGACGTCGTCGCCGATGAAGCCGAATTCGATGGCCGCGTCAGGCACGGGCGAGAGCTTGAAGAGCGACGAGCGCAGCCACACGTCGGGAAAATTCGCGGTGACATAGGCGTTGAAACGCTCCTCGACGGCCTCGGTCTGCCGCTTGTCGTGCAGTTCGACGAGGATGTTGCCGAAATTGGGACGCAACGAAATGCTGCTGCTGGCCAGATAGTAACGCGGCGGCGTCGACCCGAGCGTCATCGAGACGGTCTTCACCTCGGGCTGCGCGCGCAGCCACTCCTCCATGGCGAGCAGATTACGCTCCGTATCGCGGATATTATACCCGTCGGGCAGCAGCACGTCGGCCCGGAAATAGGGTTTGTCGAGCGACGGAAAGAAGTTCTGGGGCATCAGCCCCATGACGGCCAGCGACAGGACGAACAGCCCCGCGACCGTCGCCGCGACGGCCCACCGCCACCGCAGCAGGGCGGCCAGCAGGCGGTCGAAGGCGCGGTAGAAGCGCGTGTCGTAGGGATCGCCGGCGACAGGTTTCACCTTGAGCATGAAATTGCCGAACAGCGGCGTCTGCGTCAGGGCCAGCACCCAGCTCAACAGCAGCGAGAGAGCCAGCACGACGAACAGCGGCTTGACGATCTCGGCCACCGACGAGGGGGCGAGGTACAGCGGCAGAAACGAGAATATGGCGATCAGCGTGGCCCCCAGCAGGCTCCACCGCGGGGCGTTGGCTCCCTCGACAACGGCCGTGCGGCGTGCCGCGCCCCGCAGCATGGCCTGTTGTGCATTGTCGGTGACGACGATGGCGTTGTCGACGAGCATGCCCATCGCGATGATGAAACCGGCCAGCGAGGTGCGGTTCAGCCCCTCGCCCAGAAACTGCATCAGGAGCAGCGTGCCGCCGATCGAAAAGAGCAGCGAACTGCCGATCAGCACCCCGGCGCGGAAGCCCATGACGAGCATGATGATCAGAATGACGATCGCAACCGACTCGGCGAGGTTGAGAATGAACGTGGAATTGGCCTCCCGGGCGATGCGGTTCTCGGGATAGAGCACCGTCAGCTCCATGCCCAGCGGCATCTGCCGCGTGAGCGAAGCCAGCAGGGATTCGATCTCCGCACCGGTCTTCACCACGTCGACGCCCTCCTCGGTCGAGACGCCGATGCCCACGGCGCGGCGGCCGTCGACGCGCATCATCGTCTGCGGCGGCTCGGCGTAGCCCCGCTCGACGCGGGCGATGTCGCCCAGGCGGTACTGTTTGCCCGAAGAGGAGATCAGCAGCTGGTCCGAAAGGTCGTCGAGCGTCTTGTAGGTCCCGTCCTCGAGAATCTGTATCTGGAGTTTTCCGGCCTGCTTCTCACCGCTGTCGACGATGGAATTCTGCTGGCCGATGGTCGCGACGATGGTTTCGGGACGGATGGCGAAATTGGCCAGCGTCGCCATGCTGACATAGACGTTCACCACGGGCGTCTGTTCGCCGTAAAGGGCCACCTTCTGCACGCCGTCGACCGTCACGAGCGCCGTTTTGAGCCGCTGCGCCCAGTCGCGCAGTTCGGACCAGGTGAAGCCTCCGTCGACCGAAAGCCCGTAGTAGATGCCGTACACGTCGCCGAAATCGTCGGCGACGGTCACCGCCGAAGCCCCCGCGGGCAGGCGCGGCTGGACGTTGAGCACCTTGCGGCGCAGTTCGTCCCACAGTTGCGGAATTTCGGCGGCGGGTGTGGCCGGGTCCAGTTCGACCTGTATCTTCGAAAGCCCGTAATAGGATTCCGAAGTGATTTTATGCACGCGGCGCATCGACTGCACCTCGCGTTCGATGGGTTCGGTGACAAGCTCCTCGACCTGCTGCGGCGTGGCCCCCGGATAGGAGCAGACGAGCGACGCCGACTTGATGACGAAGACCGCATCCTCCTTCTTGCCCAGCGTGGCGAACCCCAGGGCGCCTCCCGCCAGCAGCACGGCGAGGAAGAACCAGATCACCTTGGCGCTGCGCAGCGAATATTCGGGCAGGTTCATGGCGGCGTCAGTTTAAGATCCGGACCCGTTCGCCCTCGCGCAGCTGGTAAACGCCCGCCGTGACGACCCGTTCGCCGGGCGCGACACCGCTGTCGACGACCACCCGGTCGCGGCCGAACAGCTCCCCGAGCGTCACCTCGCGGCGCATGACGCGGTCGCCCGCGCCGACGATCCAGACGTAGGTCCCGCCCCCGGCCGGGGCGTAGACGGCCGAAACGGGCAGCGACACGGCATCGGGAACGGGATCGGCGCTCAACATGGTGATCGTGCACGACATGCCGGGCGAGATGCGGTAACGGGCCGGATCGGGGTTTTCGAGAGTCAGCGACACGGGGAATCCCGAGGCGTCGGACGAGGTTTCGACATACTCTTTCAGGCGGGCCGGAATGGCCGCGCCCCGGTAGTTGTCGAACGCGACGGTAAAGCGCGTGGAGCTGTCCCGCAACAGCGGCAGCGCGTTTTCGGGCAGCGTGAACTGGACGGTCGAGGTGACGGGATTGACCAGCCGGAGAATCGGCTGTCCGGCCTGCACGCGTTCGAAATTATCGACGTACTTGCGCTCGACGACCCCGGCGAACGGGGCCTTCAGGCGGGTGTCCTTCAGCAGGTCGAGGGTGTTCTCGTAGGTCGAGCGGGCCTGCGCATAGCGCGTCGCGGCCGCTTCGGCCTCCTGCCGCGACACCGCCTCGTGCTCCAGCAGCCGCTGCATGCGCTGCTGCTGCGAGCGGGTCTCCTCGAAGGCCGAGCGGGTCGCCGCGACCTGCAACTCGATGTCCCGGGGGTCGAGTTCGGCGAGCAGCTCCCCCTTCTTCACGCCCGCGCCCTGCGAAACGGGCACGTCGAGGACCTGCCCCGCCACCTTGAAGGCGAGGTTCACAGCGTCGTCGGGAGTAGCCATGCCGGCAAAATCCTTGTCGATAAGTCCCGCGCCGGCAGCCGTCGCCACCTTCACGGGGCGTACCACCGCAGGTGCGGGCGTCTTGCGGGAACACGCCCCGGCAAGCAGGGCGATCGCTAAAATGGGGATGATTCGCATACGAAAAAAGTTGACACCGTTTCCGGCGTCAACTTTCATACCAGCGTCCCGCAGGATGCCCCTACGGACGAATATCGCGACAGTTCTTTTTAGAGGTGATGGTTCCGTCGTCCAGCACGACAAGCCCGTTATCGGCGCGGAGCATGGTTTTCATCGTCGAGGCGTCGATGTTGTAGCACCGCACCTCCACCGTGCCGAACTCGTGCCACGTGACGCCGTAAAGCGGATCGGGCGTCAGGCAGACCACGTGCGCACCCTCCTCACGGGCGCGCTCCGCAAGCCGGGCCATGCGCCGTGCGCACGAACGCGGCAGGCGGTCGAAAGCCGTGACGCAGAGCATGTAAACCCGCCCCGGCATCGTCAGCACCTCCTCCGTGGCGTCGCCCTCGGCGTCGCGCAGGGCGAATTCGCTCACAAGAGGTCTCACGGCCGGGACTTCGCTCGTGGTGCGGGTGTCGACCCACTCCCATTTTTCGGCATCCTGCCACTCGGTGTCTTCCAGCGAGAACTCGCGCTCGCGGCCCGTCCGCCTGTTGCGGTAGACCAGCACGGTTTCCGACTCGCCCGGCTCGACGATGGGAGCCTGCATCGCCTCGCGGATATTGACCCCGACCTTATAGGGCAGGAAATCCACGAGCGGCAGGTGAATGTAACAGTAATAGCCGAGGTACATCGCCAGAAAGAAGAACGTGCAGGTAAGCACGATCTCCAGCGGTTTGAAGGCGAAAATCTTGTCGGGCCGGTAACGCCACCACACCACGAAGGCCATCGGCAGCAGCACGACGTTCTTGACGAAAGTCTCCCACGGGGTAAGTTTCAGCGCCTCGCCGAAGCACCCGCAGTCCTCGACGGGGATGAGCGTGGCGCTCAACAGCGTCAGCAGCGTGAAGAAAACCATCGACAGCACGGCGAAGATCGAAATCAGCCGGATACGGACCTTGAACAGCAGCATGCAGCCCATCATCAGCTCCGCGCCGCACAGCCAGATCGAAAAGACCATCGCCCCGGGCTGCAGGTAGTCGAGTCCGTAGATCGAAAGGTACTCGTTGACCTTCAGCGCCGTGCCCCACGGATCTATCACCTTCGTGAAACCCGAAACGATGAACGTGCAGGCGAGGATCAGCCGGCAGACGTTGGCCGCGATTTTGAAAGTCCGGGTCTTTCTCATCGCGCGTCGAGTATCGGGGCCAGCACGGCCCGTATTTTTTCGAAATTATGTTCGGGCGAACCCATCGCCCCCGACGGATCGCTGCAATCGACCACACGCAGCGAATCGTCCTTCGCCGCGGCGGCGAGGTACACCTCGCGCACGCGCCGTTGCAGGTCGAGAGCGTCTTCGTGAATGTCCCGGCTGCCTTGCAGGTAGTCGCGGTCGTCTCCCTCGCGGACCTCCGTGAGCTTTCGTTCGGTGAAGGCGAACGGCACGTCGAGGAACAGCGACAGATCGGGGCGCGGCAGGTCGTTGTAACCGAATTCCAGGTCCAGAATCCACTGCGCGAGGCGGTCGCGCCGCTCGCCGGCAGGTAGTTTCGCACACTGGAAACCCACGTTCGAATAGACGTAACGGTCGAGGACCACGGCTTTGCCTTCGGCGATCCACGCCCGGATCTGCGGGCCGGCCGCCGCCCGGTCGCCCGCGAAGAGCAGGGCCACCAGATAGGGGTCGACTTCGTTCACGCCGCCGAATTCGCCGCGCAGGAAGCGGGCGATCAGTTCGCCGTAGACCGGCGCATCGAAACGCGGAAAATGAACGTATTCGCTCTCCACGCCACGTTCTGCGAGCAACTGGCGCAACATCCGGATCTGGGTCGACTTGCCCGCTCCGTCCAAGCCTTCGAGTACGATGAACATAGGTAGTAGTTTTTAATTTTCAGTTGCGCAGCATCTTCACGGCCCGTTCGACCCCGGCGGCCAGCGCATCGGCCTCCGCAAGCGTATTGTACAGCGCGAACGAGGCCCGGCACATGCCCGTCGTCCCGTAGTGGTCCATCACCGGCTCGGCGCAGTGCTGGCCCGTGCGGACCGCAATGCCCAGCTTGTCGAGAATCATCCCCATATCGTAGGGATGCACCCCCTCGACATTGAACGAGAGGATGGCGCATTTGCCGGGCGCCGTGCCGTAAATCCGCAGTCCGCCGATCCCCTCCAGCCGCTCCGTGGCGCGGCGCAGCAGCGTCTCCTCGTGGGCTTCGATCTCCGCAGGGTCGAACCGCTGCATGAACTTCACCGCCTCGCCCAGTCCGATGGCGCCCACGAAATTGGCCGTTCCGGCCTCGAATTTCAGCGGCACGGGGGCATAGGTGGTCTTCGCGAACGTCACCGTGTCGACCATGTCGCCGCCGCCCATGAACGGCGGCATCCGTTCCAGCAGTTCGCGCTTGCCGTACAGCACGCCGATTCCCGTCGGCCCGTAGAGTTTGTGGCCCGAGAAGGCGTAGAAGTCGCAGTCCATCGCCCGGACATCGACCCCGCCGTGAACCACGCCCTGACAGCCGTCGACAACGACAACGGCCCCCGCGGCATGCGCCGCTTCGACCACCGTCCGCAGGTCGGGCCGCGTGCCGAGCGTGTTGGACGCCTGCGTGACGGCCACCACGCGCGTACGTTCGTCCACGAGCGACGGCAGGAGGTCCGTGCGCAGCGCTCCCGCCTCGTCGAACGGCAGCACGCGGATTTCGGCCCCCTTGCGTTCGGCCAGCATCTGCCACGGCACGATGTTCGAGTGGTGCTCCATCTCGCTGACGAGAATGTTGTCCCCCGCTCCGACGAAGGCGTCGCCCCAGGCGTAAGCCACCGTGTTGAGCGACGCCGTGGCGCCCGCCGTGAAGACGATCTCCTCCTTCGCGGCCGCCCCGACGAACGCAGCGATCCGCTCCCGGGCGGCTTCATACAACACCGTCGCCTCCTCCGAGAGGAAATGCACCCCGCGGTGAATGTTGGCGTTCAGCTCCCGGTGAAGGCGATCGACCGTCTCGATCACCGTCCGGGGTTTCTGGGCCGTAGCCCCGCTGTCGAGGTAAACCAGCGGCTTGCCGTAGACTTCGCGGTGCAGGATCGGGAACTCCTCCCGTATTTTTTCAACGTCGAACATTTCTCACAGGGTTTCGATTTTCGCCGCGGCCCGTTTCAGGATCGCCCCGCACAGCGGCTCGATGCCGCAGCGGGTCACCACGTCGCCGACGAATCCTTCGATCTGCAACCGCCGGGCCTGGGCTTCGCTCAAACCGCGCTGGCGCATGTAAAGTATCGCCTCGGCATCCATCTGCCCCACCGTCGCGCCGTGCGAGCATTTCACGTCGTCGGCGTAGATTTCCAGCTGCGGCTGGGTCGTGATGCGGGCCGTCCGGCTCAACAGGATATTGCGGCTCTGCTGCCGGGCGTCGGTGCGCTGGGCGTCGGGGGCCACGTAGACCATTCCGCAGAACTCGCCCACGGCCTGCCCTCCGGCGACCCCCTTGACGTAGGAGTCGCTGCGGCAGTCGGCGACGTTGTGCGCCGTATGCAGTTTCAGCACGCAATGCTCTTCACCCGCGGCGAGGAACACCCCGCCCAGCTCGTTTTCGGCATCCGCACCGTCGAGGTCGATGCGGTACGAAGCGTTGGCGCTCGACAGCAGCGCCGTCGTCAGGCGGCAGCGGCTGCGGGCGGCCTGCTTCACCGAAACCTCGGCGAACGCCTCGGCCGTGAACAGTTCGGTTAGCTCCAGCTGCGCCCCTTCGGCCAGCGTCAGCGTCAGCGACGACACGTCGGGTGCGGTATGCAGCACGACGATCCGCGCCGAAGCGCCCGCCGCGGCCTCCACGTGCAGATGCCGGGGATCGACCGCCGCAAAGGGTTCGGCCTCGGCTCCGGCGATGCGGAGCACCTCGCCGTCCGCCGCGCGGAACCCGCGGATGATGTCCGGAATCGTCTCCATCACTTGTCGTATTCGTTGATCAGCCAGTCGTACCCCTCCTTTTCGAGCTTGAGGGCCAGCGACTTATCGCCCGAATGGATGATGCGGCCCTTGTAGAGCACATGCACCACATCGGGCACGATGTAATCCAGCAGACGCTGGTAGTGGGTGATGACCACCGTGGCGTTGTCCGCCCGGTGGAGTTTGGTGACGCCCGTGGCGACGATGCGCAGGGCGTCGATGTCGAGCCCCGAGTCGGTCTCGTCCAGGATCGCCAGCTTCGGATCGAGCATCGCCATCTGGAAAATCTCGTTCTTCTTCTTCTCGCCGCCCGAGAAGCCTTCGTTCACGGCCCGCGAGGTGAGTTTCGACGAGAGTTCCACCACGGCGCTCTTCTCGCGCATGAGTTTCAGGAATTCGGCGGCCGAAAGCGGCTCCTCGCCGCGGAACTTGCGCTGCTCGTTGACGGCCAGCTTCATAAAATTGGCCATCGTGACGCCCGGGATCTCCACCGGATACTGGAAGCCCAGGAACAGCCCCAGCCGTGCCCGGTCCTCGATGGGCATCGACAGCAGGTCGCGGCCCAGAAACTCGGCCGACCCTTCGGTGACGGTGAACTTTTCATTGCCCGCCAGCACCGACGCCAGCGTCGACTTGCCCGAACCGTTAGGTCCCATGATGGCATGCACCTCACCGGCCTTCACTTCGAGGTCGATGCCCCGGAGAATCTCCTTGCCGTCGACCGAGGCGTGCAGATTTTTTACCTTTAACATATCATCAACTTACTATTATTCTCGTTTCCTTTTTTCGCTCTCGCAGGTCGTTTCCACGGCGTTCCGCCGTGTTTGCAAGCCTGACCCCACCCTAAACCCCTCCCTCGGGAGGGGCTTATCGCATGCGACCGGATTGCAGACGCAAACAGCAAACTACCCTACGCTGCCTTCCAACTGGAGAGCCAGCAGTTTTTGCGCCTCGACGGCGAATTCCATCGGCAGTTTGGCCAGCACCTCGCGGGCATAGCCGTTGACGATCAGCCCCACGGCGTCTTCCGTCGAGAGTCCGCGCTGGTTGCAGTAGAACAGCTGGTCGTCGGAGATTTTCGAGGTCGTGGCCTCGTGTTCCACCACACCCGTCGGGTTGCGCACGTCGATCACCGGGAAGGTATGCGCCCCGCACCGGTCGCCGATCAGCAGCGAATCGCACTGCGAGTAGTTGCGGGCGTTCTCCGCCCCCTTCGCCACGCGGACCATGCCGCGGTAGGAGTTCTCGCTCCGGCCCGCCGAAATGCCCTTCGAGACGATGCGGCTGCGGGTGTTGCGGCCGATGTGGATCATCTTCGTACCCGTGTCGGCCTGCTGGAAATTGTTGGTCATGGCCACCGAGTAGAACTCCCCGACGGAGTTGTCGCCCGCGAGGATGCAGCTCGGATATTTCCACGTGATCGCCGAACCCGTCTCGACCTGCGTCCACGACAGCCGGGCGTTCTCGCGGCAGATGCCGCGCTTGGTGACGAAGTTATAAATGCCGCCCCGGCCCTGCTTGTCGCCGGGATACCAGTTCTGAACGGTGGAATACTTCACCTCGGCGTCCCGCTCGACCACGATCTCGACCACGGCGGCGTGCAGCTGGTTCTCGTCGCGCTGCGGCGCGGTGCACCCTTCGAGGTAGCTCACGTAGGCGCCCTCGTCGGCCACGATCAGCGTGCGTTCGAACTGCCCCGTGCCGGCGGCGTTGATGCGGAAATAGGTCGACAGCTCCATCGGGCAGCGCACCCCCTTGGGGATGTAGCAGAACGAGCCGTCGGAGAAGACCGCGGCGTTCAGCGCAGCGTAGAAGTTGTCGGTATAGGGCACGACGCTCCCGAGGTATTTTTTCACCAGCTCGGGAAAGTCGCGCAGCGCCTCGGAGATCGAACAGAAGAGGATGCCCTTCTCGGCCAGCACCTCCCTGAAAGTGGTCTTGACCGACACGGAGTCCATCACGGCGTCGACCGCGACGCCCGCAAGAGCCATCTGCTCTTCGAGCGGGATGCCCAGTTTGTCGAACGTGCGCTTCAGCTCGGGGTCGACCTCGTCCATCGAACCGAGCTGCTTTTTGGGCTTGGGAGCCGCGTAGTAGATAATGTCCTGAAAGTCGATCGGGGGGATCGTCAGGTGGGCCCAGGTCGGAGGCTCCAGCGTCAGCCAATGGCGGTAGGCCGCCACGCGCCGCTCGGTCATCCACTCCGGCTCGCCCTTTTTGGCGGAGATCAGCCGCACGACCTCCTCCGAAAGACCCTTGCCGATGGTTTCGGTTTCGATGTCCGTCGTGAAGCCGTACTTGTATTCCTGCTCTCCGATATTCTCCAGTATGTTTTTCTCGTTTTCTGCCATTACAAGCGAAATATCATGCAAAGATACAAAATTCCATTTACATTTTTACCATCTCCCCTGCAAATCCGGTTCCGCAACGGTCAAACGGCAAAAAAGAGGCGCGGAACGTTCCGCGCCTCTTTCATGCGAAGCCTTCCGGTTACCTGGCGGCCCCGGTATCGTCGGTCGCCGTCCACGTACTGTCGCCGGCAGCCCAGCTGGTCGGCAGGCCCGTGATGTTGGGCGAGAGCACACCCGCCGTGACCGAGAGGGTCATCGCATAGCCGGTTCCCGCGTCGCCGCCGCCCGAGCCGCCGCAGTCGGCGACGCTGACCGCATTCGAAGGAATCGCGGGCCGGGCGACCTGCGGCATCTCGAACGGAAGGTTGCAGGCCGGGGCGTGTGCGCGGCATCCTGCGGCGGCTGCCAGGAGCGCCGCGGCTGCGCAAATCGTCACTTGTCTGAAGTTCATAAGAGAGGTGGTTTTATTCGTATACGTAAAATTTTCGCAATTTCAGGTATACAAAAGTACACTGCCCCCGCTTATCGGACAGGGATTTTTTGACGCAAACGATGCACTTTTTCTCAAAACTGTCTGATCCGCGAAACGACGACCGGGGTCCGGGCCGCCCCCACCGACTCCATCAGTCCCAGGACGCATTCGGTATCGCTGCGGTCCTTGAGCCATTCGCTCTTGCGCCAGATCATCTCGAACGCGTAGTCGATCCGTCCGCGGGCATCGGGTGTGAGCTGGAAGAGGTAACTGGTCTTGTCGTCGGTCTGCGAAACGATCTGCCTCTGCGGCACGGCGACGGCCAGCCCGACGCTCTCGCGCTCCCACTTCACGGTGTCGTTTTCGGGGAAGTCGCGCCCGAAGGCGGCGATCACGTTATCGTTCTTACAAACCTCGCTTTCGGCCATCTTCATCACGCCGGTCGTGAAGACCAGTCCCCTGAAGTCGCCCTCGATGCGGTTTTCGACCTGCACGTCGCCGTGCCCGGCGTAAAGAATGTAGCGCGAGGTCATCGTGATCTCGCGCCCTCCGTAGCGCCACCCTTCGACCCGCATTTCGACCACCGTGCGGATGGGTCCGTCGGCCAGAATGCGCGCTTCGCGGCGTTTGAAATCGGTGATGTGGACCATCTTTCTCTTTTCGGCGTCCCAACCCTTGAGCGTCCCCACGCCCACCGACCCGAAGACGCGCAGGTTGTCGTGGCCGTAGCCGCGGGAGAGCTGCTCGTCCGAAGGATACCACATCGTCTCGGCCAGCTCGAGCTGCGGACGCTTCTTGCCGTAGGTGTCGACGGTCTGCTTGTTGTCGAAATAGATGCGGTAGGCGGCGTACTCCGACTCGAAGGCCGGGCCGTGGTGGTGCAGTTTATGGTACATGTCGTTCTTCTCCGAGGAGGCGCAGCCGACGGCTCGCAGGGTCTTGTCGGGGTTCTTGAGCCACATCTGGGCATGTACGCGTTTTTTGAAAACGCGCTTGTCGGGGTCCGAGGAGTAGAGAACCTGGAAATTCTGGCTGCCGGAAATGTCAGAGACGAAGACCAGTTCGTCCAGTTCCCGGTCCAGCTGGGAGGGAATCCGGTGAACGCCGCCGAGCGACACGACGGCGCTCTGCGCCCACTCGGGCACATCGCGGATCACGACCGGACATTCGGCGCGCTTGCCCGTGACCGTCACACGGTAGAGGCATTTCCGGGTTTTGGCATTCAGGCTGCAAACGGCCCCGAGGACCAGCAAAAGCAAGAGAATCCGTTTCATGGCTATTCCAGTTTTTCGATGATTCGTTCCGGTCGTGCACAGCTTGGGAGAGCCGCCGGGGGCAGTCCGCCCGGGAAAGCGCACGGCGCAGCTTCGGGCAGCACCTCGGCGAGCGGCCGCCCGAAACGGTTTTCCGGCGCAGGCTGCGCTGCGGCGGACACCGCGACAAAAGCAGCACACCATATGTAATATGCAACGGGTGCGTTTCAAACCGGGGTCGAGGATTTACGCAAAAATACAAATTTTGACCGCATTTCTTTGTATTTCCCTAAAAAGATTCTATATTTGCACACCCTTTCGGAGTTAACAGCCGGAAGGCGTGTCCGGAGAGGTGGGTGAGTGGCTGAAACCACCGGTTTGCTAAACCGACGTACGGGGCAACCTGTACCACGAGTTCGAATCTCGTCCTCTCCGCAAAAGCCGACACGCAAAGCGGCTATAAAACAGAAAACCCTGCAAGATCAACGACTTGCAGGGTTTTACTTTTCCGGTCTGCGATTGTTGTCGTCGTTGGAGACCGGGATTACGCGTGATCCGGAAACCGAACGGCTTCCGCCTCCGGACGATATGGCTCCGCCCGGAGGACGGAAGGTTTGGAACGGTTCTTGCCAGACTCAAGCCTGCAATACAAAGTTCCGAGCCTCAAGATGTTAAAGGAAGGGTTTCTGTTCACGTTCATATCCGCCTTCATGGCGCTGTTCCCGGTGGCCAACCCGGTGGGAGCCGGATTCCTGGTCAACGGACTGCTGTCGGGGCTGAACGACGAGGACCGCAGGTCGATCATCCGCAGAATCGTCACCGACTATCTGCTCGTCGGGCTGGGCAGCCTGGCCGTGGGGCATTTCGTGCTGTCGCTTTTCGGGCTTTCGCTCCCGGTCATCCAACTGGGCGGAGGACTGCTGATCTGCCGCACCGCCCTGCAATGGCTCGGCGATTCGGACTCCTCGGTGGGACGGACGCAGGGCAAGGACGTCAACCCCATTCACAAATCGGCCATCGAGTCGCAGATCTTCTACCCGATCACCTTTCCCATCAGCATCGGCCCGGGCAGCGTCTCGGTCATCCTGACGCTGATGGCGTCGGTCAGCATGAAGAACGGCTGGGCGCGGGGCCTGCTCTCCTACGCGATCATCGCGCTGGTCATCGTACTGATGTGCCTGATACTTTATCTGTTCCTGTCGCAGGGCGAACGGATCATCCGCAAAATCGGCAACAGCGGCAGCATCGTCATCAACAAGATGGTCGCCTTCTTCACCTTCTGCGTCGGCGTCCAGATCGTCGTGACGGGCATCGCCAAGCTGTTCAACCTGCATGTCTGACCGAAAACCGGCCTCCCCGTCCCGGCCGGTCACTCCATTTCAGTCAGATGCTTCCAGTAACGACGGGGCATCATACGGCGCTGCTGGCGTTCGTTGATGCGCTGGGGGATCGCCAGCGCCCGGAAATAGTTTTTCCACAGCAGCTGAAACTGCCGCTCGTCCTCGGCGAGCCATTCGTCGGCAAGTTTGTCGGCGATCATTCCCCGGTCGTCCTCCAGCGTGACGCACCGCGCCGTATGCCCGTCGTAATAGTAGCCGCAATCGCGCCGCCTGTCGTAGATCAGCCACCGCTGGTCGGCGAAACGGTCGGTGAAATAGTCCACCGCCAACGGCAGGGCGTCGTGCTCGGGCGTGACGGCGGCGAAATAGGTCCCGTCGGCGGCTTTCTGGAGGCGGACGAACTGTTTGAGACGTTCCCGCTCGTGGGAGACCTTGAGCGCCAACTGGAAAAGGGACTTCATGTCGGGATCGGCCTGGTCGGCCACGACGCCTCCGCCCTCGTCGAAAACACGGCGCAGACAGCGCAGCATCAGCAGGTCGCCCTGCGGCTGCTCCCCGTGCCAGGCATAGACGAACATCGAACGGGTGCGGGCGGTCAGCCGCCGTTCCAGTCCCCGCCACACACGGCCGGCATGCGCCTCGTCGGTCGCAACGTCGTGGACGCGCTCCGTAAAAAGCGGTTCGGGTTCCCCGGGGCCGATCAGCGCCTCGGGAAACGCCCGCATCGAGTAGGCATCGAACAGGGCCGACAGCAGCCCGTCGAAGGATTTGTCGTATCGGAAAACCAGCATCGCGTCAGAAAAGGGTCAGTTGGCCTTCGTTCCGATCCTGCCTGCGCCGCTGCGGAGCGGTCAGCAGGCGGCGCACCTGCTCGGGGCGCAGTTCGTTGACGCCCTGCCCCGCAGTAAGTTCCCGGCAGCTGATGAAATACTGCGCCTTCTTCATCACCACGCCGATCTGCCGCAGCGACTGCTGCGTCAGCGTCCGGTAGCGGCGCGAGGAGACGATCAGCCGGGCCGACTTGACCCCGATGCCCGGCACGCGCAGCAGAGCCTCGTAGTCCGCACGGTTGACATCGACAGGAAAAAACGCGGGATTCCGCAAAGCCCAGGCCAGCTTGGGGTCGATGTCGAGATCCAGCCGGGGCGTCTGCTCATCGGCGATCTCCTCGGCGCGGAACCCGTAGAAACGCATCAGCCAGTCGGCCTGGTAGAGCCGGTTCTCGCGCACGAGCGGCGCCTTGTCGAGCGCCGGAAGCCGCTTGTCGTAGGGATTGACGGGAATGAAGCCCGAGTAGTAGACCCGCTTCATCGTGGGCCGTCCGTAGAGGGCCGACGAGAGCAGCAGGATGTCGCGGTCGCTCTCGTCCGTGGCCCCGACGATCATCTGCGTGCTCTGCCCGGCAGGAGCGAAGCGGGGCGCATGGCGGAAGCGCGTACGCTCCTCGGCGCTCTGGAGCACCCCCTGCTGGATGTAGCTCATCGGGCGGTAGATGCTTTCGTAATTCTTGTCGGGGGCCAGCAATTGCAGGTTGCGTTCGGTCGGGATTTCGATGTTGACGCTCATGCGGTCGGCGTAGCGTCCGGCCTCGGCCACCAGTTCGCGGCTGGCACCGGGAATGCTCTTCAGATGGATGTACCCGTTGAAACGGTGCACCGTGCGCAGGTCGCGGGCCACGCGGACCATGCGCTCCATCGTATAGTCGGGATCGCGGACGACGCCCGACGAGAGGAAAAGCCCCTCGATGTAGTTGCGGCGATAGAACTCGATGGTCAGTTCGGCCAGTTCGCCCGGCGTGAAGGCGGCGCGCGGAATGTCGTTGCTGCGGCGGTTGATGCAGTAGGCGCAGTCGTAGATGCAGACGTTGGTGAGCATGATCTTCAGCAGCGAGACGCAGCGTCCGTCGGCCGTGAAGGAGTGGCAGATGCCCCACCCCGCGGCGCTGCCCACCCCGCCCGCACGATGCTTGCGCGTCACGCCGCTCGAAGCGCACGAAACGTCGTATTTGGCCGACTCGGCCAGCACCTTGAGTTTTTCGAGCACCGTCTCCTTCATGGCGGCAAGTTATCGCTTTTTTCGGGAAAAACAGAGGTCCCGCGGGTAATTTTTCGCTCTTTTTCCCGATGTCGCTGGGCGTGTGGAAAATAGGGAAAAACAAAAAACGGGGCGGTAAAAACCGCCCCGCTCCGTATGGTATGGGGAGAAACGCTCTCCCGGAGATCCGTTCTGAAATAAAATCCGGAATTAGTACCGGTTGCGACCGTAACCGCCGCCGTTGCCGCCGTAGCCTCCGCCACGGTTGCCGCCGTAACCGCCTCCGCGATTGCCGCCGTAGCCGCCCGAAGAGCGCTCCTCGCGGGGACGAGCCACGTTGACCGTGATCGTCTGACCCTCGAAGCTGGTTCCGTTGAGCTGGTCGATGGCCTTCTGACCCTCTTCCTCATTGGGCATCTCGACGAAGCCGAAACCGCGCGAACGGCCCGTCTCCCGGTCGGTAATAACGTTAGCCGACGCTACTTCGCCGAACTGCATGAATAAATTTCCTAAGCCCTCACTGCTCGTGCCCCAGCTCAGATGCGAAACATAAATGTTCATTCTCTTGATAAGTTAATTAAAAAAGTGTTATTTGTTACTGATAACTATTCGTACTGCATTCATTCCCCGCGTGCCGCGTTCGAGTTCGAACGTCACCCGGTCCCCTTCGGCAATGCCCGCCGGGGCGTTGGTGATGTGAAAAAAGTATTTCTCGGAACCGGCGGCATCCTTGATGAAGCCGTAGCCTTTGGATGCGGTGAAATATTCCACCCGGCCGCTCATCGGCTCCTCCTCCTCGATTTCCGACTGTCTCGGGACCGAAATTTCGATCTGCGAGGCGTCGATCTCCTCCTTGGGCTTCACATCCTGCGGGGTCGTGTGAAGGACGCCGTTTTCGTCGACATACGCCAGCATGTCCTCGAAACTGCGGCTCCCGCCGCTCAGACGCTCCTCCTTTTTCTTCTGCTTGTCCTGACGTTTGGTCTGCTTTAATTTCTCTCTTTCTCTCTTTCCCGATGTAATTCGTTTGGCCATTTATCAATTATTTTTTTGCAAATACCGAAGCGCACAAGGCGCACCGCTCCCAACAAAAGAGCAAGCTAATGAGGTCGATTTTGAGAATGGGGGAAACCGCGATGGACTGCGGGATCAAACACTTACAAAGAAAGATTCAAAACAAAACTCGATTGTTTGGCAACAAAGATACACATTTTATTCCAGAAATCCTATTTTTCCGGATTTTATCTCTTCCGCCGCATCTTTTTACCCGCCGAAAGCCCTCTGCCGCCCCCGTATTTCAAATTCGTTTCAGATTTACGCCCCAACTTTGCATCGCGGTTCCCCGGACTCTGCATATTTTTTGTACTTTTGTCCGACATGCAACCGAAAGAGAATTAACAGAAAGATACGATGAAAAAATTCCCGATCCTGCTCCTGCTGACCGCCTGCTGGTCGCTGGCCGCGGCACAGGAGAGGCCGCAGGTCCCTGCGGCGCAGAAACGCAACCTCCGCACCGAAATCATCGCGGCCGATTCGACCGGCGAACTGCTGGCACAGCTGCGCAACATGCCCAACATCGAAATCGGCAAGGGCATCACCTTCCGGCCCAAAAACGACTGGTTCGAACTGACGATGCGCTTCCGCATGCAGAACCTTCTGGCGCTGTCGTTCGACGACGACTTCACGCTCACCAAGACCGAGGCCCGCGTCAAACGGCTGCGGCTGCGCTTCGACGGTTACATCTATTCGCCCAAACTGGTCTACTCGGTCCAGCTGGGATTCACCTCCTACGACACAGAGCCGCTGCCCGGCGGCGACATGAACATCGTGCGCGACGCCATCGTCTACTACGTGCCCAACGCCACCTGGAACATCGGCTTCGGGCAGACCAAGATCAAGGCCAACCGCGCGCGGATCAACTCGTCGAGCGCCCTGCAATTCGTCGACCGGAGCATCGTCAACAGCGAATTCAACCTCGACCGCGACTTCGGGTTCTTCGGCGAATACAACATGCGCCACGGCGAGGGCTTCAACCTCTCGGCAAAGGGCTCCGTCACGCTGGGCGAAGGCCGCAACTGGGGCAGTTCGCCGACCGGAGGGCTGGCCTATACGGGGCGTCTGGAACTCTATCCGCTGGGACGCTTCAAGTCGAAGGGCGACGTCATCGAGGGCAACTACGAATTCGAGGAGCGGGTGAAGATTCTGCTCGCCGGAGCCTACTCCTACAACCACAAGGCCTCGCGGCTGAAGGGTCAGCGGGGAGCCGTGATGCCCGGCGACGCCACACGCAACCTGGGGTCCTATTTCGTCGATTTCATCCTCGAATACCGGGGCTTCGCCTTCTACACCGATTTCATGGGCCGTTCGTGCAGCGACCCGCTGTTCAGCCCCGAAACCGGAGCCTTCGTCTACAACGGGCAGGGTCTCAACGTGCAGACCAGCTACCTGTTCAACAAAAAATGGGAAATCGCCCTGCGCAACTCGACGCTGTTCCCGGACAGCGAAGTGCAGCCGCTGGCCGGATACCGCAACTGGAACCAGACCACGCTGGGCATCACGCGCTACATCATCGGCCACAGCCTCAAAGTGCAGGCCGACATGTCGTACAACACCCGGAGCAGGTCCATAGACCCCAATTACAACCGCTGGGAGATCCGCTTCCAGCTGGAGCTGGGGCTTTGACGGAGAGAAAAGGCCGTCCGAAAAATCCGTCCGAAAAGTCCCCCGAAAAAAGTCACCCCTGCCGGAAGCTCTCCGGCAGGGGTGAAATCGTAAAAATCAGACTTCTCGGGCGACACCTATATATATTACAGGATTTTCAGGGCAATCTGCGCGCACGCCTCGGCATCGGCCAGCGCGTGGTGGTGGTTTTCGAGTTCGAAGCCGCAGGCGGCGGAGACGGTGTGCAGCTGATGGTTGGGCAGGCGGCTGCCGAAGGTGCGGCGCGAGGCCCGACAGGTGCAGTAGAAGGTATAACCGGGCCAGGGCATGCCGTACAGTTCGAAGACGGCCCGCAGGCAGCCTTCGTCGAAGGGCGAGTTGTGGGCCACGAGCGGCAGCCCCTCGATACGGGGTTCGATTTCGCGCCACACCGACGCGAAATCGGGGGCATCAGCCGTATCTTCATAGCGCAGACCGTGGATGGCCGTCGTGAAATGGCTGTAAAAATTGGGACGGGGACGGATCAGGCGGTAAAACGTATCGACCACCTCGCCGCCGCGCACGACGACGACGCCCACCGAGCAGACGCTCGTGCGCTTGCCGTTGGCCGTTTCGAAATCTATGGCTGCAAAATCTTTCATCGTATCGGTATATGCGAGCTGCAAATATACGCATTTCCGCGTCGGAGCGTACACCCCAAGCGAAAAAACTCCGTGTTTCGCCGACAAGAGGCCCCGTTCCGATCAGGTCCCGGAAAGCTCCGCGGCATCGTCCCCGAGACCGATGGACTGCACCCGCTGTTCGAAATCCCGCTCCGGAACGAGCGAACGCAACCGCATGCGCGAACGGTAGCTGTACACCGTATTGACCGAACAGTGCAGCAGTGCGGCGATGGTCGCCGTGTCGGTGATGCCCAGCCGGACCAGCGCGAAGATGCGCAGTTCGGTCGTGAGGCTTCCCGGACGACGGACCCCGATGCGCGCATCGTCGGCGAGCAGACGGTTGAACTCCCCGATGAACGAGGGGAAAAGCCCCAGGAAGGTGGTGTCGAAATTGTGGTAGAACTCTTTCAGTTCGTCGCTCCGGACATCGGTTCCGGCGTACTCGCGGCGCAGCTCGTCGGAACGGCCGTCGCGCAGCATCCGGCCGACATGACGGTAGGTGTCGGCCAGTTTGTAGATATATTCGGAGATCGTCTTCAGGAACCCGCCGATATAAACCTCCTTGATGCGGTTGGCGTCGGCGATGCGGATGTTCTGCCGGCTCAGGTCGGCATTGGTTTCGCGCAGGCTCGCAGCCAGCTCGGCCAGTTTTCCGTTCGACTCGCGCAGGGTCTGCTGCACGGCGTTGAGCCGCCGGTTCTGGCGCAGGACGAACAGCACGCCTCCGATTGCCGAGAGGGCGAAAAGAAAGGCCAGAAGGATCAGCGCGACGTACATCGCGCGCAGACGGGCATTGCGCTCGCTGTACGCCTGCTCGATCTGGGGCAGAATCGCCATGTCGCGCCACGAACGGATAGGCGAATTGTAGGCCTGCGTGTCGTTGATCGCAACGCGGATACACCGCATCGCCCGTGCGGCGTCGCCCCGGCGCAGCAGCTCTTCGGCCACGCCGCCCAAGGCGCCGTAGTCGCGGACCGCCCCCTGCACATCGGCCATGGCGGCGTGCACGAGCCATTCGAAACGAGCCGCTTCGTCGCCCCGGAACCTTTCGGTCTCCGAACGGTAGAACGCCGCCCGGGCATAGTCGTGCGACGCGGGCGGAGCGCATGCCAACGCACTGTCGCAGGCCGCGGCGGCACGGTCGTAATCCCCTTCGTCCACGGCGACGAGGTAGGCGAAATAGAAACGTTTCGAAATGTCGCCGGTGGTTTCCAGCGCACGGCGGGCGTAGTACTCCTCGCAGGCCCGAAACCGGTCGCGCTCCGCCCCCGGCTCGCTCTGGCTGCGGCACTCGCGGTTCTGGCGATGCTGCGCGGCATAATAGGCCGCCTGCGTCGCACGGCTCATATGCAGCGTGTCGGTCACTCCGGCCAGCACCCGGTCGGCTTCGAGGAAGCGGCCGTTCATGCTGTAACACATCGCCATGACCGATTTGGCGCGGATCGTCAGGTCGGCATTCCCCGCCCTTTCGGCCAGCGCGACATTCCGGCGCAGGTAGGCGATCGTCGAGTCGCTCTGGTAGGCGAAATAACGCTCCGCGATCTCCGCCGTGACGGCATAACGCGCCCCGAACCCGAGGGTGTCGCCGCATAGCAGGGATTTGAGCGAGTCGAGGCGCGCTTCGTGGCGGAGCAGGAACTCCTCGCGGCGGTCGAGCAGACCGTCCAGGCGGCGAAGCAGCGTATGTATGTCCGAAGGTTCCCCGGCACGCAGGCCGGATGCGGAGACGACGAGAAAGGCCGCGAAAAGGAGAGGCAGTTTTTTCATTTCAGGCAACGGATTTGCACAAATATAACGATAAAAAGCATGCAAAAGCAAATTATCGGACCTGTTTTATTTGTATAATTCAACGCCATCCGAAACATCAATCAACTGGTTTTCAGAAAACTGACAGTTCATATCGTTTATATTTTTCCGAAGAGCCGTTCCGGCGGGCCGTTCATGCGCTAACTTTGCAGAAGACAGAAACGCAAACCAATTCAAAAAACGATGAAAACCTCCGTAAAACTTTTGCTCGCCTTCGCAACGGCAGCCGCGGCGATCGCACCGGCCGCCGCCCAGCAGGTCGTAGCGTGGGACGAGGCCTACCGGCAGGCCGACGCCCGGATCGCACAGCTGACCCTCGACGAGAAGATCTCGTTCATGCGCGGCTACTCCTCGTTCTTCTTCTACGGCGTGCCCGAGAAAGGCATGCCCTACATCTATCTCTCCGACGCCACGCAGGGCGTGCACATGCGCGACAACCTGTCCGACCCGACGATGGTCCGCCAGCTGGAGCGTTCGACGGCCTTTCCGTGCCCGATCTCCCTCGCAGCGACCTTCAACCCGTCGCTGGCCTATCGTTATGCCGAAGCCGTGGGCGAAGAGTGCCGCGCCGGAGGCATCGAAGTCCTGCTGGGTCCGGGCATGAACATCTACCGCAACTCGCAGAACGGACGCAATTTCGAATACATGGGCGAAGATCCGCTGCTCGCCTCGGCGATGGTCGCCGAGTATGTGAAGGGCATGCAGTCGACGGGAACCGTGGCGTGTCTGAAACACTTCATCTGCAACGAGACGGAATTTTACCGCCGCCGCTCGAACTCGATCGTCGACGAACGGGCGCTGCACGAACTCTACCTGCCGCCGTTCAAGGCCGGCATCGACGCTGGCGTGGGTTACGTGATGACCTCCTACAACCGCCTCAACGGCGAGTGGGCCGGGCAGAACGCCGACCTGATCCAACGCATCCTGCGCGGCGAACTGGGATTCCGGGGCTGCGTGATGAGCGACTGGTCGTCGGTGAACGACACGGAGAAGGTGGTCAAGAGCGGCCAGAACGTCGAGATGCCGGGCCGCAAGGAGTTCTTCGGCGAGGTGCGCGCGCTGCTCAAGGAGGGCCGCATCACCGAAAAGGACATTGAGAAAATGATCCGCCCCAACATCGCCACGAGCATCGCCTTCGGACTTTACGACCGGGAGAAGTACGTTCCCGCCCTGCTGGAGAAATTCCCGGCGCACAAGCAGACCGGCTACGACGTGGCCGCCGAGGGCATCGTACTGCTGCGCAACAACGGCATCCTGCCCCTCGCCGAAGGCCGCAAAATCCTGCTGACGGGACGCTTCACCGAGCAGATTCCCCGCACGGGAGGCAGCACGTCGTCCTCGGCCGAGGTGCTGGGCTACGACAACGTGACGCTGACCGCGGCGCTCCGCGAGGTCTACGGCGATGCGGTCCGCGTCGTCGAAAAACCCTCCCGCGAGGAGCTGGCCGCCGCCGACGTGGTGCTGCTCTCGACGGGCACGATCGACGTGGAGTCGTTCGAACGCCCCTTCGCGCTACCCAAGGAGGAGGAGGCCTTCATCCGCACGGCCGTCGAGTCCAATCCCAACACCATCGTGCTGGTCAACTCGGGTTCGGGAATCCGCATGGGCGGCTGGAACGACAAAGCCGCAGCGGTGATCTACGGCTGGTATCCGGGCCAGAGCGGCTTCACGGCGCTGGCCGACATTCTTTCGGGCAAACTGTCGCCCTCGGGCAAACTGCCCATGACCATCGAGAAGGAGTTCAACGACTCCCCCGCCAAAGGCACGATGCCCGCCGGCGCGGAGTTCTACAACAAGGCGCCCCGCGCCTACAACGAACGCCTGATCCAGCTCTACGACATCGACTACAAGGAGTCGGTGCTGGTCGGCTACCGCTGGTACGAGACCAAGGGCATCGCACCGCTCTACCCCTTCAGATTCGGACTTTCGTACACCACGTTCGAGCTTTCGAAACCCCGCGCCCCGAAGGCATTCCCCGCCGACAAGCCGCTGAAGGTGAGCGTCACGCTGACCAACACGGGCGACCGCGAGGGCGCGGAGGTCGTGCAGCTCTACGTCACGGAGAACGCCCCGACGGTCCTCCGGCCGAAAAAGGAGCTGAAAGGCTTCCGGAAAGTGACCCTGGCCCCCGGCAAAAGCGCCGTCGTGGAGTTCGAGCTCGACCGGCAGGCGCTGGCGTTCTGGGACACGCAGTCGCGCGGCTGGAAGGTCAACCCGGGCGAATACACCCTTTCGCTGGGAACCTCGTCGGCCGACATCGCCGCCACGCTGCCCGTCTCGGTGAAATAACCCCGCAGCGGCAAGAAAGGACCGCATCCGCGGAGAGTTCACTATTGACTATCGTAAACGAGGTTTCGGTTTCCAGGCCGTCGCCTCGTTTACTTTTTTTGCCTTTCATTGCGCATCATGCTGAATGACAACATGCAGTCTCTCGCCTTCTCGCCCATTTCCGAACAGAATCCGATCGAAGCATACGGCAATATGCTGCATTCGGACGGATTCATCTCCGTTTCCGGCATAAATCGCCGAAAAATTTGCCGGTCCCGTATGAACCGTTAATTTTGTATATGGATTCAGTTTGTCGGAATGCGTAAATCGGTATTCATACTGCTAACGGTTTTCATGGCCTGCCTGCTCTGCAAGGAGTCGGGGAACAGGCCGGACGCTCCATGGAAATTCACGAATGAAACGTTCCTAACCCGTGGGGGGGGGGGGGGGAATTTACTTGCCGACCAATGGCAATGCGAATACGTCTATAATTCCAATTTAAGTCTTACCGGTGTCTTGCAGGAGTGCGAAAAAGCACGCACGTCCGTATCCATGTTCCAGCGCGGAGCCCAAGGGCGCTCGCGTGCTGCGTTTTTATCAATGTGTTGCGTCACATACGGTATTTCGGGCGTTGCCGGACTCGTTGCAAGGGTGCACAGAAAAGGTTTCGCTGCCGGACTGCATGCCGTAGACCATTACGTCTACCGTCTGCGCCGGCTCATTATTTAGCCATGCGGCAAGAAGATTCACAAAAAGCCATGCACGCTGTTTACAGCGAAACAATCATATCGGGCATCGCCCCCAGGGCTTTTCCATAGCCCGTCCTAAACAAAAAATGCGCGTACACTGCGGCATAATGCCCGGCCGCATCAGGCCCCGACAATCAAGGCCCGCATGCGCTCCCCGTTTTCAAGCCCGTCACCGTGGCCTTCATTTTTTCACCCGCACCTCGTACAGGTCGCTGCGGCGGTCCTTGAGGTTGCAGACCTCTTTCGGAATTTCCATGACGACGGTCGGAATAGGCGAAACGCCCGCTGCGGATTGCAGTTCAGAACGATGCATATAAACAAAAGCAAACGAGGCGACGGTCTGGAAACCGAAACCTCGTTTACAACAGTGAATTTCCCGCGGATGCGGTCCTTTTTCATAACGGGAATCCCCCTACTCCCACTCGATGGTTGCGGGCGGTTTGGAGGAGATGTCGTAGACTACGCGGTTGACCCCCTTGACCTTGTTGATGATGTCGTTCGACACGTTGGCCAGGAACTCGTAGGGCAGGTGCACCCAGTCGGCCGTCATGCCGTCCGTGGAGGTCACGGCGCGCAGGGCCACGCAGCTCTCGTAGGTGCGCTCGTCGCCCATCACGCCGACGCTCTTCACCGGAAGCAGGACAGCCCCCGCCTGCCACACCTGGTCGTACAGCCCGGCGGCGCGCAGCGAGTCGATATAGATTTTGTCGACGTTCTGGAGGATTTCGACCTTCTCGGGCGTGATGTCGCCCAGAATGCGGATCGCAAGGCCCGGTCCCGGGAAGGGATGGCGGCCGATCAGCTGTTCGGAAATGCCCATCGAACGGCCCACGCGGCGCACCTCGTCCTTGAACAGCAGGCGCAGCGGCTCGACGATCTTCAGGTTCATCTTCTCGGGAAGCCCGCCGACGTTGTGGTGCGACTTGATCGTGGCCGAAGGGCCGTTGACCGAACACGACTCGATCACATCCGGATAGATCGTACCCTGCGCCAGCCACTTGACGTCCTTGATCTGAATGGCCTCCTCGTTGAAAACCTCCACGAAGTCGCGGCCGATGATCTTGCGCTTCCGCTCGGGGTCCGTAACGCCCGCCAGATCGCCCAGGAACTTGGCCGAGGCATTCACGCCCTTGACGTTCAGCCCCATGTGCTTATAGGACACCAGCACCTCCCCGAACTCGTTCTTGCGCAGCAGGCCCGAGTCGACGAAGACGCAGTAGAGGTTCTTGCCGATGGCCTTGTGCAGCAGCACGGCCGCCACCGACGAATCCACGCCGCCCGAAAGCGCCAGCACGACCTTGTCGTCGCCCAGCTTCTCGCGCAGTTCGCGCACGGTAGCCTCCACGAAACCCTCCGAGGTCCACGACTGCCCGCAGCCGCAGATGTCCACGACGAAGTTTTTGAGCAGCTGCGTGCCGTCGGTCGAATGGTACACTTCGGGGTGGAACTGGATGCCCCACGTCTGCTCGCCCCCGACGTGGAAGGCGGCGACGCGCACGTCCTCGGTGCTGGCGATCAGTTCATAGTTGTCGGGCACGCGCGTAATGGTGTCGCCGTGCGACATCCACACCTGCGTGCGGGCCGGAAGGCCGCGCATCAGCGCATCCGAGGCGTCGCCCACGGTGAGCATCGCACGGCCGTATTCGCGGCTGGGCGCGGGCTGCACCTCGCCGCCGAAAGCCGAGGCGAGGAACTGCGCGCCGTAGCAGACGCCCAGCAGCGGCAGTTTGCCCTTGATGGCCGAAAGGTCGGGAGTCGGGGCCTGTGCGTCCCGCACGGAGAAGGGACTGCCCGAAAGAATCACGCCCCGCACCGACGCGTCTATCGCCGGAATTTTGTTGAAGGGGTGGATTTCGCAATAGACGTTCAGTTCGCGGACACGGCGTGCGATCAGCTGCGTGTACTGCGATCCGAAGTCGAGAATCAGGATTTTTTCCATATCAGTCGTTCAATTACTTTCCAAAATTTCGATAGCCCACCCACACGCGCCGGAGAAGATAACCCAACGCCGCCGCAAGGACCAGCGTACGCAGCACCGGGAGGCGGGTGATCAGCCATGCGGCGAACAGTGCGAACGCCGCCGCCAGAATCCACCAGTCGTATTTCGAAACCGGGAGTCCCATCTACCGTTCGCTCGAATAGTTGGGCGCCTCGCTCGTGATGGCTACGTCGTGGGGATGGCTCTCCTGCATGCCCGAAGCCGTGATGCGGATGAACCGGGCCTGCTTGAGCGTCTCGATGTCCTTCGCGCCGCAGTAGCCCATGCCCGAACGGACGCCGCCGATGAGCTGGTAAACCGTCTCGGAAAGGGAGCCCTTGAACGGCACGCGCGCGGCGATGCCTTCGGGAACGAGCTTGCTGATGTTGCCTTCGCAGCCCTTCTGGAAATAGCGGTCGGCCGACCCGGCCTTCATGGCGTCGATCGAGCCCATTCCGCGGTAGCTCTTGAACTTGCGGCCGTTGAAGATGATCGTCTCGCCCGGAGCCTCCTCCGTGCCGGCGAACATCGAACCGATCATCACGCAGTCGCCGCCCGCAGCCAGCGCCTTGACCAGATCGCCCGAATAACGCAGTCCGCCGTCGGCGATCACCGGAACGCCGCTCTCGCGGGCCACGCAGGCCACGTCGTAGATGGCCGTCAGCTGGGGAACGCCCACACCCGCGATGATGCGCGTCGTGCAGATCGAACCGGGACCGATGCCGACCTTCACGCCGTCGGCGCCGTTCTCGATCAGGTAGCGCGCGGCCCCGCCCGTGGCGATGTTGCCCACCACGACGTCGAGCGACGGATAAACCTCCTTGATCCGCTTGAGCATCGAAACGATGTTGGCCGAATGGCCGTGCGCCGAGTCGAGCACCACGGCGTCGACGTCCTCGGCGACCAGCGCCTTCACGCGGTCCATCGCGTCGGGCGTAACGCCGACGCCGGCCGCTACGCGCAGGCGGCCCTTCGCGTCCTTGCAGGCATTGGGGTGATCCTGCACCTTGGTGATGTCCTTATAAGTGATCAGCCCCACCAGACGGCCTGCGTCGTCCACCACGGGGAGCTTTTCGATCTTGCTGTTGAGCAGTATTTCCTGGGCGTGGGAGAGTTCGGGATTGTGCGTCGTCACGAGGCGGTCGCCGGGCGTCATCACCTCCTCGATGCGGCGCGACATGTCGCGCTGGAAACGCAGGTCGCGGTTGGTGACGATGCCGATAAGCATCCTGTCCGCATCCACGACCGGAATGCCTCCGATCTTGTTCTCTTTCATCAGGTTCAGCGCGTCGCCGACGGTGTGGTCCTTGGAAATGGTCACCGGATCGTAGATCATGCCGTTCTCGGCGCGCTTCACCTTGCGGACCTGCGCGGCCTGCTCGGCGATGGTCATGTTCTTGTGGATCACGCCGATTCCTCCTTCCCGCGCCAGGGCGATGGCCAGCGGCGCTTCGGTTACCGTGTCCATGGCGGCGGACACAATGGGGATGTTGAGAGAGATATTTCGCGAGAAACGGGTCTGAACATTGACCTCTCGCGGCAACACTTCCGAATAGGCGGGTATAAGCAGCACATCGTCGAAGGTAAGTCCCTCGGGCTGAACCCTTTCATTGATAAAAGACATAATGAACGTGGATTTTTGTTGCTCGCAAATGTAGTGTTTTTTTTCGAAACGGCCTAATTTCCGGACCTATCCGCCGTTTTTTTTATCAACATTCTATCAATAGGTTCGGCGGAAGACTTTTTGTGCTATCTTTGAATGCAGAATCGACCCACCATTCCGACAATGAAAAGAGACCTGCTCCTCCTGCTTGCGGCCGCCGTCGCCGGCTGCACACCCCGACATACGATCACGGGGCATATCGACAACCTGACCAACGATTCACTCTGCATCGTGCACTGCGCGATCGAAGATATGCCCGGTCTCAAAGGAGATGACGACCAACGGATCACCTACGACACGATCGTCGCCGCCAACGGGCGATTTGCATACGACACGCCCGTCGAGCTGCCGACACAATTCATCATCATCCCCATGCAGCTCATGGAATTCGATCAGGGAAGACGCCATTCGACCAGCACTTCGGACATGAAATTATTCCTCGACAAGGGCGAACAGGTGAAAATCGAGGGCCGGATCGACTCGACGGTTTTCAACTGCACGCTTTCGGGCACACGTCTCAACGAAGATCACAGCCGCCATTATCAGGAATTGCGGCCCTTCTGGATCGAAGGCCAGCGATTGCAGGATGCCATGGCCGGAAAAAGCCGCGCGGAACAGGAAGCGCTCTACGAGCGGTTCCGGCAGGTGATGGCCCGCCGCCGGGCTTGCGAAATGGACTACATCGACGCCAATCCGGACAACCCGCTCGCAGGGTACTGCCTGACGAAAATACCCATCGACAGCGTTTTAACATACCACGAACGACTCGCCGATGCGGCCCGCAACTCGATATTTAGGCCATTGCTCGAACCGCTGCTGGCCAAAGCCGGAAAATACCGCCTGATCCGGCTGGCCGAAGCGAAGATCGTCGCCGGCAGCCCCGCTCCGGACTTCACGCTGAAAACCGCCGACGATAAGAATTTCACCCTCTCGTCGCTTCGCGGAAAGTATGTCGTGCTCGACTTTTGGGGCAGCTGGTGCGGATGGTGCATCAAAGGAATCCCGAAGATGAAGAGATACTACGACCGTTATAAAAGCAAACTGGAAATAGTCGGCATCGACTGCAACGACACTCCGGAGAGATGGCTCGCCGCGGTCGAAGAACACCGGCTGCCGTGGATCAACGTCTACAATCCGAAAGACGTTCCGGCAGCGGAAGACATCTCTGTCGAATATGCTGTCAGCGGATACCCCACCAAGGTGATCATCGGTCCCGACGGCCTCATCATCGGAAAATACGCGGGCGAAGGACCCGATTTCTACGAGGCCCTGCACAAGACGATCCAATAGCCTTCTTTAGCCTTCTGCAACGCAAGCCCCGGCTGGAATGTTCCAGCCGGGGCTTGCGTGTATAAGGAATCAGGGACTAATACTGCTCCTTTTCGTTGGGGAAATCGCACTCCTTCACATCCCTGACATACTGCTCCACGGCACCGGTCATCACCGTGTGCAGGTCGGCGTAGCGGCGCAGGAAGCGCGGCGAGAACCCTTTGTTGATACCCAGCATGTCGTGGATCACGAGCACCTGACCGTCGCAGCCCGCGCCGGCGCCGATGCCGATCGTCGGGGTCGGAATCTCGGCGGTCACGCGCGCGGCCAGCGCCGCGGGAATCTTTTCGAGCACGATGCCGAAACAGCCCGCCTCGCTCAACAGGTGCGCGTCGCGCAGCAGCTTTTCGGCCTCGGCCTCCTCCTTGGCGCGGACGGCGTAGGTTCCGAACTTGTGGATCGACTGGGGCGTCAGGCCGAGGTGTCCCATGACGGGAATGCCGGCCGAGAGAATGCGCTGGACCGATTCGAGGATCTCCTCGCCGCCCTCCATCTTCACGGCGTCGGCCTCGGTCTCCTTCATAATGCGGATGGCCGAATCGAGCGCCACCTTCGAGTTGCCCTGATAGGTTCCGAACGGCAGGTCGACGACGACCAGCGCCCGCTCCACGGCACGCACGACCGAACGGGCGTGGTAGATCATCATATCGAGGGTGATGGGAACCGTGGTCTCGTAACCGGCCATCACGTTGGCGGCCGAGTCGCCCACGAGAATCACGTCGATACCCGCGGCATCGACGATCTTCGCCATCGAATAGTCGTAAGAGGTGAGCATGGCGATCTTCTCGCCCCGCTGTTTCATCTCCGTCAGGCGGTAAGTCGTTACCGCGCGGACGGTGCTTTCTACTGACATTTTTTCAGATTTTAAGTTTTACAACGCGGCAAAGTTAACGCTTCGGACGGATTTGGCAAAAGAAACTCCATAAAACGACGCCGCCCGACACCGAGACGTTGACCGAATGCTTGGTCCCGGCCTGCGGGATTTCGACGGCCCCGTCGCACCGGTCGACGGCCTCCTGCCCCACGCCGTCGACCTCGTTGCCGAAGACGAGCGCATACTTCACCCCCGGCACGGCGCGAAACTCATCGAGCATCACGGCCCCCTCGACCTGCTCCACGGCGTAGACCGCATATCCTTCGGCACGCAGCTGCGCAATGCACCCGACGGTCGAAGCGCAATAACTCCAGGGCACGGTCATCTCGGCCCCCAGAGCCGTTTTGTGGATGTCACGGCTGGGCGGAGTGGCGGTGATGCCGCACAGGACGATCCGCTCCACGGCGAAAGCGTCGCCCGTGCGGAAAAAGGCCCCGACGTTCTGGGCCGAACGAACGTTGTCCAGCACCACCGTGACAGGCATCTTTTCCATCGCGGCGAACTCCTCGGCCGAAGGCCTGCCGAGTTCTTCGTTGGTGATTTTGCGCATAATGGGTTCGGAACGATTGATTTCGGGGGCAAAAGTAAATAAAATTAAAATCTTTTCCTTACTTTTGTCAGCTATATTCCGTTGACACCTATGAAAAAACTTTTACTCTTGCTCGCCCTTTCCGGATGCGTCGCCGCAGGACACGCACAGGAGATTCTGCTGGGAACCGATTTCAAAATGTATTTCGACAACAAGGAATTCGGCAGCAACGAGTTCGCCGTGCCGGGACTGGACATCGAATCGGGCACGGACTTCGCGGCCCGGCTGACGCCCCGTGTCGGCATCCGGTGGGACGAGAAAAACACGCTGGTCATCGCCGCGGACATGATCAAGAATTTCGGAACCCAGGAATCGGCCTATCTTTCGGAGATCAAACCCGTCTTCTACTACCAGTTCCAGACGCCCAAGGTGACGGCCGCAGCCGGTATCTTCACGCGCGACATGATGCACGACGACGACTATTCGACGGCATTCTTCTCCGAGTCGGAACGCTTCTTCCACAACCGCATGAACGGCGTGCTGGCGCAGTACAACGGCAAAAGGGACTCCTACGTCGAGTTCGTCTGCGACTGGGAGGGCATGTATTCCACCCTCTCGCGCGAAAAGTTCCGCATCCTGCTCGCCGGACGCCACTACCTCGACACGTTCTACTACGGGTTCAACTACTCGATGTTCCACTATGCGGGACAGCAGGGCGCGCCGATCGAAAACGTCGTCGACCTGCAACTGCTCAACCCCTGCGTCGGCGTGCGGTTCAACGCCTTCTTCGATTTCGACATCAAACTGGGAGCTTTGCTCACGGCCCAGCGCGACCGCAGTTTCGGCCACTCGTGGGAAAAGCCCTGCATGGGCGAGTTCGCCTTCCGGATCAGCCGCTGGGGACTGTCGCTCGACGAACGCCTCTATGTCGGCGACAACATCCACCCCTTCTTCTACGGACATGAACTCGAAGACGGCACACCGCTCCCCTACGGCCGCGAGTTGTACCCCGCCGAGAGTTTCTTCCGCACCGACCAGAAGGTGTACAGCCGCACGGCGCTCTCCTACCGCCGCTCGTTCTTCAACGACACGGTCTCGGTCCGCGCGGAGTTCGCCGCCCACCACGACGGCACGGCCCTGGGAACCCAGCAAATGCTGGTCGTGGGGGTGAAACTGCTCAAAACCGTTTACAACAGCAAGAATCATAAAAAATAATATGGCAAGCGAAACAAACGAAACACGGGAGAAGTCGCTGAACTTCCTCGAAGAGATCATCGAAGAGTCGATCGCCGGGGGCGAAACGCGCATACAGACCCGTTTCCCGCCCGAACCGAACGGTTACCTGCATATCGGCCACGCCAAGAGCATCTGCATCAACTTCGGACTGGCGAAGAAATACGGCGGCAAGTGCAACCTGCGCTTCGACGACACGAACCCCGTCAAGGAGGACGTGGAGTACGTCGACTCGATCAAGCGCGACATCCAGTGGCTCGGCTTCCAGTGGGAGCTGGAGCGTTACGCGTCGGACTATTTCGACCAGCTCTACGAATGGGCCGTCGTACTGATCAAGAAGGGGCTGGCCTATGTCGACGACCAGACGCAGGACGAGATCCGCGAAAACCGCGGTGCGGTATCCGTGCCGGGAACGCCCTCGCCGTGGCGCGACCGTTCGGTGGAGGAAAACCTCGATTTGTTCACGAGAATGAAGAACGGCGAGTTCCCCGACGGAGCCAAGGTGCTGCGCGCCAAGATCGACATGGCCCATCCGAACATGCTGTTCCGCGACCCGATCATGTACCGCATCATCCACGCCGAGCATCACCGCACGGGCGACAAATGGTGCATCTACCCGATGTACGACTACGCCCACGGCCAGAGCGACTCGATCGAGCGGATCACCCACTCGATCTGCACCCTGGAATTCGACGTGCACCGTCCGCTGTACGACTGGTTCATCCAGGCGCTCGACATTTTCCCCTCGCACCAGTACGAGTTCGCACGCCTGAACCTCACCTATACGATGATGTCGAAGCGCAAGCTGCTGAAGCTCGTGCAGGAGGGCGCCGTGATGGGCTGGGACGATCCCCGCATGCCGACGATCTGCGCCCTGCGCCGCAAGGGCTACACGCCCGCCTCGGTGCGCAACTTCGCCGAGATGGTGGGCGTCGCCAAGCGCGACAACGTGATCGACCTCGGGAAGCTGGAATACTGCGTGCGCGAAGACCTGAACCGGGTCGCCCAGCGCCGCATGGCCGTGCTGAATCCGCTGAAGGTGGTCATCACGAACTACGAGGACGACAAAACCGAGCTGTTCACGGCGATCAACAACCCCGAGGACGAAGCCGCCGGCACGCGGCAGGTTCCCTTCTCGAAGGTGATCTGGATCGAGCGCGACGACTTCATGGAGAATCCGCCCAAGAAGTTCTTCCGCCTCTCGCCGGGCGGCGAGGTGCGCCTGCGCTATTCGTACCTCATCAAGTGCGAGGAGGTCGTCAAGGACGAGGGGGGCAACATCACCGAACTGCGCTGCACCTACGACCCGATGTCGGGCGGAGGTTCGTCGAGCGACGGCCGCCGCGTGAAAGGCGTCATCCACTGGGTGTCGGCCGCGGATGCCGTGGAGGCCGAAATCCGGCTGTTCAACCCGCTCTTCACGAAGGAGGACCCCGACGACGTGGACGAAGGGCAGACCTGGGAGGACAACCTCAATCCCGAATCAATGGTCAAAATCACAGGCTACCTCGAGCCGTCGCTGCGCGACATCCCCGTAGGCCAGGCCGTACAGTTCGAGCGCGTGGGCTACTTCTGCCCCGACACCGACTCGACCCCCGGTCATCTGGTGTTCAACCGCACGGTGACGCTCAAGGACTCGTGGGCCAAGATCAACAAATAGAAAGATCCCCCACCGACAAAAAAAGACATCCGGACGATTCCGGATGCCTTTTTTATCATTTACCCTCCTATTTCACCGGATTTTACCTACCTTTGGGATCGGAAACGAAAACGGAATAATCGGATGCAGTTGTTATACGTAATAGGAACAGGGGTGCTGGCGGCGTTTTGCGTCCTCCTGGCCGTCCGTATCTGCTACCAGCGCCGGTACATCCGAACAAGCGACCGGATCAACGACTGCATATTCCGCAACGTAGCCGCCTACCTGCTGCTGATCGACCCCGATTTCAACGTTCTGCAAACCAACTATCGCTCCACGACGGGAACCGCTCCGAAAGCCGCACCGCCCAAGGTGGGCAACCAGCTGCGCTGCAAGAACGGCGAGGACGCCGGCGTCTGCGGCACGCACGAATTGTGCGCCGACTGTCCCGTCCGCGCGGCCATCACCGGGGTGTTCCGGACGAAGAAAGGCTTCTCGGGACTGGAGGTCCCGATGGTGCTCTACACCTCCGACGACCACACGGAGACCGTCGACTGCGACGTAAGCGTGGCGGGCAATTTCCTCACCGTCGCAGGACAACCCCGGGTGGTGCTGACCGTGAGCGACATCTCGGCCCAGAAACGCACCCAGCGCGAACTGGAGAAAGCCCGCGTTCGCGCCGAAGAGTCCGACCGCATGAAATCACGCTTCCTGGCCAACATGAGCCACGAACTGCGCACGCCGCTGAACGCCATCATCGGATTCTCGGAACTGCTCATGGACGACCCCGCCCCGACCGAGAAACAGGAGTACATGCGCATCATCCGCTCCAACGGCGAGGTACTGATGCAGCAACTCAGCGACATCCTCGATCTCTCGAAGATCGAAGCCGGAACCCTCGGCTACGAATATAGCGACGTGGAACTCAATGCCGTCATGGAAGAGCTGGAAGGCGGTTTCCGCATGCGGCAGCCGGAGAACAGCCCGGTGCGGATCACCTTCCACAGAAAATATCCCGTCCGCTACATCCGCACGGACCGCAAACGGCTGATTCAGGTGATCGCCAACCTTTTGAGCAACGCCGTGAAATTCACCTCCGAAGGTTCCGTCGATTTCGGGTTCGAAATCCGCGGCGGGGAACTCTACGTCTACGTCGCCGACACGGGAGCCGGCATCCCCGAAGAACACCGGGGACAGCTTTTCCAACGTTTCGTCAAGGCGGGATCGTTCAGGCAGGGCATCGGCATCGGACTGGCGATCTCGAAGTCGATCGTCGAAACGATGGGCGGCCGCATCGGCGTCGAATCCCGACCGGGCAAAGGCTCGACCTTCTGGTTCACGCTCCCCTGCAAGCCGGAGCAATAAGCATCGTTATCCTCTTCGCGGTTTCCAAACCGTCCCGGCCCTGCGCAGCGGAATAAAATACGCCTGTTCCTTCCAGGTCTCTCCGACCCACCAGGCATCCCAGCGCGACACCGAGCGAAACGCCCGCAGAGCTGCCTGCAACAGCGGGTCAGCCGGATCGCTGACAACAGGACTTCCCTTTTCCGACAACAGTCGCGCCCGGTCGATCCGAACCACCCGCCCTGTGGAATCGGCTGCAAAGACCACATACAGCGACAGCAGATCGGGCGACTTTCCGACATGAAGGCTGTCGAACGCCGCGGCCACACGCTGTGCATTGTCCGTCGCATCCGCACCTCTTTCATACAGCCGGTTCCGGTAGGCTTTCGTCTCACTCACGCGCCCCTCGGACACCGCAGCCACCCATTCGCGTTCGAGATTCCGCATAAATCCATCGTGTTGGTAATACACCAGATTCCCCGTGCCATAGCGGATCTCTCCGCTGAACCAGCCGGCCCGGGCGCGTGATCCCGCTGCAAATTCGGGAACCAGCTCCGCTCCGGAAAATACGACGTCGCCGTCCTCGGTGTTCACGCACTCAAGCCACAAGATGCCCTCGTCGTCCAGCCGCCAGACACCGATACACCGACGCCAGCAAGCCGTAGAGCCGGAGGCATCGAGTTCGTCCAGCCGTTTTTCGAGCCGGGCGAGCACGGCGGAATCCGCCGTCGCCAGCGGCAGTGCGAACAACTGCATCGTATCGCGCCCGACGACAAGCCGTTCGGCAGCCTGCCCTGTCGCCGACGCGCGAAAAGGCTGCAAAAAACACACGACTGCCGACAACAGAAGAGCCGCACGTATCATAAGCGAGGGTATTTTTCAGAAAGATACGCAAAAAACGAAGATCGCACAAGTCCCGTTGCGAAAACGACGACATCGGCTCCGCGTCAGCGCATCATGCCGCCGAAGGTCCGCCGGCCGAAAAGATAGCGCAGCACCACCGAGCCGCGGTAGATGTTTTCCGCGGCGGAACCCTTGCGGTTCGCGCGGATCTCACGCCGTTTGCGGGCCAGCGCCCCGTGCCAGCGGATGAAGTCGCGCCAGGCGCGGAACACGGCGCGGAAGTTGTCCCGGCGGCCCTGCATGAGGTAGGACAGCGCGGCGAGCAGGTCGAGCGCCGGGCGCGCGACGGCCACGCAAAGCCGCTGTGCGGGCGAGGCGCACTTGTAAAGCATGGCGAGATTGTTCCGGTGATTGTAGAAGACCTTGGCCGGAGAATCGGTCTGGAGCGTGCCGCCGCCCAGGTGGTAGACCCTGCTCCGGGGCACGATCCGCACCCGGTAACCCGCCAGCTGCATCCGCCAGCAGAGGTCGATCTCCTCCATGTGGGCGAAGAAATCGCCGTCGAAGCCGCCCAGCGCACGGAACACGTCGGCCCGGCAGCAGAAAGCCGCGCCGCTCACCCAGAACACGTCGCGCTCGTCGTCGTACTGGCCCCGGTCCTTCTCCACGCAGCGCAGGATGCGCCCCCGGCAGAAGGGATAGCCCAGGTAGTCGATGAAACCGCCCGCAGCCCCCGCATACTCGAACTCCGTGCGGTCGGCGCAGGAGATCAGCTTCGGCGCGGCGACCGCCACGTCGGGATTCCGGTCCAGACAGTCGAGAATCGGCGCAAGCCACCCCTCGGGGGTCTCAACATCGGAGTTCAGCAGCAGGTAATAGTCGGCCTCGATATGCTCCAATGCGCGGTTGTAGCCTCCGGCAAAGCCGTAGTTGCGGTCCATGCGCAGGACCGTGACCGACGGAAACCCGGCGGCGAGCGCCGCGAGAGAGTCGTCCGTCGAACCGTTGTCGGCGACGATGACCTCGACGCCGGCGGGAGCCGCGGCCACGACCGACGGCAGGAAACGACGCAGGTGGTCCGCGCCGTTCCAGTTGAGTATGATGATTTTAGCGACCGGCATGAGTTCGTTTGTGCTTCCAGCGGCGATGCGACCACATCCACAGTTCGGGACACTCGCAGATCATCCGCTCCAACTTACGAACGTAACGCTGCGTGATTTCGTATTCGGCGACCTCCTCTTTGCCGTCATAAATCAGTTCGAAGGACATTTCGTAGCGTCCCCGCCGCAGGCGGTTCATCTTCACGAAGTAGACCGGGAGGTTGCAGCGCAGGGCCAGTTTCTCGCCGCCGTCGAAGAAGATCGTATCCTGATTGAGGAAGCGGAACCAACGGCTGTCGGGCCGCCGCGGGGGATTCTGGTCGGCGATAAGCCCCATCACGAGGTTCTTGCCGGCGATGCCTCCGGTCCGGTTGCGCAGGTAGAAACGCAGGCTCTCCTTCATCGAGACGGTCATCGAATTTTCGTAATTGCGCAGCCGCCGGTAGAGTTCCTCCATCACCTTGCTGCGCAGCGGATGGTAGACGGCGACCAGCATCTGCGACCGCTCGTAAAGCCCCCAGTAGGAGCAGTACTCCCAGCAGCCGAAATGGGCCGTCATGGCGATCCAATCGCGGCCGTGCACCGCTTCCACGTGTTTCTCCACGTCTTTGACCGTGAGCACCGTCCGCCCCTTCTCCTCGTTCATGTAGGCCATGTTGATCGTGTCGACGAAGATTTCGGACAGCGTGCGGTAGAACCGCCGCCGGATGACGGCCAGTTCGCGTTCGCTCTTCTCGGGGAACGAGTTCCGCAGGTTGGTCTTGACGACCTTCATGCGGTAGCGCAGGCAGTAGTAGAGCAGGACGAAAAGCAGGTTTTCGACGACGTAGTACTTGAACCAGTAAGGCATCACGGCGAACACGCGTGCGCCCAGCCAAAGGGTCTCCAGCCAGAAGCGCTGCAAAATGGTCAGATCGGTTCGTTTCATGCCTGCCGCCCGGATTAGGGTTCCACGAAAAGTTTGACGTTCTCGACCTTGGTGCGGATTCTCAACCAGCGGATCAGCGTTTCACGGTCGACCGGAAGCGCGGAATCCCGGGGCGTCACCACGCACACGAGCGTCGTATCGCCGGGCGTGCCCTCGACGTCGAAGGTGATGCCCTTGGTCAGCGAAATGGCCCCGATGTTGTCCATCATGGCCCCCACTTCGCGCGAGATGTCGTTCACCTCGACGTTGGTCACCCGGTAGCGTTTCAGCTGCGAGGACATCTCGCCGATCCGGCGGTTCTTCTCCTCCAGCAGCTCCTGATAGCTCTTCTGGAGCGAAACCACGTCGACCTTGTCCTCCGTATTGGCCTGCCGGACGACCAGTTCGGCCTCCTCCAGCCCGAAATTGCGCATCTGCGTACGGGCATTCTCGATCACCTCCTCGCCCAGCGGCTCGCCCACGAGCAGCAGCTCGATCTGCGAGGGGTTCTTGCCCTGCGCGTAGTGTTTGTTGCACTCGATCACGCGGGTATGCGGAAAGTTGAAGACCTGCGACACGTATTTGTCGGCCACGGCCTCGAACAACGAGACGCGGACCATGTGGAACCCGATGACGACGCTCGGGATGAAGGTCACCAGCGTGATGACCATCATCAGCCGCTTGACCGTGCGCTCGCGGACCTTGTCGATGAAGACCTTCTTCTCGTATTGCAGAAAACGCACCATGGCATAGGTCGCCAGCGCGATGAACACCGAATTGATGAAGAAGAGGTAGAAGGCGCCGATGAAAAAGCGGAACTGCCCCGTGGCCAGTCCGAAGCCCGCCGTACAGAGGGGCGGGATGAGGGCCGTGGCGATGGCCACGCCGGGAATGACGGTCGACGTGCGGTCCTGCCGCGTCTGCGCCACGATGCCCGCCAGGCCGCCGAACAGGGCGATCAGCACGTCGTAGGTCGTAGGCACGGTACGCGCCAGCAGCTCGCTGCTGTTCGACGAGAGCGGCGAGATGAAGAAATAGACCGTCGAGGTGATGATGGCGACGATGAACATCAGCGCCAGGTTGCGCAGCGACTTCTTGAGCAGTTCGAAATCGTTGATGCCCAGCGCAAGGCCGACACCCATGATCGGGCCCATGATCGGCGAAATGAGCATCGCGCCGATGATCACCGCGGCCGAATTGACGTTCAGGCCCAGCGAGGCGATCATCGTGGCGAAGATCAGCACCCAGAGGTTGACGCCGCGGAACTCCACGCCCTTCGAGACGGAGGCCACGACCTCGTCGCGCTGCGCCTTGTCCTCGTCGAGGCTGAAACGGCCCTTCATAAATTCGCGCAGCTCCCCGAGCCACGCCGAAAACGAACGTTTTACCTTTTGTGTATCGTCTGTACGGTTCTCTTCCATCAATGCGTTTCGATTTGAGTTACTCCTCCCCGTCCTCCCGGACGCGGCGGACTTTGGGTTTTCCGGCCACGACGATCACGAACTCGCCCTTGGGTTCGGTCGTGCGGAAATGCCCGAGCACCTCGGCGACGGTTCCGCGCACGGTCTGCTCGAACTTCTTGGTGATCTCGCGCGACACCGAAACCCGGCGGTCTTCGCCGAAAACCTCGGCGAACTGCTCGAGACACCGGACCACGCGGTAGGGCGATTCGTAGAAAATCATCGTGCGCTCCTCGCCGGCAAGCGCCTGCAACTGCTTCATCCGCCCCTTCTTCTGGGGCAGGAAGCCCTCGAAGCAGAAACGGTCGCACGGAAACCCGCTCTGCACCAGCGCCGGAATCAGCGCCGTGGCGCCGGGCAGCGTCTCGACCTCGATTCCCGCCTCGACGCACGTGCGCACCAACAGGAACCCGGGGTCCGAAATGCCGGGCGTCCCGGCGTCCGACACCAGGGCGGCATTGCGTCCCGCGGCGATCGCCCCGGCAACCATTTCGACCGTGGCGTGCTCGTTGAACTTGTGGTGCGAACGGAGTTTCTGCTCGATGCCGAGGTGCTTCAGCAGGAACGACGTCGTGCGCGTGTCCTCGGCGAGGATGAAATCCACCTCGCGCAGGACGTTCACCGCGCGCAGCGTGATGTCGTCCAGATTCCCGATCGGCGTAGGTACGATATAGAGTTTGGCCATCGTGTCAGGCGAATTTGCGTTCGAGCAGTTCCATCATAAACTTCGCGCCGTCCGAATTGGGATTCCAGGCGTAGTTCTCGGCAATGTGGATCATGCACTCGTCGAAATCGTCGAAGGCGTTGAGCGTCGCGATCGCCTCTTCATAGGCTTCGCCGTCACCGCCGAACAGATCGCGGATCAGCAGGAACTTGTCGTTGATGCCGATGGCGTTGCGAAGGTCGGCGACCGGTTCGCCGCGGCGCAGTTCCGAAGCCATGTCGCGCCGCGGAGCGATCGTGTCGGCCAGCGTCTGCACGTCGTGGTTGATCACCTCGCCCAGCACGGCCCCGACAGGGACCGCAACCTCCCTCGCTCCGGATTCGGCCTCCTCCGGCTCGGCGGCGGCAGGCGCTTCCGAAACGGTGACGGGTTCCGCCGCGGACTGCGGCACGGACATTCCGGACTGCGGCACGGGGCCTGCGGACGCAGGCGCAGCCGCCGGTTCGGGAGTCGCGGCAAACCCGGGACGGACAGTCGGTCCGGGCGTCGCAGCGGGTTCGTGACGGGCAGCGGGTTCGAGCGTCACAGCGGGTTCGGGACGGACAGCGGGTTCGGGACGCTCCGCCGGTCTTTCCGCCGTTTCGGGCCTTGCGGGCTTTTCGGCGGGCGCAGGCGTATCGTAGAGCGACATGATGACGCGCTGTTTGTGACGGTGGCGGACGGTCTCCTCCTCCAGCCCGAACAGCGTGGGCGCGATGTATTGGGGTTTCTCCGCAGGAGCGGGTTCCGGAGCTGGCGCAGGAGCGGGTTCCGGAACGACGACCGGTTCAGCCGCAGCGGCAGGTCCGGGCGCAGCGACCGGCTTCGCAGACGGTTCAGCCGCAGCCTCGGATTCAGGCGCAGCGACCGGCCCGGATTCGGCGGCCGGTTCGGATTCTCCGGCGACGAATGCGGCTTCGGACGCCGCTTCAGGATCAGGCTCAAATCCGGATTCCCCCTCAAGTTCCGGCTCGGAATCCGACGCCGCAGGCTCCGCCATTCCGGGCGTCTCCGTATCGGGTTCCCCCCCGGCAAACGCCCCGGCAGAATCGGCCGCGACCGTCGTATCGGGTTCGGAAAACGGCTCTGCGGGTTCCGCCTCCGCATCGAACGCGGGTCCGGAAACGGCATCGGGACCGGGTTCGAACACGGCTTCGTCCGTCGGGTCGAGCGAAAGCACCGCCCCGAGGTCGATGGGCACCGGAGCCGCCGCAGGCTCCGTCTCCGCAACCGGGGATTCCGGAAGGGATTCCACCTCCGTAAAGCGCACCGCATCGTAGAGCGTCCGCAGTTTTTCCAGCGCCAGGTCGCGTTCGAGGGCCGGAATATCCCCGGAAGGCACCCAGCCGTCGACAATCGCGGTCAGCTTGCGCAGTTCGGCACGTATCGTCTTCAAATCCATCATTGCGTACTGTTTTGACCTCCAAAGGTAGAAAAAATTTGCGAAAGCCCAGCCATTCCCCGGAACCTTTTGTCCGAAACATCTCCGAACGGGTTTTTCCGGGACATCCGGACCGTCCCGCCGGGCACGGAAAAGGGAGCGGCGGCCGAAGCCGCTGCTCCCTTGCAGCTGTCCCGCACCCGCGGCGTCGGCCGCCGTGCCGGAGAGACGAATCATTCGGTGATCCGGAAACTGCCGCCGAGCGTGCAGTCGGAGTCGTGCCCTACCCAGACATGGTAGTCGCCCGGCTCCTGGCCCCACTTTTTGTCGAGACGCCAGAACGAAAGGTCGTCGGGCGTCAGTGTGAAGGTCACCTCGCGGCTCTCCCCGGCGCGAAGCATGACCTTCCGGAAACCTTTCAGTTCACGAACCGGACGCGTCACACCGGACAGCAGATCGCGCACGTAGAGCTGCACGACCTCCTCGCCGTCGCGGCCGCCCGTGTTGGTCACGCGGACCGACACGCGAACCTCGCCGCCGACGGCGGTTTCGGGCGTCAGCACCCGCAGGTCCGAATAACCGAACGTCGTGTAGCTCAACCCGTAGCCGAAACAATACTGCGGCGAATTGGGTACGTCGAGATAGCGCGAAGTGTATTTGTTGGGCTTGCCCGACTCGTCGGCCGGACGTCCCGTGCTCTTCATGTCGTAATGGATCGGAATCTGCCCCACCGTGCGGGGAAAGGTCATCGGCAAACGCCCCGAAGGGTTGTAGTCGCCCGACACGACATCGGCCAGCGCCTCGCCCGCCATCGTGCCCGGATACCAGGTCAGCAGCAGGGCGTCGGCAAGTTCCGCTTCACGGGCCAGCTCCATAGGACGACCCGTAACAAGCAGGACGACAATCGGTTTCCCGGTTTGCTTCAAGCTCTCCAGCAGGTCACGCTGCGCGTCGGGCAGCGCAAGCGACGCAAGGCTTGCCGCCTCGCCGCTCTCCCCCGCCTTCAATCCGAGCGCAACCAGCACCACGTCCGACTTCGCGGCTGCGGCCACCGCCTCCGAAATACCGCCTTCGAGGGCCTTGTGCGGGTCGCATCCGCGGGCATAGGTCACACGGTCGGCTCCGAAACGCGCCCGCAGTCCGTCGAGAAAGGTCGAGGTCCGGCCGGCCTCGGCGAAATGAACCCACGAGCCGATCAGGTCCCACCGGGAATCGGCGAAAGGTCCCACCAGCGCGATCCGGCTCCCCTTTTTCAGGGGCAGCACGCCGCCGCGGTTCTCCAGCAGCACCATCGAACTGCGGGCCACGCGGCGCGCGGCATCGAGATGTTCCGGGGCGTAATAGCACTTCTCGCGCTCCTTCGCCTGGTAGCGGAAAGGATCGTCGAACAGCCCCAGGCGGAACTTCACGGCCAGCACCTCGCAGCAAAGGCTGTCGATCAGCGACTCCGGGATACGCCCCTCCCGCACCAGTTCGGCGGCATGGAACAGGTAGGCGGCGCTCATCATGTCCATGTTGACCCCGGCGCGCAGGGCCAGTTCGGCAGCCTGCGCATCGTCGCCCGCCACGCCGTGAGCTTTCAGTTCGCCGATCGTGCCGTAGTCGGTCACCACGAATCCGCCGAAGCCCAGTTCGTCGCGCAGCAGGTCGCGCATCAGCCAGCGGTTGGCCGTGGCCGGAACGCCGTCGAGGTCGTTGAACGAGGTCATCACCGTCGCGGCCCCGGCATCGAGCGCCGCCCGGTAAGGCGGCAGGTAGCTGTCGCGGAAAACCCGCTCGGACATATCGACCGCATGGTATTCGCGCCCGGCCTGCGGAGCGCCGTAGGCGGCGAAATGCTTCACGCAGGCAAGAACCGACGAAGGGTCGGACAAGTCGCCCTGATAGCCCCGCACCATCGCTTCGGCGACACGCGCGCCCAGATAGGGGTCTTCGCCCGCGCCCTCGGAGACACGGCCCCACCGGGGGTCGCGCGAAACGTCGCACATCGGCGAAAAGGTCCAATGGATGCCCATGGCCGAGGCTTCGCGGGCCGAAACGCGGGCCAGCGACTCCGCGGCGGCAGGGTCCCACGAGGCGGCGACGGCGAGGTTGATCGGGAAGATCGTCCGGAAACCGTGGATCACATCGGCGCCGATCAACAGCGGGATGCCCAGCCGGCTCTCCTCGACGGCGATCCGCTGCAACCGCTCGGTCTCCTCGAAGGACTTGATGTTGAATACGCTGCCGCAGCGCCCTTCGCGGACCAGCCGTTCGACGGAAAGTTCCGTCTTGTCGGGTCCCGTGACGGCGCCGCCTCCGCGCTGCTGGACCAGCTGGCCGATCTTTTCGTCGAGCGTCATGCGTTCGACCAGTTCCGCGGCGCGCCGCCGGTCCTGCGGGGTGACGGGCTGCGCCCCGGCGGGATACAGCACGAGGGCCGCCAATACGGTAAAGATGCTATTTTTCATCGGTAAAAGTTTGAAAAGACATGCGAAGGTAATGAAAATACCGCAAAAAAAGGGCTTCGGAACGGAATAAACTCACTCCCGCCCGAAGCCCCCGCGATCGCAGCGGCGTCACTCCTTCACGCAGCGCATGCCGTAGGCTGTGGTCATCTTCCGTTCGTAATAGGTCCCCTCGCCCGTGGCGTCGCCCGCCTTCCAGTCGTACATCGGGAGCGGCTTGCCGCCGGCGAGCGTCGACGAACAATAGGCTGCCGAACGCCCCGGATAGTGGATGCGGCCGTTATCGCCCTTGCGGAACATCGTCGACGGGCCGATGAGGGTTCCGCCCGAATTGAGCGCATACCAGCGGCTGTACGTGTCGCCCGAGTCCTGGTTCTTGGCGGCGTTGCCGTCCACGTAGGCAAGCAGCGACTGCCATTCGGCCGCCGTCGGCACCCGGTATCCCACCGGGCAGGGATCGTTCAGCCCTTTGCCGCCCTCGGTCCAGCCTTCGGACATCGCTGCGGACGACCGGGTATAGAACGTCGTCGGATTGCCGTTTGCCGTTGCGGCGGTCATCTCCTCGCCGCTGATCTGCCAGCCGGCGGTGCGGGAGGCGTTGAAAACCACCTCGCGCGTCATCGCGCCGAAAGCATCGGGATACTCCGCATGCCCCTCGTAATATTTGTTCTTCGAGAGGATCTTCGCGCCGATGAACGGCTCCTTGCGGCCCCACTGATAGAACAGTCCGTAGGAGCGGAAATCCTGCACACAGGCCTTCGGATCGGTCGAATGGTATTCGGCCCCGACATTGCGGTCCTGCCAGGCGATACCGCCGACGGTCACGTCCGAAGGCATCTTGTCCACGACCCAGACCAGCCACGACCAGACAACCGCGCCTCCGGCGTCGAACAGCGCAACCAGCCCGCTGCCCTGCTTCGACTTGGCCGCAGTGCAGGTGATTTCATTCCGGGAAGCGTCGTAGTCAAGCCCCGAAAGCAACTCTGCGTCGGTGGTCCAGACCCAGTCCGCCGCAACGCCCTTCACATACGCGCCGTCGGTGCGCCGCGCCGGAAACGCACGGGTTTCACCCGCCCGGACCACGACCGTATTCGCTCCGGTCGACCGCTGCACGACGGTCACCTGCTGCGGTTCGACGCCCTCCATCTCGGAGGAGACGGTCAGCGTCGCGCTGCGCGGACGCACGCCCTCGCCGTCGTCGGTCAGCAACAGTTTCACGACCGAACTTTTCGTCCCTTCGGACTGCGACACGGCGCACCAGTCGGTCGCGCCCTCGATTTTCCATGCCACGGATGCACGCAGGTTCAGGGCCGGTTCGCTCCCGGCGCCGTAGACGGTTATATCGGCGCCGTTCTCCGCCAGCACGAGGATCGGCTCGAACTTCTCCTGCGTCACGGTCACGGTGTGCTTCTCTTCGCCCGCGGCGTAAAAACGCACCGCGGTCGTGCGCTCCTCGGGCAGGAAACTCTGGTCGACCGTCAGAACGATCTTCTTCGTGTGCGAACCTTCGGCGACGTTGGTGCGGCACCAATCGTCGTCGCAGGAGACCGTCCACGGCGAATCGGCCGTGATTTCAAGGACGCTGCGCCCTCCGAACATATCGAACGTCACGTTATCCTCGAGCAGTGAAAGGTTGGATTCGGCGACCTCGGGATCGTCGCTGCACGCCGCACAGCAAACGGCTGCCGCGACGGTCAGAAAAAGAAAAAGTCTCTTCATCGTTGAAGTTGTATTTAAGGTTTTGTTCGAATGTCGTATTTACCAGGACACGGACGATTCGTAGGTATGCCCGAAACTGTCGGTGACCCGCACCATGCCGCCCCGCTCGCTGCCCGGATCGACCCGGAACATATGCCACGTATTGGTCGGCGTCCCTCCGCGCACACCCGTCGCCAGCACCTCCTCGTAATAGGGATCGGTGCGCTGCGTCCGCTCCATCGCCTCCGCCTGCCCGCCCGAAGCGGGAATCCACTCCACGGCGCTCCAGGCCGTGTCATAACCCCAGACATTGGCATAGACACAGGCCGAATTGGTGCGTCCGGGTGCATAGAGGCGCATCTGCATATCGCGCTTCCCGCCCGCCGGCTTGTAATACCACGAGAGCCGTTCGCCATCGACCTCGACCACGGCATAGCCGCGCGGCGTGCCGTCGCAGTTGACGTCGCCGTTGATGAACAGGTCGCCCGGCGTGCGGGCGATGCAGTGCATGACCTTGCGTCCGTCGTCGTAACGGTAAATGTCATGGTAGTGCTTGTGCCCCCCGAAGGCATGGACCTTATAGGGGCTTATCGCATCGAGGAAACGCTGGAAATTGCGGTGGTTGCGCGCTGCGGTGTTCTTCGTGTGATAGAGAATCGGGCAATGGGACGAGACGACGAGCGTGCTGCCCGCCGGAACGTAGCGCAAATCGGCTTCGATCCAACGGCAAATTTCGTCCGTAAGACCGATCGTATACTCCTCTTCGGCGGTCGGCGCATGGTCGAAAAGGATGTTGTCGAGGAACAGATAATGGATTTTCCCGATGTTCACCGAGTAGTTCGCCGGACCGAAATAGCGTTCGTAGCTCTGCAAGGCGAGCGAATCGGTCAACTCGGCCGGATCGTGATCGTGGTTGCCCGGCAGGCTGAAGGTCGTGAAGCCAAGCGTCTCCAGCCCCTGACGGTACTTCGGGAAAAGCGACATATCGTTCCAGACCAGGTCGCCCAGGCTGACTCCGTAAACCTCCGTCGGAAGCCCCTGCACGGTTTTCAGCACATCGGGAACGACATGACCGAGATAGGAATCCACCGACGTGTTATCGGCAGCCAGCTGAATGTCGGCCATAACGATCAGCGAATGGCGGTCGGACGGAGTCTTGCGTCGTGTCAGCGTAAAATCGGCCCGGTTGACGGCCTGTTTGCGGTCGATTTTGCGGTAGAACCGCGGACAGCCCTGCGTGGCGGGGATCTCGCAGTCGGCAGGCACGGAGACAAAGACGAAATTGCGCCGCGCGAGGTCGGAGGCCAGATAGTAAATCCCCCGTTCGTCGGTCGCCGTCACCTCCAGGCCGTCGCTCACCACCACCCCGGCAATGCCATTGCCGGCGCTGTCCTTCACGATTCCCTTCACCGTCATTCCGGCCTTATCGGGGATCTGTCCGGCGGTCGGGCCGTCGTCACCGCCGCCCTCCGAGGAGGAGCAGGCCGCCAGGACAAGGGCGGCGAAGCACACCGACAGAAGCCGCATGTAGAATTTTGACATATTTTTTGCATTGAGGATGCGGAGGAGGCCGAACCTCCTCCGCATCACGGTTATTTCATCACGACCCGGATGATTACGCTGTTCTTTTCGGGACGCACCTTGCCCTGATCATCGGCCCTGACGGAAAGCGGCAGCACATAGGAGGAATCAATGCCGTCGGCAAGCATCGAAGCGGCATCGAAGCGGATTTCGGCGCGGTCCATGACCCTGTCCCCCGACAAGCGCACTTCGGGGTCGAAGGCGAAATACCTGTCGGGCATCACCTTCAGTTCGAGTCCGTTTTCCACGTTATAGACATCGAGCACGGAGGGGTCGACCACCAGTTTCACGGTGATTCCGTCGTCATTGTAACCGCCCTTGTAAAGATAGAGATCGTAAACGCACGCCTGGCCCGAAGCGGCATCGTATTCGAGGACCTGGAAATCGTTCTTCGGGATGCAGACCATAGTGTCCACCGTCTCGTAGACGACGTAATCGTCGCCGCACCCTACGGCTCCCAGCAGAAGCAGGAGGCATATCGCAAGATTCTTCATCGCAATCGGATTATTAAGGTTAGTAACCGGGATTCTGCACGAGGTTGTAGTTGATATTGATTTCGCTCAACGGAATGGCCATCCAGTAGGTCTTGGGGGATTCGAACGTGCGGACGCCGCTCTCCTTCATCGTGGAGACCCGGTAGAAATCGGCCGCCGTCCTGCCGTCGAGGTTCCACGCCTTGGGACGCCGGGACATCGCTTCGCCCGCCTCTTTCCAACGGCGCAGGTCGTGGTAGCGCATGCCCTCCATCAGCAGTTCGATCGAACGCTCCCGGTGCAGCACCTTGCGCAGTTCGTCGCCGGTGGGAATGCCCCCGGCCAAGGCCCACGAATCCTTGAAATCGGGCAGCCCCGAGCGGCGGCGGACCAGATTCAGGTAATTGAGGCTCGCGTCGCTCAACGACCCGTTGTATTCGAAATCGGCCTCGGCATAGCTCAAATAGAGTTCCGCAAGGCGGATGTAAGGATAGGCGTACTTGCGGTAGGTCCACGACTTGGTGTCGTAGTTGAAGGCCGACTGGCGGTGAATCCACTTCTTGAGAATGTAGCCCGTACAGCTCTGGTACTCCTTCGAGGCGTCGAGCACACTGCCCTGCATCTCGCCGGCGCGGCATTTGAGAATGAACTCCTCGCCGTTGATGGCGTACTTGCCGCGGTCGTAGCCCACCGACGCATAGAAGCGCGGCTCCTTGTAGACATGAAGGTTGACAGTCTCCTTTTCGGCATTATAGGCATAGGGGTCGATATGCATGGTCTCGGGGTCTCGGTCCCACGGCAGGCCGTTGTGCGTGTAGTACATCTCCACGCACTCGAACGTCGGAACGATGTTGATGCAGAAGCCGTCGGTACTGTACGGCAGCTTCAGGCGCGCGCCTCCGTAACGCTGCAAGTGCCCGATGCCGGTCTGGTCGCCCATTGCCCAAAGGTACTCGGTCGTGTTCCAGAGCGGTTCGACGAAGCAGTCGTGGTAGTTGATCTCGCCGCGCTCGGCAGCGGTTGCAGCCGCAGTCGCGTTCGGGCTTTCGTAGAGCCTGTGCCCGTTGTCCTCGGCCAGCGTGATCGCTTCCTGGCAGGCGTCGAGCGCCCACTTCCACTTTTCGGGATTGTAGGTCTGGCTCATCAGCGGCGTGCCGTCGTTGTTGCGGAAACGCGCGTAGAACTCCGTGTTGCCGTTGCAGAGCGGACTGGCGGCATAGAGCAGCAGCCGGGCCTTCATCGCCTTGGCCGCCACCGAGGTGGCGCGCCCCAGGTCGGCATCGGGACGCGTCGGATACCCGTGCAGCAAATCGGCCGCGCGGTCGTAGGTCTCGGCGATGAACGTCACGCATTCGTCGAACGGACTGCGGGCCACATAGACCTGCTCCTCGGGAAGCCCCATGTCCAGCTGCCCCCTGACGAGGATGACCGGGCCGTAGTGAGTCAGCAGCACCCAGTGGTAATAGGCGATCAGAAAATAGGCTTCGCCCTTGAACTCGTCGGCCACGGACGGCGAGATGCCCGGGACTGCGTCGATATTGTCGATCATAATGTAACAGTAGCGGATGCCCTTGTACATGTCGTAGTTCGTGCGCCCGGACGGGGAAGAGGTCGTCGCGTCCCACAGACCGTAGTAGGTCTGGCTGGCGTTCTCCTCGTTGTAGAGCATGCTCTTGTAGGGAAAATAACGGGTCTGGCCGTTGGTGGCGGTGATAATGTCGTCGCCGGCGCAGAAGTCGGGCATGTAGCGGTAGGCCGCGATGTTGGGGGCGTAGGTGTAGAGCGTATTGAGGTACTTGCGGGCCTCCTTGGAGGTTTTGAAGATGTCCTCCTGCGTCGCCTGCCCCTCGGGAACCACGTCGAGGAAATCGCACGCGGCAAGCGCTCCGGCGCACGCAAACAGCAAAATGGATATGATTTTTTTCATGTCGCTCGAATTTTAGAAGTTATACTGAAGGCCGAGTTTCACCACGCGCTGCAACGGGTATTTCAAGCCGTTGCCGCTTCCCATTTCGGGGTCCCAGTATTTGAAGGGCGAAATGATGAACAGATTCGTGCCGGCCAGATAGGCGCGCAGGCTTTTGTACGTGAAACCCAGTTCGACGCTCTTCAGGCGCAGGTAGCTGCCGTTCTTGATCCAGAACGACGAGGTCTGCGTGTTGTTGGCGTTGTAGCGGTAATCCAGGCGCGGATAGGCGGCATTGGGATTGGGATCGGCTTCCGACCAGTGGTCGTCGGCAACGTACTGCGTCATGTTGAAGCCCGAATACTGATTGTCGCGGAACGGGTGCATGTCGTACATGCGCAGCGAGACGCGCGCCGTGCCCTGGAAGAAGAACGAGAAGTCCCAGCGTTTGTAGTTGACCGAGGCGCCGAAGCCGTACAAGATCTCGGGCACGGTGGGATAACCCAGCGACGTGCGGTCGTTGGCGTCGATCACGCCGTCGCCGTTCAGGTCGCGGTATTTGATGTCGCCAGGCAGATAATCGGGCATGAAGGTCTGCCGGGGCGAGTTGTCGATCTCCTCCTGCGAGGCGAAAAGGCCGTCGGCGACCAGTCCGTAAACCGAATTGACGGGTTTGCCCAGCACGGAGTTGTATTTGTTGGGCAGGTATTTCGCCTCGTCGCGGGCCTTCACCTCGTTGTGCGCATAGGTGAACGTTCCGCGCACGGAGACCAGCAGGTCCTTGTTGAACGCCTTGTTGTATTCGAGCGAAACATCGACGCCGCGGTTCTCCACCTCACCCAGATTGCCGTAGGGCGTGACGCCCGAAAGGCCCATCGTCGAGGGCAGCGAACGCCGCTGCATGAAGATGCCGGTACGATTTTCCTTGTAGACGTCGACGTTCAGCGTCAGGGCGTCGAACAGTCCCAGTTCAAGTCCTACGTTAAGTTTGGTGCTCTCCTCCCACGTGGCCAGGGGATTGCCCACGGTCTTGATCTCGTGTCCGGTCTGCTTGACGAAGTTGGGCGAAAACCACACGTAGAGCGCCTTGTTCATGTTGACCGTCGTGAGATAGGGGAAACGGACGATATTGTTGCTGCTGTCGGCCAGATAGTCGTTGCCCGAAAGGCCGTACGAAGCACGGATTTTCAGCAGGTTCACCTTGCTGCGGATACCTTCCCAGAACGGTTCGCCCGACACGACCCACGCTCCGGCGATCGAGGGGAAAAACCCGAAACGACGACCCGATATGAAGTTCTCCGAGCCGTTGTAGCCGAAGTTGAACTCCATCAGGTAGCGGTTGTCATACCCATAGGTAAAACGTCCGGCGAGACCCTGCTCGCGGTAAGGAAGCACCTTGTACTCATCATTGGCGGGCTGATTGTCGACCTTCTCCTTCTGGTGGTAGACGAACAGGGCGTTGACGTCGTGTTTGCCGAACGTGCGCGAATATTCGATCTGCCCCTGCAACGAGATCTCACGGTAACCGTTCCGCCCCGTGGAGGTTCCCAGATAGGACGATCCGGGCGTGCCGATGCTTTGCAGGTTGTAGTCGAAAGTCCCGTCGCCGTTGTCGGTATAGTCGGTCATTTCGTAATAATAGGGAGAAAAAGAACGGTAAGTCGCCGCATAGGTCTTGTTGTAGAACGAGACCATGCCCCGAACCTTCAGTCCCTTGGTGACGAAATCGAGGTCCTGGTCCACCGAGAAGGTCGTGGTGATGTACTGCGTATGGCGCTGTCCGTATCCGCGGCTCAACAGGGCATAAGGATTGATGTCCGTAGAACCACCGTCCCACGAAGGGGCATTTCCGAAAATCGGGTCGTCGAGATCCTCCACGGAGCCTTTGGGATAGATGGCCGGGAAAGCGACCGGATTGGCGCGCATCGTATAGTAGAACAGATCTTTCACCTCTTCGACGGGACGGTGCCAGAAAAGCAGTTGCGTGTTCATCTTCAGACTCACGCGGGTCGTTCGGGTGAGCTGCGCGCCGACGTTGGCCTGGAAAAGGTATTTCTGCGAATTGATGTTGGTGTTGAATTTCGACTCCGCGGGCTTCTTCAGGATACCGTTTTCGTTGAAGATCGAAGCATTGAGGAAATAGTCGACCACCTTGCCGCCGCCCCGCACATTGAGATTCATGTTCTCGTTGACCGTAAAATCCTTGAAAAGCATCGAATACCAGTCATTGTCGGGATAGACGTAGGGATTGAGCCGGTTGCGCGTGCCCGTGATCTTCTCGTCCGAAAAGTGCTGCACATAAGTTTCGCCCGCCGGGGTGCGGGTGCGCAGCGCCTCGTTGTAGTTCTCCATGTAAGTCACGCCGTCGGCGATGTCCTGCACGCGCGTCGGCATCGAAATGCCCGATTCGAGACGAACGTTGATCGCCATCTTCTCCGACTGACGGCCGTTTTTGGTGGTAATGATCATTACGCCGTTGGCGCCGCGCGAACCGTAGAGCGCCGTGGCCGTGGCGTCGCGCAGGATCGAAAACGACTCGATCGCCTCGGGCGGAATGTTGTTGAGCATCTCCGAGACGATCTCCACGCCGTCGAGAATCAGCAGCGGCGATTTGTTGGCCCCGAAGGTCGAGATGCCGCGAATCCAGAAATTCGCACCGTCGGCGCCGGGTTCGCCCGACGACTGGGTCGAGATGACGCCGGCGATCTTGCCCGCGAACGAGGTCGAGAGGTTGCTCGACGTCACCTTGAGCGTACTGGGACGCACGACCTGCACGGCTCCCACCAAACTCTCCTTCTTCTGCGTGCCGAAGGCCACGACCACCACGTCGTCCATGACGTTCGACGCCTCGATCAGCGTCACGAGCTTGAACAGTTCGACATCGGCGACGGCGATCTTCTTGGTGTCGTAGCCCAGAAAAGCGAAGGTGACGTGTTTCGTTCCCGCCGGCACCTTGAGGGTGTAGTTGCCGTTGATGTCCGAGGTGGCGCCGACGGTCGTCCCCTCGACATAGACCGAAACACCGACGATGGGCTTGTTGTCGGCCGAAGAGATCACCGTCCCCTGCAAGACGATTTCCCTACCGGAATTCGCAGCCGGGAGGGGGGGGGTGACGGCGGCGTTTTTCCGAGCGGGCGCTTTCGAGATGATCACTTGGTTTTCGCGCACCCGTCCGGTCAGCTCCGTTCCCTTGAGGACCGCGGACAGCAGTTCGTCGATGGTCGCAGACCTGACCGAAACCGAAACCCGGCGGTCGAGCAGCGGCCGCACGTCGTCGGTGTAAATGAAGGCGTAGCGGCTGGTCCGCTCGACCTCGGCAAAGACGCTCGACAGCGTTGCGTCCTTCATCTTCACGGTCAGCGACGATTTGGCCCCGGCGTCCTGCCGGGAGGCCCGGACGGGCTGGAGATTCACCGGAAGCAACAGCATCACCGCCGCAAGAATCCGTAGCATACGGCATGTCGAGCCACTCCTCACAAAGAAAAGTTTCTTCATAAGTAACAGTATTAAGGTTAGTATTTAAGACTGGAATTGGTTGTCAGCGATATACGGCGTCGGCGCAATCGTCGGGGGCAGGCCTCACCGCCACCGAGCCGTCGGGCCCCCGGACGTAGGCGATCCGGAAAATGTCGGAGAGCACGTCGAGCGTGCCGTCCAGGTCGTCGAACAGGATCAGCTTGCCGGTACACTTCCGGCTCCCGATCTCCCCGAAGCAGGTTATTTCGATCTTGTAGAACGCAGCCACCTTTTGCAGGACTTCGAACAGCGTGTTCGAGGTGAAGAACAACAGTCCGTCCTTCCAACTGATGTATTTATAGGGATCGACCTCGTAGACCGAATAGCTGCCGTCCTTCATCGAGAAGCGTTCCGAAGGATTCAGCGTCACCGATTCGCCGTTGGCCACGTCGATGGCCACGGAGCCTTCGACCAGCACCACGGCCGACGAACCGTCGGCCCGGGGCGCGGTCGTCACGTCGAACGACGTGCCCAGCACGCGGGTCGCAAAATGGTCGGTGTGCACGATGAAGGGACGGTTCGCATCCTTCGCCACCTCGAAATAGGCTTCGCCCTCGACGAAGACGTCGCGCGTGTCCCCGAACGCCGACGGGAAACGGAGCACCGACGCCGAATTGATCCACACCCGCGTCCCGTCGGAGAGTTGCAGATGTGCGCGCTTGCCCTTGGGGACCACCAGTTCGCTCGTATGCACGCGCACCTCCTGCCGGGGCGTCCTGCGATCGGTCTCCGCCCCTTCGTTCTCCTTGCCGTCGATCAGGATTTCGCCCTTGGGCGTAAGGCTGATACGGGCGATGTCGTCATACACCTCGCGGCTGCCTTCGCGGGTCACGAGCGTGATGTTCTCATAGGCCTCGGCCGAAGGCAGTCCGGAACCCGTGAAATCCGCACTCCAGAACAGGGCCGCCACAACGCCGGCGACCAGCAGGGAAGCGGCGGCGAAGAGCGCCGTCCGGTTGCGGCGGCGGGGAGGGGCTGCAAAACGGCGCCGGGCGTAATGGTCGGTCAGGATGCGGTCGAGCAGCAACTGTTTCTCCACGGACGGCAGCGCGGGATGGGTCTTGCCCACACGGCGCACCAGGCTCACGGCGCGCTCGAATTCGAGCAGGTCCTGCGGATGGCGTTCGGTGTAACCGCACCAATAGCCGTCCTGCGCCCGCTCGGGATCGAGACACCACAAAACGAAGTCCGGGTCGGAGGTGAAGAACTCCGCCGTGTGCTTCTTAATATCGTCCGGTTTTATCATTGATTCCAACGTAATCTTCAAACTGCATGCTGCGGCTGCGGCGCCGCGCTCTCCCCTATGACGGCGAATCCGCCGTTTTGTCCCCCTCGAACCGCAAAAAACAGCGTCCGCCGTGTCAAGTGGCTATTTTCATCGTCTTGCCGCACTCCCTGCCCTTCCGAAGTTTGCCCAGCCCCTTCGACACGAACTTGCGGACGGCGTGGGGCGTGGCGTCGAGTATGACGGCGATGTCGTCATACTCCATCTCGTAGACGAAGCGCAGCAGCAGCGCCTCGCGCTGCTTGGGCGAGAGCTGGTTGAGCAGCGACTCGATCGTTTGGCGGATGCGCAGCACGTGCTCCGATTCGATCATCGCGTCGAGCGAGGTCAGCGACACCCGCAATCCTGGCTCCCGGTCCGAAAGGTCGCATTTGTCCACCCGCGAACGGTGCAGGTCGACCAGGCGGTTGTGAACGATCCGGAAAAGGTAGGCCTTGATGTTGACGATGCGGCCCAGGTCGACCTGGCGGGTCATAATGTCGAGGAATATGTCGTGGATGACATCCTTGACCGTTTCGTTGTCGAAACCGAACCCCATGCCGTAGGCATAGAGCGCATCGGCGTAACTGTTATACAACATAACATATACGTCGGTCTCTTCGGCATACTGCCGGTCGATTCGTCGGGTGTCGTACTTGCGTTGCCGAAACATTCGGTTCATTGGTTTGGTCGGTCATTCGATATAATGGAAAACCGTCCGGTTTGTCCCCCTGCAAGCGGTAAAAATCGAATAAAAAATGCGAAATAGCAAATTTTCGCTCCCCGGGGGACAAAACCGGAAACAGTTCGTCTTAAATTCGAAACCAATCTCTTTCGGAAAAATGATACGAAAACCGTATTTCAGTCTGTTCCTGCTCTGCCTGCCGCTCTTCTCGCTGTGCAGTTCGGGAAACGACGATCCCGCACCCGCCCCTGCACCTGGAAAAGAGTGGCTCGATCCGATTCGCGTCGCCACCTACAACATCCAGTACGACAACTCTTCCGATCAAGACAACAAATGGACGACCCGCCGGGATTTGCTTCGCCAACTACTCCAGAGCGAGAAGTTCGACATCTTCGGAGCGCAGGAGCCTTATCTGACCCAGATCAAGGACATCGAGCCGTTCCTCGACGGATACACCTGGGTCGGAGAAAACGTCATCGGTGACAAAACGGCCCAACGACGCCACTACAACCCCGTTTTCTACCGCAAGGACAAATTCGAAGTATTGGATATGGGATCGTTCTGGTACTCCGAAACGCCTTCCGCCCCCGGGTCCAAAGGCTGGGACTCCTATTCGCCCCGCATGTGCAACTGGGTGCATTTCCGCATCCGCGCGAACGGACGGGAATTCTACCATTTCAATTCGCACTTCGACCACATAGGGACCACGGCCCGCGCCGAGAGCGCCAAACTGCTGGTGGCCAAGGTCCGGGAGATCGCAGGCGGCAAACCGGCCTTTTGCACGGGTGACTTCAATTCGAACCAAAACACCGAAGCCTACAAAACGATCGCCGGATCAAGCATCCTTGCCGACAGCTACGTCCGCTGTCCGTCCAAGACCAACGGAGACTGGCCCACCTACAACGGCTACAAATACATCTCGACGCCTCCCGCCGCTGCGTCGCGCATCGACCACGTCTTCGTCACGCCGAAGGACACGAAGGTCGTTTCGTGGCGCATCGTCAACAACAGTTACAACCGGAAATACCCCTCGGACCACTTCCCGGTCGTGATCGAATGGTCGCTGGCCGAATAGCCAGCCTTGCTGCCGGCAAATAAAACCTCTTCGCCAACTGGCGAAGAGGTTTTATTTGCCAAGGGATAAACGGAACGGACAGAAGCGCTTTTTTCCGCGCCCAGAGCCGGAAACCATCCCCCTTTCCGCTTTTACCCGCGAGCGTCTCCGATTATTGAAAAGAAATTCGTATCTTTGTGGGCTTGTTTCACGATAAGCGCAATTTGTCTGACAGCAACATAAACGAAACGAATAAATGGCGTTACAATGCGGCATCGTCGGCTTGCCGAACGTGGGTAAATCGACCCTTTTCAACTGCCTGTCCAATGCAAAGGCACAGGCGGCAAACTTTCCTTTCTGCACCATCGAGCCTAATGTGGGCGTGATCACGGTCCCCGACCGGCGGCTGATCCGCCTCGCGGAGATCGACAACCCCAAGCGCGTGGTCCCGACGACGATCGAAATCGTCGACATCGCGGGCCTCGTGAAGGGCGCCTCGAAGGGCGAAGGTCTGGGCAACAAATTTCTGGGCAACATCCGCAACACGAATGCGATCATCCACGTCCTGCGGTGCTTCGACAACGGCAACATCACCCACGTCGACGGCTCGATAGACCCCGTGCGCGACAAGGGCATCATCGACACCGAATTGCAGCTGAAGGATCTCGAAACCGTCGAGAACCGGCTCTCCAAGACCCAGAAGCAGGCCACCTCGGGCGGCGACAAGCAGGCCAAGCGCGCCGTGGAGCTGCTCTTGCAGTACAAGGCGGTGCTGGAACAGGGGCTTTCGGCCCGCACCGTGGAACTCGACAAGGAGGACCGCAAACTGGTCGCCGACCTCAACCTGCTGACCGACAAGCCCGTGTTGTACGTCTGCAACGTCGACGAAAAGAGCGCCGCGACGGGCAACGCCTACACCGAGGCCGTCCGGGAGGCCATCGCCGGCGAGCGGGCCGAAATGCTCGTCATCGCCGCCGCCACGGAGGCCGACATCGCCGAACTGGAAGACTTCGACGAGCGGCAGATGTTCCTCGAAGACCTGGGGCTGGAGGAGTCGGGCGTGGCGCGCCTGATCAAATCGGCCTACAAATTGCTCAACCTCGAAACGTTCTTCACCACCGGGGCCGACGAGACCCGCGCCTGGACCTACCTGCGCGGCATGAAAGCCCCGCAGACGGCCGGCATCATCCACACCGATTTCGAAAAGGGGTTCATCCGCGCCGAGGTGATCAAGTACGACGACTACACCGCCCTGGGTTCGGAGAAGGCGTGCCGCGATGCGGGCAAACTGTCGATCGAAGGCAAGGAGTATGTCGTCGAGGACGGCGACATCATGCACTTCCTGTTCAACGTCTGACGCCGCAAACCGGGATCGTAAAAAAATTAAAGAATACAGCTATGGAAAGACCAGTTCGGGTGCGCTTCGCGCCCAGCCCCACCGGGCCGCTGCACATCGGCGGCGTCCGTACGGCACTGTACAACTACCTGTTCGCCCGCCGGCACAAGGGAACGATGATCCTGCGCATCGAGGACACCGATTCGCAGCGGTTCGTCCCTGGAGCGGAGGATTACATTCTGGAATCGCTCAAATGGTGCGGCATCGAGATCGACGAAGGTGTGGGCGTCGGAGGGCCTCACGCCCCCTACCGCCAGAGCGAGCGGCGCGAAATCTACCTCAAATACGCCCTGCAACTCGTCGAGGCGGGCTGGGCCTACTACGCCTTCGACACGGCCGAGGAATTGGACGCCCTGCGCAGGGAGGCCGAGGCGCGCGGCGAGGCGTTCGCCTATAATTATGCGGTGCGCGAAAAGCTGGCCACGTCGCTGGCGCTGCCCGCCGAGGAGGTGAAGGCGCGCCTCGACCGCGGCGACCAGTGGGTGATCCGCTTCCGGATGCCCGAAAACGAAACGGTCGCGATGGACGACCTGATCCGCGGACACGTGGAGGTCAACACCTCGACGCTGGACGACAAGGTGCTCTACAAATCGGCCGACGCGCTGCCCACCTACCACCTGGCGAATATCGTCGACGACCGGCTGATGGAGGTGTCGCACGTCATCCGCGGCGAAGAGTGGCTGCCGTCGCTGCCGCTGCACTACCTCCTGTACAAAGCCTTCGGGTGGACGGACGTGCAGCCCCGGTTCGCCCACCTGCCCCTGCTGCTCAAACCCACGGGCGGCGGCAAGCTCTCGAAGCGCGACGGCGACAAGATGGGATTCCCGGTATTTCCGCTCTTCTGGACCTCTCCGACGGGTGAGACCGCCCACGGCTACCGCGAGGACGGCTATTTCCCCGAGGCGTTCATCAACATGCTGGCGCTGCTGGGCTGGAACCCCGGCACGGAGCAGGAGATCTTCTCGATGCAGGAGCTGATCGACAGCTTCTCGCTCGACCGCGTCTCGAAATCGGGCGCCCGATTCCAACCCGACAAGGCCCGGTGGTTCAACGCCCAGTACATGCACCACAAGACCGACGCCGAACTGGCGGCCCTCTACCAGCCCGTCCTGCGCAGCCACGGCATCGAGGTTTCGGACGCCGTGGCCGGCAAAGCCGCGGGCATTATGAAGGAGCGCGCGACGTTCACGACCGATCTGTGGGACCTCACGTCGTTCTTCTTCGAGGCTCCCCGGGAGTATGAGGAAAAGCAGGTGCGCAAGTACTGGAAGGGGCAGAATCCCGCCATTCTGCGGGAGTTGCGCGACGTGCTGGCGGGAATCGACGACTTCTCGCTGGAGAACACCGAACGCATCGTCCACGCCTGGATCGAGGAGAAGGGCTACGGCATGGGCCAGGTGATGAACACCCTGCGGCTGGCCCTCGTGGGCGCCGGAAAAGGCCCGGGCATGTACGACGTAACGTCGTTCATCGGCAAAGAGGAGTGTCTGAAGCGTATCGACAATCTGCTGACCAATCTAAAACCCGCAATAGAGTAAAGTCGCCCTTTGAAAAGGGCGATTCAGAGGGATTTTCAACATGAGCCCCGGCGTTAAAAACGCCGTAATATAAGTTCGATGGGGGTTCATAGACAAAATCGCTCCGATCTAAAAACAACCTAACCCCGTCGAACTTATATTAAACTATGGTACAAATCGAACAACACGTCTGGGGCATGACCCCGGAGGGCGAGGCAATCATTCGCTACACGCTGCGCAACGACTCGGGAGCCGAAGTGCAGCTCACGAACTACGGCGCGGCGATCGTCTCGGTGAAGATGCCCGACCGCGAGGGCCGCATGACCGACGTGGCGCTGGGATACAAACACCCCGAAGGCTACTTCTTCGACGGAGCCGCCTCGGGAAAGAGCGTGGGACGCTGCGCCAACCGCATCGCCTTCGGGCAGATGACCGTCGAGGGCAAGGAGTACCGGCTGGAGGTCAACAACAGCGTGAACCACCTGCACGGCGGAACGAAGAACTTCGCCAACCGCATCTGGGAGAGCCGCGTGGAGACCAACCGCGTGGTGATGTCGCTCGTCTCGGAGGACGGCGACCAGGGCTATCCCGGCGAGCTGTGCGTCGAGGCCGTATTCGATTTCGACGACGACAACGCGCTGGAGATCACCTACCTCGCACGGACCGACAAGACGACCGTGGTGAACCTCACCAACCATGTCTATTTCAACCTCGCGGGCGAAGGCAGCGGGTCGGTGCTCGACCACGAACTGCGCCTGAACAGCTCGAAGATTCTGGAAATGAACGAACGCCAGATCCCCACGGGCAAGCTCCTGGACGCAGCCGGAACCCCGCAGGATTTTCGGGAATTCCGCTCTTTCCGCCCCGGCATCTCGTCGGAGTTCAACCACATCCGCGACTTCAAGGGCTATGACCATCCCTTCGTCGTCGACGGCTGGAAGCCCAACATCCTGGGCGAGGTCGGCACCCTGCGCGAACCCCGGTCGGGCCGTTCGGTGACGGTGCTCTCGTCGCAGCCCAGCGTGATGATCTACACGGGCAACTGGCTCGCGGGCGGATGCCCCGAAACCAAGTCGGGCGGCCGCTATGCCGACTACGACGGCGTGGCGATGGAGTGCCAGAACTACCCCGACGCCGTGAACCATCCCGAATTCCCCTCGCCGCTGCTCCGCCCCGGCGAAACCTACTGCCAGAAGATCGTTTTCCGCTTCGGAACGTTCTAAGGAATTAAAAATGAAAAATTAAGAATTAAAAATTACCTGCGGAAAATCGCACTGTGCGTTTCGACAAATTGGAGGACCGAACTTATTTTCGGCACCAGATACATCGAAATTTACGGGTATCCTTTCCGACAATTTTTAATTCTTAATTTTTAATTTTTAATTTTTATACTTACCTTTGCACCCGATATTTCAAAGGGGTGCCTTACTGTCAGGCTGAGATTATACCCATTGAACCGGAGACGGGTAATGCCGAGACCGGGACGAAGCGTAATCAACAACACATACCCCTTTTCAGTCCATTAACTCAAAAAGTTTAACGATGAAAAGGATTTTTCTTTCACTTGCGGCCGCCGCGCTCTGCTCGGCCGCACAGCTGCGGGCTGAAGAGAAGCAGCCCGCCAACCAAAACGCCGGCGATTCGGTCAGAATGTACCGCTTGCAGGAGGTCGAGGTGACCACCACGCGCGCAACCCCGACCACCCCCGTGGCCTACTCCGACATCCGGCGCGAAGAGATCGCCCGCAACAGCTACGGAACCGACATCCCCACGCTGCTGGCCCTGACCCCCTCGATGATCGCCACCAACGAAACGGGCATCGGCATCGGCGGCACGGCCGTGCGCCTGCGCGGCACGGACCCGACGCGTCTCAACGTCACGATCAACGGCGTGGCGATGAACAACCCCGACTCGCACTCGATGTACTGGTACGACACCCCCGACCTCGTCTCGGCCGTGGGAAGCATTCAGGTGCAGCGCGGCGCCGGCATCTCGACCAACGGCACGGGAGCCTTCGGCGGAGCGGTCAACATGTCGACCGACGCCCTGCAAACCGAATTCGGCGGCGACGCGTCGCTCTCCTACGGCTCGTACAACACCAACAAGCAGGCCGTGCACATCTCCTCGGGCCTGATGGGCGGCCACTGGACCCTCGACGCGCGGCTGACGCACATCGGCTCGGAAGGCTACATCGACCGCGGAGCCACGGACCTCAAATCCTACATGTTCCAGGCCGGCTACTACAACGGCAGCACGATGCTCAAGCTGATTTCGTTCGGCGGCAAGGCCAAAACGGGACTCACCTACACGGGCGCGACGAAAGAGGAGATGCGTCTCAACGGCCGGAGGTTCCACACCGAGGGCATGTACTACACCTCGAACGGACCGCACTCCTATTATTATATGAAGGACGGCGAGCGGCAGCGCGCCACGGTAGACTATTACGACGATCAGACGGACAACTACCTGCAAATCAACAACCAGCTGGTGCTCTCCCACCGTTTCAACGAGAAGTGGACCCTCAACGCCACGGGATTCTACACCTACGGCTACGGCTTCTACAAGCAGTACAAGGACGCACGCACGCTCTCCGAATACCTCAATATCCCGACCGACGTCGCTGCCGGAAAGGAGGCCGACCTCGTCCGCGAGAAGATCATGCGCAACCACCTCGGAGGTCTGAACGCCTCGGCGGCCTACTCGGTGCGGAAGCTCGACCTCGCCTTCGGCGGTTCGTACAGCTACTACTCCTGCCCCCACTGGGGCGTGCTCGACTGGGTGGACGGACTGGAAGGCAGCCAGATCGGCGGCCGCTGGTACGACAACGACGTGGACAAGCACGACACCAACCTCTTCGCTCGCGCCAACTGGTCCGTGGCCAAAGGGTTGAGGCTCTTTGCGGACCTCCAGTACCGCTATGTCAGCTATCAGGCCTGGGGCGTCAACGACAACTACGTTTCGGAGGAGGTCGGGATGCAGCCCATCGACGTGGACAAACAGTACCACTTCTTCAACCCCCGCGCCGGCGTGAGCTACACGCTCGCCGAGCGCAACAACTTCTACCTCTCGTTCGCCGTGGCCCAGAAGGAACCCACGCGCAGCGACTTCACCGACCGCTACAAATTCGCGGCCGACGACACCTACCCCTCGTCGGAAAAGCTCTACGACTGGGAGCTGGGCTACCAGTACACGGCGCCGCGCCTCTCGCTGGGGGTGAATCTCTACTACATGAAGTACAAGGACCAGCTCGTGCCGACGGGCATGGTGAACGACGACAGCAACGCCCTCAACACCAACGTCCCGGACAGCTACCGCCGGGGCGTGGAGCTGTCGGCCTCGTGGCGCGCAACCGGGTGGTTCACCGTGGGGGCCAACGCCACCTTCTCGCAGAACCGCATCGAGAACTACGTCGACGCACTGAAGGATAGCCCCACCTACGGCAAGGAGCTGGGCGACATGACCATCGCCTATTCGCCCGACGTCATCGCCAACGCCTTCCTGAATTTCCACCACCGCGGATTCGAAGCCGTGTTCCACACCCAGCACGTCGGCAAGCAGTATTTCACCAACAACGAGAACGACGCCCTGTCGCTGGACGCCTACTGCGTGACCAACCTCAACCTCGCCTATACGTTCCGCACCCGTTCGGCGCGCAGCGTTCGGCTGGGCCTGCTGATCAACAACCTGTTCAATGCGGAATACGAGAGCAACGGCTACGGGTATTCGTACATGGACACGTGGAGCGGACCCGCGCCCGTACGCATCGACGAGGCCTACTACTTCCCGCAGGCGCCGCTGAACGTGCTGGCGAACGTCACGGTGAAATTTTAAAACGCGCGATTTCAACGCCGCTGAAACCGAATTTCAGCTCTGAAAACTAAATAATTGTACTTCGTGCATTGCGAGGCGTCGCAGATGCCGTGGCAATCCGGGCGAAAGTCGTGACCTTACAACGCTTCCAGCAGATTCCCACGTCGGACCTTCGGTCCTCTTCGGAATGACAATACGAATGTTGAAACAATGGACATAAAACTCCTCCTGCAAATCGCCGGCGTCCTGTTGGGATTGCTCTACCTCTGGCTCGAATACCGCGCCGACATCCGGCTGTGGATCGTGGGGCTTGTCATGCCTCTGATCCACGGGGCGCTCTACTACAAATCGGGGCTGTATGCCGACTGCTCGATGCAGGCTTACTACGTGCTGGCGGGGCTGTACGGGTGGCTCGTGTGGCGCAGGAGGGGCCGAAAAACGGACGCCGGGCTGACCGGCCCTGAAGATGCGGAGGGCGCAAAGCGGGCCGCCGCGCTACGCATCGGCCACACGCCCCTGCGGACGGTCCCGGCGCTCGCAGGGGTCTACGCCGCGGCGCACATCGGGCTGTACCTGCTGCTGACCCGCTTCACGGACAGCACCGTACCCTTCTGGGACGCGGGGACCACGGCGCTGTCGGTCGTGGCGATGTGGATGCTGTCGCGCAAGCTGGTGGAGCAATGGCTCGTGTGGCTGGTCGTGGATCTGGTGACCGTCGGGCTTTACCTCTATAAGGACCTGCCCTACACCGCGGGGCTTTACGCCCTCTACTCGGCGCTGGCCGTGGCGGGTTACCTCCGATGGCGGCGGCAGGCCCGGACTTAAAAATCCGTTTTACCTGCGAACGCGCGAACATGCGAACAAGGGGTGTTCGCCCCTGTTCGCGCGTTCGCCCGGTTAAGAACCGGGATTTGCATTGCGACTGGCAGCTTCGGCCCGCTCTCCGCCCGGTTCTGCGCCCGGTTAAGAACCGGGGTTTCAGGTTGCGAAAGGGGCCATTTTGCACCTCCTCCCGCCGCGTTCCGCGGCGAACGATTCCGGCCCGATGCCGGAGCCGTGAAACGAAGGCCCGGCTAAAAGCGCGAGCGCCGGCGTAAGACGCCGGTTTTAAGAGTGAGAGCGTCGTATCGGATATGATCCTTTCTGCGGCCCATCGCCCCTTAAACCCGCCTTTTAGGCGGGCGCCCGGAGCCAACGTTAGACGGGACGAAGTAGGCGAAGGCATCTGCCGGGGAGTTTTTGGGTACCTTTTTGCGGAAAAAAGGTACAAAACACCCGCGACATCGTCGCGGCTTTCTCTGTACTTTTGATGGCAACCGACGCACGCAGCACGAGCAGAGACCGCTTGCGGGCTATGCCATGCCAGAAGGAGGAAAACGAGCGTAGCGAAGTTAAAAGTACCAAAACCATCCGCATGTCGCTTTCGCGGGAACAACCTCCGGCCCGCGTTGAGCGGGCGCAGCAAGAACAAGACTATGCAGCCTCCCGCTCCGGGCACGCGGGCTGTCGGTTGTTCTTGTTCCGCTGCAAGCGAGAATGCGGACTTTTCTCGCCGCGTTTCGCGGCGAACGACTCGCCAGTCGAAGACTGCGATCAGTACTTTTTGCGGAAAAAAGGTACAAAGAAGTCTTGCGGGCGAAGACCGCGGTTGTCCTCGTTCCGCTGCAAGCGATAATGCGGCGGTTTAAAACCGCTTCCAGGGGCGATGCCGGGATTCTGCACGAACACGCGAACATACGAACATGCGAACAAGGGCGAACACCCCTTGTTCGCATGTTCGCGTGTTCGTGACGAGAGCAAGCCGAAGCCGCCAGCCGCAACCTAAATCCCGCGTCTCAAGCGGGTCAGCCAGATGTTGCGGAACTCCACGGGACCGCCCTCGCTCTGAAGCGCGATATACCCGCTGCGGACCGATCCGGTGCACTCGTTCTGCAAAACGCCGTTGACACAGACCGCGATATGATCGCCCACGCAGACGATCTCGGCACAGTTCCATTCGCCTGCGGGCCGCTCGCACTCCCCGCCGCTGCGCGGCTTGATGAAGACCCTTCCGTTGCTCTCCGCCCCGGCGATCTTCGCGCCGCCCAGCCCCAGCAGGTCGCCCGCGCGCCCCGCCTGCAACTGACACTCGACAGCCTCGGGCCAAAGCCGGTCGCCGGCCTGCACGCGCTGGAAAATGCCGCTGTTCGTCGCCTCGCCGATCCAACGCCACTCGACGTGAAGCCGGTAATCGTCGTAGGTCTCCTCCGTGCGCATGTACCCGAACGGACTGCCCGCTATGCGGATATTCCCGTTCTGCACGGAGAAGGCATCCCGGGCGTCGCCGACGCCCTCCGGGTCGGTGACGCACACCCATCCGGCGAGGTCCCGGCCGTTGAAAAGTTCGGTCCGCGGTTCGCGGCTGCACGAACCCGCTGCCAGCGCAAGGGTCAGCGCCGCAAAAAGAAATCGCATTCTCATCGTCATCGTATCGTTTTCGGAGGTTGAAGGTTCATTCCGGCAGCCCGTGCTCTTCGACATGACGCAGAATCTCCTCGCGCAGGCTCCGGGGCGTGACGCTGCGCTGCACGACCAGCAGGTAGGAGTTGCGTATCTGCTCGCGGATGAAGGCGTCGGGCAGGTCGCCCGCGGTGCGGATGCCGTTCCAGTGCGTCTTGTTGAAATGGTAGGCCGGGCCGATCTCCTCGTACCGCTCGCGCAGCCGGACCGCCTCGTCGGGGTCGCACTTCACGGCCACCTGCCCGAAATCGTTCATATCCGCGCAGGCGTACATCTTCCCGCCGATCTTGTAGACCAGCGTCGTCTCGTCGAACGGCGTCGATTCCTCCGTGAGGGGCAGCGACAGGCAGTAGTCGCGGAAACTCAAAACATCCATAACGGGTTCTTTTCCTCAAAGATATGATTTTTTTGGCACATCTATTGCGTTCCGAAATGAAGTAAAACCAAAATCAGGGTAAAAAATGAAAAAAATTCTCCTCTGTGTACCTCTGCTGGCAATCTTCGCGGCAGGATTTTTCGGCTGCTCGCAGCAGCGGCAATGGAACCACGAACAGCGCAAGGCGATGCGCGAAGCGCTGCGCAGCTACCGCCAGATGGTGTACCTCGACGACCTGAACGACGCCGAGTTCGTGCTCTTCTCCGACGAAGTGGCCGGGCAGCTCGAAAACAGTTATCCCGTCTACATGGAGTTCGTCCAGATGCAGGGCGTCGACGACACGGTGGACATGGTGGTCGTCTCGACGATCGTCGACGAACTGAACGCCGACGCCCGCAACATGCGGCACATCTACCCCTACAACTACCTCGTAGCGCAGGGCGTGCTGCCCGCAGGGCTTGACCACGAGCAGCAGAAAGCCTTTTACAACTGCTTCGCGGCGAAGGTCAATGCGACGTACGCCACGATGGACCAGTTCTTCAACGCCATTCTGGCCGACACGAGCGACATGTCGCAGATCCGCCGGCTGGAGAGCCAGTGTGCGAACGACCTTTTCAGCTGGGTAGTGACCGAGGTGGATGTGATCGAGACCGTTCCGGCGACCCCGGCGGCCACGGCGCAGACCCCGGCGGCTCCGAAAACCACTGCCGGACAGCAGACCCCGGCGGCCCCGGCCAAAAAATAGCTTCGGAACCCGTTCTGACACAATCGGTGCGCCCCTCACGAGGCGCACCGATTCGTCATGTGCAAGACTGCCCTATTTATCGGCAAACAGCGACCGGGCGATGCCCAGCTCCAGTCCCCGCAGTTCGGCCAGCCCGCGCAGGCGGCCCAGACACGAATATCCCGGATTGGTCTTCTTCTTCAGGTCGTCGATCATCTGGTGGCCGTGGTCCGGACGCATCGGGATCGAGATGCGTCGGCGCTGCTGAATCTCCAGCAGGGCTTTCATCACGTCGTACATCGGCACGTCGCCCTCCAAATGGTTGGCCTCGTAGAAGTTGCCCTCGGCATCGCGCTGCGTCGAGCGCAGGTGGACGAAATTCACCCGGTCGCCCTGCCGTAGCATCATTCCCGGCAGGTCGTTCGCGGCCGACACTCCGAACGAACCCGTGCAGAGGCACAGCCCGTTCGAAGGGTTGGGGACCGCCTCGACCAATTTCTGAAAGTCGGATTCGGTGGAGAGAATGCGGGGCAGACCGAGGATCGGGAACGGAGGATCGTCGGGATGGATCGCCAGCACCGCACCCGCCTCGTCGGCCACGGGAGCCACCTCGCGCAGGAACGCCACGAGGTTCGCGCGCAGCGTCTCGGCCGTGACATCCTTGTAACGGTCCAGCTCCCGCTGGAACTGCTCCAGCGTGAAACTCTCCTCCGAGCCGGGCAGGCCCGCGATCATGTTGCGGGTGATCAGCTCTTTTTCCGCGGCGTCCATCCGCCCGAAGCGGGCCTCGGCAGCGGCGCGCTCGGCCTCGGAATAGTCCTTCTCCGCGCCGGGACGCTTCAGGATGAAGAGATCGAAGGCCACGAACGCCACACGCTCGAAGCGCAGGGCGCGCGACCCGTCGGGCAGCTCGTAGGCGAGGTTCATGCGCGTCCAGTCCAGCACGGGCATAAAGTTGTAGGTAATTACTTTAACGCCGCATTCGGCCAGATTGCGGACCGACTGTTTGTAATTCTCGATATAGCGCTCGAAATCGCCCGTGCGGGTCTTGATATGCTCGTGGACGGGGACGCTCTCCACGACCGACCAGCGAAGGCCCGCGTCGGCGACCGTCTTTCGGCGTTTTTCGATCTCCCCGACGGTCCACACCTCGCCGTTGGGAATGTGATGGAGGGCGGTCACGATGTCGGTGGCCCCGGCCTGACGGATGTCCTGAAGGCTTACGGGGTCGTTCGGACCGTACCAGCGCCAGGATTGTTTGCAAAGATACATGGATGTATTGTTTTTAGGTTTTCAAATTTTTCACATACGGTGCTTTCTTCCGCTACAAGCGAGAATGCGGCGGTTTGAAACCCGCTTCCCGGGGTGATGCCGGGATTCTCCGCGAACACGCGAACAAGAGATGTTTGCCCCTGTTCGCATGTTCGCGTGTTCGCTTCTTTTCCCGGCCGAAAAGACGGAATTGCCGCGAACGATCCCGGCCCGATGCCGGAGCCGTGAAACGAAGGCCCGGCTAAAAGCGCGAGCGAAGGGGACGGGGCACGTGCGCCCCCGCGAATAGTCGCCCGGAGCCAGCGTTAGACGGGACGAAGTAGGCGCAGGCATCTGCCGGGGAGTTTTTGGTACTTTTTGCGGCCAAAAAGTACAAAGTACCCCGCGGGCGAAGACCGCGGTTGTTCTTTCTCCGCTGCAAGCGAGAATGCGGCGGTTGCACCTCCTGCACGTTGCCGCTGGCCGCGAACGATCCCGGCCCGATGCCGTGCCCGTCAGACCCCGCCGAAGAGACGGCTCCCGCGGCGGATCAAATCGAGAAAGCGTCGAACCCGCCGTCGACGACGGCCAGCGCGCCCGTCACGAACGACGAAGCGTCGCTGACGAGGTAGTGAATCGTACCCAGCAGCTCCTCCGGCTCGGCGAAGCGTCCGGCGGGCGTGTGGGCGATGATCGTCCGCGCACGGTCGGTGTACGAACCGTCCTCGTTGGTCAGCAGCGCGCGGTTCTGGTTCGTCAGCAGAAAGCCCGGGACGATGGCGTTGACGCGCATCTCGGGGCTGAACTTCATGGCCAGTTCGGCGGCCATGTACTTCGTGTAGTTGGCGATGGCGGCCTTGGCGGCTCCGTAGCCCACCACGCGGGTCAGCGGACGCAACGCCGACTCGGAGCAGAAGTTGACGATCACACCCTTCCTGCGGGCCGTCATGGCCTCGCCGAAGACCGTCGTGGGCAGCACCGTGCCGAACAGATTGAGGTCCACGACCTTGCGGAAAGCTTCGATCTCCAGGTCGAGGAACGACTTGTCGGGAGCGATCGTCGCACCGCCCATGTTGCCGCCCGCGGCGTTCAGCAGGATGTCGATCTGCCCCCAGGCCCCGAGAATCGCCTCGCGGTTCGACACGAGCACCTCGCGGTTCAGCACGTCGGTCGCGAAGAAGAGCGCATCGCCGCCCGCAGCGCGGATTTCGCCGACAAGCGCTTCGCCCGCCTTTTCATCGCGGTCGAGCACAGCGACGCGTGCGCCCTGCTCTGCGAGGTAAACGCAGATCGAGCGGCCCAGAATCCCGGCCCCACCCGTCACAACGACGACACGGCCCCGGATGTCAAAGAGATTTTTCATGTTTTTCAGATGATGTTGTTTTTATAATACGGTATATTCTCTTTCAGCAGGATGTCGATGGGCATGTTGTTGACCTTCGACGGAGCGCGGCCCTCGACGAGCCATTCGCACAGGGCCATCACCGCGCGGTAGCCCTGCGCCTCGGGACGCTGGGCGACGAGCGCCGTCACCACGCCCGCGGAGAGCATCTCCCCGTTGCGGCGGATCACGTCGTAGCCCACCAGCCGCACGCCATCGCGCCGCCGCGCCGCCAGATAGCCCGCAAGGATGTAACACGTCGAATTGAAGGTCACGGCCCCGGCAATCGACGGATTTTCGCGGAACATCTCATCCAGCACGCGGCCGTTGCAGGCTTCGTCGTCCAGCCGCAGCGCGGCGTAGTGCAGCCGGCCCCGGAAGGCATGCGCTTCGAGGTAACTGCGGAATCCCGCCTCGCGGTTGCGCCACTGGTTCGAACCGGCGTCGCCCCGGTGAACGATCCGGCCCACGACGATGTCCGCTCCCGGATCGAGGCGGTCGAACAGCAGCCGTGCGGCGACCGCCCCGGCGTCGAACGACGACGTGCCGAAATAGGCCAGCCGGTTGCAGGCGGGAATGTCCGAATCGACGAAGACATAGGGCACTCCCCGGGCGTCGAGTTCGCGGGTGAACGGCTCGACCATCTCCGCGAAGAGCGTGGCGATCACCGCGCCGTCGAACTCCTCGCGGCGCAGCGTCTCCAGCAGGCTTTCGAACGACGAACGGTCGTACTGGTCGAAGCAGAAACGGTGGACCGTGACGTTGTAACGCACGGCCTCGGCCTCGGCGCGGGCGATTCCGGCCTCGAAATCGGCCCAGTACTCTCCCGGAGCGAAACGGGGCATGACCGCGCAGAGCGTGTACCTGCGGCCCGACGCCAGCGAGCGGGCGATCAGGTTGGGACGGTAGTCGACCCGCCGCAGCACCTCATTGATGCGCGCGAGGTTCTCCTCCGAGACCTTGCCGCGGTTGTGGATCACGCGGTCGACCGTCGCCACCGACACCCCCGCCATGCGGGCGATGTCGACGATGCGGACCGTGGTATGTTCGTTGTCGGACATGGTTTGCGCTGTTCTTCGGCGTTACATCGGCAAAGCTATGCAAAATTTTCGAAAATAGCAAGTGTGTGCGCACACACCTGACGATTCGAGCCAAAAAAGACCGGACCCGAAGTGGGTCCGGTCCTCTCTTTTTCCGGCTGCGCGCTACCCGGCCGGGGTCTCCGCCCCGACGGCGGCGCACCGCTGGTAGAAATCGCGGGCCACGACGATGCGGATGGCCCGGTGGAGAATCGAGAATTCGAGCGGCGTATGGCCCAGCGGCTCTCCGTCGATCTCGACCGACACCTCGGGCGAAGATTCGATGCGGATGCGGCTTCCGCGCTCCTGGAGGATGTGGCGGATGCGGTAGATGCCGCCGTTGAACAGGTAGTGGAAGCGGAACAGCAGGTGCCAGAAGTGCACCGGGCGGATCAGCGACAGGTCGAGCATGCCGTCGTCGGCCACGGCCGCCGGCAGCTGCTGGATGCCCCCGCCGTTGAACTTGCAGATGCCGATGGCGGCCGACAGCAGCAGGTTGTTGTAGACCAGCCGGTCGTCGACCCAGACCTTGACGCCCGTGGACTTGTAGCGGAAGAAATTCTTCACCAGACACCACGTATAGCGCCAGCGGCTCCGGTGACCCTTCTTTTGCAGGTGCGAGAGCTTGCGCACGACATGCGCGTCGAACCCCGCCCCGGCGACGTTGGCCATGTAGCGGCTCTGGCGGTAGTGCGCCTCCTCGTAGGAGACCACCCCGACGTCCTGCAGGAAGGAATACCCCTCGCTGATGGCCTTCACGGCGTCCTGATAGCGGTTCGAGATGCCGAACGTGCGGACCCAGTCGTTGCCCGTGCCCACGGCCACCACGGCCACGAGCACCTCGTCGGGACACACCTCCTGCTGGATGAACAGCCCGTTCACCACCTCGTGCAGCGTCCCGTCGCCGCCCACGACGATGATCCGGCGGTAGCCTTCGCGCACGGCCGTGACGGTGAGTTCCGTGGCGTGGAACTTGTGCTCCGTGAAGACCGGTTCGCAGAGGATGTGGGCATCGCGCAGGTGTTTCGAAATCTGTGGAAAATGGTCAAGCCCGCGACCGCTTCCGGCCACGGGATTGACGATGACGAACCATTTTCCGGAATCGGCCGCCACGCTGCGATTATTTTTCGGGAACGTTGCGCAGCGTGTCGACCAGGAAGTCGTAGAACTTCCCGACCGAGGCGATCTCCACCTTCTCGTCGGGCGAGTGGGGGTAGCAGATCGTCGGGCCGAACGAAATCATGTCCAGCCCGGGATAGGCGCTGCCGATGATGCCGCACTCCAGCCCGGCGTGAATGGCCGTCACGGCGGGCTTCTTCCCGTACAGCGCCTCGTAGGAGGCGGTCATGGCCTTCAGGATCGGCGACTCCATGTCGGGGTTCCAGCCGTTGTAGGCGCCCGTGAGTTCCGTTTTGGCCCCGGCCAGCGCGAAGAGGGCGGCGATGGACTCGCCCAGCGCCTCCTTCTCGGTGTTGACCGAGCTGCGCAGCAGGCATTGGAGTTTCACCGTCCTGCCGTCCGACACCACGCGTGCGAGGTTCGTCGAGGTCTGCACCAGCCCGGGCATGGCCACCGACATCCGCTGCACCCCGTCGGGGCAGGCCGCAACGGCCTTGATCAGATTTCCGGCAACCTCCTTCGGCAGCATTTCAGCCGGTTTTCCGACCTCCGCGACCTTGACCGACACCGCGTCCTCGATGCCGGCGTACTCGGCCCTTACGGTCTCCTCGTAGGCTTTCACCGCGGCGGCGAACTCGTCGTAGTCCCCGGTTTCGACCAGCACCACGGCCTCGGCCTCGCGCGGGATGGCGTTGCGGAGTCCGCCGCCGTCCACCGACGCCAGCAGCACGTCGCACGGCGCGGCATTCAAAAAGCGGAACAGCACCTTGTTGGCGTTGGCGCGCTGGCAGACGATCTGGATGCCCGAATGGCCGCCCTTGAGCCCTTTGACGCTGATCTTCGCAGCGGTATAACCGCCCGCGGGCGTCGGCTCGGCCTTGTAGCCGAAGGTCATATTGGCGTCGAGCCCTCCGGCGCAGCCCACGTAGAGTTCGCCCTCCTCCTCGGAATCGAGGTTCAGCAGGATGTCGCCGTGCAGCAGTCCCTTTTCCAGACCGTTCGCACCGTCCATGCCGGTCTCCTCGGTGGCCGTGAACAGGGCCTCCAGCGGCCCGTGCTTCAGCGTCCGGTCCTCCAGCACCGCGAGGATCGCCGCCACGCCGATACCGTTGTCGGCGCCCAGCGTCGTGCCGTCGGCCGTCACCCAGCCGCCGTCGATGTAGGCGTCGATGGGGTCCTTGGTGAAATCGAACTCCTTGTCGTTGTTCTTCTGCGGAACCATGTCGAGGTGGGCTTGCAGGATCACGCCCTTGCGGTCCTCCATCCCCTTCGAGGCGGGTTTGCGGACATAGACGTTGTGCGCCGCGTCCTCCTTCGATTCGAGGCCCTGCGCGCGGGCGAAATCGAGAATATAGCGGCGGATCTTCTCCTCGTGCGACGAGGGGCGCGGGATGCGGACGATCTCCGCGAAATGTTTCCAGACAAGCGCCGGTTTCAGCGCGACCAAATTACGGTCCATAATATTGAAGTTTAAGTGTTATATATCCATATCGTTCAAATCTCTCTCTTTCTCCGTCTCTTCCGTTCCGGCGGCCGCTGTCGCAGCCGGTCAGCGGCCCCCGGGAAGGGACAGGTCCGCCGCTCCGGGCCGGTGGCGGTCAACGGTCTCCGGTCCCGTCCTTTTCGACACTCCTGTCGAACGCCTCGACGATGTGTTTCACGAGCGGGTGGCGGACGATGTCGCGTTTGTCGAACTCCACGATGCCGATGCCGTCGACGCCCCGCAGAATCTCCATCGTGCGCACCAGACCGCTGTCCGACTTGCGCGGCAGGTCGATCTGCGTCACGTCGCCCGTGACGATGAACCGCGCATTGCGGCCCATGCGCGTCAGGAACATCTTGATCTGCGACAGGGTGGTGTTCTGCGCCTCGTCCAGAATGACGAAGGCATTGTCCAGCGTGCGGCCGCGCATGTAGGCCAGCGGGGCGATCTGCACGGTCCCCTCTTCGAGGTGTTTCTGGAGCTTGGCCGGCGGGATCATGTCGTTCAGCGCGTCGTACAGCGGTTGCAGGTAGGGGTCCAGCTTCTCCTTCATGTCGCCGGGCAGGAAACCCAGCTTCTCGCCCGCCTCGACGGCCGGACGCGTGAGGATGATGCGCCGCACCTGCCGCTCCTTCAGCGCGCGGACGGCCAGCGCGATGGCCGTATAGGTCTTGCCCGAGCCGGCAGGCCCCACGGCGAACAGCAGGTCGTTCCTGTCGTAGAGTTTGACGAGCCGCTGCTGGTTGACCGTCCGGGCGCGGACGATCGTGCCGTTGTTGCCGTAGACGATCACGTCCTTGTCGACCGGGGCGTCGTCCTGCGCGATGCCGCCCGCGAAACACTGTTCGATGACCTCGGCCGAGACGTGGCCGTACTTGACATAGTAGGCCGCAAGCCCCTCCATGCGTTTGGAGAAACGCTGCGTGTCGGCCTCCGGGCCGAGGACCTTGAGCGACTGCCCGCGCGCGACGATCTTCAGCGTGGGGTGCAGCGATTTGATCTGTTCGAGGTAGACGTCCTGCGCCCCGTAGAGTTCGCGGGGATCGACGCCTTCGAGCATGATTTCCTTTCCGACAGTTTCCGTCATAGACCGATCAGAATAAATAGCCGAAGCTGAACGCCACGTTATACGTACGGAGTTTGTCGAGCTGCCGCCCGTCGGGCAGCACCACGTCGTGTTTCGAGCGGAACTGGCCGTTGTAGCGCAGGTCGATCAGCAGGTGGCGCATCAGCACGATGCCCGCACCCACGGTGTACGACACCGAGGGACGCACGCGGCCGAAGTCCAGCAGGTCGCCGCCCGACTTCTGCTTGCAGTCGTTCATCACCGTGAAGACCGGACCGGCGTAGATCCGCACGGGATTGAGCAGCCGCAGCGACGCCAGCACCGGAACGTCGATCGAATTGGACTTGAGGTTGATCTCGCTCCCGCCCTCGGGACGGATACGGAGGCCCTGGCGGACGTAGAGTATCTGCGGCTCGATGGCGAAGGCCCCGAGGTTGACGGCCGTCGTGATACCGGCCTGCCAGCCCAGCTTGTTCTTCACGTCGGTTTCACTCATATTGGTCGTGTAGTCGGGGATATTGATACCGCCGACCACGCCCCACTCCACCCGCGCGCGGGGCCGTTGTGCGGCGGCGCCCGCCGCAATGGCTGCAAACAAAAGGGTCAGTACGATTCTGCGAAGCATCACTTTAATTCTTAATTTTTCATTTTCAATTGTATCGACGCCCAGAGCATGTAGGCCACGCACGCGGCGACGAAGAGCATGCCCAGATGCGGATTGCCCCAGGCGCGGACGATCGCACCGCAGACGGGTCCCGAAACCGCCCCGGCCGAGATGGCCATGATCATCAGCCCGGCCACCTCGTTGGCGTTCTCCGGAACGGCCTTGGTGGCCACGGCGTAGAACGTGGCGAAGACGCACGCCATGGCGAAGCCCAGCACTCCCACGGCGGCGTAGATGGCGGCCTCGTTGCGCACGAACAGCAGCGCCGCGCACAACGCCAGCGCCCCGGTCATGTTCCAGGTCAGGTATTTCACGTCGGAGACCTTCACCAGCACCCACGCGCCGATCAATGTACCGACGATGCGGCAGGCGTAGAAGCCCGTGGTGGTGAGGATCGACGAGGGATTGTCGATCAGCCGCACCGACAAGAAGCCGATGCCCACGTCGGCGGCGATAAAGCACGCCACGCCCAGCGTCGAGAGCAGCACGGCACGGTTTTTCAACAGGCGGAAGCAGTCGGCGAGTCCCGCGGAGCGTTCTCTCTGCGCAGGTTCCGGCACCGGAGTCAGTTGCAGCCAGAGACCCCCGACCACCGTAAGCCCCGCATAGATCGGCAGCAGGAGCCGCCACGAACCCGTCGCGGCGACCAGCCCCGTGACGATCGGAGCCAGCAGCAGGAGCGAAGTGTTGCGGAAGATCTGCCCGACGGTGAGGTAGCTGGTCATCCGCTCGCCGGGAACGATGGTCGCCAGCAGAGGGTTGACGGCCACCTGGATCGCCGTGTTGCCGACGCCCAGCAGACCGAAGCCCGCGAAATACCACCCCAGAGCGCAGTCCGCGCCGGCGGCATAGGGCGTCATCAGCCCCGCGACGGTGAAGCCGTAGCCCAGAAGCGCCGTGGCCTTGCGGCCCCAGCGGTTCATCAGCGCCGCGACCGGAGTCGAGAGCACCAGAAACCAGAGGAAAACCATCGTCGGCAGGAAGCTCACGGCGGCCTGCTGTCCGGGCGGGAATTCGGCGGCGATGCGGCCCGTGATCGGGGCCACCATGTCGCAGAAACCCATGATGAAGAAGCCCGCAAGCACGGGTCCGAGCAATCGTTTGTCTACTTTGTCTACGCTCATCCGAGACGAAATTTCGGGTTCCAAATTTTTCAAAGTTACATTTTTTTCCGCAAAAAACGCGTTTCCGGCGGCGATTATTTCACAATTGCCCCTCTCCGCCGCGCGGCGGACACGATCCAATAAACAAAAAACGTGCGAGATACGCAGCGGCGGCGGAACCGGCCGCAACGGGACGGCCCGGACCGCCCACCCGCCGCGGAAGCCGCCGCATCCATCGCCGCGGGGATGCCGCACGCACGCGAAAAAGCGGTCAACGAATCGACGGATCAGCCCGCCGCACGAGAAAACGCCGCGCACCGTTTGGACGGGAACGCAGATTTTATTATATTTGGTGTCGTTACGACACTTTATCCGTCGGAAAGCCCCGCCGAACCGTTTCGGATTCGGTTTGCGCCTCCGGCCTTTACGTAGCCCCGGCTACAAAAAACAACCTGCGCCCATGCTGCTCTTCGCACACATAAACCTGACGCTGCCGCTCGAAGACCCGATCCTGAAATTCCTGCTGATCCTGGTCATCATCCTCGCGGCTCCGCTTCTGCTGAACAAACTCAAAATCCCCTATCTGCTGGGGCTGATCATCGCAGGCGCGGTGATCGGACCCCACGGCCTCAACCTCGTGCTGCGCGACAGCAGCATCATCCTCTCGGGTACGGCCGGACTTCTGTACATCATGTTCCTCTCGGGACTGGACATGGACATGTCCGATTTCCGCCGCAACAGCTGGCGGAGCCTCATCTTCGGAGGCTACACCTTCTGCGTCCCGCTGGCCTTCGGCATCCTGGCCGGCTATTACATCCTCGGCTTCCCGATCTATTCGTCGATCCTGCTCGCAGGGCTGTTCGCCTCGCAGACGCTCATCGCCTACCCCATCGTCAGCAAACTGGGCATCGCCCGCGACAAGGCCGTCACGATCGCCGTCGGCGGCACGGTCATCACCGACACGCTGGCCCTGCTGCTGCTCACCGTGATCGTCGGCATGGCCACGGGCAACGTCGACGACATGTTCTGGTGGCGGCTCGCAGGCTCCGTCTCGCTCTGCATCGCCATCATCGTCTTCCTCTTCCCGCTGCTGGCCCACTGGTTCTTCAAGCAGGTCAGCGACAACGTCTCGCAATACATTTTCGTACTGGCGATGGTCTTCCTCGGGGCCTACCTCGCCCACATGGCCGGGCTGGAACCGATCATCGGCGCGTTCCTCTCGGGACTCGCGCTCAACCGCCTGATCCCCCGCACCTCGCCGCTGATGAACCGCATCGAGTTCGTCGGCAACGCCATCTTCATCCCCTTCTTCCTGATCGGCGTGGGCATGCTGATCGACTACCGCGCCTTCTTCCGCGACTGGGAGAGCCTCGAAGTGGCGGCCATTATGATCGTGCTGATCACGGCGGCGAAATTCGTCGCCGCATGGTTCACGCAGAAGACCTTCCGACTCTCGCCCGACCAGCGGACCGTCATCTTCGGCTTAAGCTCGGCCCACGTGGCCGCGACGTTGGCCGCCGTGATGGTCGGCTACAACATCATCCTGGGCCACACGCCCGACGGCGAGCCGATCCGCCTCTTGAGCGAGAGCGTGCTCAACGGCACGATCCTGATGATTCTGGCCACCTGCACCGTGTCGACCTTCGCCACGCAGCGCGGCGCCCACAACATCGCCATGCGCAGTGCCCAGGACACCGGAGACAGGCAGCCGCGGCAGGAGGACCACATCCTGATCCCCGTGGCCGACGAACGCACGGCCGACGAACTGGTATGGTTGAGTTCGATGCTCAAGCGCGCCAAGGAGCCGAACGGACTATACGCCCTGCACGCCATCGACAACAAGGTGGAGGACCCGAACGTCGAGAAACGCGCCCAGAAGATCCTCGACGCGGCGGCGACGGCGGCTGCGGCGGGCGACATCTACCTCCAGGAGCTGATGCGTTACGACGTGAACATCTCGAACGCCATCGTCAGCGTCGTCCGCGAACGGAACATCACCGACATCGTGATGGGCATGCACCACGCCTCCCCGGCCGTGCCGGGACTGACGGGCATCCCCGGGGCGTCGGGTCCCGGCATCGGCAAAATGGCCGCCGACGTGCTGGCACAGAGCAACGTCACGACCTTCATCTACAACCCCGTGCAGCCGCTGAACACCATCAAGCGCCACCTGATCGTCGTACCCGAAAAGGCCGAGCAGGAGGCGGGATTCCAGATGTGGCAGCGCCGCATCCGCCGCCTGGCCGAAAACTCGGGGGCCAGAATCATCGTGTTCGCCCCGGAGGCCACGCTGGAATACCTCCGCCCCAAAGGCCGCAAGCACCCGGCCAACATCGACTTCGTGCCCTTCGCGCAATGGGACGACCTGCCGTCGCTCGAACACGACATCCGCGCCGACGACTGCCTCTGGTTCGTGATGAGCCGCCGCGACCGCGTCTCGTACAACCCCGTGATGAGCCGTATCCCGGCCTACCTCGAACATTTCTTCTCCGGATACAGCTCCGTACTGCTCTATCCCGTACAGGCGGGCGACACCGAAAGCCGCTATATCTGACGGTTCGGAAGTACAAAATACCCGAAAAAGTTTTTCCCTTCGCGGATTTGCGCTATCTTTGCAAGTGATTCATGGTAGCGGCATTCCGGTCAGAATCCCGGTCGCGATGCGACAAGTCCCCGCCAAGGCGGGGATTTAGGGGTGGGTCCAATTTGCAAACGCGGCCATAGGCCGCGACTACGGCGGTCGGAGTTGTAAAACGGAGCAAATAGCAGAATAAGAAAAAGATAAGATATGAGCCTTGTAGCAATCGTGGGCCGTCCGAACGTCGGCAAAAGCACCCTCTTCAACCGCCTCGTGGGCGAACGGAAGGCCATCGTCGACGCGACGGCCGGAACCACCCGCGACCGCCATTACGGCAAGACCGACTGGAACGGCAAGGAGTTTTCCATCATCGACACGGGCGGGTACACCGTCAATTCGGAGGATATTTTCGAGGACGAAATCCGCCGTCAGGTCCTGCTGGCCATCGACGAGGCCGACGTGATCCTCTTCCTCGTGGAGGTACGCACCGGCATCACCGACCTCGACATGCTGATGGCCGACATCCTGCGCCGCACCTCGAAGAAGGTGATCCTCGTCTGCAACAAGGTCGACAACAACGACCAGATCTACTCCTCGCACGAGTTCTACGCCCTGGGGCTGGGCGATCCCTACTGCATCTCGTCGATGTCGGGAAGCGGCACGGGCGACCTGATGGACGCCATTCTGGACGCACTGCCCGTGGAAACGGCCTCCGAAGAGGACGAAGACCTGCCCCACATCACCATCGTGGGGCGTCCCAACGTCGGCAAGTCGTCGCTCACGAACGCCCTGCTGGGCGAGGAGCGCAACATCGTGACCTCCATCGCCGGGACCACCCGCGACTCGATCCATACCCGCTACAACAAGTTCGGCATGGATTTCTACCTCGTCGACACGGCCGGCATGCGCAAGAAGGGCAAGACGATGGAGGACCTCGAATTCTACTCGGTGATGCGCTCGATACGCGCCATCGAAAATTCGGACGTCTGCATCCTGATGATCGACGCCCGGCAGGGACTCGAATCGCAGGACCTGAACATCCACAACCTGATCGTCCGCAACCGCAAGGGATGCGTGATCGTGGTCAACAAATGGGACCTGATCGAGAAGGACAGCAACACGATGAAGGAGTGGACCGAGTTCCTCCGAAAGAAACTCGCTCCGTTCAACGACATTCCGATCATCTTCACCTCGGTGCTGAACAAACAGCGCATCTTCGACGTGCTGCAAACCGCCATCCGCGTCTACCAGTCGCGCAAACGCCGCATCCCGACCTCGGAGCTCAACGACTACATGCTGCCGCTGATCGAGAACTACCCGCCCCCCGCAACCAAGGGCAAGTATATCAAAATCAAGTATGTGACCCAGCTTCCGACGCCGACGCCGCAGTTCGCGTTCTTCGTCAACCTGCCGCAGTACATCAAGGAGCCTTACCGCCGCTTCCTCGAAAACAACATGCGCGACCACTGGGATTTTTCGGGAGTCCCGGTGCAGATTTACTTCCGACAGAAATAGGTTCCCGGACGGGATTGCAGCCAGAACGGCGGCCAACCCCGAAAAATCCCGTGCTGACAACCACCCCAAACCCCTCCTTGAAAGGAGGGGCTTTCATTATGGGACTTCCGATGCAGATTTACTTCCGGCAGAAGTAAGTTCCCGGATGGAATTGCAGCCCAAGCGGCGGCCAACCCCGAAAAATCCCGTGCTCACAACCTCCCCAAACCCCTCCTTGAAAGGACGCCGTGCCTCACATTATGCTTTCCGCAGGGCCGTCGACCGGCTTTACGTCAAAAAAGGATTGACGACCCGGTTCACATATTTTTTCCGGAACTCGGACTCCCGGTACACGTAATCCACCGCCGTGAACCGGATTTCGTCCCCGGACTTGCTGATTCCGGACCGCAGGGCCTCTATCTTCCCGTCGCAACGCGCCCCGAGGCGGACGAAGCAGCCTTCGGCAATATCAAAAGCAAACTCCCGGATACCCCGGATCAGGACAGCGGGGTGCTGCAATTCCATTGCATCGGGAAATGTCCGGATCAGGACGGCGAACCCGACCTTCTCCACCTCCGTGACCAGCATGGCCGCAAAAAACTCACGGCTGAAATTCAAATCAATCATTGCAGGCTAAACTGTTTCAGCGAACGGTCCCGATTCCCGGAACCGCCGTTCCGTTTCTCAAAGATAACGCCCCGGACCGAAATATCCGCACATTCGGCCGGAAATTTTCAGTCCGCACGCCGTTCCGTCCGGGCACGATTTTGGCCATTATAGGTTTAAGTTATGGCACTATCAATATTATCCGCTTGTTATTCACAGAATTATATCATACATTTACAAGCAGGGAATCCGTCACAACCAAAAACAAAAGCCATATGGACAAAAAGAAACTGACAGCCGAAAACGGCCGGCCCATCGCCGACAACCAGAACATTCAGACAGCCGGGAAACGCGGCCCCGTAACCTTGCAGGACCCGTGGTTCCTCGAAAAACTCGCCCACTTCGACCGCGAAGTCATCCCCGAACGGCGCATGCACGCCAAAGGATCGGGAGCCTTCGGAACCTTCACCGTGATGCACGACATCACGAAATACACCCGGGCGTCGATCTTCGCCGAGGTGGGCAAGCAGACCCCGTGCTTCGTGCGCTTCTCGACCGTGGCCGGAGAACGCGGCGCGGCGGATGCCGAACGCGACATCCGCGGCTTCGCCATCAAGTTCTACACCGACGCCGGCAACTGGGACCTCGTGGGCAACAACACCCCGGTCTTCTTCCTGCGCGATCCGCTGAAGTTTCCCGACCTGAACCACGCCATCAAGCGCGACCCGCGCACCGGACTGCGCAGCCCGAACAGCAACTGGGACTTCTGGACGCTGCTGCCCGAGGCGCTGCATCAGGTGACCATCACGATGTCGCCGCGCGGCATTCCGGCCTCCTTCCGCCACATGCACGGATTCGGAAGCCACACGTACAGCCTCTACGACAAAGACAACCGACGCACGTGGGTCAAGTTCCACCTCCGCACCGAGCAGGGGATCAGGAACCTGACCGACGCGGAGGCCGAGGCCATCATCGCCAAGGACCGCGAATCGAACCAGCGCGACCTGTTCGAAGCCATCGAACGCGGCGACTATCCGCGCTGGCTGATGCAGGTGCAGCTGATGACCGAGGAGCAGGCCCGGACCTATAAAATCAATCCGTTCGACCTGACGAAGGTGTGGTATCACGGCGATTTTCCGCTGCACGACGTGGGCATTCTGGAACTCAACCGCAATCCGGAAAACTTCTACGCCGAAGTCGAGCAGGCCGCCTTCAACCCGATGAACATCGTCGAGGGCATCGGCTTCTCGCCCGACAAGATGCTGCAAGGACGCCTCTTCTCCTACGGCGATGCGCAGCGTTACCGCCTGGGCGTGAATCACAACCTGATTCCGGTGAACAAGCCCCGCTGTCCGTTCCACGCCTACCACCGCGACGGGCAGATGCGCACCGACGACAATTACGGCGCGACGACGCCCTACGAGCCGAACAGCTACGGCGAATGGCAGGACACGCCGGCCCTCAAGGAGCCGCCCCTGGCCGTCGACGGCGCGGTCTACAACTACGACGAGCGCGAATTCGACGACGATTATTACACGCAGCCGGGCAAGCTGTGGCGGCTGATGACGCCCGCAGATCAGCAGGCGACATGCGAAAACACGGCGCGCGCCATGGGCGATTCGGAACTGTTCATCAAGCAGCGGCACGTGCGCAACTGCTACAACGCCGATCCGTCGTACGGCGAAGGCGTGGCCCGGGCGCTGGGCATCAGCCTCGCCGAAGCCCTGACGGCCGAAGACCCCGCGCATCCCGCGTGGGATAAAAGATAAATCCGCCCCATCCCAGCCCTCCTTCAGGGAGGGAGATGGCATACGCTCCGGACGGCGGTACATTAGCGTATGTGATCACGCCCGGTAAAACGGAGGTAAACAAAAATTCCCGTCGTTGGTTCGACGGGAATTTTTGGCATTTATGCCTGCGGCGTCGGTTCGCCGCCCTGCGGCTTGTTGCCGCGGCCCCGATTGCGGCCTCCGCGGTGACGGCGGCGGTCGCGAGTCCCGCGGTTGCCTTCGCCACGGCCCGAAGCGTGGTCGCTGTCCGGCGAAGCGGGTTGTGCCGCGGCAGGTTCCGCAGCCGCAGCCGCAGCCGCAGTCGCAGCCGCCGGGCGTTCGCTGCGGCGGTCCCGGTCGTTACGACCCGAACGGTCGCCCCGTCCGCCGCGTCCGCGGCCCGAACCGGAACGTCCTCCCCCGCTGCGACCCCCGCGCCCCCGGCCGAAGCGGCCGCGGTTCTCGTCGGGAGCGTATTTCGGGCCTTCGCCCACGCTCTCGGGCAGTTCGGCCTTGCGGATGTCCCGCTCGATGAATTTCTCGATCTGGTGGAACTTGCCCTGCTCCTCCTCGCTGACGAACGTCATGGCGGCGCCCGAAGCCGCCGCGCGGGCCGTACGGCCGATGCGGTGGATGTAGTCCTCGGGGTCGTGCGGCACGTCGTAGTTGAGCACCAGGCCGATGTCCTCGATGTCGATACCGCGCGCGACGATGTCCGTGGCGACGAGGATTTTCACCTTGTTGTTCTTGAAGTTGAGCATCACCTCCTCGCGCTGCGCCTGCTCCAGGTCGGAGTGCATGGCCGCAACGTCGAGTCTCATGCGCTTGAGCGTATGGGCCAGCTCCTTGACCTTGAGTTTCGACGACGAGAAGATGATCGTCTTCGAGTCGGTCGGCTCGGCGAACAGCTCGCGGATGATGCCCAGTTTCTGACGCTCGTAGCAGATGTAGGCCGACTGGTCGATGGCTTCGTTGGGTTTCGAAATGGCGATGTTGACCTCGGCGGGATTGCGCAGAATGGTCTTGGCCAGTTCGCGGATCTTCGGGGGCAGCGTCGCCGAGAACATGATCGTCTGCCGTTCGGCGGGCATGTAGGAGATGATCTTCATAATGTCGTCCGAGAAACCCATGTCGAGCATGCGGTCGGCCTCGTCGAGAATCAGGTATTCGACATGCGAAAGATCGACGCCGCTGTTTTGCAGGTGGGCGATCATGCGGCCCGGAGTGGCGATCACCACGTCGGCGCCGTTCAGCATGCCGTTTTTCTGGATGTCCCAGCCCTTGCCGTCGCCGCCGCCGTAGACCACCGTCGTCGAGAGGGGCGCATAATAGGAGAAGCCCTGGAACTGCTGGTCGATCTGCTGCGCCAGCTCGCGCGTCGGCACGATGATCAGCGATTTCACCACATTGTCGGGGTTGCCCTCGATGAGCAGTTTGTTCAGCAGCGGCAGCGTATAGGCCGCGGTCTTTCCCGTACCGGTCTGGGCGCAGCCGATAATGTCGCGGCCCTCCAGAATCACCGGAATCGTGTGCTCCTGCACGGGAGTCATCTCGTGGAAATTCATATCCTCAAGACCGTCGAGGATTTCATCCTCCAGGTCGAGTTCATCGAAACGCATAAAACAGAAATTTTTAATTCTTAATTTTTCACTTTTAATTGCACGGTCCGGAAATGACATCTCCGAATAGCGTGGCCGGCGTACAGCCCGTGATACGGACCCGCACATAGTCGCCGACCCGATGATCCCCGCGGTCGAAAACCACCACCTTGTTCTGCGAAGTGCGCCCCGACAGCTGGTTCCTGTCGCGCTTCGACTCGCCCTCGACCAGCACTTCGAACTCCCGGCCCACGTCGCGCAGGTTGCTCGCATGGCCCAGCTCGTTTTGCAGGGCGATGATTTCGGACAGCCGGCGCGACTTCACCTCCTCGGGAACGTCGTCCCCCAGGTGCTTTTCGGCAAAAGTGCCCGGACGCTCCGAATACTTGAACATGTAGGCGAAATCATAGCCCACCTCGCGCATCAGCGACAGGGTTTGCAGGTGCTCCTCCTCCGTCTCGCCCGAGAAGCCCGCGATCAGGTCGGTGGTGATCGCACAGTCGGGCAGATAGCGGCGGATGGCGGCGATGCGGTCGAGATACCATTCACGCGTATATTTGCGGTTCATGCGGCCGAGCATCGACGTGGCGCCCGACTGGGCCGGCAGGTGAATCGCCCGGCAGACGTTGGGCATCGAGGCCATGACCTCCAGCAGGCCGTCGCTCATATCCTTGGGATGCGAGGTGGCGAACCGCACGCGCAGCAGCGGCGAGACCGACGCCACGCGGCGCACCAACTCCGGGAAATCGACGTCGCCCGTACGGTAGGAATTGACATTCTGCCCCAGCAGCGTCACCTCGCGGTAGCCGTTTTCGAACAAACTGCGCGCCTCGGCGACGATGGTCTCCGCATCGCGGCTCCGCTCGCGGCCCCGGGTGTAGGGGACCACGCAGTAGGAACAGAAGTTGTCGCACCCCCGCATGATCGCCACGAAGGCGCTCACGCCGTTGCGGTCGAGGCGCACGGGGGCGATTTCGGCATAGGTCTCCTCGGTCGAAAGCAGCACGTTGACACCCTTGCCGCCCGCCTCGGCCTCGCGCACCAGGCGCGGCAGGTCGCGGTAGGCGTCCGGCCCGGCCACGACATCGACGCCCGCAGGTCCCTCGACCAGCTTCTCGCGCAGGCGTTCGGCCATGCAGCCGATGACGCCCACGACAAGACCCGGATTCGCGCGCCGGTAGCGTTTCATCTCGGCCAGACGGCCCCAGATGCGCTGCTCGGCGTTGTCGCGGATCGAGCAGGTGTTGATCAGGATGACATCGGCCTCGCCGATGCGGTCCGTATAGACATAGCCTTCGCGCTGCATGAGCGAAACGACGATCTCCGTGTCGCCGACGTTCATCTGGCAGCCGTAGGTCTCGATGAAAAGTTTGCGCCCGGCGCCCTCCAAAGGCCGTAATGTATTGACGTTAAATCCCAATTTTCAATTCTTAATTTTTAATTCTTAATTGGCGGAGCCTATTCCGCCTGTATCTCGTTTTTCTCGGGGAACTGCTTGAAGCCCTCCCCGAAGGTTTCGTAGGCATCCGTCACCACGACGAATGCCTTCGGGTCGATCTCCTTGATCTTGTGCTGCACGAGGCGCACCTCCTTGCGGCTCACCACCAGAAAGATCATGTCGCGCAGCGAATCGGTGTACATGCCCTTCGACTTGATGTAGGTGGCGCTGCGGTCGAGGTCGTCGATGATGAACCGTTTCAGCTCCTCGTGGTGGTCGCTGATGATGAACAGCAGCTTGTCGTACGACGCGCCGTCGAGCAGGTAGGCGATCACACGCGACGAGATGTAGATCGTGATGAGCGAATAGAGCGTCAGCATCCAGCCGTTCGCTGCCGCCTCGCCCGTGCCGATTCCGAAGCCGATCACGGCCAGTCCCGACAACACGACGAACCCGTCGGCCAGCAGGATGCCCGTCGAGAACTTGATCCCGGCGAACTTCTGCAACAGCATGCCCACGATGTCCGTGCCCCCCGTGGTCGCCTGCTGTCGCACGACGATACCCTGCCCGATGCCGATCACCACGGCGCCGATGACGCACGTCAGCAGCAGGTCGTTCGAGAGGTCCAGCCGCCCGCCCAGCAGCAGCGAAGGGTCCAGCGACTCGACCGCCTCGGGATTCGGGTAGACCAGCCGCGTGAGCACGTTCATAAAGCCCGGCGTATAGAGCGCCGCCAGCACCGTGCGCGTGCCGAAACCGCCGCCGAAGACCAGCATGGAGATCAGCATCAGCGGAATGTCGAACATGTAACCGAACGTACCGACCTGGACCGAAGGGAAGATGTTATGCAGCACGATACCCATGCCGTAGACCCCGCCCGGCACGAACTTGTAGGGATTGACGAAGAGCACGAACCCCGCGCCCATGACCGAGCAGCCGAGGAAAATCAGAAACCACGAGCGCCACCACGCCCACGAGCCCATCGGTTCGAGCAAAGCCTTTGTGTTCATACATTAATTCATTTAGAATGCAAAGATACTAAATTCTCCGGAAATGCGGGATACGGCGGCGGTTTTTTCGCCCCCGGCTTCCACATACGGATTTTTTGACTATATTTGCATGAACAAGTTAACACGCGAAAAAGATGATTCTGACGATATATACGGCTACCACCATGATTATCATCGCCTATCTGCTCGGCTCGATTCCAAGCGCCGTATGGATCGGCAAGAAATATTACGGCATCGACATCCGCGAGCACGGCTCGAAGAACGCCGGAACGACCAACATGCTCCGCGTGCTGGGCCGGCGGGCCGCCCTGCCGGTCTTCGCGCTCGATTTCCTGAAAGGATTCGTGGCCGTGACGATCATCGAACTGATGCAGTACGACGACCTGATCGGACAGAACGACCTGATAAACCTCAAGATCGTCGCCGTGTTCGCCGCCGTGCTGGGCCATATCTTCCCGATTTTCGCCGGATTCCGCGGCGGAAAGGGCGTCGCGACGCTCGTGGGCGCCGTGACGGGCATCTATCCCCCCGTGGCGCTGCTGTGCTTCGGCGTGTGGCTGGTGATGCTGATGGTCTCGCACTACGTGTCGCTGGCCTCGATGGTCGCCGGATGCTGCTTCCCCGTCTTCACCCTCATATCGCCCAAAGTCAACGGATCGACGGCCTTCGTGGTGTTCTCGTTCGTGATCGCCATCCTGCTGATCTACACCCACCGCAAGAACATCGAACGGCTGAAGGCGGGAACCGAGTCGAAGACCTTCATCTGGAAGCCGCGGCGCGTGAAACTCGACGACGAGGAGCGGAAAAAGAGCGGCAAAGAGCACGATCGGGAATAACCGGCTCCGGACTTTTCGACGAAATTATCCGCATAAAAGGATAAATCCTGCGGCCGGCATACGGCAAAATAAATTTTTACGTTATCTTTGCGCCGCAATAAAGACCTAAAGCAAGCGTCATGTTACAGGAAAACCTGCTGAAAATATACGAAACGAGTTTTCGGGAGAATCGGGAGATGTCGGCGTTGACCGACTATTTCAAGGGCGAGACCTTTTCGTACTATGAAATGGCCAAGGAGATTGCGAAAATCCACCTGCTTTTCAAGAAAGCCGGGATCAAGCAAGGCGACAAAATCGCGCTCATCGGCCGCAACAACCCACGCTGGTGCATCACCTACATGGGAACCATCACCTACGGAGCAGTGATCGTGCCGATCCTCCAGGATTTCACCCCTGCGGACATCATCCATATCATCAACCACTCGGAAAGCCGCCTGCTGTTTCTGGGCGACAACTTCTGGGACGTGATCGAGGAGGACCAGATCAAGCAGATCGAAGCCGTATTCTCGCTCACGGACTTCCACGCGATCTACGAGCGCGACGGCAAGTCGCTCACCAAGTTCCAGCGCGACATCGTGAAGAACTACCGCACCAAGTATCCGCGCGGATTCAGCGTCAACGACATCAAATATCCCGAAATCCCCAACGACCAGGTCGTCCTGCTCAACTACACCTCGGGAACGACCGGCTACTCGAAGGGCGTGATGCTCACGGTGAACAACCTCACGAGCAACGTGATGTTCGCCGCAACGACAATCAACACCCAGACCGGACAGCGGTACTTCCAGAAAGGAGGCCGCACGCTGTCGTTCCTGCCGCTGGCCCACGCCTACGGCTGCGCGTTCGACTTCCTCGCGCCGCTGGCCGTCGGCGGACACATCACCCTGCTGGGCAAGATTCCGGCGGCGAAAATCCTGCTGGAAGCGATGGCCGTCGTGAAACCCACGATCATCTGCTGCGTGCCGATGATCCTCGAAAAAGTCTACCGCAAGCAGGTGCTCCCGATGCTGGAGAAAGGCCCCATGTCGATTGCCATGAAGATTCCGCTGCTCAATTCGGCCATCTACTCGGTGATCCGCAAGAAACTGATGGACGCCTTCGGCGGCAACGTCGGAATCTTCATCGTCGGCGGCGCGCCGATGAACCAGGAGACCGAATCGTTCCTGATGAAGATCAAGTTCCCGATCACGATCGGCTACGGCATGACCGAATGCGCCCCGCTGATCAGTTTCACCCCCGACAACGAGTTCAAGGCCGGTTCGTGCGGCCGGTTCCTGAAAGGGCTGCTCGAAGTGAGGATCGACTCGGAAGACCCGCAGCGCGTGGCCGGCGAAATCCTCGTCCGCGGCGAGCACGTTATGAAGGGATACTACAAAAACGACAAGGACACCCACAAGGTCCTCGACGAGGAGGGATGGCTCCATACGGGCGACATGGCCACGATGGACCCCGACGGCACGCTCTACATCCGCGGCCGTTCGAAAACCATGATCCTCTCGGGCAACGGCCAGAACATCTATCCCGAGGAGATCGAGGACAAGCTCAACAACATGTACCTCGTGCTCGAATCGCTGGTGCTCGACGCCGGAAACGGCAAGATCAAGGCCCTCGTGGTCCCCGACTACGAACAGGCCGAGGCCGAGGGCGTGGACAAGGCCGACCTGCCGCAGATCATGCAGAACAACCTTCAGGAACTCAACGCGCAGCTGGCCGCCTACGAGCGGATCTCGGGCATCGCACTCTACCCCAACGAGTTCGAAAAAACCCCGAAACGAAGCATCAAACGCTATCTATACGAACCCTCGCTGTTGAACAAATAAGGCACAGGCAGGTAACCAATTGGATTCTCTATCCCAAAATTCTTCATAGTCACTGAATCCATTCTAACAATGAGGCGTCACTAATTAGTACGGTTACCTGCTTTCTTTCACACCCGGCTCTTCGGAAGCCGGGTGTTTTTTTGAATCGGCGCGTCGCGGGCAAAGCTCGATGCGTCTCGGCAAAGCTCAAACAAGTTTGGCTTTGCCCGCGACTTTGTTTATATTTGAAGCATGAAAATCCAGAAAAAACAAGCTATCGGTGAAAACCTGCTCTACGTGATGGTCTGGACGGCCATCATCCTGGTCCCGGTCCTCAACTCGCAGATGATGTCCGAAATGCACGTCAACCTGGAAAACGTGCTGACTGCCTGGAGGTATATCGCCCCCTATCTGATCATCTTTCTCATCCACAATGCCATCATCGCCCCGCGCTACATGCTCCGGCGAAAATACGGGAAATACCTCGCGAGCAACCTGGCGCTGATCATCAGCGTCTTCTGGCTGGTGCAGATCTACGAGGACCACCTCACGGACCACCTCCTCAAACAAAACGATCCCGAAGCGCTCGACGCCTACCGCAAAGCGTCGTTCTCCAATCTGGAGATGTACTGGAACGTGGTGCTGGGATTCTTTATGACCGGAGCCAACACGGGTATCAAGCTGATATACCAGTCGATGCGCGACGAACAGCAGATGGAGGCGCTCAAGCGCCAGAACCTTCAGGCCGAAATGGATTACCTGAAATACCAGATCAACCCGCACTTCTTTATGAACACGCTCAACAACATCCACGCGCTGATCGACATCGACACCGAGTCGGCCAAGAACGCCGTGATCGAGCTTTCGAAGATGATGCGTTACGTGCTCTACGAGTCGGGGCGCGAGATCATTTCGCTCAACCGCGACATCCAGTTCCTGAAAAACTACATCGAACTGATGCGCATTCGTTACACCGACGCCGTGAATATCAGCGTGGAGTCGCCCGGCAACCTGCCCGAACAACTGTCGATCCCGCCGCTGCTGCTGATCGTCTTCGTCGAAAACGCCTTCAAACACGGCGTAAGCTACAACCATCCGTCGTTCATCCGCCTGAAGATCGAATACGCCGACGGGCAGGTGACCAGCACGCTCACCAACAGCCGCCACGCCGCCCAGAGCAGCAAACACCCCGCGGGAATCGGACTGGAGAACGTCCGCAAACGCCTCGAACTGATCTACGGCGCGAAGAACTACTCGCTGGAAATCCGCGAGGAGGAGAAGACCTATACCGTAAAACTCGTAATCCCGACGCTCAATGCTTAAATGTATCGCCATCGACGACGAGCCGCTGGCTCTGCGTCAGCTGACAAGCTACATCTCGAAAATTCCCTATCTGGACCTCGTCGCAAAATACAACAACGCCCTGGAAGCGCAGCAGATGCTCGCGGGAGAGAAGGTGGACCTGATTTTCGTCGACATCAACATGCCCGACCTCAACGGCGTGGATTTCGTCCGCGCGCTGATCGACCGCCCGATGGTGATTTTCACCACGGCCTATTCGGAGTACGCCGTCGAGGGATTCAAGCTCGACGCGGTGGACTACCTGCTCAAACCGTTCAGCTTCGCCGATTTCAGCCGTTCGGCGGCCAAGGCCAATTCGCTCTACAAGCTACGCCACAACCAACGGCCGCCGCAGGAGGGGGAATCCGAGGCGCTGCCCAAAGACAAGGAGTATATCTCGGTGAAGGCCGATTACAAGGTTTCGCTGGTGAAGATCAGCGACATCGTCTATCTCGAAAGCGAAGGCGAATACGTGCGCATGCACCTCGCCGACGGAACGACCATCACCACGCTGTTCCGGCTCAAGAACATGGAGACAGCGCTTCCTTCGGAGTCGTTCATGCGCGTGCACCGTTCGTACATCGTCAACCTGCGCACGATCAAGGCCTACGTCAAAGGGCGCATCTTCCTCAACGACACGGAGTACGTACCGATCGGCGAGAATTACAAGGAAGCCTTCCAGGGATATATCGACAAGAATTTCCGAAATTTGTAGCGATCCGGCCGGGCGGAGATCAGGTACCGCCGAGTACAGGGAAACGGCCAGGGAAAACGGACGGGGGGGCGGTCATTCACCGGAAAGATCCGGAAACCCGCCGAGCTGGACATACTCCCCGTCGCGGCATTCGTAGCAGTAATGCCGCAGGCCGTTGGTCAGAATGACGTAGCGCGCCCCCAGCACCGAATTGTAGCGCACGGCCTGCGCGAGCGTCCGGCCGTTGATCGGGATGCACGGGGCCTTGCACTCGGCCAGGAGCAGCGGCTCGGCCCGGTCGCCCACGACCACCACGTCGGCCCGCTGGGGCTGGCCGTTGAGCGCCACGGCATACTCCTGGACGATGCGTTTGGGCTGCACGCCGCAATACGCCGTCAGGTAAGCGATCAGATGCTGGCGGCCCCACTCCTCGGGCGTCAGCACGAGATAAATGCCTCGCAGGGAATCCCAGACCTCCACGCCGTCACCGCGGCGGCGCGCACGCAGCCGGATGGCAGGAAAATTGAGTTTGGGCAGCCTGGACATCGCAGTATCGAAAAATTTCTGTATCTTTACGGAGGACAAATATACGAACTTATGCGGACTATCCTTTCGACCATAGCGCTTTTTTTTCTCTGCGGACTTTGCGCGCAGGAGTACACACCGACTTACGGACGCGAATTGCCGCGCGGCGAGATACTCGCCTATCCTTCGGCCGAAGCGGCCACGGCGGCCGACGGCGGCGACAACCGCTACTTCACGCGTCTGACGGAATGGAACCTCAAGGACAACGTTTTCTCGACACCGTTCACCGTGCCGTTCGCATGGGCCAACCGGCAGGTGCTGTTCCACCTGGGATGGGCGTCGGGCGACTACGAAGTGCGCGTGAACGGCCTTCCCGTGGCCTGCAACGCCGACGGCAACAACCCGGCGGAAATCAACATCACCAAACAGGCCAAAGAGGGCCGCAACATGCTCGAGGTCATCCTCGCGCAGCCGTCGTCCGTCACACCGCTCGAAAGCTGGAAAGAGGCTCCGGCGCCCTCCATCGGCGGAGCCTGGCTGATGAGCCAGCCCACGCTGCGCGTGCGTGACGTCGTGACCAGAACCCGCATGGGCGAAGACGGCAACGCCACGGCGGAGATCGCCGTCGCGGTGAAAAGCGAGGCCCTCAACCCGCGCACCTCGCGCATCCACTACCAGCTGCTCACGCCGACGGGCGAAAATGCCGCAGCGGGACAGAAAGACGTCACCCTCGACATGCGCCGCGAAGACACGCTGCGGTTCCTGGCCCGTATTCCCGCCAACTTGCTGTGGAGCGCCGAACTCCCCACGCAGTACACGCTGCGGCTCAAAACCCAGCACGAAGGCCGCTACGTCGAATATCTGGAACTCCGCCTCGGCTTCCGCTCGGTGGAGATGCAGGACGGGCGGATGTCGCTGAACGCACGCCCCGTGACGCTACGCGTACGCGAAGTCCCCGCGGCGATCACCGAAAACGAAATCGCGGCGCTGCGCGAGCAGGGATTCAACACGCTAAAACTGCTGCCGGGGCCTGTGCCCGAATCGCTGCTGAACTTTTGCGACGTGCAGGGCCTCTACGTGATTGCGCAGGCGCCGATCGACACCCGCCGCAGCGGGGAGTCGCGCCGCAAGGGCGGGAATCCGTCCAACGACCCCGAATGGCAGCCGGCATACCTCGAACGCACGGAGAACAGTTACCACACCACGAAGCGCCATCCGTCGGTGGTGGCCTTCGCGCTGGCCACACAGTCGGCGAACGGCATCAACCTCTATGAAAGTTATTTGAATATGAAGCGTTTCGGCGATTCGCGGCCTTTCATCTACCCGGACGCCGGCGGCGAGTGGGACAGCGACAAACTGGCGCTGGAATAACCCCGGAGGCCGGAAAAGCAGAAATTTTTCAAAATTTTTCCGGCAAATTTTTTGGAGATATAAAAATTATAGCTACCTTTGCACTCGCAATCAGATAATGATTGATGCCTCTTTAGCTCAGTTGGTAGAGCACGACACTCTTAATGTTGGGGTCCAGGGTTCGAGCCCCTGAGGGGGTACAAAGCAAAAGACTGATAATCAATGATTATCGGTCTTTTTTGCGTTTATACCATTCCTTTCTCTTTGGCATTTTCAGGGCAAAAACAGCCCGTTTGAGGGTGCAGGGTACACATTAGGCTCCACATAGGGAACTACACATCCAACTGCATATAACAATGTAATCAAATGACATTCAAAGTTATATGCCGCAAAGAAATTATTTATAAAAATTCCACCTCTCCATTGTGCCTTTTATTCTTTCAAGGCAAACGCAAAAAGGCAGTCGGATTGGGTGTTTCCGTTGCGCTTAAACATTGGGACGCAGAAGCACAAAAGGTAACAGACGACTGCCCCGACAGGGACAATATTCAGTTTCAGATAACAGCCAAAGTAAAAGAGTACGAGAAGAAAATCCGACGTTTAGAGATTATGGATATTCCCGTAACCTTTGAAAATCTCTTTGAACAGAACAGCAAACGACTGAATTGTTCCATAGGCGAATATCTAAAACAAACAATAGAAAGACTTGAAACGCTCGGCAAATACGGCTCGGCATCCAAACACCGTTCCCTACTCTCCCGCCTGTCTGAATTTAGGTCGCTGAACACTCGGTTCGATGAAATAGATTTAGCGTTCCTGCGTGATTTTGAACTGTTCCTGCGTAAAGAGGGTAACACAAACAACAGCATAGCCACCCAATACGCCATTTTGCAATGTTTGTATATTCGTTGTCATGGAGGCCTGTGTCCTCTTTTTCGGACCCCATCAGAATCAACGCAAAAGCAGCCTGACCATATGGTCAGGCTGCTTTTGGACTTCAACGTCATCGTATTAGAAAACCCGCAGCAACGCACCGGAAAGCGCGGAGCGCACTTCGGGAGCGTTCCGCACCTCTTCGGGAATGGCAGTTCTCGTATAGACGCTCTCCTCGGCCTTATCGGTCTGGCTGATCATCGTCAGCGTTTTTCCGTCTTCGCTCAACTCAAAGGCGTAGCTGGCGCCCCAAGGCTCACCGTCGCGGTAACGGCCCGAAAGCTGCGCACCGTTGACCGCAAAATCGCCGGAATAGCACACAAAGGTCGGAGTTTCCACCTTCTGGAAGATGTTGAACGTCCCGTCGGACAGAAACTCGACGTAGACATCGAAATCCGCATATGCCTCGTTGCTCCACTTCGTCTGGCGCCACTCGCCCACAACGCCCGAATCAATGTTTTTCGAGCCGTCGTCATCCTTCGAACAACCGGCTGAAAACAGGAACAAAACAGCCGCAAACAGGGAATAAATATATTTTTTCATTGTATTTTAACTCTATCGTTTATAACCAGCCTCCGTTTTCAGCACCCGTTTCGCGGGCAATGACGGCAAACGTCTTGGTAATTTCGATGCCGCCCATAACCGACCCCGTTCCGGGCCTGTTGCCGCCGCCCACCGCCTTCACGGTGATGTGCGCAACTCCCGGCTTCGTACATTTGATCATCAACTGACCATTGTACATCTTCGGTTCCACGGCCATGCCGAGTTTCTGCATATCTTCCGCCGAGACTTCGACACCCATATAGGTCAGATCCTTGGCCGAACCTCCGAAATGTTTCGTAAGGGTGACAAGCTCCAGTTTGCCGGTCTTGACTTTCAGACAGGGCGTTCCTTCGATCTGCATCAGCAACTGGTAGGCATCGGTCAAACCCGTACCCATTTTGCCGCGGTATTTTTCGAGATTGATCGTCCCGCCGGAGGTTTTGGACCCTTCAAACCGCGAGTCGATGTCGTTCACCGAGGTGAGCAGCATCGAAACAAACTCCTCGCGCGTGAAGTGTTTGCCCTTGGCCAGCGCATAGGAAAGCCCCAGAGCGGCCACTCCCGAAACATGCGATCCGAGCCTGCGATTTTGCTTCCGGGGGAGCGAAGGGCGGAAGGGAAATCGGAAGCCCGACAGTTGCGCCCGAACATCGCAATAAAAAGTAACTTTTTCGACGCTAAAAAGCTCCGATTGTAACAAACGAAAAGAAAAAACGGGAAAAAGCGGCATGATTGTCGCGAATTTGTATTACTTTTGAATAAAGTATATAATCCGAACCAAATACGATGAAAAACCGCTGGATCGTTGCGGCCTGCGCCGCCGTTTGCTGGACGGCCTCCGCGCAGACGACTGCGCCCTATGCCCCGGCGCCTGAAAACCTGCAAGCCCGGACGGCGTTTCAGGACGCCAAATTCGGCATTTTCCTCCACTGGGGACTTTACTCCATGCTCGGCACGGGCGAATGGACGATGACCAACCGCAATATCAATTATCAGGAGTACGCCAAGCTGGCCAACGCGTTCTATCCACACGATTTCGACGCGGCGGAGTGGGTCTCGGCCATCAAATCCTCGGGTGCCGGATACGTCTGTTTCACGACGCGCCACCACGACGGCTTCTCGATGTGGGACACCGCGCAGACGGATTACGACATCGTGGACGCCACGCCGTATAAACAGGATATTGTAAAGGCGCTCTCCGGCGAGTGCGCCCGCCAGGACATCCGGCTGCACCTCTATTATTCGCTGATCGACTGGTACCGCGACGACTGCCCGCGCGGCAGGACCGGACTGGGAACGGGCCGCCCCGGCACGGCGATCAGCTACGAGCGTTACTACGACTTTATGAAACGCCAGCTCACGGAGCTGCTGACAGACTACGGCCCGGTCGGCGCCATCTGGTTCGACGGGGTGTGGGACCAGGACCAGAACCCGGATTTCGACTGGAAACTCCGCGGGCTGTACGACCATATCCATGCCATCCGGCCGGCCTGTCTGGTGGGTAACAACCACCACCTCGTTCCGTTCGAAGGCGAGGACATCCAGATTTTCGAGCGCGACCTTCCGGGCGAGAACACCGCCGGGCTTTCGGGGCAGGAGATCGGCCGCCTGCCGCTTGAAACGTGCCAGACGATGAACGGCATGTGGGGCTACAAGATCACCGACCTCGATTACAAATCGTCGAAGACGCTGATCCACTACCTCGTTCGGGCTGCGGGCCGCAACGGGAACCTGCTGCTCAACATCGGCCCCCAACCCGACGGGAAACTGCCTGCGACGGCCGTCGAACGGCTGCGGGAGATGGGCGAATGGCTCGCCCGGTACGGCGAAAGCATCTACGGGACCCGCGGCGGCGACATCCCGCCCCACGACTGGGGCGTAACGACGCGCAAGGGCGACAAACTCTATGTGCATGTGCTCGATTTGCAGGACGATGCGCTGTACCTGCAGCTCGCGCAACGGGTGAAGAGCGCCCGGTGCCTGAACAACGGCGAGCGGGTGAAGTTCGACACGCTCCGGGGAAAAGGGATCGTCCTGAATCTGGAGCATGTTCCCGAGGATACCGACCGAATCATAGAACTCACTTTACGATGAAAAAAACGACACAGCTATTCGCCGGCCTGCTTATGCTCACGGGCGTGTTGTCGGCGTGCTCCCCGGCCGGCAACGAGGGTTTCATGCGGCGCGTGGAGACCGATTTCCGCCACAAACAGGAACTGCTTCCCCGGGACGATCTGTTCGGGATATTCGACGAACCGATGACGCGGCAGGAGCGCGAGGCCATGATGTTCCTTTATGCCTATATGCCCGTGGGGGACATGACCGACTACCCGGGCGATTTTTATCTGGAAAACGTGCGCAGCGCGCTGGCCACCCGCCGGGAAATGCCGTGGGGAGACATCGTTTCCGACGAACTGTTCCGGCATTTCGTGCTGCCCGTGCGGGTGAACAACGAGAACCTCGACGATTCGCGCCGGGTGTTCCACGACCAGCTGGCGCCGCGCGTCGAAGGGTTGCCGATGTACGACGCCATCCTCGAAGTGAACCACTGGTGTCACGAAAAGGCCAACTACCAGCCGTCGGATGCGCGGACCAGTTCGCCGCTGGCCACCGTGCGCACGGCCCACGGCCGCTGCGGCGAGGAGTCGACGCTGCTCGTCGCGGCGCTGCGCTCGGTGGGCATTCCGGCCCGGCAGGTCTACACGCCCCGCTGGGCGCACACCGACGACAACCACGCCTGGGTCGAAGCCTGGGCCGACGGACGGTGGCATTTCCTCGGGGCCTGCGAGCCGGAACCGGTGCTCGACCTGGGGTGGTTCAACGCCCCGGCCAGCCGCGGGATGCTGATGCACACCAAGGTCTTCGGTTATTACGACGGCCCGGAGGAGGTGATGAAAACCACGGCCAACTACACCGAAATCAACGTGATTTCGAACTATGCCGCATGCGCTCCGCTCACCGTGACGGTCACCGACACGGCGGGCAGCCCCGTGGAGGGTGCGACCGTGGAGTTCAAACTTTACAATTACGCCGAGTTCTTCACCGTGTCGCGCAAAACGACCGACGGCCGGGGACAGGCGTCGCTGTCGGCAGGACTGGGCGACATGCTCGTCACGGCCGTCCGCGACGGGCGGTTCGGCATCCGGAAGGTCTCTTTCGGGCGGGAGCCGCAGGCGACGGTGGCGCTGGATCATGCGATCGGCGACGAATTCTCCTTTCCCGTCGACATCGTTCCCCCGGCCGAGAGCGCGAATTTGCCGGAGGTGACGGCCGCCCAGCGCGCGGAAAACGACCGCCGCTTCAACCGCGAAGACTCCATCCGCAACGCCTATATCGCCACGTTCCCCGCACAACCGGCCGTCGATTCGTTCGCCCGCGCCATCGGAGTGAAGCCCGGCCAGATCGCCCGGTTCATAACCGCATCGCGAGGCAATCACGGCGAGATCATGGATTTCCTGCGCGAAGCGAGCCGGAAAGGATGCACCGGGCGGGCGCTGCAACTGCTCGCCACGCTGTCGGAAAAAGACCTGCGCGACACGCCGTCGGCGGTGCTCGCAGACCATCTTTATAATACGGACAAGGATGCCGACGCCGCGACCGTGCTGGCTCCGCGTGCGGCCAACGAGATGCTCACCGCCTACCGGTCGTTTCTCCAGCGTGAAATCCCGGCGGCCGATGCCGCGGCATTCCGCCGTGACCCGCAGCGTCTGGCGGCGTGGTGCCGCGACAGCCTGACGCTGCGTCCGGAGCTCTGCACCGTCTCCACGACCATCTCGCCCGAAGGCGTGTGGCGCAGCCGGACGGCCGACAAACCCTCGCGCAAGATCTTTTTCGTTGCCGCAGCCCGTTCGCTCGGCATTCCGGCGTGGATCGACCCCGTGACCGGGAACCTCTTCTACCGCCACGCCGGAAAGGATGTGCCCGTCGATTTCGAGTCGGCGAACGACCGGCAGCTGGAAACCGGCCGGCTGAAACTGCGCTACGAGCCGATTCCGCGTCTCGACGATCCGGAATATTTCAGACACTTCACGCTCTCGCGCTTCGACGGGCAGTCGTTCGCGCTGCTGAACTACCCCGATTTCGAGCCATGGAGCGCGCGCTTCGACACACCCACCGACCTGGAAACCGGCTACTACATGCTCGCAACGGGCAGCCGCCTGGCCGACGGCAGCGTGCTGGCAAACGTGTCGTTCCTCAACATCGGGCCGAACCGGACGACCGAAACCGATCTACCGATGCGCGACAACTCGGAAGCGGTCCGCGTGATCGGCAGTTTCAACTCCGAATCGAAATTCATCGACGCCCGGACCGGCCGGGAGACCTCGGTGCTGCTCACCGCGGGACGCGGCTATTTCGTGGTCGGACTGGTCGGCGTCGGGCAGGAACCCACCGATCATGCGCTGAAGGACATCGCCGCCAAGGCCGCCGAACTGGAGCAATGGGGCCGTTCGATCATCCTGCTCTTCCCCGATGAAACGGCATACGCGAAATACGCGGCGTCACCCGCTGCCTCGCTGCCGCAAACCGTCACGTTCGGCATCGACCGCGACGGCTCCGTCCGCAGACAGATCCTCGACGCGATGCATCTGCCGGGGAACGTTCCGCTTCCGGTGTTTATCGTCGGCGACACGTTCAACCGCGTCGTGTTCGAATCCCACGGTTACACGATCGGCCTGGGCGACCGTTTCCTGCACACCATACACCAATTATAACCGGATTATGACGACTGAACTCTGCACCTATACCCGCAATGCATGCGACATCGCCCGGCGGACGGGCGTTGAGCGCATCGAACTCTGCGCCGCTCCCCTCGAAGGCGGCACGACCCCTTCCGCCGGACTGATCCGCTATGCCCGGAGCCTGCCGGGCCTGCGGCTGAGCGTGATGATACGCCCCCGGGGCGGAGATTTTCTCTACACCGACGACGAGGTGGCGCTGATGGCCGAAGAGATCCGCCTCGCCCGCGAATACGGAGCCGACGGGGTGGTTTTCGGACTGCTGACACCGGCCGGAGAGGTGGACGAGACGCGCACGGCGCAGCTCGTGCGCGAGGCCGAGGGGATGGAGGTGACGTTTCACCGGGCGTTCGACATGACGCGCGATTCCCGGCAGGCGCTCGAAGCGGTCATCCGCACCGGATGCCGCCGGGTGCTCACCTCCGGAGGCCGCAACACGGCGCAGGAGGGCATCGAAACGCTGCGTGCGCTGGCGGCGCAGGCGGCCGGACGCATCGAGGTCATGGCGGGGAGCGGCGTCGGTCCGTCGAACGCCCGGCTGCTGGCCGCCACAGGGGTCGACGCCCTGCATTTCAGCGCCCGCCGGGAACGCGAAAGCGGCATGCGCTTCCGCAATCCGCAGGTCTCGATGGGCGGGTGCGCCGGCGTTCCCGAATACACCCTGACCGATGCCGACGAGAGCGTCGTGCGGCAGATCCTTGCCGAGCTCGGCTGACGCAGGAGATTCGGACATCGGAGGCCGCGGCATCCCGGCAGAAAAAGAATAACAGCACGGCGGGAACGACTCCGAGGAGGTCTCCGGCGCATTTATCCGTCCTCGGAAACCAACGCCCCGTTCACCCACAACAAGGAACCTGCACTGTTCAGCGGGCCGCCCCGAGGGGGGGGCAGCGGGCGGCGTAAAATCCGACTTACCCGATAATCAGATCTTCCACACGGACTTTAGGGACATAGTGTATGCCGTCCTTGCGGAAATAACGGTGATCGTCGTTTTCGGGAATCTCCACCAATTCGATTTTCTCGATGCCTTTGCCGATGGCCAGGATCAGCAGCGGCTCGGACTCCAGATGGAATTTCTGCCGGATCCGCTCTTTGTCAAACGCGCCGATACAGATGCCGTTCAGTCCGATTTCAGCCGCCTGGAGCAGCATGCTCTGAACCGAAATACCCAAATCAATATCGACATAACGATCTTCCGGAACCGTCGAGCAGACGATGATGAAAGCATTCGGCCCGGTTCCCGGAAGCGGTAAATGAAGCTCGGGCAAGGCCCCTCCGAGGCGGATTTCGGCCAAGACCCCGGGCGCTTCGTCCGCCAGGACGGGCCGGAATCGCAGGACCTGCTGATTCCGCGCCGAGGGAATGCGGGTATTGACCCCGATAATGCGGCGAAGCTGGTCTTCGCGCACGATGAAGCGGGGATCGTAGCCGCGATGGCTGCGGTTTTTCAGCAACAGCCGGCTCAATGTTACCAGCGGCCGGCGACTGGCCTGGCCGGATGCCGAACGGGCCAGGTACTCTTCCATTTTTCGGCCTAAATAATCATCTGCCATTTTTCATCGGATATATAAACGAGGACAAAGATACGCAATCCGTTCGCATTCCCTCAATCCGGAAGAGATTTTCAACCGCCAATACGCGCCGGCAGCCAACCGGGCCTCAACCTGCCGGTATGAAACGCCGGATTCGACCGGCAAAAAAGAAATAATTTGCATTATCTTTGCGTCCGTCCGACAAACGCCCGATGCCCCAACGCAAGATTATCCATATCGACATGGATGCTTTTTACGCATCCGTAGAGCAGCGCGACCGCCCCGAATACCGGGGCCGTCCGATCGCCGTCGGATATGACGGACCGCGCGGGGTCGTCGCCACGGCAAGCTACGAAGCCCGCCCCTATGGGGTTCATTCGGCCCTCTCGTCCATGCTGGCGAAGAGGCTGTGCCCGGAACTGATCTTCGTCCCGGCACGGTTCGATGTCTACAAAGCCGTTTCCCGACAGATCCGCGCCATCTTCGGCGAATACACCGAACTCGTGGAGCCTCTCTCGCTCGACGAAGCGTTTCTCGACGTGAGCCACGTCCGTTCGGCGACGCTGGTCGCCCGCGAAATCAAAGCCCGCATCCTCGCCGAAACCGGACTGACGGCCTCGGCCGGAATCTCGGTCAACAAGATGCTGGCAAAGATCGCCTCCGACTATCGGAAACCCGACGGACTGTTCACGATCCCGCCGGAGCGGATCGAGGAGTTCGTAGCCGGACTGCCCGTCGAACGCTTTTTCGGCATCGGCGAAGTGACGGCCGAAAAGATGCACCGCCTCGGCATCCGTACGGGAGCCGACCTGCGGCTCTGGAACGAAGCGGCACTCGTGCAGCAGTTCGGGAAGGCCGGACACAGCTATTACGGCTATGCCCGGGGCATCGACGAACGGGAGGTCACGCCGAACCGGGTCCGCAAGTCGCTCGGAGCCGAAACGACCTTTGCCGAAGACACGGACGACCGGGAACGGCTGCGGCTCGAACTGTCGACCGTGCGCGAGGAGGTCTGGAACCGGGTGATGCGGCATGAATTTCGGGGCAAGACCGTCGTCCTGAAGCTCAAGTTCGACAACTTCCGGCAGATAACCCGGTCGAAAACCCTATTCACGCCCGTCGATTCGGCAGAGACCCTCCGGCGCGTGTCGGAAGAACTGCTGGCCGCGGCGGATTTCCACGGGCGTAAAATCCGGCTGATCGGCCTTACGGTCGGCAACTCGCCGGAGGCCTGCCCGGAGTGCGTGCAGCTGCGGTTCGACTTCGGGAACCCGGAACCGTAAAGGCGCCCGCCATCACCGGAAACGGTATGACCTTTGCAAGGCTCCCGTCCAAAAAGGGAGCCAATGAAACATACCGATAGAACAGGGGCGAAACAAACCGCCGCCCGGCAGCCGGAACCGACGCAGGAAATCACCGTAACGCAAGTCACCCCCGACGACATTCTCAACGACGGTGGTCCGATCACACCTGCAACCGGGGACGGGACGCCCACAGAACGGCAGCTGGAACAGGACGTGGTGACGGTCAACCCGTCGGTCGACAGCATGGAAAGCCGGGGATAACCCGGCAACATGCAGGCTTACCGGCAGCTCCTCATGCAGCCGACAAGAAGACGCCCGGCCGCTCGCAGGAGCGGCCGGGCGCATGGCACAACCGGAGAGGGACTATTCGACCGGCCGGAAGGGGGCATCCGCATCGCCGGTCCACCGATAGAGGCGAACGGTGCTGCTCTGCTGTTTGGTCTCCTTCGAACGGGCGTTCTGCGAAATATAGAAATAGCCGCCGCCGAGCGGACACAGCCCCGTCGTTCCCCATTTGAAATCCCACCCGTAGATGCCGCCGGCCGATTTCCCGGCGGGAACCAGCGAGAGCACCTCACCCTCGGTGGGCGTATCGAATCCCTGCAAAAGCTCCCTGCGAGCCGGTTTGCCGCCGTCGATCACAAAGAGCGAATAATTGGGGTACTGGGATTTTTTACCTTTGTAAACCGCGGCATAGCAGTTTCCCGACGCGGGATCATAGGCCAGGTTCTGAATTCCCCACGAGGTATTGCCCGTGCGGACGAAATACTTGTGATCGGGCGCCGCAGGGCCGCTTTTATGCAGACTTCCCTGCGAGAGCGGCTGCTCGAAACGCTTCCAGTCCTTCGTGTCGTAGGCGAGCAGCACCTGGTAATCGTTGTCCGTGCGCAGGGTGTCGCCGTAAACGCCGTAGGCCACATAGAGATAATCGCCGCCCTCCTTCGCTCCGAACCGGGGCGCGAAGGTCACACCGTCGATGCCCGAACAGCCGAACCGGTGCTCGACCGTCCGTCCGCCGTTCTCCGCCGTTGCGAAATAGTCGTCGACGGCCTCCTTGATATAGACCGTGGTCATCACACGATCCTTTTCGGCATCCATGTCCGGACGCGTGATGCGATCCACGTCGAAAATGGCGACGTAGAATCCCGTCCGGTCCTTTTCGTCTTCAGGCGCCACCTGCCCGGCGTCGAGCGTCCGGCGGATGCCCTTGCCGATCGCATCGTCCTTGTATTCCAGCGAGCCGTAAACGCGGCCGTCGGCAGGATTCATCGTCAGGCAGCCCAGATGGCCCGTCATGCCGTCCACGCTGCCTATCAGATTGCCTTCGAAGTCCATCTTCAGCAGTTTGGTCGTGAAGGAGAAATAGATGTAGCCGCGTTCGAGATCGACGGCAATGCCCTGCACGTGGAACGGACCTTGTTCGCCCGAGCGGATTTCGCGCGGCAGGTTACGCAGATCGGGACCGTTTTTCGTCCGGTTGGCGTCCGACGGGCAGGCCGTCAGCAGCAGCGGAACGATCAGCAAAGGAAGCAGACGTTTGAGGTTCATCGGAGGTTTTTTTACGTTAGTATCGGATTTATTTGCTTTTTCCGCAACAAATATAAACAAAAGCAACTAAAAACACAACCGAAAACACAACAAAAGAAAGAATCCTCCGCCCGATCGGGCGGAGGATTTTCACATTCAGACGTTCGCCACGAACTCTTCGAGGGCGGCAAGATCGACCGCCAGCGGTTCGGAGAATTGCGGCCGCCGCGTCAGCCGTTCGAGCCGCTCCGGAAGCGGCACCCGCGATCCGGTCACCGATTCGATGACCTCTCCGAACTTGGCGGGATGCGCCGTGGAGAGGTAAAAACCCGGCTTGTCCACGGCCGCCGAGGCCGCATAGCCGACGGCGCTGTGCGGATCGGAGAAATAGCCGTGGCGCTCATACAGCTCGTCGATCGTGCGGCGGATCGAGGCATCGTCGCAGCGGAATCCCTCCAGTTCGGCGCGCAGCATCTCCGGATCGCCGTCGCAGAGCCACAGCATCCGTTCGAAATTGCTCGGTGCGCCGACATCCATCGCATTGGCCGGAGTCCGCACCGACGGCCTCGGGCGGTAGACGCCCGTGCGGATGAACTCGGGCACGACATCGTTGACGTTCGAGGCGGCGACGAAGCCCCCGAGGGGCAGTCCCATGCGCCGGGCCAGCATTCCGGCGGCGAGGTTTCCGTAATTGCCGCTCGGCACGACGACGACGGGACGGTCGCCGCCCGTGGCCTGCCGCCACTGGCAATAACCGTAGAAATAGTAGAACGCCTGCGGAATCCAGCGCAGCAGGTTGATCGAATTGGCCGACGTCACCCGCCGCCGCTTGCGGAACGGGGCGTCGGCGAACAGCTCCTTCACGAGCCGCTGGCAATCGTCGAACGTTCCGGCGACGCGCAGCGGATGGATGTTGCCGCCCAGGGCGGTCATCTGGCACTCCTGCAGGCGGCTGATCTTCCCTTCGGGATAGAGCACCACGACCTCGACGCCCGGCACATTGTGAAACCCGTGCGCCACGGCGCTGCCCGTATCGCCCGAGGTGGCCGTAAGAATCACCAGTTTTTCATCGGCGGCGCCCAGCAGGCCTGTCATCCGGCCCATGAACCCGGCGCCGAAATCCTTGAAGGCGCAGGTCGGACCGTGGAACAGTTCCAGCGTATAACGTCCCCGGCCGACCACGCGCAGGGGCACGGGGAAGTCGTAAAGGCCGTCCAGTTCACGCTGCACGGCCTGCGAATCGAAATCGCCGCCGAAGAACAACCCCGCCAGATAACCCGCCAACGCGGCGTAGGATTCGCCGGCCAGACGCTCCGCAAGGGCCATGTCGGCCTGCGGAATCCGTTCGGGGACGAACAGCCCCCCGTCGGGGGCCAGTCCCATCATCGCGGCCTCGCGCAGCGAACAGCCGTGCGCCCGTTCCCGATCTCTCGTACTGTAATAATTCATCGTCCTTCGCTTTTGTTATTCGACAACCCGCGCCCCGGCATTCGACACGCGGCCCGCATAGCTATTACAACCGATTCCCAGCCCTTCGAAATGCCGCTTCATCTCCCCGGAGATCCGCACGGCAGCCTCGTAATTGGAGGCCAGCGCGAAAACCGAGGGTCCCGATCCGGCGATGTTCATGGCCAGCGCGCCTCCGGCCAGCACCTGCTCCTTCAGCGCGTCGTACCCGGGGATGAATCCCTTGCGGTACGGCTCCGCCACGACGTCGTGCATCGAACGGCCGATCAGCGCCACGTCGCGCAGCGCGAACCCGGCGACCAGTCCGCCGACGTTGCCCCACTGCGCAACGGCATCCGACAGGGGAATCCGCTTCGGAAGCGCCTCGCGCGCCTCCCGGGTGCTGACCACGATGCCGGGATGCGCCACGGCGTAGAAAAAGTTGTCGGGCACGGGCAGCCGCACGATGTCGAACGGCCGGTAGCCGCGGACCAGCACCACGCCGCCCAACAGCGCGGGACCTACATTGTCGGCATGGGGCGTGCCGCCCAGCAACGCCTCGCCCATCATGGCGAACTCCACCAGCTGCTTGCCCGAGAACGGGCGGCCCAGCAGTTCGTTGACCCCGTAGACGGCGGCGGCCGACGAGGCTGCGCTCGACCCGATGCCGCTGCCGGGAGCGATCTTTTCGAGAATCTCCACCTCGATCCGCACCGGACGGCCGTAAGCTTCGAGCAAGGCCCGTACGGCGGGCGTGATGACGTTTTCTTCGACATTTCCGGGGAGTTCCACCCCGCTGCGGTTACGGATTTCGAATCCTTCGGCATTTTCCGCAACGCCCACTTCCAGCACGTCGCCCACGCCGTCGAGCGTAAGGCCCATCACATCGAAACCGCACCCCAGATTCGCGACCGTTCCCGGCGCGAAAACCTTAATATGTTTCATACCAATTTTTTTTGATGAATTGAACTACCTTTGCCTGATTTTCTGTTTCCGCTCCGGCAGCCTTGGCCGGGATGTGCACACGCAGGTATGCGGACGGAATATTGACTACTGAACCCCCACGGGGGTCGTGGCAGTCGTCGTGGCAGTTGTGGCGGTCGTGAAGAGAGCGGTATAAACACAGCCTACGGGATTGCCGATAAATCCGCAACCTCGCCCTGTCGTCGTGTTATGCCGTTTGGTAACCATCGTCGGCAAATATAAAACAAATATTTTAATAATCCAAATCCATGTAACAATTTGTAAGTGGCCCGCCGTTGCGCAGACGGCCTTTTATTTATATAGGAGCAGCGCAAAAAGGCCGCAACAGAGATTTCGAAAATAAAAATGAAAGCCTTTCGGCCCACACCCGCCGGACCGCGGGAAGAAAACGCCCGGAAACCGCATCCGGAGGCCAAAATACCGGTTTCAAATTGTAAGCAAACACGAGCCGTCACGCACAGTTGCGAACTTCAGGAAAGAATATGCTTCCGGACTGTTACAATATTAATTTTTTTTAGGAAATTATTTGTTCAACTGATTCAATATTCATATCTTTGCCATAGTCAGACAGAAAGCATCCGGCATAACGGGGAGACCCGGCCTGCACGCGGATGCACTGTCGCAGAAAACGAACAAACACGGAAAACCGGCTATGAACGCCCTGAATCATTCGAATATTCACGTCATTACCCTGCTGCTCGTCGTCCTTCGGAGATAACGGGAGAAAGGTGGTGTGCATAGTTGATTGAAAATAAAGCCTTTCTCCCACCGGGGAAAGGTTTTTTTGTTACAGGACCGGACCCGGCAGGAGACTGAAACGAAAACGGAAAGATGAAACACACACTCAAAAGCGCCGTCACCACGACGGGCCGCCGGATGGCGGGAGCCAGAAGCCTCTGGCGCGCCAACGGCATGCGCGAGGAACAGTTCGGCCGGCCGGTCATCGGCATCGCCAATTCGTTCACCCAACTCGTGCCGGGGCACGTACACCTGCACGAAATCGGACAATATGTCAAACAGCGCATCGAAGCCCTCGGGTGCTTCGCCGCGGAGTTCAACACCATCGCCGTCGACGACGGCATCGCCATGGGCCACGACGGCATGCTCTACTCGCTGCCTTCGCGCGAGATCATCGCCGACAGCGTCGAGTACATGGCCTCCGCCCACAAGATCGACGCGCTGGTCTGCATTTCGAACTGCGACAAGATCACCCCCGGCATGCTGATGGCCGCCATGCGGCTCAACATCCCGACGGTCTTCGTCTCGGGCGGGCCGATGGAGGCCGGAAAATTTCAGGGCCGCAGCGTCGACCTGATCGACGCCATGGTGATGGGGGCCGACGAGACGTGCAGCGACGCGCAGATCGCCGAGATCGAGCGCTGCGCCTGCCCCGGCTGCGGATCGTGCTCGGGCATGTTCACGGCCAACTCGATGAACTGTCTGACCGAGGCGCTGGGTCTCTCGCTGCCGGGCAACGGCACGATCGTCGCCACCCACGTCAATCGCCGCCGGCTGTTCGAGGACGCTGCGGCGCTCATCGTCCGCAATGCCGAACGTTACTACTTCGAGGGCGACGAGCGGGTGCTTCCGCGTTCGATCGCCACGAAGGCCGCCTTCGAAAACGCCATGTCGTTAGACATCGCCATGGGCGGCTCGACCAACACGGTCCTGCACCTGCTGGCCGTGGCCCACGAGGCCGGCGTCGATTTCACGATGCAGGACATCGACCGCCTTTCGCGCCGGGTCCCGGTGCTCTGCAAGGTCGCCCCCAACTCGCACTACCACATCCAGGACGTCAACCGCGCCGGAGGCATCTTCGCCATTCTGGGCGAGCTTGACCGTGCCGGACTGCTCGACACCTCGGTCCTGCGCGTCGACGGGCGCACGCTGGGCGAAGCGATCCCGGCCTGCGACATTCTCAACCCGGCAGCCGCCGACGCCGCGCGACGCCGCGCGCTCAGCGCCCCGGCAGGCCATTACAGCCGCGAGCTGGGCGCACAGCACTCCTACTACGAAGAACCCGACACCGATCGCACGGCGGGCTGCATCCGCGACGTGGAGCACGCCTATTTCCGCGACGGCGGACTGGCCGTGCTGACGGGCAACATAGCCCGGCAGGGCTGCGTCGTCAAAACCGCCGGCGTGGACGAAAAACTGTTCGTCTTCCGCGGCCCGGCGCGCGTTTACGAATCGCAGGAGCAGGCCATGAACGGCATTCTCGCCGACGAGGTGCAGCCGGGCGAAGTGGTCGTCATCCGCTACGAAGGCCCCAAGGGCGGCCCGGGCATGCAGGAGATGCTCTACCCCACGTCGTACCTCAAGTCGAAACACCTCGACAAGGCCTGCGCGCTGATCACCGACGGGCGTTTCTCGGGCGGAACCTCGGGGCTTTCGATCGGCCACGTCTCGCCGGAAGCCGCCTCGGGCGGAGAGATCGCCGTCGTCCGCACGGGCGATGAGATCGAGATCGACATCCCCGGCCGCTCGATCCGCCTCGCGGTCGACGACGCGGAGATCGCCGCCCGCATGGCCGCACAGGAACGCTTCCGCCCCGCCGGCCGCGACCGCCGCGTTCCGGCGTCGCTGCGCGCCTATGCCCGGCTGGTCAGCTCGGCCGACAAAGGCGCCGTACGTATCGTCGACGATAACGAAGAATAAAAAACGGACCCGCAATGAATACCTCTCAAACACTCCGTCCCGAAGAGCGACGCGCGGCCTCCGACCCCTCGATGACGGGATCGAAGGCCCTGATCGAATCATTTCTCCAAGAGGGCGTCGAAACCGTTTTCGGCTATCCCGGAGGCGCGATCATCCCCGTCTACGACGCGCTTTACGACTACCGCGACCGCCTGCGCCACATCCTCGTACGTCACGAGCAGGGCGCCGTGCACGCCGCACAGGGCTATGCCCGCGTCAGCGGCCGCGTCGGGGTCTGTCTGGTGACCTCGGGTCCCGGCGCCACGAACACCGTGACGGGGCTGGCCGACGCGCTGATGGACTCCACGCCGCTGGTGCTCGTCACCGGACAGGTCGGCTCCGCGCTGCTGGGCACCGACGCCTTTCAGGAGACCAATTTCATCGGCATCACGCAGGCCGTCACCAAATGGAACTGCCAGGTCAAGCGCACCGAGGACATTCCCGCGGCCATCGCCAAGGCCTTCTACATCGCCCGCTCGGGCCGTCCGGGTCCCGTCGTGGTCGACATCACCAAGGACGCACAATGCGGAACAGCTCCGTTCCGCTACGAAAAAATCACCTCGATCCGCAGTTACCTCCCCGCGCCCGCCCCCGACGCGGAACGCATCGCCGAAGCCGCACGGCTGATCGACCAGGCCCGCCGTCCGCTGGTCATGGTGGGTCAGGGCGTCATCCTGGGCAACGCCGAAGCCGAGCTGCGGGCACTGCTCGACAAGAGCGGCATGCCCGCCGCCTCGACCCTGCTGGGTCTCTCGGCCCTGCCGACCGACCATCCGCAAAACGTGGGCATGCTGGGCATGCACGGCAACTACGGACCCAACATCAAGAATCAGGAGTGCGACCTGCTCGTGGCCGTGGGCATGCGTTTCGACGACCGCGTGACGGGGAATCCCGCGCATTTCGGCGCCAATGCCAAGGTGATCCACCTGGAGATCGACCCCGCGGAGATCGGCAAGATCATCCCGGCCGACGTGGCGGTCGTGGGCGATGTGAAACGCTCCCTGCCGCTCATCACCGAGCGTATCCGCAAACGCAACCACAGCCAATGGATCGCCGGATTCCGCGCCTGCGACCAGATCGAATACGAAGCCGTCATCCGCAAGGCCGTGCACCCCGCCGAGGGGCGTATCCGCATGGGCGAGGCGGTCGCCGCCGTGGCCCGGGCCTACCGCAACGACGCGGTGCTGGTGACCGACGTGGGCCAGCAGCAGATGAACGCCGCGCGCTATTTCGGATTCCGCCGCACGCGCAGCGTGGTCACCTCGGGCGGTCTCGGCACGATGGGATTCGGACTTCCGGCTGCCATCGGGGCCAAGCTGGGCGCCCCCGACCGCGAAGTCGTCCTTTTCGCCGGCGACGGCGGCCTGCAAATGACCATTCAGGAGCTGGGCACGATCTTCCAGTCGAAGATCCCCGTGAAAATCGTCCTGCTGAACAACTCGTTCCTCGGCATGGTGCGCCAATGGCAGGAGCTGTTCTACGACCGCCGCTACTCCTTTACGGAGATGGTCAACCCCGATTTCGGGCTGATCGCCCGCGGCAACGGCCTTTCGTACCGCTGCGTCGAACGGCGCGAGGAACTCGACGAGGCCATCGCCGCCATGAAGGCCTCCGAAGGCGCCTTCCTGCTCGAGGTGCGCGTCGAGGGCGAAGAGAACATTTTCCCGATGGTCCCGGCGGGCGCCCCGGTATCGGAAATCCGGTTCGAATAAAACGAAACAGCGTATGGAACAGGAATACATCATCACCGTGTTTTCGGAGAACAAGGTGGGCCTGCTGAGCCAGATCACCACCGTCTTCACCTGCCGCGACGTGAACATCGAGAGCCTCACAACCTCGGAATCGGCGTTGCAGGGCATCCACAAATTCACCATCGTGGTCCGCACCACACCCGATCAGGTCGACAAACTCGTGCGGCAGGTCGAGAAGAAGATCGACGTGCTGAAGACCTTCGTCTACACCCCCGACGAGGTCGTGCAGCAGGAGATCGCCCTCTACAAGGTGACCCGCAGCCGGGGCGTCGAACAACTCGTCAGGGAACACAACGTCCGCATTCTGGAGATCGACGAGGACTACATCGTCGTCGAGAAGACCGGCCACAAGGCCGACACGCAGGCGTTGTTCCGCCTGCTGCAACCCTACGGCGTACAGCAGTTCGTGCGCAGCGGCACGGTGGCCATCATCAAGTCGCGGCGCGAGCTGCTGAACGAGTACCTTGAAGAAATCGACCGTTTAAGGGCCGAATCCGATGAAGAAGGGAGCAAAAGCGAAAAATAACTTTCAGAACATATAACAAACTCAAAATCACGAAAATCATGGCAAAGATCAATTTCGGCGGCGTCGAAGAGAACGTCGTAACCCGCGAGGAATTTCCTCTGGAAAAAGCGCTCGAAACACTCAAGGACGAGACCATCGCCGTCATCGGCTACGGCGTGCAAGGCCCCGGACAGTCGCTCAACCTGCGCGACAACGGATTCAGGGTCATCGTGGGCCAGCGCGAAGGCTCCGCGAGCTGGGACAAGGCCGTAGCCGACGGCTGGGTGCCGGGCCAGACGCTTTTCGGCATCGAGGAGGCCGCCGAGCGCGCCACGATCATCCAGTACCTGCTCTCCGACGCCGGGCAGATCGCCGTATGGCCTTCAATCAAAAAGCACCTCACGCCGGGCAAGGCCCTCTATTTCTCCCACGGCTTCGGCATCACCTACAAGGAGCGCACGGGCATCGTGCCCCCGGCCGATGTGGACGTGATCCTGATCGCCCCGAAAGGCTCGGGAACCTCGCTGCGGCGCATGTTCCTCCAGGGCCGCGGACTCAATTCGAGCTATGCGGTGTTCCAGAACGCCACGGGCCGCGCCTTCGAACGCGTCGTGGCGCTGGGCATCGGCGTGGGTTCGGGCTACCTGTTCGAAACCGACTTCAAGCGCGAGGTCTACTCCGACCTCACGGGCGAGCGCGGCACGCTGATGGGCGCCATCCAGGGCATCTTCGCCGCCCAGTACGACACGCTGCGCGCCAACGGCCACACCCCCTCGGAGGCCTTCAACGAAACGGTCGAGGAGCTGACCCAGTCGCTCATGCCGCTGGTCTCGGAGAACGGCATGGACTGGATGTACGCCAACTGTTCGACCACGGCCCAGCGCGGCGCGCTGGACTGGTGGAAGAAGTTCCGCGACGCCACGAAGCCCGTCTTCGAAGAGCTGTACAGGGAGGTGGCCGCCGGCAACGAGGCCCAGCGTTCGATCGACCTGAACAGCAAACCCGACTACCGCGAGAAGCTCAACGAGGAGCTGCGCGAGATGCGCGAAAGCGAGATGTGGCAGACCGGCGCCGTCGTGCGCAAGCTGCGTCCCGAAAACAACTGACACAAGGCAAGGTCCTGAAAAAGGCCGGCGGCAGCAGTCGCCGGCCTTTTTCGCGCAATTCGGTTTTGCACCCGTTCAATTTTTATGTATCTTTGCCTGCCGGAACACCGGCAATCCAAACAAAACTACTCAATATGTACAGCCATGACAACCGGGTGGTCATCACCCTCGACGCCGGCGGCACGAACCTCGTTTTCGGCGCCATGCAGGCCAACAAATTCATTGTGGAGCCGATCACCCTCCCGTCGCATGCCGAGAACCTCGACAAATGCCTCGCGACGATGGTCGAAGGGTTCCAGGCCGTCATCGACCGTCTGTCCGAAAAACCCGTAGCCATCAGTTTCGCATTCCCCGGCCCGGCCGACTATCCGAACGGCATCATCGGCGGTTATCTGCCCAACTTCCCGTCGTTCCGCGAAGGCGTGGCGCTGGGTCCGTTCCTCGAAGCGAAATTCGGCATCCCGGTATACATCAACAACGACGGCGACCTGTTCGCCTACGGCGAGGCGCTGGGAGGCGCCCTGCCCGAGGTCAACGCCCGGCTCGAAGCGCTGGGAAGCCCGAAGAAATACAAAAACCTCGTCGGCTACACCTTCGGCACGGGACTCGGCGTGGGCCTTGTGATCGACAACCGGCTGAACCGCGGCGACAACTCATGCGTCGAGACGTTCTGCCTGCGTCACAAGAAAATGCCCGAAATCATCGTCGAGGACGGGGCGTCGATCCGTGCCGTGAAACGCGTCTACGGCGAAGCTTCGGGCGACGTGAACCACACCTTCGAACCGAAAGATATCTGCGAAATCGCCGAGGGTAAACGCCCGGGAGATGTCGAGGCCGCGAAGAAGGCTTTTGCCGAAATGGGCGAGATCGCCGGCGACGCCATGGCTACGGCCGTGACGCTGGTGGACGGCCTGATCGTCATCGGCGGCGGCATCACGGCGGCCCGCAAATGGATCATGCCCAGCCTGCTGAACGAGCTGCGTTCGAAGATGCACCAGCTCAACGGCAACGAGTTGAACCGCGTGCAGATGAAGGTTTACGATCTGGACGACGAGACTGAATTCCGCGAATTCGCCAAGGGCGCGCAGCGGCCCCTGAAAGTCTACGGCACGGACCGCTACGTGGCCTACGACCCGCAAAAACGCATCGGCGTGACCATTTCGAAACTCGGCGCGAGCCAAGCCATTTCGGTCGGAGCATACGCTTTCGCCTTGAGCCAGCTCGACACGGAAAACGCATAAAATAGATCGACCATGTATAAATTTCAACCGATTCTGAAATCCCTGATCTGGGGCGGCGAGAAGATCGCCCCTTACAAGGGAATCGCCACCGACCAGCGCAACATCGGCGAAAGCTGGGAGCTTTCGGGCGTCAAGGACAACGAGTCCGTCGTCGCCGAAGGCCCCGAAGCCGGGACATCGCTCCCGGAACTGATCGCCCGCCACGGCGCGGCGCTGTTGGGCAAAGCCAACTACGGGCGTTTCGGCGAGGAGTTCCCGCTGCTGATCAAGTTCATCGACGCCCGGCAGGATCTCTCGATCCAGGTGCACCCGAACGATGAGCTGGCATGGGAACGCCACAAATCCAAGGGCAAGACCGAAATGTGGTACGTGGTGTCGGCGGATAAGGACGCGCACCTGCGTTCGGGCTTCTCGAAGCAGGTAACGCCGGCCGAGTACGAGGCCAGCGTCGGGGACAACACCATCACGGACATCCTGGCCGACTACAAGATCGCACCGGGCGACGTGTTTTTCCTGCCCGCGGGACGTGTGCACTCGATCGGCGCGGGGTCGTTCATCGCCGAAATCCAGCAGACCTCGAACATCACCTACCGCATCTACGATTTCAACCGCCGCGATGCCAACGGCAACACCCGCGAACTGCACACCGAACTGGCGAAGGGCGCCATCGACTACACCGTGCTGCCCGATTACCGGACGCATTACGAGCCGGCGCAGGACACGCGCGTGGAGCTGGTGTCGTGCCCTTATTTCACCACGTCGCTCTACGATCTGACCCGCCCCGAGACGCTCGACCTCGCGTCGCTCGACTCGTTCGTCGTGGCGATCTGCATCGAGGGCCGCGGCACGCTCACCGACGACAGCGGCGCAGCGGTTCCGGTGCACCAGGGCGAAACGGTCCTGATTCCTGCTTCGGCCCGTTCGCTCGCCTTCATGCCCGACGGCGGCATGAAGATTCTGACAAGCTGGATCGGCTGATCCGCCTCTTCGGCTCAACGAAAAAACTCCGGCCTGCGAAAATGCAGGCCGGAGTTTTTCGTTACGGCAAGCCGGAATTACTCCGCCTTGAACCACGCCTTCGTGCCGTAGGTCGCTCCCGCACCCGTCTTCACCACCGAAGCGTCGACCGGGAAATACCCCTTCGCCGCATCCATCGAAGAGAACGGAGCTTCCACGCCGTCGCCCATCTGGTTGTTTGCAGGCGTGTAGCTTCCGGTATGCTTCGCCGACCAGAAATTCGTATCGCTGACCGGCGCGGTGTAGAGGTAATTATAGGTTACCTCCGCCTTGTCAGCCGTAAATCCGGCCGTGTCATACACACCCGTCAGATAATTTTTCGCGGTAACACCGGTATAATACCCGACATTCTTGGTCACGGTCAGCCCTGCGAGGACATAAGCCCGGATCATAATGTTCGGCTGGTAAATGTTATAAATCGTATTGTTCGTCACCTCGACCTGAAGCCGGGTCGTCTGGAATGCCTGCGACCTGTCCCCGCAGTTGATCAGGTAGTTCTGCAAAGGCGTTTCGGCATAAAATACGTTGTTATCCAGACGAATCAACTGCTGCGTATGCGCGTCCTTCGCCTTGGTCGAATAGAACGGCTTGTTGGCGACGGTCATCTTCACAATCGAATTCCCGAAATAGACACTCTTGAAATTCTGCGTATTGTGCGAATCGTAAACCACATTGTAGGCAGCATCCACGGTACAATCCTCGACATGCAGCGTCGGATCATAGGTGGCATTGGTCGTCGTAAAGAGGTTGTAATTGCCCGAAGCCGCGATATGCAGGTTCTTGAAAGCCGCATTGTACTTGCAACGCAGTTCCGGCCCGGAGATCGTCGCCTGCGCACGTTCGGGATAACGGCCGATCAGCACGATGTCGCCCATATTGATCGACGCGCCCGAAATCGTGAACGACAGATCGGCAGCATCGGAGTTGTCGACGAAAATCAAACCTCCGGCCGTAATGATCGCAGCGGTCAGTTCGGAGGGCTTGAGCAGCTGCGCTTCTGAATAGACCGTCTTATTGATCGTCAGGTCGCCCAGCGCGATGTCTTTCCCGTCCTGATAATCCTGGTAGTAGTCCGTCTCTGCGGTAACGGGTGCCGCCGCCGTCGTGTTCCCGACGCTTGCCACCTCGCTCGTCAGATCACCGGCATAGGCGACCACGTAGATCGTATAGGCCGTATTGGCTTCGAGATTCCCGACCGTCACGCCCGTACCCGCACCGGCCGTGCCTTCGGCAAGGACCCTGGCGGCGTCGGGAGCCGTTTCCGTCGATTTAAAGCAGAGGTATTTCCAGCCGTCGGCATTGGCCGAGGGCGCAACGTCGAAGGTCAGCGCCGACTGCGTGGGCTCGACCGTCGCGGAGTTGGTCACCGCAACCGTCGGAGCGGCGGGAGCCGTTCCGGTGCTCTCGACCTGGATTTTGGCCACCGTCGAAAGCCCGCCGGCCGCAAAAGCCTCGATCGCCACGTCCTTCGACGTGTCGGCCGTGGCGCGGGTCACGGCTGCGGGGGCCGTCACGATCAGTTCGGCCCTCTCATCCACGGCATCGGTCAGGCGTGCCGACCAGCCCTCGGGAGCCGACAGTTTCACCTGCTCGACCCCTCGGATCTCCACCACGAAACGCTTGGTGGCCCCGGCGTCGAACGTCTGCACGCCCTCGGTCGGCGTGACGATCCGGCAGAAGAAACCGCTCACGATCGGAATGCGCAGTTCCTCGCCGCCGAGCAGCCTGATATAGAGGTCGCCGCCGTCGACCTTCACCTCCTCGAAGAACTTGTCGGTCACCGTACCCGAGCCGATGGCCTTGACGGGCTGCCCCTTGGTGTCCTTCACATTTTCGAAGGAGGTGCCGCCGTCGTAGCTCACCTGCCAGTAACCGGTGGCCTCGTCGATGCGGAACCGGGGCGTCGTGCCGTCCTCGGCCACGGCCTTCACGCCGAGCGAGGTGAACGTGGCTCCGTTGTCGGTCGACACCTGCCACTCGCCCTTGTCGTTGATCGAGACGATCGGAATCACGGCCTCGGCCTCGCTGCCCTGCACCAGTTCGATGGTCTCGCCGTTGGTCAGCGTGACGACGTATTTGCCATCGGAGGTCTCGACCTTGGAGATCGTGGCGCCGCCGTAGAGTTTCTGCAACGCCTCGATGTTGCCGTTCAGCGCGTCGACCTGCGTTTCGAGCGCCTGCACGCGGCTCTTCAGGTCGTCGATCGCATCCCACAGGTCGTCGTTGTTGTCGCACGACTGGAAAACCGCAGCCAGCGCGACGAAGATCAGGATCAGATACTTTTTCATAATATGTTTGGTTTTTTATTCTATTTCAATGAATTGAGCCATGCGGGGACATACCCTAACCGCTGGCGCAGCTGCGCTTCGTAGAGCGACAGCGGCTCGACGGCCGCGCCGTTGCTTTCAAGGTATTTCACCTGTTCGGCGCTCTCGTCGAAGGTGACCGCCGCGCCGTGGAATCCGACGATGATCGGCGGCATGGTCTTCCACCACTTGTCCGAGGAGAGCCACCACTTGAACGGTTCGGCCCCGAAATCGTGCGCCGCACGCGTGGCGTTCAGATTCCAGATCGTCAGGTCGCCCAGGTGGTTGGGCACGTTGGTTTCGTCGCCGCCGAAACGCCATTGCACGAATCCGCCCGTGCAACGGTCGACGAGCGTGGCGCGCGGCTGCCTGGAATGCGACTCGAAGAAGGCGTCGTCACCCCACGTGTTGTTCCACAGCACGGCCCCCAGCGAGGTGTTCGACACTCCCGAGGCGTGGTACTGTCCGGCGTTTTCGAAATACCCCGTGCTCGTATAGGGCGGCGAGACAGCCTCCCCGCGGCTGCGGTCGCAGACCTTGCCGATGAAGATGCGCGACGAGGACTGCGAGCGCACGCCCGAGTGGCCGCGGTTGCCGCTGATCTCGATGTCGTAGGCCGAGCAGTTGGCGCTCGACACGATCGACAACGCCTCGCTGACGCCCCTGAAATCGACGCGGCGAATCCACGAATCGGTCAGACGCATCATGTTGAGCGGCTTGTAGGCCCCGTCGTCCTCCCACGAAGCGTGGTGCCCGAAGTTCTCCTTCGAGCGGCCCTCGAACGTGAGGTCCTCGACGCCGACATGTTCATAATGGGGGTATTTGCGGATTTTCCAGCCCCATTTGGCCTCCACGGCGTACATGATCGGTTCGGCGAAGGTCACACGGTTGCCGCTTACGGAAGCCACCTGGTGATAGTCCTCGACCGTAATGGTCTGAATATCGGTCATGTTTCCCTCGACCCGGTGCGGCGCCAGCTCCTGCGCCACCAGCGTCGGGTCGTTGTTCGAAAGCGAAAGGCACACCCAGTCGCCCTTCCCGATGCCGGCCGCCGAAGCCACCTCCACCGAGAACGTGCCGCGTGCGGCGTCGCCCGTCACCGTCGTGAGGTCCGAAAGTCCCGAATTGTGCTTGATATTGATCATCATGGGCGACGACCACATCTGCTCCGAGTTGTTCGGCAGGTTGGGCGTGTCCATGACGAGCGTCGTCTTGCCGCGGCCCGCGCCCTTGAGCACGAAATACCCCCCGCGGATGAAAATCTCCTCGCTGCGGTTGTTTCCCTTCGAATCGGTGTATTTCTGGTTGGCGGAGGTTGGGTCCACCACGTTGTCGTCGTCGTTGTGGAGGACGAAACGCCCTTCGGGGAAATAGATCACCGCCCGGGCATTGGCATTCGCGAGGTTCGCCCCCGCATCGCTCCGCCCGGAGAGTTTCAGCTCCTTGAGCAGCGCTGCCAACGCCCCGCGCGAGGACCTGACGCCCGTGGGATCGGCGCCGTAGTCGACGACGTTGTAAACCTTGTAGCCCAGTCCCCAGACATCGGCCGGAGCCTCCTCGCCGTGCTTGTAACCGGCATACGAATAATCGAGCAGGACGTTATCCGCAGTTCCGGCCTTAAAATTCCGCCATGCCAGAGCGGCGTTGGCATCCACCTGCTCGTCGAGCAGCGTCACGTTCAGCGTGACGAGTTTCCGGTATTTCCTGTCCGAATAGACCGTCACCGAGACCGCCGCCTGCTGCGAAGCGGCGTCGAACGTCGCGGGAGCCTTGACCGTCAGCGTCGTCTCGCCAAGCACGGCCGTCCAGCCCGCAGGCGCGTCGATCACCGCCTCGGCGACGTTGTTCTGCACGACCTCGAAAGCCCGGGTCTCCCCGAGACGGAAAGTCTCGTTGTCGGAAGCCGTCACCGTCAGTCCGAAATCGTCGAAGACGGGAAGCGTGAGTTTTTCGCCGTCGAGCAGTTCGACCGCCAAAAGTCCGGTCGTCGCGTCGTAAGTCACCGACTTGAAAGCCGAACTGTAACTGACGACGACTTTATCCCCCAAGGCATTGACCGGCTGTCCGTTTTGCAAAAGCGGCGCGTAGGTCACCCCGCCGTCGAGGCTCACGAGCCACTCCCCGTCGGCCGAAACCTTCAGCTGCGGGGTGACGCCCTCGGCGCCGGGCTTATGGTCGCCGCCCGAAACGGGCCATGCCGAAACGTACTCTCCGCCGACCTTCAGCCGCTCGGAAGTGGCTCCGCCGTCGAGGCTCACGGTCCAGTAGCCCTCGGCGTCGATGCCCATGACGGGAACCAGCGCCTCGATCTTCTCACCGAGGATGACGGGCAGCCGGGTTCCGTCGCTCAACTCGATCTCGTACCCCTTTGCGTTGGGTTTGATCCCGACGATGATCGTCGACTCGTCCATCAACTTGTGGAGCGCCACGATGGAGGTGTTCACGCTGCCGATCTTCGCCTCCAGCGCAATCACCCGGTCGCGCAGGCTCCCGATCTCGTCGCGGATGCCGTCGGTGTTCTCACACGATTGCAGCACAAAGGCCGAGGCCGCTGCAATCCACAAAAACAATTTATTCATATCCGATTGATTGTTAGTTATTCGTATCATAGGGAACCACGTCGGACAAGACGCCCTCGCGGAACCACACGTCGTCGTTGTCGCGCAGCAACACGGCCAGTTCGCGGCACAGCGCGGCGAACAGCGCGGGATGCTCCTCCGGCGCGAGGTTGTGCAGCTGGTAGGGATCGGCCGTATCGTCGAACATCAGCACGCGTTCGAGCGTCCCGTCGCGGCCGATGCGCAGCTCCATCGTATGCGTTGCGGTCTTCACGCCGCGCGCCTGGGCGAAGAAACCGCGGACCAGGCCGTCGGCATCGCGCCCGCCGTCGAGGTTGCGCATGTAAAGGGCAGCGCGCGGGCGTTCGGGCTGCACGGCGTCCTGCCGCAGCACGGCCGAGTAGTCTCGCCCCTCGACTCTCACGGGAATCCGCTCTCCGAGGCCCGCCAGCCCCAGCAGCGTCGGCATGATGTCGGGCGTCGAGAGCAGCAGGTCATCCACACGGTGCGGCACCCGCCCCGGATAGCGCACCAGAAAGGGAATGTTCAGCGACTCGCGCCAGATCGAGTTCTTGGGGTCGTCGGTCGAATGGCTGGTCATCGTCTCGCCGTGGTCCGAAGCGAAGACCACGATCGTGTTCTCCGTAAGCCCCGCCCTGTCCAGTGCAGCGAGCAGGCGGCCGAACTCACGGTCGATACCGCTCACGTTGGCGAAATAGTAACGCACGGCGGCGGCCTTGGCCATCGTCGTGTCGGCGTTGTCGCGCACAAGCAGTTCGGTCAGCGACTTGTCCTTGTAACGTTCATACCCCTCCAGGTCGCAGTCGTCGGTCGAAGCGTAGGGCGAATGCGGCGGATTCATGCCGATCATCATCAGGAACGGTTTTTCGGGATCGCGCACGCCGCCCTTGTTTTCGATATATTCGATGGCTTTCGAAACTTCGTGCCGCGGCGACCACTCGTCGACATCGTGACGGTTGCCGTCGGTGTCCCAGTAATGGGGATGCTTGTGCACGTCGTAGGTGCCGTAGGAGTACCAGTAGTTGAACCCGTGGCGGCGTTCGGGCGGCGTGTAGGCGTCCCACTCGGGAACGGCGTCGCTGACGTAGGTTCCCGGACGCTGGGGGTTGTTCTTCGTCGGGAAGTCGGCGTGCAGCTTGCCGATGTAGGCGCAGTCGTAGCCCGCCGCCGAGAAGACGTCGCCGATACACTCGGCGTCCTCGCGCAGCGAACTTTCGGGACGCTCCGACATGCAGTTCAGCACCACGCCGTTCCGCTCGGGATACATGCCCGAAAGCAACATGCCCCGGTGGGGGCTGCTCACGGGGAAATTGCTCACCGCCTCGGTCAGCACCGTGGCTTCGCGGGCGAAGCGGTCGAGGTTGGGCGTTGCGACCGGATCGCCCTTCCACCCCACCTCGGCGGCGAACTCCGGATCGCTCCAGAACCCCAGCGAGGAGTTGCGATACTGGTCCGGAAATACGTAGATCACGTTGGGGCGCCCGGCCTCCGACTGCCCGCAGGCCGTCAGGGCGAGGCCCGCAAACGGAATTGCAATTCTAATTTTCAACATCGTGTCTTATTTCATTTCAATCAGGTTCACTTCGCGCGTCGCACCTTCGCGGCACGTGAAGATCAAAGCGGTGTTTTCGCCCGCGGGTTCGATCCGGCACTCCGGCCTATCGTCTGCGGACTGCCAGCGGCCGCGGATCACGACCTCCAGCTGCGACTCTCCCGAGGGATTGTCGATCCACTTGCGGGAGTAGACGCTCCGCTCGGCGCACCTGCCGTCGGCATCGAACACCTCGTCGCTCGGCCCCTCGTAGAAACGCAGGTCGGGGTCCGCAGCGCTCACCGTCAGCCCTTCGCCATCCCCGCCGATCATCACCAGCGAAGGCAGCGAAACGCTTTCCAGCAACCCCTCGCCCACCTTACCGGCCGCAAAAAGGGCATAGCCCGTAATGCCCGACGGCCTGTCGCGCAGGATATGCGCCGAGGCGTCGCGGCGCAGCACCTCGTAGGGAAGTTCCCGCGCGTAGCAGGCCGCCTCTTCGTCCGAAGCGTGCACGGCCAGCATGTATTCGTACCCGCCGCCGCTGACGGACCCGCTGCCGTGATCTATCCACGCCGTTGCGAAATTGTTCTGCGTCGGGGCGTCGGTCTCCTCGTCGAGCGAACGCTGAAGTGATTTCGAAACGACTACCCTACCTTTCGGCACGAAGTAAGCGTTGCGCAGGTTGTCGCGCAGGACGGCGCCGCCCGCAAGTTCGGCCCGGTAGGGGAACTGCGTCACCGCCTCGCCGTTCACGACGAGCGGATCGGCCCCGTCCGCCAGAAAATTCTGGAACAGCGTCGTATGCACACCGCCCTCGGCCTTGTTTTCGATGTCGGAACCCATACAGACAATGCGGTTGTCGAAGAAAAACCACGACTTGCGCGCCCGCAGCGAACCGTTGTATTTGTCGTGCTCGTGGAGTTCCATCGCGAACACCCCGTCGCGGCCCCTGTGGCTGACGCCTCCGGCGAAGGCCTCGTCGGAGAGGAGCATCTCCTCGTAGCCCGACGCGGTGTCGACGTTCCGGATGTCGGCCTTCATCCGCTCCATCGGGATTTCGAGCGCCGTCGTCCCGGGAATGTGCCGCCAGTCCCAGCCCTCCTGCCGGAACCCGCTGCCGAAGGCGCTCACGGGATCGCCGTCTGCAAGCAGCTGCATGCTGCCGTGCGTCAGGTAGCGGCCGTAGTGGTTGGCTCCCTGGTAAATCTCCGCCGACCAGAGATAGCGGCTGTGGCCCGCGACGGTCACCAGCCAGTCGGCGCGCCGGTGCGACACCGAGGCATTGTAGCCGTAGACGCGGTTCCCCGCAGGCGAAGGTTCGGGAGCGAAGCCCTTTTCGGCGAACAGCCGCGTATAAGCGTCTTTTCCTTGGGCCACACGCAGGTAGGCGGCGGCCAGCTCCGGGTCGATCTCCCCGCGGCCGTCGGGCGTACCCGCGACGGCCAGCCGGGCATAATGCCACGGGACCAGTTCTCCGCGGCCGTCGGGATGACGGCCCGAAAGGGCCAGCGGAAACGACCGCAGGTTGCAGTAGAAGCGCATTTCGAGCAGCGCGCGTTTCAGAACGGCATGGCTTTCGGCGCTCACCGCGAACTGCGTCTTCGACAACAGCCACACGGCATTCACGGCCCCGCCGCTGAACCCGTCCACGGCATAGGCCGGGTAGTGACGCCGGTGGTGGAAGACCGTGCCGTCGCTCTTGAAGCAGGGCCCGGTCCCCTCGGTGACCTTATATCCGTTGTCGACCCAGCGGGAGAACGCCTCCAGCCAGGCCGCTTTCACCGGGGTGTCCGAGAGCATCACGATGCTCGCCAGACGGCCGACGAGCGAGGTGTTGAACGCGTCGATGTCCATCCCCGGCTCCGCCGGCGGAAGTTTCACCTCGCCCACGCCCGAAAACCACTCCATAGCCTGCTGCACGTCGTGTTCCAGCCCGGCGCGACGCAGCACGTCGCGCATGATGACGGGAGCCGTGTAAAAATTGCGCATGCTGTACCCCAGGTGGTGCAGGGTTCCCTGCGCACTTCCCGCGGCGAAGCCCTGATCCAGAAGATGCCGCGTCAGCAGCACATACATCCGCTCCAGCTCCGCCCGCTCGGCGGCGTCCGCAGCGGCATCGTGGGCCACGGCGACCTGGAACAGGAAGTCGTTGTATTTGCGCAGCGTCTGGCCGTTGTCGTTGAACAGTTTGCCGACATCGGGATGGCCCAGATTGATATAGGTCTCGGCATAGCGCACGAACCAGATCGGCTTGCCCCGAAGCGTCCCGTCGGGATTTTCCGCAATGCCGTATGCGTCGAAGCGTTTGCGCAGGGTCTTCATCGCCATCGGCTTCCGGCCTTCGAGCAGCAGTTCGCGCAGACGCCGTTCGACGGTCGCCATATCGCGCCGCTCCCCCTCACCGACCGCGGCGGGGAGTGCGGGCATCGGATTGCGCCACGATTGCAGCAGCGTGAGCCAGTGGCTCGTGGTCGCGGCGTTGATGAACGGCGCCTGGAAATCGGCCGTATGGTGCCGCACGTCCTGAAACGAGGAGAGAATCAGGTGGTCGAAATACAACTCGCCCCGTTCGACGCCCTCCGCCGTGACGACCAGTTCGTCCATCCCCTCCTCGGGCCGGCCCTGCATGTCGCGGTCGAAAGCCACCCATGCCCCGCGCCAGCCGGTGAACTCCAGTCCGTAGTCGAACCACGCGCAGGTGCGCCCCTCCTTGCGGAACTCGAAACGCAATTTCCCGTCGAGCGCCTTCGGGGCGTAGACCCAGAACACGAAGGTCGAAACGGAGGTCTCCCTGGGATTGGGATTTTCCGACAGGTAACCCACCGGGGATTCGATGCGCACTCGGGCGCCCGCCCGCGACCATTGCCAGCGGAGCGCGTGGGCGCCGTGCTTGTAATGGTCGCCCGAGACGGACAGCGACGAGCCTTCCGACGCCGTGAAAGGCGCCGCAGACTCCTCGAACGAAAGAATCCGCGCATCGGCGACCTCCCGCACCGACTGCGCCGGTGCGGCCCACGACCACACCGACGCAGCGGCGAGAAACAACAGTTTATACATGGGCATCCGGTTTAAAACAAAGGTTCGCCCGCCTCCACACGGCCCTTGCGGATCAGTGCCTCAAGGAAATAGTAATCTGCGTAGTTCAGCGGCACGTCGATATTGCTGCCGTGCGGGATGCTGCCCACGGAGTGCATCAGCAGGAACCCGCCGTTGCCGCCCACCGGAGCGCGGTAGGCTGGCGACGAGAGCGACTCGACGATCCGGTCGGCCTTCTGCTTATACAGCCCGTCCCCCGTATAGGTGTACATTTCGTAGAACGCCGAAGCGATGATGGCCGCCGTCGAGACGTCGCGCGGTTCATTGGGAATGTTCGGCGCATCGTAGTCCCAGTAGGGAACCAGGTCGGCGGGCATGTTCTTGTCGCCCAGCATGAAACCGGCCACCTTCCGCGCATGGTCGAGGTAGCGTTTGTCGCCCGTGTAACGGTAGCAGGCCGTATAGCCGTAGACGGCCCATGCCTGTCCGCGCGCCCACGCCGAGTCGTCGGCATAGCCCTGCGCCGTGCAGCGTCCGCGCACGTCGCCCGTCGTCAGGTCGTAGTCCACGACGTGATAACAGCTGTAATCGTCGCGGAAGTGCTCCTTCATCGTTCGGTCGGCATGCTTCACCGCGATATTATAATAGGTGCTGTCGCCCGAAAACTCCGTGGCCTTGAACATCAGTTCGAGATTCATCATGTTGTCGATGATCACCGGGCACTGCCAGCCGCGCTCGCCCTGCCAGCCGCGGTCGGCGTCCCACGACTGGATGACGCCCGGCACCGGCCGGAAACGCGTCGCGAGCGACTTGGTCGTCTGGACGATCACATCCTCGTAGCCGGGTATGTTTTTCAGCCGCAGTCCGTTGCCGTAGCTGTCGTAGACCATGAAGCCCACGTCGTGATGCCATTGCAGGTACTGCACCGAATCGAGGATCTCGGTATGCTTCCGTGCGCGCGCGGCCCATGCCTCGTCGCCCGTCAGTTCGTACATGTACCACAGCGTCCCGGCGAAGAAACCGCTCACCCAGTCGTCGACGGGCACGTAGTCGATCCGCCCGTTCTTCCAGGTCGAGGGGATGCGGATCACACCGCCCGTCTCGCTCGAATCGGCCAGCATGCCGATCTGCTTTTCGGCGACGGCGATGTTTTCGTCAATGATCGAAGCGCGCTTCGAAGGCTGCGAGCAGGCGGCAGCCCCTGCCAGGAGGAGCGCGACGGTCGCATATTTAAATAAGATCTTCATAAATTAGGTGATTAACATGATTATTTTGGTAAACCAAACCAGCTTTTCGGACAAAGGTAAAGTTTTTTTCGGACATGCAACATATTTTAATAACATTTTCCGATGAATGTAAAATTTTTATTATTTTCTCTTTGAAAAATTTTGGCGAACCAATTTCTTTATTTATTTTTGACCAAATATGAATCTATGAAAAATATATTAAAACACGCTGTACCAGCGATTTGGATACTATTCGGCACGCTTTGGGGCCAGCATGCCGCTGCGGCAATCGACGCCAAAATCAGTTTCGAAACGGAAATTCCCAAGGCTTTCGTATGCGGCGAAAACAGCACGGCCGAATTGAGCGGCCTCCACTACAAGGACGGGAGCCGTTCGCTGCGCTGGTCGTGGAGCGCGCCGTCGACGCTCCGCTTCAACGACTTCGGACAGCTGATGCGCTCGCTGCGGGTCAAGGGCGCGGGCGTCATGCTCTGGATCTACAACCCCAGGGCCGTCGACGCCGACATGCGGTTCTCGTTCGAGACGCCCACCGGCGAAGTCCCCTACCGGTTCGATTTCCACATGGATTTCACGGGCTGGCGCGCCTGCTGGATCAAGTACAACGACATGCCGGGCGACCACGCCTCGCAGCAGGTATCCCGGCTGACGATCTCGACGCCCGCCGGGGTCGAAAGCGGCGAGCTGTTCCTCGACCGCCTGACCTTCTCCGAGGTCAAGCTCCACGACCAGATCACCCCCGACAAGCAGATTCCCGGCAACAACTGCAATCTCTCTCGCGAATTGTGGCACTGGGCGCGCCTCTGGGAGTGGGAGCAGTACGAATACGAAGAGCCGCTGCGCGACGTCACGCCCGCGGAAAAGGCCCAGCTCGACGCCGTGAAATCGCGCATCGAAAGCATCGTCGCGGCCAACATGTCGAGCGCCAACTACATCAACGGCACGATCATCCCGCGCGCCCGGGCGACCTTCGAAAAGGCCGCGATCCGCCGCACCGACGACGGCGGGATCATCGGCGCCCCGCTGCTCTCGAACGACGAGTGCAACCGCCCGAAAGGCGAACTGCGCCTGGACGACATCGAGAACATGCTCAACGCCTTCGCGCTGAACAGCCATATCAACAACGATCCGAAATACGACGACGATTTCTTTCTGGTGATGGACCACGCCATCGACCAGGGCTTCGCCTTCGGCCACGGCAACGGAACCAACCACCACTACGGCTACAACATACGCAAGATCTACGACGCCATGTGGCTCATGCGCGACAAGATCGCCGCACGCGGCAAGACCGACGAATACGTCAAGGTGCTGGCCTACTGGAGCGGCCTGGCGGAGACCCGCAAACCCTACGTCTACGGCCGCGACGAGCTGCTCGACTCGTGGCACACGCTGCTCATCCCCAAGATCGTCAGCGCGCTGATGCTGCCTGACGAGGCCGAACAGTACCGCGCCATGAAGAGCCTCGGCGTATGGCTCTCGGGGAGCCTCGGCTTCACGCCGGGCACCATCGGCGGCATCAAGCCCGACGGCACGACCTTCCACCACGGCGGCTTCTACCCCGCCTACTCGACCGGCGCATTCGCCATGATCGGCTACTTCTGCAAAGCAACCCGGGGAACGGATTTCACCCTCTCGGAGCAGGCGCGCCGCAACTTCAAGCTGGCGCTGATGACCATGGCCAGCTACACCGATCTGCGCGACTGGGGCCTCGGCCTGGCCGGCCGCCATCCCTTCGGCAAGAACGGCCGCATCCCCGACGCCGACGTCAACGCATTCGGTTATCTGGCCGCGCTGGGCGACCTGACGGGCAGCGGCAAGGGCGCGGACCCCGAACTGGCGGGCGCCTACCTGCGCCTGAAAGGCACGGACAAGGAGTTGAACAGCCTCTTCAGGAAAGAGGGGATTTCGGCGGGTCCCACGCCCTCGGGATTCTTCGTCTATAACTACGGGGCCGCGGGCATCCACCGCCGCGGCGACTGGATGGTGACGCTCAAAGCATTCAACACCGATGTCTGGGGATCGGAGATTTATACCAAGGACAACCGCTACGGACGCTACCAGAGCTACGGTTCCGCGCCGATCATCGGTTCGGGCAATCCCGTCTCGGCCGCGGCGAGCGGATTCGTGCAGGAGGGCTGGGACTGGAACCGCGTGCCGGGCGCCACGACCATCCATCTGCCCTACCCCGAACTGGAAAGCCCGCTGCCGGGGACGCTCATGGAGCGCAACCCCGAGCGCTTCTCGGGCGCCTCGTCGCTCGAAGGCCGCAACGGCATACTGGCCCTGCATTTCGTCGAAAAGGACCGCAAGAACTTCACCCCCGGGGCCACGGCATACAAATCCGTCTTCTGCTTCGACAACCGGATGGTCTTCCTCGGCAGCGGCATCGACAACGACAACCAGGCATACCCCACCGAAACGACGCTTTTCCAGCTGCGGATGGACAGCCCGGCCGAACAGATAGAAGTCGACGGCGAGCTTTACGACGCTTTCCCGCTCAACCTTTCCAAGGGAGGCGAGCGGCTGGCGCTCTCCGACACGAAGGGCAATTTCTACGTGGTGAAGAACGCCGCAGCGGTGAACATCACCAAAAAGGAGCAGACCTCGCCCAACGACAAGACCCGCGCACCCCAGACGGGCAACTTCGCCACGGCCTGGATCGACCACGGCCGCGCCCCCAAGCAGGCCGCCTACGAATATGCGGTCTACATCCAGCCCACGAACAAGGAGATCACGCGCCTGATCAAGAAAGACGGCTACGAAGTGCTGCGCCGGGACAACACGGCCCACGTCGTGAAGGACCTCGCCACGGGCATCACGGGCTACGTCTGCTTCGGGGAATACACGGGCCAGGGGCTTGTGCGCAAAGCGACCGGAGAGTCGATCGTCATGGAGCGCACCGACACGGACGGACAGGTCGTGATGAGCGTCTGCACGCCCGACCTCGGCCTCACGGAGAAGACCTACACCACGCGTCAGGAGAGCCGTCCCATCGAAAAAGAGGTGCTTTTGGACGGCGCATGGGAGCTTGCCGCACAATATCCCGGCGTGGAGGCCGTTTCCCACGACACCGGAACGCTGCTGAAGATAACCTGCCGCCACGGACAGCCCGTGGAGTTCCGGCTCAAGAAGAAATAACCATTTTCACCCACAACCTGATTTATTTATGAAAAAAGCACTTAAACGCATGGCCGCGGCAGCGCTGGTGACCCTATCGGTACTCCGGGGGGGGGACGCCTTTGCGCAGAACGCCGTGGACGGACGCGTGGTTGACGCCAACGGTGCACCGCTGGTGGGCGTAACCGTCCTGATCAAGGGGACGCAGTCGGGAACGGCCACGGGCGCCAACGGCAGCTACTCGATCAAGGCCCGGGAGGACCAGACGCTGGTCTTCTCCTATCTGGGCTACACGACCGTCGAGGAGTATGTCGGCAAACGCACGGCGATCAACGTCAAGATGACCGAAGAGGCGTCGCAGATCGGCGCCGTCGAGATCGTCAACATCGGCTACGGAACCACCACGCGGCGCGACCTCACCGGCTCGGTGGCCAAGGCCGACCTGGGAACGATGATGAAGGCCAACGTCACCAACTTCGACCAGGCGCTGGGCGGACGCATCGCCGGCGTGGTCGTCACCACGGGCGACGGCTCGCTGGGCGCCGAAGCCAATATCACCATCCGCGGAAACAACTCGCTCACGCAGAGCAACGCCCCGCTCTACATCATCGACGGATTCCCGTCCGAAGGGTCGTTCGCCGCGTCGATCAACCCCGCCGACATCGAGTCGATCGACGTGCTGAAAGACGCTTCGGCGACCGCCATCTACGGAGCGCGCGGAGCCAACGGCGTCATCGTGATCAACACCAAACGCGGCAACGAGGGCAAGCCCACGGTGAACTTCAGCGCCTCGTTCTCCCTGAACAAGATCGCCAACAAGGCCGACCTGATGGACTCCTACGAATTCGTCCGGCTTCAGAGCGAACTGATCAGCGAGGAGACGATGAACAAGAGCTATTTCAGCGAGGGACTGACGCTCGACGACTACCGCCACATCCCGGGCATCGACTGGCAGGACCAGCTCTACCGCACGGCTTTCCAGCAGAACTACAACGTCTCGCTCTCGGGCGGCAACAAGGAGGGGCTGCGCTACAACGTGGGCTTCTCGGCGCTCGACCAGGACGGCATCATCATCCGTTCGAACTTCCAGCGCTACCAGGGCAAGGCCAACTTCACGCTGCCCATCTCGAAAAAACTCACGCTGAACGCCAACGCCAACTATTCGCGCACGGCGACCAACGGCGTGACCCCCACCACGGCGCAGACCACCTCGTCGTCGTCGGGCTGGCTGATGTACTCGGTCTGGGGCTACCGCCCCGTAACGCCTCCCGGGCAGGACATACTCGATTCGATGCTCGACGAAGCCGTAGACGGATCGAACGACTACCGCTTCAACCCGGTGAAGACCGCCAAGAACGAATACCGCAAGACGCTGGTGGACTACCTCAACGCCAACCTGGCGCTGACGTGGAAGATCACCCCCGACCTGACGTTCAAGACCACGGGCGGCTACGTCCTGAACAAACGCCGCCGCGAGGAGTTCAACGGCAGCGAGACCTACACGGGCTACGCCGGCTCGCCCAGCGGCAAGGGCGTCAACGGCGCCATCTACTGGACCGACCAGACGAGCTGGTCGAACGAAAACACGCTCAACTACAAGAAGCGCCTGGGGCGCAGCCACAACCTCGACCTGATGGCGGGACTCTCGCTCCAGGGGCAGAAGAACACCTACGACGGCGTTGCGTCGACGCAGATCACCTCCGAGGAGCTGGGCATCGCGGGCATCCACACGGGCAACTACCAGAAGGTCCAGAGCAACTACTACGACTGGCGGATGATGTCGGCCTTCCTGCGCGCCAACTACAATTTCCGCTACAAATACTACCTGACCTTCTCATTCCGCGCCGACGGCTCGTCGAAATTCCCCTCCGACAACCGCTGGGGCTACTTCCCCTCGGCCGGCCTTTCGTGGAACTTCAACCGCGAGAATCTGCTGAAGAAGAGCGAGTGGATGAGCAACGGCAAGTTGCGCCTCTCGTGGGGCCTGACGGGCAACAACCGCACGCAGACCCCCTACGACTTCTATTCGCAGATCACCGTCAACCCGGGTTCGGGCAACTCGCTCGACTATGTGTTCGGCGGCGAGCGCGTGCCGGGCTACTACGTCTCGAACATGGCCAACGAGCGGCTCAAGTGGGAGACCACCGAGCAGTGGAACGCGGGTCTCGACCTCGGGTTCTTCGAGGACCGCATCAAGGTGACGGCCGACTGGTACGACAAGGTGACGCGCGACCTGCTGCTCTACGCCCTGCTGCCCGCCTCGTCGGGCTTCGAGCAGGGGATGCTCAACATCGGCAAGATCCGCAACCGCGGCTTCGAGCTGACGCTCGAAACGGTGAACGTCAAGACCCGTCAGTTCCAGTGGTCCACGTCGTTCAACATCGCCTTCAACCGCAACCGGATTCTCGGGCTGGTCGACGGACAGAACACGCTCCAGAGTTCCGTATCGTGGGAGACGCGCTTCAACTCGCAGTTCCCCTACATCTCGCAGGTGGGCAAGCCCACGGGCATGATGTACGGCTTCATCTACGACGGGACCTACAAGGCCGAGGATTTCGACGACAAGGGCAACCTCGTCAGCGGCGTTCCCTCGTTCAAGGGCAACGCGATGCAGCCGGGCGACATGAAATACCGCGACATGAACGGCGACGGGGTCATCGACGACTACGACCGCACGATCATCGGCTGCGGACAGCCCCTCAACACGGGCGGCTTCGGCAACAACTTCAACTGGAAGAATTTCGACCTGAACATCTTCTTCGCGTGGAGCTACGGCAACGACGTGCTGAACGCCAACCGGCTGGTCTTCGAATCGGGATGGAGGAGCCAGACCAACCAGCTGGCCTCCTACGCCGACCGCTGGTCGCCGGAGAATCCCGCGTCGAACATTCCGCGCGTGAACGCCGTCGGCCGCGAAGAGTACTCGTCGCGCGTGATCGAGGACGGTTCGTTCCTGCGGCTGAAGAACGTCTCGCTGGGCTACACGCTGCCGAGCCGTTCGCTGCGCAAGGCGGGCATCAGCCAGATGCGCGTCTACGTCTCGGCCGACAACATCTGGACCCTGACGGGTTACAGCGGTCCCGACCCCGAGGTATCGACCCGCAACTCGGTGCTGACGCCCGGATTCGACTGGTCGGCATATCCCCGCGCATTCGGCTTCACGGCCGGCGTAAACCTCACATTCTAACGGTTTAAACGCAACATTACGCCATGAAAATCAAAAGCATATTGAAACTGGGAACGCTGGCGCTGCTCTCCGCCGCCCTTCCGGCGTGCAGCTTCCTCGACACCGATCCGCAGATCATCCCCGACGACGGCTACTACAACAGCGAACAAAAGCTGATCTACGGTCTGGCGGGCGTCTACGGCGTGCTGAACAGCGAAGCGATCTACGGCAACTACTACTCGCTGCAAATCGCCAACGCCGACGACCTCTGCTACTTCAACAACTACAACAACAGCGAATCGCGTCCCGACCGCTACAACCACAGCGCCGGCACGGCGGCGATCTACGACACCTGGTCGAAGCTCTACGAAGGCATCAAGAACGCCAACCGCTACATCGAGGCCGTCGAAAAGACGGAGATCGACCCCGGGAAACTTTCGGTGGACATCGGGCTTTACATCGCCGAAGCGCGGTTCCTGCGCGCCTACTACCACTTCCTGCTGGCGCAGGCGTGGGGCGATGTGCCCCTGCGCGTCAAGGCGACCACCTCGCCCAACCCCAACGACGTGCAGATGGCCGCAACGCCGCAGGAGCAGGTGCTCAAATGGTGCGCCGACGAGATCGAAGCCACGATTCCCGACCTCTACGAGCCCATCGACAACACCCCCTCGCGCGTCAGCCAGACCGTCGCCCAGGGCATTCTGGCCCGCGTCTATCTCTTCATGGCCGGCGAGAGCGTCAAGCAGATCGACGGACTGGATAAAAAGGAGATGTACCGCCGCGCCGCCTACTGGGCCAACGAGGTGATCGCCTCGCACAAGCACGACCTGAACGAGAGCTACGAGGAGATCTTCATCAACATGATCCGCGACCAGTACGACACGCAGTTCCACGAATCAATGTGGGAGGCCGAATTCCTCGGCGACCGCACCAGCGCGACCGACTGGACGAACGGCCGCATCGGCGACCTGATCGGCCTGCGGTCGCAGTCGGGAACGACCAACTACTCGGAGTGGGCCTGCAACTACTCCTACGGCTACTACAACGGCTCCTACACCCTCTGGCAGCTCTACTGGGAGAACGACCGCACGGCAGACGAAACGACCAGCGCCACGGTCATCGACAAGCGGCTGACGTGGAACCTGCCGGGCTACAACTACCGCGGAATGAACAACCAGAAAATCTCGTACAAGAACAAGGCGGGCGAGACCGTGACGCGCTACTTGCAACAGACGCAGAGCATGTTCAAGACGCCGTGGGTCTACAACAACAATTTCGCCATGCCCGACATCGAGGGGCTGGACCAGACGATCGAGGACGCGTTCGACCCCGCCGATCTGGTTTACGACCCGACGGTGATGTGCGCCGTCCGCAACGCCGGCAAATGGCGCCGCGAGACGGTCTACGAGAAACAGATGTCGGCCAAGAGCCTCTACACGACGATCAACTTCCCGATCCTTCGCTACGCCGACGTGCTGCTGATGTACGCCGAGGCGATCAACGAATACGCCGAGGCGCCGGACGACCAGGCCAAGGAGGCCATCCGGGAAATCCGCAAACGCGCGGGCGTCAAGACCAACGAGAGCCTGCTGGGCGACTATCGTTCGTTCCGCGACCTGGTGCGCAACGAGCGCGGACGCGAACTGGCTTTCGAGGGGCTTCGCAAGTGGGACCTGATCCGCTGGGGCACGTTCGTCGAGAAGATGCACAACGCCGGGACCAACCAGCCGACGGAGAACAAGTACCGCAACGTCAGCTATACGAACTATGCGTCGGCGAACTACGCCAACGTGACGGCACGCCACATCTACCTCCCGATTCCGACCAAGGAGCTGGCGGTGAACCACGCGCTCCGACAGAACCCCTTATGGTAAAACGCTTAATTGCAGAGCATACGATGAATACGAAACGAATCACATACCTCGCGGCGACGCTGGCCCTCGCAACCGCGGCAGTCTCGTGCGAACACGAAGAGATCTACGAGCCGCTGGAGTTCTCGGTGCGGCTGGCGCCGACGAACACCTACCGCACGGGCGACCCGGTGGTCTTCAACTTCAGCGGCAACGCCGACTTCATCACCGTCTGGACGGGCGACACGGGACACGAGTACAAGCACCGCAACCGCACGAAGGTCGACATCGCCGACATCGAGTCGTGCGAACTGGAGATCGAGATCAGCCAGCAGTACGGCACGCTGAACAACCTCGTCCTGTTTGCGGGCAACAAATTCGCGGGGCTGAACGGCAGCGACGCCGCCACCGACCGCCCCGTGGTCGAAGCCATCGCGGCGAACGACTGCGCCGACTGGACCAAACTGGAGTTCACGCCGAACAACGCGAACAAGTTCGAAACCCGCACCTACGACATCACCCGGTTCGCCGACCGTTTTTCGTGGGGCATGCACCTTTTCTATCCGGACCCCAAGACCACGATGCGCACCTATCGGATCAATCCGAAGATCACGGTCAAGTTCAAGGGCCACGACACGCAGGTCTACAACTATCCGGACATGGAATTCGTCCCCTTCTCGCTGGCTTCGCAGCACGCCGACAACCCCTATATCCATAATGTATCGGGCAACGGCAACCTGAAATTCCAGGGCTGGCCGGGAGCGAACAACACCGCCAATATCGTCTTCCAGGGCTTCAGCGCCGGAGCTTTCCCCGAGATCGACCAGTGGGCCTTCATGCAGCCCGTCGCGCTCAACACGATCTCGCCCGACACGGGCCTGAACATCAAGGGCGTGACCGACGACCTGCCGAGCTACTCGTACACCTACACCGAGCCGGGGACCTACACGGTGACCTTCATCGTCGCCGGCGGCAACTACCAGGGACAGTCGGCACCCGCTCCCTACGAGGTGACGTTCACGGTGATCGACCCGATCGAATAACCCGTCCGAAAGTTTTCGCAAGCCCGCCCTTCAGCAAGAAAGGCGGGCTTTTTCACAATATCCGGTTGCATTTCTGCGTTTTTTCCAGTAACTTTGGAGGTGAAACTTAACCTTTAACAACCAAAACCGAAACAACCTCATCGTATGAAGGCTGAATTACAGGAAATAGCGTCGCAGTTCGCGCTGGAAGGCGCTATCACGGCAATCGACTCGCTGGGCGAGGGATTCATCAACGACACGTTCATCGTCCGCACGGCGGGCGATGCGCCGGATTACATCCTCCAGCGCAAAAACAAGAGCATCTTTCCCGACGTTCCGGCCATGATGGAGAACATCCGCAAAGTGACGGACCATATCCGCCGCCGTGTCGCAGCCGCCGGGGGCGACCCCAGACGCGAGGCGATGACCGTGGTTGCGACCCGCGACGGAAAGCTCTATCACGTGGACGCACAGGGCGAATATTGGGCCGTTTCGGTTTTCATCAGCGACACGATCGCCTACAACAAGGCCGACTCCCCGGAACTGGCCCGCAAGGGCGGCGAAGGCATCGGCAAGTTCCAGGCCCAGCTGGCGGACTTCACCGAGCCGCTGGCCGAGACGATCAAGGGCTTCCACAACATCCGCCACCGCTTCGTGCAGTGGGACGAGGCGCTGCGCCGCGACGCCGCAGGCCGCGTGAAAGACCTTGCGGAGGAGATCGGCTGGATCGAATCGCGCCGCGACGAGATGCTCTCGTTCTGGTCGAAGGTCGAGGACGGCACGATCCCCACGCGCGTGACCCACAACGACACGAAAATCAACAACATCCTCTTCGACAAGCAGGGCGAGGTGCTGTGCGCCATCGACCTCGACACGGTGATGAACTCCACGTCGCTCAACGATTTCGGCGACGCCATCCGCTCCTACGCCAACACGGGCGACGAGGACGACCGCGACCTTTCGCGCGTGGGCATGTCCCTCGAAATGTTCCGCGCCTATACCGAAGGCTATCTGTCGCAGCGGGCCGGACAGCTCAACCAGGCCGAAATCGACCACCTGGCATTCTCGGCCCGTTACATCACCTTCGAGCAGGTGCTGCGTTTTTTGATGGACTACATCGACGGCGACACCTATTACAAAACGAAATACCCCGAGCACAACCTCGTGCGCACCCGCGCCCAGTACAAACTGTTGCAAAGCATGGAAGAGCAGTACGGCACGATGTGCGAAATCGTACGGGAAACCGTCGCCAAATACAAATAAGGAATGGAAATTCGCAAGATAGCAGGCATCGCGCCCGACGACCGGGCCGCCGTGGACGAGGCATTCGCCGGAATCGAGCCGCTGCCGGTGGCGTGCTGCAACTGGCCCGCGGAATTTCCCTACGCCCCGGAAGTCAGCTTCCGGATGTTCCATACGGGCGACTGGCTGATGCTGCGCTTCGACGTCGCCGAACGTTACACGGCGGCGCTCGTCACGGAGGACAACGGCGAGGTGTGGACCGACTCGTGCGCGGAGTTCTTCATCGCGCCCGACACAGGGATGTACTACAATTTCGAAACCACCTGCATCGGACGGATGCTGCTCGGGGCGCGCAAATCCCGGACCGAAGCCGAGCACGCCTCGCCCGAGGTGCTGGCGGGCGTGAAACGCTACACGACGCTGCCCTGCGGCGAGCCTTTCGCCGAGCGCGAGGGCGACAACCGCTGGTCGCTCACGCTGGCCATCCCCCCGCAGGCGCTTTTCCGCCATGCGCTGACCGACTGGAGCGGTCTCAAGGCCCGCATGAACCTCTACAAATGCGGCGACAACCTCTCGCACCCCCATTTCCTCTCGTGGCGGCCGATCCGGACGGAGAAACCCGATTTCCACCGTCCCGAGTTTTTCGGGGAGGTGACGTTCGAGAAGTGAAAAAGTGAAAAGTGAAAAGTGAAAAGCTGAAAGCCAAGAGACAATCCGGTCGCGATGCGACAACTGCGGGCAACAGGCGAGCGCAATCGCTTGCGAATTGCCGAGCCGCCACAGCAGTCAAGGCGCGTATTTTTGCGCCTTAAGTCCCCTCCCGAGGGAGGGATTTGGGGTGGGGTCAGACTTGTAAACGACGCCAACGGCGGCGACAACACGATCGGCAACAAACCGACAGAGAGAAAGATTAACAAATTACATAAACGTATGAACAACAAGTATTCACTTCCCAAAGACGGCGGCCTGATTTCCGAATCGGCTCCGCGCGACATCATCCATCGTTACGAGAAGATCCACACCAAGGTCTACGAAAACGAGTACGAAGGCGTGCAGTACGTCGCCGACAACATCGTCAAGGCGATCCGCATGTACAACGAAATCCACTGCTCGAACGAGGTCTACGAGGAGTCGCAGCCCTTCGTGCTGGGCCTCACGACGGGCCGCACGCCGCTGGGTCTCTACCGGGAACTGGTGAAACGCCACCACGAAGGGCAGATCAGCTTCCGGAACGTCTCCGTTTACAGCCTCGACGAGTTCTACCCGATCCGGTCGACCGAACAGCAGAGCCGCAACTACCGCATCCACGAGGAGTTCCTCAACCACATCGACATCCTGCCCGAGAACGTGCACATCCCCGACGGTACGGTTCCCGAGGACCGCGTTTCGGAATACTGCGCGTCGTACGACCACTCGGTGCGGCGCATCGACCTGATGATCATCGGCGTCGGCGAGGACGGGCAGATCGGCTTCAACGAGCCGGGGTCCTACTCCCGCTCGCGCACGCGGCTGGTGCAGCTGACCTACAACACCCGCAAAATCCAGTCGGGCGCTTTCTTCGGGCTGGAGAACACGCCCAAGATGGCGGTCACGATGGGCATCGACACGATCATGCGCGCCAACCGCATCATCCTGATGGCCTGGGGCGAGGAGAAGGCCCACATCGTGCAGCGGGTCGTCGAGGGCGAGATCACGGATCAGGTTCCCGCCTCGTACCTCCAGGCGCACCAGAATATCGAGGTGGTGATCGACGAGAATGCCGCGCAGCTGCTCACCCGCGAGCAGACGCCGTGGATGGTGGGTCCCTGCGAATGGACGCCGAAATTCGTCCGCAAGGCCGTGGTATGGCTCTGCGGCGTGGTTAAGAAGCCCATCCTGAAACTCACCTATAAGGATTACATCGAAAACTCGCTGGGCGAACTGCTCGAACAGGGCCGCGCCTACGACCAGATCAACATCGACGTCTTCAACGACCTCCAGCACACCATCACGGGCTGGCCGGGCGGCAAGCCCAACGCCGACGACTCGACGCGCCCCGTACCTTCGTCGCCCTTCCCCAAACGGGTGATCGTCTTCTCGCCGCATCCCGACGACGACGTGATCTCGATGGGCGGCACGTTCATCCGCCTCGTGCAGCAAGGTCACGACGTGCACGTGGCTTACGAAACCTCGGGCAACGTGGCCGTGCACGACGACGTGGTGCTGCAAAACATCGACACGGCCCGCGAACTGGGCTACGGCAACCACTACGCCGAAGTCGAAAAGGTCATCGCCGGCAAGAGGAAGGGCGAACCCGAGCCGCGCCCGCTGCTCGACCTGAAAGGCGCCATCCGCCGCGCCGAGGCGCGTGCCGCCGTGCGCTCGTTCGGACTGAACCCCGACACCAACGCCCACTTCCTCAACCTGCCGTTCTACGAAACGGGCGGCATCAAGAAGGGCCAGCTCACGGAGAAGGACATCGAAATCATCGTCAAGCTGCTGCGCGAGATCAAGCCCCATCAGATCTACGCCGCCGGCGACCTTGCCGACCCCCACGGCACGCACCGCACCTGCATGGAGGCCGTGCTCGGCGCCCTCGAAGTCGTGAAGGACGACGAGTGGCTGAAGGAGTGCCACCTGTGGCTCTACCGCGGCGCCTGGATGGAGTGGGACCTCGGCATGGTGGACATGGCCGTGCCCCTGTCGCCCGACGAGCTGATTATGAAACGCCACGCCATCTACCGCCACCTCTCGCAGAAGGACATCATGCCTTTCCCGGGCAGCGATCCCCGCGAGTTCTGGCAGCGGGCCGAGGAGCGCACGCAGAACACCGCAAAGCTCTACGACCAGCTCGGCATGGCCGAATACCAGGCTATCGAGGTGTTTGTGAAGATGTTTTAGCGCATCTTCACAAAAACTTCGATTAAAAAATGAAGCATTGAACATTAAAAAATCACCCCATGCGCTTAATCATTGAAAATACCCCCCAGCAGGTAGCCCAGTGGGCCGCCAATTACATCATCGCCCAGATCAAGAACAAGGAGCAGCACACCTCGTCGCCCTTCGTGCTGGGGCTGCCGACCGGCTCGACCCCGCTGGAGACCTACAAGGAACTGATCCGCCGCCACAAGACGGGCGAAGTGTCGTTCAAGAACGTCATCACGTTCAACATGGACGAGTATGTGGGTCTCCCCGAGGAGCATCCCGAAAGCTACCACTCGTTCATGTGGAACAATTTCTTCAAGCACGTCGACATCAGGCCGGAGAACGTCAACATTCTCGACGGCAACGCCGACGACCTGGCCAAGGAGTGCGCCGACTACGAGGCGCGCATCGTCGAGGCCGGGGGCATCGACCTCTTCATGGGCGGCGTGGGCGAAGACGGACACATCGCCTTCAACGAGCCGTTCTCGTCGCTCAACTCCCGCACGCGCCTCAAGACCCTGACGCAGGACACGATCCAGGTCAACGCCCGGTTCTTCGGCGGCGACATCTCGCTCGTGCCGAAAACCGCGCTGACGGTCGGCGTGGGCACGGTGCTCTCGGCCAAGAAGGTGCTGATCCTCGCCACGGGCCACAAGAAAGCCCGCGCGGTGCGCCACGGCGTCGAAGGCTCCTACAACCACCAGTGGACCATCTCGGCCCTCCAGGTGCACCCCAACGGCATTCTGGTCTGCGACGACCCGGCCGCCGAGGAGCTGCGCGTAGCCACCTACCGCTATTTCAAGGACATCGAGCGCGAAAACCTGATCTCGAAATAAGCGCATTCCCGATACGAAGTCTCCCGCAGGGCCTGCCCTGCGGGAGACTTTCGCTTCCACGCCCCGGATACAGAACTCCCGGCGTCATTTTACGGCCGGATTATTTGCCGAATGCCGGAAAAATTTTATCTTTGTAGAGCATTGCTTATACGGATAAATCGTGGGAGCGTCACTCAAGGACATAGCCTGCAAGCTCAACCTCTCGAAAACGACCGTTTCGTGGGTCCTCTCGGGGCAGGGCGACAAAAAAGGGATCAGCGCGGAGACACAGAGCCGCGTGCTCGCCTGCGCCCGCTCCCTGGCATACGAACCGAACCTGCTGGCCCGAAGCCTCAACACGGGCGTATCGAAAACCATCGGACTGATCCTCCCCTCGATTTCGGACACCTTCTTCGCCCACATCGCCGACCGGATCGAGTCGGAAGCCGAGCGGGAAGGCTACTCGCTGATGATCGCCGGTTCGAACTCCGAAACCGAACGGGAAAACGCCCTGATACGGCTTTTCAGGTCGAAAAAGGTCGACGGCATCATCATCGCCCCGGCCGACGCTTCGGGACGCGAGGTCGGCCGCCTTGCGGAGAGCGGCTGCCCGGTCGTGCTGTTCGACCGCGGCCTCGCGAAAACGGACGCCGGCTGCGTGGTGATCGACAACGAGGCGGGCAGCCATGCGCTGGTCCGTCATCTTGCCGCCCGGGGATTCCGCAAAATCGCCATCATCACGACCTTCCCCCACCTCCCGACGATGGAACTGCGGCACAGGGGCTACCTCCGCGCGCTGGCGGAAGCGGGACTGCACGCCGATCCCCGCCTCTACGGAGAGGTCGCCTATGCCGGCTACCGGCAGCACGTCTGCGATACGCTCGACCGCATTCTCGCCACGGTTCCCGACACCGACGGCTTTTTCTTCACCACGCATATCCTCGCCACCGAGGCCCTGCGCTATTTCCACGACCGGGGCATCGACATCAACGACGGCCGTCGGGGGCTTGCCTGCATGCACGAAGACCCGCTTTTCCGCCTGGCCGCCCCCCGGATGAGCGTCGCCCGCTTCCCCGTCGAAGAGATCAGCGCCCACGCCGTGCGCCTCCTGCTGCGGCAAATCCGCGAAAGCCAATCGCCCGGCTCCGTCCGCCCGGCACCCGAATCGGTGGTGCTGCCCTGCCGCATGGAGTTCCGGGACGAATAAGCCCGTTCCGTCCGGACATCCCTCCCCCCGATACGAAAGACCCGCAAAACGATGAAGTCCTGCGGGTCTTTCTCCGGAAACTAATCTCTAAATTACTTCTCGGCAATCAGTCCGATTTCGTCGATGGCAAAATAAGCGGGAACGAGCAATCCGTAGGCATTCGCCTCATTCGAAGCAGGCGAAAAAGTCAGACAGTCGACCTTGCCCAAAGCGGAAAGATCGACCTTTTTCCAGTCCGACAACTTTTCCGAACCGTTGATCAGGAAGCACTCCGCACTACCGGTCTCCTTGCCCTCAAGCGAGCCGGTAATTTTCACTTTATAATAATACGAAGCCTCGTCAACCTGCGTCGGCTTATAAGGGTAGGTAATCGCGCTGTTGGCCATATACAGATAGCTGACCTGACGCGGCTCCACAAATTCGATCATCGGAGTTGCATAACCGCTCGTATATCCGTCGAAATAACCGATCATGCAGTTCGACGAACCGTTTGCCCCCTTATCGGCCCATACCATAAACTGGTTCGCATAATTGACGCTCGTAGCCGTTCTCCCGTAATTGGCAGACAAGACGAAACCGCCCCAATAGTCTCCGTAGCCGATGTCGGCTGAAAAATAGGTTCCGAACCAAATCTTCTCATCCGAGGTCGAACAAAGATACCCGTTGTAAACGCCACCTACGGCCAGATCGTCGTAGCTGCCGCCCTTCGCCCAAAAGACATCATGGTGATTTCCCGCCGCAGAACCGCCGCTAACGGTAATGTCGCCGAGCTGTACAGCCTTGCCGTCGATAGCAAGCATCCCCTCGCTCGTTTCGAAAGAAATCAAATTAGACGGTTCCGGCTCCGGATCGGGATTGGGTTCCGGATCGGGTTCGCTCACATGCACGGTACAGGTTGCCGACACCGAACCGTATGTCGCCGAGATTTTGGCGGTTCCGGCAGCCACGGCCGTCACAAGACCCGATTCGGAGACCGTCGCGAACTCCTCGGCATCCGAAGACCACACCACGTCGTCGGTGGTATTCGCCGGCGCCGGCGTTGCGGTGAGTTGCAGAGTTTCGCCGACTGCAAGTTCTTTTTCCGTACAATCGAGCACAACCGCAGTCGCAGGGACGCGGGAATCGCCGTCATCGTCCGAGCAGGCGGCCAAAGCGCAGGCCGCAAATGCGAAAAGCAAGAGTTTTTTCATCGTTCGTCTGCTTTTAAGTATGTTCGTAAAATAAAAAATCCGGTCCCGGAACCTCCCTGAATCGAACCTTTTTCACGTCCATACCCGTATTTCAGCCACGAAATACCAAGACTTGCGATGCTCCGTTCTCCGCAGACACACCCCGAAAAAAGATTCTTCCTCGTCGGGAAGCTGCAAGGCAGGTCTTCTGGCTCGTTCCTGCCGCAACGCCTTCCCGGCCCTCTCGGACCAGTGGCTTTCAGCGTGTCGCGGCAACTATCGGAACTTACAGCAGCGGGAACTGCTGCCGATTTTCACGGCATTCCCATTTAATCACACGGGGCCTTGCCCGGCCCTTTGTGAACCATTGCGGTGCAAATTTAGGAAATAAATTCGTATCTTTGCCTCCGCAAACATAAAATTCGCAAAAAATTATGAAGCACGCATACGTATTCCCGGGCCAGGGCGCCCAGGCCGTCGGAATGGGCAAAGACCTCTACGACAACGTTCCGGCTGCGAAGGAACTCTTCGAGAAAGCCAACGAGATCCTCGGTTTCCGCATCACCGACATCATGTTCGCCGGTACGGACGAAGAACTGAAGCAGACCCGCGTCACCCAGCCCGCCGTATTCCTCCACTCGGTGATCATGGCCAAGGCGCTGGGCGTGAAGCCCGATGCCGCCGCCGGACACTCTTTAGGCGAATTCTCGGCCCTCGTGGTCGCCGGAGCGCTCTCGTTCGAGGACGGTCTGAAGCTCGTTTCGAAGCGCGCCATGGCCATGCAGGCCGCCTGCGAGGCGCAGCCCGGAACGATGGCCGCCATTCTCGGTCTGGAAGACAAGGTCGTGGAGGAGATCTGCGCGTCGGTCGACGGCGTGGTCGTCGCCGCCAACTACAACTGCCCGGGCCAGCTGGTGATCTCGGGAGCCGTGGAGGCCGTAGACGCCGCCTGCGAGAAAGCCAAGGCCGCCGGAGCGCGCCGTGCGCTGCGCCTGCCGGTGGGCGGAGCGTTCCACTCGCCGCTGATGGAGCCTGCCAAGCAGGAACTTGAGAAAGCCATCGCCGAAGCGCCGTTCCAGACGCCCGTATGCCCCGTTTACCAGAACGTCGACGCCAAGCCCTATACCGATCCCGCCGCCATCAAGGCCAACCTGATCGCCCAGCTGACGGCCCCCGTGCGCTGGACCTACATCGTGCGCAACATGCTCTCCGACGGCGTGACGGAATTCACCGAACTCGGCCCCGGCAGCGTGTTGCAGGGACTCATCCGCAAGGTGGACCCCAACACAGTCGTGGAATCGAAATCGACGCTGTAAAACAAAAAGTTTCGCTTAAAAATTAACGCCCTGAAAATCAGGGCGTTAATTTTTTTACCCCTCATTTTGAAACAAAATTTATTAAATTTTATTAAAAACTTATTGCATTTATTAAAGATAGTGTATATATTTGCAGAATTAGTTAAAAATGAGCCTGGAAGGATGACATCACTTACCGAATTTTTCAACAAACACGAAGACGACGCCCTGAAGGGCATTACGCACAAAAACAGCATCATCAAGCGCAACATCATCGCGCACATGGCAGTCAACGGAGAATGCACGCTTTCGGAGCTTACCAAAGAGCTTCACATCAGTGTCCCCACGATCACCAAACTGGTTCAGGAACTGGTCGACGAGAACATCGTGACGGACCTGGGCAAGGTGGAAACCCCGGGCGGACGGCGCCCCAACATCTTCGGCCTGGCCAACTCGGCAATCTATTTCGCCGGGGTGAACGTCGGTCGTGACAACATGCGCTTCCTGATCACCGATCTGCAAAACAACATCATCAAAGAGGAGAACGACTTCACGTTCGAGCTGCTCGACCGTCCGCAGTGCATCGAGCGCATCTGCTCGGGCATCGAGAACTTCATCGCCGCATGCGGCATCGACCGGGGCAAGATTCTCGGGCTGGGCGTCTGCATGACGGGACGCGTGAACCCCGACACGGGCCGCAGTTACAAATACTTCACGTCGAGCGAACAGTCGCTGCGCGACTTGCTCGAAGAGCGCGTCGGCATCCGCGTACTGCTGGAGAACGACACCCGCGCCCGCTGCTATGCCGAATACACCTGCGGCAAATCGAAGGACGAGAGCAACGTGCTGTACCTCCACATGGGCCGCGGCGTGGCCATCGGCATCGTGGTCGACGGACAGCTCTACTACGGCAAGAGCGGCTTCGCCGGCGAGTTCGGCCACATTCCCTTCTTCGACAACGAGATCATCTGCTCGTGCGGCAAGAAGGGCTGCCTCGAAACCGAGGTTTCGGGCATCGCCATCGAGGACAAGATGTGCCACCTGATCCAAAAGGGCGTGAACACCATCCTCAAGGAGAAATACGACCAGCAGAAGACCATCCACATCGACGACATCATCACTGCGGCGAAGAACGACGACAACCTTTCGATCGAACTGATCGAGGAGGCGGGCGAAAAGGTCGGCAAGGCCGTGGCTTTCCTGATCAACACGTTCAACCCCGAGACAGTCATCGTCGGCGGCAACCTCGCGGCGGCGGGCGACTACATCATGCTGCCGCTCAAATCGGCGACGAACAAATATTCGCTCAACCTGGTCTACAAGGACACCAAGTTCCGCGTGTCGAAGATGACCGAGAACGCCAACGCCTGGGGCGTGGCCATGCTGATCCGCAACAAGATCATCGGATTGTAATGAACATCGAGGGCCGCACCATCCGCCTGCGGGCCGTGGAGCCGGGCGATGTCGACCTGATGTACGAGTGGGAGAACGACTGCGACATCTGGCCGGTCAGCGGGACGACGGAGCCGTTCTCGCGTCATCAGCTGGAGCGCTTCGTCGAACGGCATCAGGACATCGTCGGGGTGCTCTGCGACGGACAACTGCGGCTGATCATCGAGACGCTGTTGAGTTCCAAGCCTGTCGGGGCGATCGACCTGTTCGAATACGACCCGATCCACCGCCGGGCAGGCATCGGCATCCTCATCTACGAACAGAGCGACCGGGGACGCGGCTACGCCTCCGACGCCGTGGAAACCCTCTGCCGCTACGCACACGATACGCTGCGCGCGCATCAGCTGTGGTGCAACGTCGGCGCCGACAACGAAGCGAGCCTGCGCCTGTTCCGCAGCGCGGGATTCACCGAGATCGGCGTCAAACGCGACTGGCTATGGCGGCCCGACGGCTATCACGACGAGGTGATGCTGCAAAAGATATTCGACTGAAACAGCGGACCGGGAAAAGGAGCGGGATTAAAATGATGTAACGACCTAATAAATCAGGTCGTTACATTTTTGTATAGGAGAATAGGTAACGAAAAAGTAACGGTTTATTTTCAACTTGTTGCGCTCAAATACCGCATTTCAAATAACCTATTGCAAGATACGAAAAATTTTTGGAATTGGCAAATAGTCAAGAGTTGTTAGATGCAACCTGTTTCTTTTACAATTTCTGAAGTGTATTGTCCAAAATCGAACTTCCGTATTTGTGATTTTTGTTATATGTTTTATGATTACTATTACCACTTTAGAATGCATATTTGAATATAAACTGAGTTCCTTTCTCCTGTACAGATTCCTGTTCCAAGAAAAAAGAGTTCAGACGTATCTTGTTTTCTTGAAGGATATGTCTGGGAATCTTCCTGATAGATATTGGCCGTGTATTTAATGACGGTCTTTTTATAAAAAAAATCGATGAACAGATTCATTGTCAGTATCTATAATAAGTTTTCTCAGCTCATCAATTTTTGCGTGAAGCTGTTTCTGCTGTTTAGAATCTGGAAACGCAACTCCTTCTAAGATCCAGCATCCGGTATATATACTTGCTTAGGATGAGTGGTCTTTGATTATTCTATAATTATAAACCTGTTGGTTGAATTAGATTAGTGAATATTTTATCAGCCCAATCGGACGAAGATTAACGAAATTGCCCTATTGCATAAACGTCATAGCTGCGATTTTGCCTGCCATACGGGTAAAGAGACCGCAGGATTGCTTTGCATAGTTTCGTATCATCATGAGATTGTCGTTGAGTTGGGAGAATATTGTTTCTATACGCTTGCGGAATCTCTTGTATGTCCGGGATGGCGGACGCCAGTTTTTCTGATTCAGCCGATACGGGACTTCAAGAGTTATATTAGCTGTCTCAAAGAGGTTTTTCTGAACCTCGGCACTGAGATAACCTTTGTCTCCAAGCATCATACAGTCATGATATTCCCAACGCACATCATTGAGGTAATGGATGTCATGTACGCTTGCCGCAGTCATGTCATAGGAATGTATCACACCTCGTATCCCGCACACAGCATGGAGTTTATAACCGTAATAGTGCAGACCTTGCGAGGCGCAGTATCCCCAATCCGGAGCGGCCTCCGCGTTGTCTCGGCCCATGACACAACGTTTCGCCCTTGCGTTCTGGCAGACCTTTACCGGCTTGGAATCAATGCAGAACACGTCCTCAGATCCGTCAATGGCGACAGCAACCTCCTTGCGGATTTCCTCGGCAAGTCTGGCCGTCAGCTTACGACGGACATTGAACTGCCGGCGGCTGATCTGGTTTGGCAAATCGTCCTTGCACTCATGTCGCAGACGATGAAAAAGAAGATTTTCGCTATCGAATCCGAAAGCCTCGGCGGTTATGCCGAGAGCGACGACTTCGAGGTCGGAAAACTTCGGAACAACGCCACAACGGGGTACGTTTCCAAGTTCATTTACACGATTCCCAGCGAAATCCTTGCAGATTCCGAGAATTCTAACGAAATTTGCTATGAAGTTGCGCATAAGCAGAGCAATAGTAGTTAACGGTGTGATTACCACTAATTTGCTAATAATCTGCAATTTGTGCAACTTTTTCATTTATAAATATTGGGAAATTTAATTCAACCAACGAGTATAAAAGATTATCTGAAAGCCGTGTCAAAAGATGTTAATTAATCCTTTTTTTGACAAATTTCGGGCAAAAGTGAATGAATGCGCACCACAAAAACGGGCGGCAGAATGCCTGCCGCCCGTAAAGTATTGGGTTTCGCGTCACTGCTCGGCGATTATTACCGCCGTGGGAACGCTTCGCTCCCGTAGCGCGACGTCCTGCGCAGTCGTACCGGGCGTGTCGCTGGGCATGTTGAGCACCCGTCCCTCCCGGCCCACGAAGGTCGAGGAGCCGCCGCCGTCGAGATTGATCGCTTCGACACATCCCAGCGAGATCATTTTGTCGGCCAGTTCGGGCAGTGTCATACCGGCGCTGCCCCGCTTGTTGCGTCCGTCGCAGACCACGATGACCAGTTTCCCGTCCTCCGTGGCGCCGATGGCCGTCCGGGGATGCCGCGCAAGCCCCTGCAGACCTCCGCAGTCGAAAATCTCTTTCCAGTAGTTCTCCTCGGCCACGTTCCGGCCCCCGTGGACCAGCATCGGGCCGCCGCCGATGGCGTTGTAGGGCTGCCAGCGGCGTCCGCCCGCCGTGTGCGAGGTCGGTGGCGCCGGCATGAACGTCATGGTCTTCTCGTTGTTGCCGAGCGCGGACGGGAAAGCATAGGGACAGTTGTCGTCGTCGGCCACGCAATAGACCCAGGCCGCCTCGAAACTTCCGTCGCGCAGCTGCCCCAAAGCGGCCCGCACGGGGAAGAAATGCGTGTAAGGATTTGTGGACCATATCCAATCCTCCTGCACGGCGAGCGATCGGACCACACCCCGGTCGATGAGCAGGCTAACCGAAGTCGTACCGCCGAAGAAACCCCCGTTGACGGCCAAATACGGCGTACCGTCTCCCGATTCGGCGAATGCCGAGAAATAGGCCGTCGGCTTCTTCGCTGCGGAGAACTGCGGACGGAACCGCAGGTCCGGATTCGCCTTGAAATCGACGATGGCGTAGAAGCCCAGGCACTTCGAGCCGTTCGCAAGTTCCTGCGTAAACTCATCGACCGTAAGACCCTTCGGATAACCGGGCAGACCTTCCGGATTTTCTTCGCCGCCGTCGCCGCCCGGATCGTCCCCTTCAGAGAGAGCCGGAGGAGTCTGGTGCTCCTTCTCGCTGCATTGTACGCAGGTGCAGCACAACAGAAGGGCTACCAACAGCATATAACCGAGATTTTTCATGTGCATCATACAAATGTTTATTCATTTCATGGAAGCAAAGATAATTAATTTACGGTAATATAAAACTCTTCAGCGTAAATATTTTTACTTTGTATGATGTTTTGAATAATTTTATTAATTTTGCCATCAAAGCAATCGATCGCTCACCCAAACCCTGCCCGATATGAAAATACCGAGATTTATTGCCTGCCTTACGGCGCTGCTCTGCATGGCCGCTGGCTGCCGCTCTGAGGACGATGCCGCCGTCCGCGCACTGGCCCGGCGGATCATTCCCGAGCACGAAAAACAGTTCCGCTTCGAGCGTCTTACCGATACGACCGAGTGTTTCGAACTGGAATCCCGCGGCTCAAAGATCATCGTGCGCGGCAACAGCTCCGCCTCGATTGCCGTGGGACTGAACCATTACCTGAAGAATTACTGCCTGACGACCGTCTCGTGGCATGCCTGCAATCCCGTGGAGATGCCTGCCGTGCTACCGCGGATCGACGAAAAAGTCCGCGTCGAATCCCGCGCACGAGAGCGTTTCTTCCTCAATTACTGCACGTTCGGGTACACCATGCCGTGGTGGGGATGGACCGAATGGGAACGCTTCATCGACTGGATGGCGCTTCAGGGCGTAACCATGCCGCTGGCCATCACGGGGCAGGAAGCTGTCTGGCAGCGGGTATGGACCCGGCTCGGACTTTCGGACGAAGAGGTCCGCGCCTACTTCACCGGTCCGGCCCACCTGCCTTGGCACCGCATGTCGAACATCGACCGCTGGCAGGGTCCGCTGCCCGAGGAGTGGATCGACGGCCAGCTGGCGTTGCAGCAGCGTATTCTGGCGCGCGAACGCGAACTGGGGATGAAACCCGTGCTGCCGGCCTTCGCGGGACACGTTCCGCAGGAGCTCAAAAGACTCCATCCCGATGCCCGGATCACACGCGTGAGCTACTGGGGCGGCTTCGACGATCGATACCGGTGCAGTTTCCTCGACCCAATGGACCCGCTTTTCGCGGTCATCCAGCGGGAGTTCCTCACCGAACAGACCCGTCTGTTCGGCACGGGCCATATCTACGGCGCCGATCCGTTCAACGAGATCGACGCCCCGACGTGGGATCCTGAAACGCTCGCCGGAATGTCGCGCCACATCTACGAGTCGATGGCGGAGGTCGATCCCGAGGCGGTGTGGCTCCAGATGGGTTGGCTCTTCTATGCCGATCCGACGCACTGGACCGCGGAGAACATCCGCGCCTTCCTCGGCGCCGTGCCGCAGGACCGGCTGCTGATGCTGGATTACTTCTGCGAATTCACAGAGATCTGGAAGCAGACCGAAAAATTCCACGGCCAGCCTTACTTGTGGTGCTACCTCGGCAATTTCGGGGGCAACACGATGCTATCGGGCAATTTCCATACCGTGAGTGCCCGCATGGAGGACGCTTTCGCCCATGGCGGCGACAACCTGCGCGGCGTGGGCTCGACGCTCGAAGGCTTCGGCGTTAACCAGTTCATGTACGAATTCGTGCTGGACAAAGCGTGGAACACGGGCATTGCGGACGACGAGTGGATCGCACGCCTGGCCGACCGCCGCACGGGATTCCGCGACCCCGCGGCCCGCACCGGCTGGCGGACGCTCTGCGACAGCGTCTACACGCTGCCCGCGCAGACCGGACAGTCTCCGCTGACCAATGCGCATCCCGCGCTGGAGGGTAACTGGCACTGGACCACCAAGCCCACGACGGGCTACCGTTTCCCGACCTTGTGGCGGGTTTGGGAAGAGCTGCTCGCTGTGGACAGCGAACGCGACACCTACCGTTTCGACGTAGTGAACATCGGCCGGCAGGTGCTGGGCGACTACTTCCTGATAGAACGCGACCGTTTCGCCGCGGCCTATGCGCAGCACGATCGGAAGGCGATGGACGCCGCCGCCCGACGCATGACCGGATTGCTTGCGGACATCAACCTGCTCACGGCCTGCCACCCCGAGTTTTCGCTCGAGCGGTGGATCGCCGCGGCGCGCGGCTTCGGCAGCGACAACGCTTCGAAAGATTACTACGAAACCAACGCCCGCATGCTCATCTCGGTTTGGGGCGACAGTTACCACCTTACCGATTACGCCAGCCGCACATGGTCCGGAATGATTTCGACCTACTACGCTCCCCGCTGGCGGCTCTTCATCGAACGCGTGATGGAGGCGGCCCGCACGGGCCGGATGTTCGATCATGAGGCTTTCGACCGCGAAATCCGCGACTTCGAATGCCGATGGGCCGACGCCTCCCACCCGCTTACTTTCCCCGAAGCGGGAGACGCCGTGCGGACGGCGCGCGAACTGGCCTCGAAATACAAACCGCTGTTCGACGCCGAGCGGTAGGGCGTCGTACCTATTTATATAAAACCCCGGACTTTTTCGTTCAGTCCGGGAGTTTTCCGTTCGCAGAGGGCCGCTTCTCAGAACAGCCCCAGCGACTTGCTGCGCGCCAGTATGCAGGCGCCCATCACTCCAGCGCGTTCGCCCAGGGTCGAGAGGCGTATCTGCGTATCCTTGTTGACCAGCATCAGCGAGTATTTGTTGATGGCGTTGCGCACGGGCAGCATCAGGTACTCCTTGGCCACCGAAAGCGTACCGCCGATAACGATCACCTCCGGATTGAACATGTTGATAAGCCCCGCGATGGCCTTGCCGAGCGTGTGCCCCACCGACTCCAGAATCTCGATGGCCAGCACATCCTCCTTCAGCAGCGCGGCCAGAATATCATTCAGCGTGATCTCCTCGCCTTTTTTGTATTTCTCGGAAAGCATCGACACGCGTCCCTCCTTGAGTTTCTCCAGAAAAATCCGGTGCATGGCCGAACCGGAAGCCCCCGTCTCAAGACAGCCGCGTTTGCCGCAGCGGCAGATGATCTCGTTGTCGAGCAGCGGAAAATGGCCGAATTCGCCCGAAAAGCCCGACTTGCCGTAAAATATCTTGCCGTCGATGATCATCCCCAACCCCAGTCCCCAGCTGGCGTTAATGTAGAGCATCGTCTTCTCGGAGTGGGCGTCGCCGTACATATATTCGCCGTAAGTGGCGGCACGGGTGTCGTTCTCGATGTAGACCGTCGTGCCGAGACGCTCTTCGAGCAGCATCGTCAGCGGCTGTTCCTCGACGAAGAAATAGCTGTAACTGTATCCGGTCTGCGAATTGACGCGGCCCGAAATATTCACCCCGACGGCCAGCACCTTGTCGCGGGCGATCTTGCGCGCACGGATGAAATTCTGAATCACGTCGCAAAGACGGTCCAGCGAACGGGGATCGTTGTCCATCAGAAAATCGACCGTCGTTTCATCGATCAGCTGTCCCTTGAAATTGATGGCGGCCATCATGACCGAATCCTTGCGCAGATCGACGCCGACGAAATACCCGGCATAGGGATTCAGGCCGTAGATATTCGGCCGTCGTCCGCCGGCCGTCCCCTGCTCGCCGAAATTGTGCACGAAGCCCTCGTCGATCAGCTCCCCGATGAGTTTGGTCACGGTCGGCACGCTCAGATTCACGGCCTTGCTCAGATCGGTGATGCTCGAATCGCCGCCGAGAATGTACTGACAGATAATCTGCTGTTTGAGAATAGCGGCCTTGTTGCCTTCCGTGGCCAGTTTGAGGAACGAATTGGTCATTTCGTCGGGGTGTTTGATTTACGTCTTTACGATTGGGTAAAGATAAAAATAAATAGCGAGTCGGGCAAACATTCTGCGGAAAATGCGCCCCGAGCCGCGAATTTATAACGAATGTCGCCATGCGGACCGTTCATTCGCAGAAACTTTACGATCGTACCCCGATCGGCCGCCGCCCTTCCTGCGAACGAGCTCCACCTGCAAAATAAACATATTTGTGACAAAACCGCCGTTGAATGAATTTTATCACCAAAACCGCTTGTGATAATAATTTTTATTATTACATTTGCTCGTGATTTAACGCTACCTTTATTATAACCAAACCGCCATGCAGATCAAAGGAACCTTTCTGGACGAAATCAGCCACGACATTCCCCACCAGAACTGGGGCGAAAAGGAGTGGGACGCCGATTTCGGACACATGCACCGGGCCGGTATCGAGCACGTGATACTCATCCGCTGCGGCTACCGCCGCTGGCAGACCTTCTCCTCGCAGGTGCTCACCTCGGAGGAACGCTGTTACGAACCGCCCGCGGACCTGGTCGGGATGTTCCTGCGCCTGAGCGAAAAGTGGGGCATGAAATTCTGGTTCGGGCTCTACGACTCGGGCAAATACTGGGCATCCGGGGATTATCTGCACGAGGTGGAGCTCAACTGCCGCCTGATCGACGAGGTGTGGGCCCGTTACGGGCATCACGCCGCTTTTGGCGGATGGTACATCTCGCAGGAGTGCAGCCGCAACACGGGCAAAATCATCGACCTCTACGCCCGGCTGGGCCGTCACTGCAAAGCCGTCTCGGGCGGACTGCCGACGCTGATTTCCCCCTACATCGACGGCAGCAAGAACATCAGCCAGTACACCGACCGGACCACGCGCACGGGCGGCGTCACGGCCGAGAGCCACGAGGCGGAGTGGGACGCCATTTTCCGGGGGATTCAGGGCGCGGTGGACATCGTGGCCTTTCAGGACGGGCACGTCGAATACGACGAGCTTCCGGAATTCCTCCGCATCAACAAGCGGCTGGCCGACCGCTACGGCCTGGAGTGCTGGACCAACACCGAGACTTTCGACCGCGACATGCCGATCAAGTTCCTGCCGATCAAGTGGGAGAAGCTGCGTCTGAAGTTGCGGATGGCCGAGGAGGCGGGTATCGATCAGGCCATCACCTTCGAATTCTCGCATTTCATGTCCCCGCAGTCGGCCTACCTGCAGGCGGGGCACCTCTACGACCGATACCTCGAATACTTAAATACTTCGAAGAAATGAAAAAAACGCTGTTCCGCGGCCTGCTCGGCGCCGCACTGACGATACTTGTCTGCCTGCCCGCCGCATCGCGCGGCAAAGGTCCGAAGAAGACGCGCGAATTCACGGATGCGGATTTCCGCACCGAAAAGATCCTCGAAGCCCTCCCCATCCGCGCCACGTTCCTCGACGAGGTGAGCTGGGACATTCCCCATCAGAACTGGGGCGTGAAGGAGTGGGACGCCGACTTCAAGGCCATGAAGCAGATGGGAATCAACACCGTCGTGCTGATCCGCGCCGGGCTCGGCAGCTGGATCGCGGCGCCGTTCGATTGCCTGCTCCGGACCGGAAAGGTCAAGTATCCGCCCGTGGATCTGGTGGAGATGTTCCTCGCGCTGTCCGACAAGTACGGAATGGATTTCTGGTTCGGGACCTACGACTCGTGCTACCACTGGCACGTGGGAGAGTATGAGAAGGAGATCGAACTGAACATGCAGCTCATCGACGAGGTGTGGGCCAAATACGGCCACCACAAATCGTTCCGGGGCTGGTACCTCTCGCAGGAGATCAGCCGCCGCACCCGCAACGTATCGAAGATATACGCCGCGATGGGCCGGCACGCCAAGGAGATATCGGGCGGGCTGAAGACGATGATCTCGCCCTACATCCACGGCGTCAAGACCGATCAGGTGATGGCCGGCGACAAGGCGATCACCGTCGAGGAGCACCGCCGCGAGTGGGACGCGATTCTGAGCGACATCGCCGGAGCCGTGGACATCCTCGCTTTCCAGGACGGACAGGTCGATTACGACGAACTCTACGACTACCTGGTGGTCAACCGCGAGCTGGCCGAACGCTACGGCATGGAGTGCTGGACCAACGTCGAATCGTTCGACCGCGACATGCCCATCCGTTTCCTGCCGATCAAATGGGAGAAATTCCTCTTCAAGCTCGACGCCGCACGGCGCGCCGGGATGCAGAATGTCATCACGTTCGAATTCTCGCACTTCATGAGCCCCAATTCGTCCTACACCCAAGCGGGACACCTCTACAACCGCTATATGGAATACATGAACTATCTCCAACACAAAAAATAAAGAACCTCCCATGATCGATTTCAAACAACTGGCGTGTCTGAACCGGGACGAACTGCTCGAAAACGTGGTTCCGTTCTGGCTCACCCACTCGCAGGACGAACGATACGGCGGCTACTTCACCTGCCTCGACCGCGGGGGCGACGTCTACGACACCGACAAATTCGTCTGGCTGCAGGGACGGCAGGTGTGGCTGTTTTCGATGCTCTACAACCAGGTCGAGAAGCGTCCCGAATGGCTCGAATGCGCCGTACAGGGGGCGGAGTTCCTCCGTAAACACGGCCACGACGGCAATTACAACTGGTACTTCTCGCTCACGCGCGAAGGCCGGCCGCTCGTGGCTCCCTACAACATCTTTTCCTACACGTTCGCCACGATGGCCTTCGCGCAGGCGGCTCTCGCCACGGGCAGCGACCAATATGCCGAAATCGCCAAGCGCACCTTCGCGCGGATTCTCGAAAAACGCGACAACCCCAAGGGACCGTGGTGCAAGACCGTCCCGGGCACGCGCGACCTGAAGGATTTCGCCCTGCCGATGATCCTCTGCAACATGGCGCTCGAAGCGGAGCAGATGATCGACCCCGCGCTGCTCGACGCGACGATCCGGGATTGCATCCACCAGGTCATGGAGGTCTTCTACCGCGGGGAGCTGGGGCTGATCGTCGAGAACGTCGCAGCGGACGGCGAGCTCTCCGACTCGTTCGAAGGCCGGCAGATCAATCCCGGCCACACGCTCGAAGCTATGTGGTTCATCATGAACCTCGGCGTGCGGCTCAACGACCGGGCGCTGATCGACAAGGCCGTAAAGATCGCGCTCGACACGGCTGAATATGGCTGGGACAAGGAGTACGGCGGCCTGTTCTATTTCATGGACCGGCTCGGACACCCGCAGCAGCAGCTCGAATGGGACCAGAAACTGTGGTGGGTGCATATCGAAGCGATGATCGCGATGATCAAGGGATACCGCCTCACCGGTTCGCAGGCGTGTCTCGACTGGTTCCTCCGGCTGCACGACTACACCTGGTCGCATTTCAAGGACCCCGAATACCCCGAATGGTTCGGCTATCTGAACCGCCGCGGCGAGGTGCTGCTCCCGCTCAAGGGCGGCAAATGGAAAGGCTGTTTCCATGTACCTCGCGGTCTGTACCAGTGCTGGAAAATACTCGACGAGTGCCAATAACCCAAACATAAAACTATGCGAAAAATGCCTTAATCAACCATTTCGAGCGGAGCACGTCTCCCGTCACAAAAATCTAAACCTATTGCAACCCTAATTTTATGAGAAACGTTTACAAAATGAAACCTTCAGGCATTCGCTGCCTATTGAGCAGCGTATTAGCCGTGGTCTCCATGGCGATCACAGGCACCAATGTAGCTGAGGCGCAAGGACTTTCAGTCTCCGGAAGAGTGACCGACGCAAGGGGGGGGGGGGAAATTTCGGGTGCTACGGTCATCGTAAAAGGTGACAACACCCGGGGAACTACCACCGATGCACAGGGACAGTATGCTATCGAGGTCTTGTCCTCCGACGATGTGCTGGTCTTCAGTTTCCTCGGTTACAAAACTGCAGAAGTGGCCGTCCGCGGCCGCAAAACCCTGAACGTCCAACTGGAAGAGGACGCCACGCTGGTGGATGAAGTGGTCGTAGTGGGATACGGCACACAGAAACGACAGTTTCTCGTAGGCTCCGTGTCCCAGGTCTCCAGCAAGGAGTTGCTGAAGGCCCCGATGACCAACGTATCGAACATGATGACCGGCAAATTGCCGGGAGTGACGAGTATTCAGCGTTCGGGACAGCCCGGCAGCGACGGCACCACGATCTTCGTCCGTGGTGTCTCCTCGTTCAACAATTCCAGCCCGCTTTGCATCGTCGACGGGGTGGAGCGTATGATTAATACGGTCAACCCCAACGACATCGAATCGATCTCCATCCTCAAGGATGCCGCCACCTCGGCCATCTACGGCGTACGCGGAGCCAACGGCGTTATTCTGATCACCACCAAAACCGGCTCGAAGGGCGCTGCTACCATTTCATACGACGGCTCGGCGACTTTCACCACCAATGTCGCCATGCCCGAGATGCTTAACGCCCAGGACTACATCGGCTGGCACAACAAGGCTCGCGAGATGGACGGATTGAATCCGCTGTGGACGGATGAGGTGATCGCCGGTATGAAGGAAAAAGGGATATACGGTGAAACGGACTGGATGGATCTGCTCTTCAAGAACTACGGTTTCACACACCAGCACAACATCTCCGCTACGGGAGGTACCGACCGCGTAAAATACTATACGAGCATCGGTATGATGAATCAGGACGGTATCCTGCCCAATACCTCTTACCAGCGTTTCAACGTGCGCGCCAACATCGACACGAAGATCGCCAAGAATTTCAATCTGAACGTCAATATCGCCGCATTCCGCGAAGACACCCACGCACCCGGATACTCTCTTGGCACGCAGGGTGAGTTCAACCCCATCTCGCAGGCGCTCTTCTCGTTGCCGATCATCGCTCCGACCTATAATGACCTGCCGCAAGGTTATATGAGCGGCGTATACACGCAGCAGCCCATTGCCGCGGTCAACAAGAGCGGTTTTCAGGATACGAAGCGCTGGCAGTTCGAGGGAAACGCCAAATTGGAATACGATTTCGGCAGCATCAAGGCGCTTGAAGGACTCAAGGCCGCCGTACACGTTGCATACGACTATTCGAATACGGGCAACCGCAATATGCTGCAATCGTACCAGCTGATGTCATTCTCGCCCACGACGATGAATTCCACAGTCGTGAATGCATCGGGAGTCAATGTCAACAGCAGCTTCAACAAATCGTCGTCGTTCGGAGACGGATTCACCGTTCGCCCGACGCTGACCTACAACCGCGAATTCGGGCGTCACAGCGTAGGCGGCCTGTTCTTCTACGAGCAGAAAAAAACCTACTCGGACACAATGACCGGCTATAAGGCGGGGTATTTCGCCCCCTATCCGGTCGATCTTTCGATCGGCACCACGTGGGAAGGCATCACAACCCCCGTAACCGGTTCGTTCAGCGAAACGAGTATCGCCAGCTACGCCGGCCGTTTCAACTACGCATTTGACAAGAAATATCTGGTCGAATTTACATTCCGCGCGGACGGTTCCTACAAGTTCGCCCCCGAAAACCGCTGGGGATTCTTCCCGTCCGCAGCCGTCGGCTGGGTCATGTCCGAAGAGAAGTTCTTCAAGCAGGCACTCCCGAAAATCGACTTCTTCAAGCTGCGCGCCTCTTACGGCGAACTGGGTATGGACGATACGAGCCCTTATCTCTATGTGCAATCCTACAGATCGACCGCACCCTCCTACAGCTATATCATAGGCGGCAAGGGTCAGACGACCTATTACACCAGCAACTATGTCTACAAGGACCTTACCTGGTCGCGTTCGCGCAGTTTCAACGTGGGCCTGGACCTGAACGCTTGGGGCGGAAAACTGGGCATCGAATTCGATTGGTTCTACAAGGTTACCGACAATATCCTCGAACAGGTCGGCGGTTCCTACGCACCCTCCCTGGGAGGCAACGTACCGTCATACAAAAACTCCGGCAAGGTAGATAACCGCGGCTTCGAGCTGGTGCTAAAACACAACAATCACTTTGCCAGCGGTTGGCGGTATTCGCTGACGGGTAGTCTCTCGTGGGCCCGCAACCGGGTTCTCGCCAAACAAATTTCCGACAACCATCCGATGTACCGTGCCATCCTGGGCAAACCGATGGGTACGCTCTACGGGTACAAGGCGATCGGACTCTATCAGACCGAAGAGCAGATCGCCAATTCGCCGACGGCTCCTTCGGGAGAGAAGCGTCTGGGTGACCTGATGTATGCCGACGTCAACGGCGACGGCAAGATCGAGCAGTCGCAGGACTTCATCAAAATCGGCCGCGGCTATACCCCCGAGATGAACTTCTCGCTCAATATGGAGGTGGCATGGAAAAACCTCTATCTTACAGCCCTCTGGCAGGGTGTAGCCATCTGCGATTATCAGCTCAGCGCGGCATACTATTCGGGCGTTTTCGACAACACGATGTACACCCGTCCTTTCTACGGCAACGGCAACGCACCCTATTATCTCGTGGAGAGCGCCTGGCGTGAAGACAACCGCAATGCCGACTATCCGCGTCTGAGCACCGTAGCCAACGGCAACAACGCATGGCCTTCGTCCTGGTGGGTGAAAAACGGGGCATATCTTCGTCTGAAGAACCTCCAGATCGGCTACTCGCTCCCCGAACACATTCTGAAAAATACCGGTATCGGCCGGGTAAATATCTACGTGGCAGGAACCAATCTGCTGACTTTCAGTGCATTCAAATACGTGGACCCCGAAATGCCGTCGGTCAACAACGGTTACTACCCGCAACAGCGGACCTACAGTATCGGAGTCAATTTATCCTTCTAACCGCTAAAGCAACTGAACCTATGAAAAAGATCATATTCATACTCGGTCTGGCGGCCGTCGTATTGGGCACCTCCTGTTCCGACGTGCTGGACCTGAATCCGGCGGACCGGTTTTCGCCGGCGACCGTCTGGTCCACCACCACTACGGCTGATAAATACGTCATCGGACTCTACTCCATCTTCGGGGCAAACACCGAGATGCGCGGCGGCGATGCCTATGCGTCGCCCCGATTATCGGATGCCTATTCCGACATCCTGAAAAGCACCTCCTGGAATCAGTACAACCACAACTTCAACGCCACGCTCCTCCAGGAAACGGCTTTCAACAGCAACTCCGCCGGTGCGTTCGAGTGCTGGTCGAGTCATTATGACCGCATCCGCCGCGAAAACGAATTCCTGCGCGACGCGGCCGAATTCGGCCGCAAATTCGGTGAGGACTGGCTCAAGATTCGTATCGCCGAAGTGCGTTTCTGCCGTGCCTACGCCTATTTCATGCTGTGCCGGGTTTACGGCGGGGTGATTCTTCGCACCGAAGTCGACGGCCCTGAGCAGAACGACAAAGCCCGTTCGACGGAGGAAGAGTGCTGGGGCTTCATCATTAACGAACTGAAGGAACTGGCTCCCGACCTGCCCTTGAAATGGGACAGCGACAACTCGGGCCGCGCCACTCAAAAAGCCGCATACGGTCTGTTGAGCCGCGTAGCGCTCTACGCTGAAAAATGGGATGTCGCCGCACAGGCCGCACGCGATTGCGCCACGGCAGAGGGTAATCTGGACCTGTCGAAGAACGGCTATGCCAAAATCTTCGAACTCGGCATCAACAGTCCCGAAGTACTCTTTGCCGTAGAATTCAAATCCAGCGTGATCGACCATGCCTACGACGCCTACGTGCGGCCCTCGGGCGATACAAAGGAGTTAGGCAAGCAGGTTTATTCGGGATTCGTTCCCACCAGCGAATTGGTCGACAGCTATGAAATGGCAGGCGACGGCGGCAATTTCTCCTGGGAGAAACACGGTAAGGATCCCTATGCGAACCGTGAACCGCGCTTCTACGCCACGATTCTCTATAACGGAGCCGATTGGATGGGGCGGAAGATCGAAAGCTTCGTTGGCGGCAAGGACGGATACAAGGCCTATGAAAACGCCGGAGCCGCCGGAACGACCGTAACGGGTTATTACCTGCGCAAATACCTCATAGACGGAGACAAGACGTGGGTCACGAGCGGCTCGGGACAGGACTGGATCGTACTGCGCTATGCCGAGGTCCTCCTGAACAAGGCTGAGGCACTTGCCATGGAGAACTGGAACAAGAACAGCGCCGAAGCGCTGCAGGCGCTCAACGATGTCCGCGCCCGCGTCGGACTGCCCGCGCGTGCCACCGCCGACAAGGAGACCTTCCTGGAATACGTGCGTCACGAACGCAAGGTGGAGTTGGCCGGCGAAGGTTTCCGCTACTGGGACCTGCGCCGCTGGCGGCTGGCCGAAAAAGTCATCGACGGGCAGAACGTGCACGGCGTTAAGATCTCCAAACAGTCCGACGGTTCATTTACCTACGAGCAGGTCGATGCCGACGGCGGACACAAGCGCATCTTCTACGACCGTTATTACCGATTCGCCATTCCGCTTTCGGAGCGTTCGAACAATTCGCTCTGTACGAACAACGACGGATGGATCTAATGATTAACCGCAAAAACAGAACGACTATGAAACTCCGTAAATATCTTGCAGTACTGGCCGTAGCGGCATTCGCATCGCTTGCGACATCATGCGCCGAAGCGGAAGACGAATTCATCCACACGGACAGTACGATTAATTCCATCGAAATCCAGCCCGCCGAAGGCGGAGCCGGTATCGCAGGAATCATCGACGAAACGACGGGCGAGATTTTCTTCCCCATTCCCAAAAAACTTCGTGAAAAATACGACGTGAAAAAGCTGATGGTACGCGCAAACGTGGCTTATGACACCTATATCTATCCGTCACTGTCGGGATTGAAAGACCTCTCCGATCCGATGGAGATCAAGGTTCGGGCAGGCGACAATGGATCGCGAACCTATACGCTGTGGGCTTTCTACACGCGCAGATAACGAATTACAACGAATGAATAAATCTAAAATTAACTCGACCAATATGAAAAAGTTCAATTTGTTCGCTTACGCCACCCTGGCAGGTCTCGCGCTGTCGTTTGCAGCCTGTACGGACGACGATCCGGAAATCAGCAAACCCGGCCCGCAGATCGACCGCGGCGAAAAATGCCGTATCGAATCTTTCGTTCTGAATCTCCCCGAAGGGGAAACGCTTTCAGGCGATGTCTACGACTACGACAAATCGATCGACCTTGCCTATACCACGCCGCAGCTGGAAGCCATGAAGACGTCCACCGCCACGGTGAAACTCTCCGAAGGCGCAACCATCACGCCCGATCCCTCCGTGGCGGCCGACTATACGCAGCCGATTTCATTCACGGTGACGGGAGCCGACGGCAAGACCACCCGCATTTATACAACAAAGCCCGTTGAAAAAGTTGTCGTTTCCTATACCAAGATCGGTGCTCTGGCAGAGAAAACGGCCACTCAGATGGACATCACCGATCACACGAAATACCTGCAAATCGGCGTCAGCGGCGACAAGATCGTCATCGGCACCAAGGTATTCGACGGCAAGACGCTCGCTGCCGCAGGCAATCTGAACATGACCGGTTACGACGGATTGCAGGTCACCTCGCTGGCTAACGACGAGGCAGGACATCTGATCGCTTCACTGACCGCTGACGGCACGAGTGGATCGGCTCCTGTTACGTACGCCTGCTGGAAGAACGGATGCGACCAGCCCGCCGAAACGATCCTCGGTCCGTCGGACAGCGCCATCGCAGCGTTCCTCTCCGTGGGCGGCAACCTCGTCGAAGGCAAAGCGCTCATTACGGCATTGGGCGCACGCGTAGCCACTGGCCCGAGTTTCTGCTGGGGTTTCGCCGACGGCGTGCGTGGCGACTACTACAACCTGCTTACCGGACAGCCCTCGAACGACGGCTCGTGGAGCCAGATGGTTTCGGCCTGCTCGGGAGAGGTTTCGGGCACCTGGTTCATGTGGGATGCCGTGGCCGGCGGTCACAACGTATTGACCTGGGAAGGCTGGGACGGCACATCCTCGCTCAATCTGAAGCAGATTCCGGGAGCAGCGCCCAACGGTCCGAACAACTGGGGTAACTACACCAAAGGTTCGATCCGCGCTTTCATGTTCAACGAAAAGGCTTATGCCGCCGTCTTCACCACCGGCTGGCCCTGCACCTACGTCTCGATCGTGGACTCGAACGGCGAATTCCTGCTCAACCCCGCCGAGGCGACGCTCAATTACGCGATCTCGGACGCCAACCCCTACCGCCCCGTCGGAACATTCGTGTATAACGAAAAGGAAAACTGCGGTTACGTATACGTACTGGTTCCCGGGCACGCAGTCAAGAGCTGGAAACTGGAGATCACTTACGATTAACAAACCTTACACCTGTCACGACAGGTCTTGACGAAACCGTATCAATCCGCATTCTTCCCGGTCCGGGCCCGTTCTCGGGCCGGAGGAATGCGGTTCTTTTAACACGACCCATGAAAATAAGCACCTTTTTTACAGTCATCCTCTTCGTTGCAGCGACATCGATATCCTGCGGCGGAAACTCCGCCCGGACGCTTCGCGCCGCCGACGGTGGAAAACCCAAAATGCTCTGGTTCGACGCAGAGGCCAATTTCAAGCGCTTCGCTTCGCAGGATTCGATCCGCTACTATTTGGACCGCACCGTCGAGTGCGGATTCAACCACATCGTCGTGGACGTGCGCCCCATTTCGGGCACCGTGCTCTACGAAAGCGATATGCTGGAACCGCTCACCGTCGTCGGTCCGGACACCGTCCGCCGCGATTGGGACTACCTGCAATGCTTCCTCGACGAAGCGCGTAAAAGGGAACTAAAAGTGACCGTCTCGACGATGATTTTCCCTGCGGGATTCACCACGTTCCGCCAGGGAGCGGCCTACTCCGACCCGGAACTGGCGGGCCGAACCTGTGTCGAATACACGCCCGAAGGGAGGAAAGACATCAAGGACGACCCGACGAAAGTCGCAGCGTTCCTCAATCCCGTACTGCCCGAAAATCAGGAGTACGTGCTGCGTTTCGCACACGAACTGCTCACAAAATACAAGTTCGACGGCTATGCCCTCGACTATTGCCGCTTCCCCGATGCTGAGAGCGATTTCTCGCCCGCTTCGCGCGAAGCGTTCGAAACCTACCTCGGACACGGTATCGACCGTTTCCCGGAGGATATATTCACCTACGACGCCAACGGAGCCCGCGTGGCTGGCCCCTACTATAAACAGTGGTGGGAGTTCCGCTCGGGCGTCATCCGCGACTTCATCGCCGAAGTGCGCACGCTTATCGAACGGACCCAGCCCGGCGTGAAACTGGAGTATTGGGCCGCCTCGTGGCTGCACGCCATCTACACACAGGGCCAGAACTGGGCCAGCCCGCGTTCGCGCTTCCACGAAGCCTATCTCGACGATTGGGCCACGCCGACCTACAACCGCACCGGATTCGCCGATCTGCTCGATGTCTTCATCACGGGAACCTACCTCGAAAAGGTATGGGGCATGGATGACCCCGAATCGATCGAATACGGTCTCGCCCGCTCGCTGAAGGATGTCGACGGCGACTGTGCGGTCTACGGTTCGCTCTACGCCCAGAACCATGTCGATCAGTTCGAAGACGCCGTATACCTGTGTCTTTCGCGCACGGACGGAGTGATGGTCTTCGACATCATTCAGGTCATCGAAAACGATCTATGGGATGACATCAAACGTGGTATCGACCGGGCTGAAAAAGAACAGAAAACTCAAAAATGACAAGATGAAAAAATCCATTCTGATACTTTGTGTCCTGCTGATGGCGGCGATTCCGTCCGCCTGCACGGAATCGCATAAAACCCCTCCGGAACTCGACAAGCCGCAACCCGGGCCGAACCCCGATCCGAAACCGGAACCCTCAGAGGGAAAGGAAAAAATGCTCTGGTTCGATGCCGAGGCCAACTTCCAGCGATTCTCGACACAGGCCGGTATCATCGCCATGCTCGACAAAACACAGGAAGCGGGATTCAACAAGATCGTCGTGGATGTGAAGCCCGTCGAGGGGGACGTACTCTACAAAAGCGAGTTCATGACCCAAGCGACGACTATCGGTTCAGTTAACGTTGCCGACAGAGGTTGGGACTACCTCCAGTTTTTCCTCGACGAGGCACATAAACGGAACCTGAAAGTGACCGTCTCGACCACCGTATTCCCCATGGGCATGCCCAGCACCAGACAGGGACCCGCCTACCGGGGCACGACATGGAAGGGGAAAACCTGCATGCAATACAAGCCCGAGGGCATGGTCGACATCAAGGACGACCCCACGAAGGTCGCAGCGTTCCTCAATCCCGTCCTGCCCGAAGTTCAGGAGTTCGCCCTGCGTTTCATTCGTGAAATAGTCACCAACTACGATTTCGATGCCTACGCGCTCGACTACTGCCGTTTTCCGGACTATCAGAGCGATTTCTCGGAAGCATCCAAAGAGGCGTTCGAAAAGTACATTGGCGGACTCGTCGAGACGTGGCCGGGCGATGTCTTCACCTACAACGCTTCCGGCGAAAGAGTCCCCGGCAAATACTACAAAGAGTGGTGGGAGTTCCGCTCGATGATAATCCACGACTTCGTAGCCCGCGTTCGCAAGGAGATCAAGGCAATCAAACCGGACGTAAAATTGGAATATTGGGCCGCTTCGTGGTGGGGCGCACTCTATGCCAACGGACAGAACTGGGCCAGCAAGGCGTTCCGTCCGCTAACGGATCAGGATGCGTGGTCGTTCAACTCTTGGTGTTCGATCAATTACCACCAGACCGGTTTCGCCGATCAGCTCGACACGTTCCTGCTGGGGACCTACCTGCCCCGCGTGTACGGACCCGACGACGGCGAGTCGATCGAATACGGTATCAACCGTGCCGAGCGCTTCCTGCTCAACGCCTGTACCTATTACGCGACGGTGGATTGCTCGCAGAAGACATTCGACATCGAGGAAGCCTGCTATTACTGCCTCAAACGCACGGCCGGGCTGATGGTCTTCGACATCGTTCATGTCATCAACAACGATATGTGGGCCGCCATCAAGCGGGGCATCGACCGTTACGAAGCGGAGACGGCAACCGAATAAGTAAAACAGTTGCACCATGAAAAAACTCCTTCTTATCGCCGCAGCCGTGCTGGCCGGGGCTTCGGGGCTCCGGGCCGAAGAGTACACGGCGATATCTCCCGACGGAAAAATCACGGTGACGGTATCGACCGCGCCCGAACTGCGCTGGAGCGTCACGCGCGAGGGCGAACGGCTGCTCGACGCAAGCCGCATCGGCATGAAGATCGCCGGGGCCGAGCCGTTCGGCGCGGCGCCCGTCGTGCGGCGGGCCGAACGGCGGCGCATCGACGAGCGCAGCACGGCGCCCGTTCCGACCAAGTTCCGCACGCTGCACGATCGCTGCGAAGAGCTTCTGCTTACGTTCCGCGGCGGCTGGGCCGTCCGCTTCCGGGTCTACGACAACGGCGCGGTCTACCGTTTTGAAACGGCGCGAAAGGGGACCGTCGACATCGAGTCGGAGACCGCCGAGCTGAATTTCGCCGCCGATTTCGAGACCCTCTGGCCCCGCGAGGAGAACCCCGATTTCATCTCCCACTGCGAAGCGTTCTTCGACCGCAAGCACCTCTCGGAGCTCGACGCGAAGCGGTACGCCTACCTGCCCGTGTGGTTCTCCTCGCCGCGCGGCACGCGCATGGTCGTGACGGAAACCGATCTGGAGGACTATCCCTGCCTGTTCCTGTTCGGCGGCGAGGGACACAGCCTCCGCGCGCAGTTCCCGCCCGTGGTGCTCGAAGCCCGGCTCAGGGAGGGTTCGGACCGCAACGAGGAGCTGGTGAAAAAAGCGCCCTACATCGCCCGGACCCGAGGCACGCGCACGTTTCCGTGGCGCGTGGTGACCATCGACCCCGACGACCGCGCGCTGCTGGAGAACAACCTCGCCTACCAGCTCGCGTCGAAACCCGTCGAAGGCGACGCCTCGTGGGTGCGGCCGGGCAAGATTTCGTGGGAGTGGTGGCATTCGCTCAATATCTACGGGGTCGATTTCCGCTCGGGGGTCAACACCGCGACCTACAAGTATTACATCGATTTCGCGGCCAAATACGGCATCGACTACATCCTGCTGGACGAAGGGTGGTCCGTGAGCACGCTCAATATCAAGGAGCCGCGCCGGGAGATCGACCTCGGGGAGCTGATCCGCCACGGCCGCGAAAAGGGCGTCGGCGTGGTGCTCTGGACGCTCTGGAACCCCATGAAGAAGGACCTGGAAGGCATCCTGGACACCTACCGCGACTGGGGCGTGAAGGGCATCAAGATCGACTTCATGCAGCGGTCCGATCAGGAGATGGTCCGATTTTACGATGAGATCGCCCGCGCGGCGTTCGACCGCGGTCTGATCGTGGATTTCCACGGGTCGTTCAAACCCGCGGGGCTCCAGCGCAAATACCCCAACGTCCTCTCGTTCGAAGGAGTTTACGGCATGGAGCACGACAAATGCTCGACCGACATTTCGCCCGTCCACGACTGCACGCTGCCCTTCACGCGCATGGTCGCCGGACCGATGGACTACACGCCCGGCGCCACGCGCAACGCCACCCGGGCCGATTTCGCCATCAGCTGGGACAACCCGATGAGCCAGGGCACGCGCGCCCATCAGGCGGCGCTGTACGTCGTCTTCGAAAGTCCGCTTCAGATGCTCTGCGACTCGCCGTCGCACTACCTGCGCGAAGCGGAGTTCACGGCCTTCATCGCCGCCGTGCCGACCGTGTGGGACGAAACGGTGGGGCTCGCCGCCTCGGTGGGCGAGTACGCCGCCGTGGCGCGCCGCAGCGGTGAGAAGTGGTACATCGGAGCCATCACCGACTGGACGGCCCGCACGCTGGAGGCCCCGCTGAAGTTCCTCGACGGTGGCCGCTACCGCATGAAGGTCTTCGCCGACGGGGTGAATGCCGACCGCATCGCGCGGGATTACCGCACCGAAACCCGTGAAGTCACGCGCGACGACGCGATCGCCCTGCGGATGGCCCCCGGAGGCGGTTGGGCCGCCGTTCTCGAACCCGTGAAATGAAAACCAGCGCGTTCATCCTCTTTGCGGCGCTGCTCGCCGCCTCGTCTCTTTCCGTCACGGGGCGGGCGGCCACGCGCACGATCGATCTGTGCGGCCGCGTGACGGCTTCCGGCAGGGGCGTGACGGGAGTTTGCGTCACGGACGGCCGCACGATCGTGCGCACCGACGCCAAAGGGCGCTACCGCCTGCCGTCGGACACGGAGGCGGAGTTCGTCTACCTGACGCTGCCCGACGGGTACGAAATCCCCCTGCGCGACGGCACGCCCTGCATCTACCGGCGCATCGCTCCCGGCAGACGGCGCTACGATTTCGCGCTGGAGCCCGCGGTGCAGGACATGACGCGCCACCGCCTGCTGGCGGTCGCCGATCCGCAGGTCTACTTCGAGTGCGAGCTGGACAGCGTGCGCCGGGCCGCGGACGACATGCGGCTGACGGCCGCCGACGGAGTGCCGACGCTGGGGGTGGTCTGCGGCGACATCATCGGCGACATCGACCGCAGGCCCCCGCTTTTCGAACCGGTTAGCGAGGCCCTCGCCGCGAGCGGGGTCGCGTTCTTCTACGTCGCGGGCAACCACGACATGGACCTCGGCGTGCGGACGAGCGACCGGGCGAAACGCTCGTTCAAGGAGCACTTCGGCCCGACCTACTACGCTTTCGACCGCGGCCGCGTGCACTACGTGGTGCTCGACGACTGCTTCTACATCGGCCGCAGCTACCTCTATGTGGGGTATCTCGACGAGCGGCAGCTCCGCTGGCTGGAGCAGGACCTCGCCACCGTCCCGGCGGGCCGCACGGTGGTCGTCTGCCTGCACATCCCGACCTGGTCGCGCGCGGCGCGGAGCGGTGAATGGAGCCGCGAGGAGTCGCACAAGGTGCTCAACAACCGCCGGGCGCTCTACCGGATGCTCGAACCCTACAACGCCCATATCCTCTCCGCGCACGAACATTACAACGAAAACTACACCCCCGAGCCGCACCTCTTCGAGCACGTCCACGCTCCGCTGAGCACCCTTTTCTGGCAGGCCCCGTGGAGCATGGACGGCATTCCGGCCGGGTACGGGGTCTACGAGTTCGACGGCGACGGCCTCACGTGGTACTACAAGGCCGCGGACCACCCCCGCAGCCGGCAGTTCACGGCCTACGGCGTCGGCGAGGACCGCCGCCGCCCCGACGCCGTGACGGTCAACGTCTGGAACTGGGACCCCGCCTGGCAGGTCGTCTGGTACGAGAACGGCGAGCCGCGCGGACCGATGACCCGTTACACGGGGTACGACGCGTCGATCTACGACTACGTGGCGCGTTACAGCGAGCATTTCAAGCACAAAAACATCGGCGCGGACCGCACCGAACACCTCTTCCACGCCCTGCCCGCGTCGCCCGATGCGCATATCCGCGTCGAAGTCCGCGACCGATTCGGCCGGCTCTCGGTCTGGGAGAGCGGCACGGGCTATTCGACACCGAAAAAACCATGACAGCACGATGAAAAAACCTCTTTCGATCCTCTTCGCGGCGCTCGCCGCACTCCTCTGCACCGCCTGCGGCAGCTCAGGCCGCGTCTGCTCGCCCGACGGCACGCTTTGTCTCGAGGTGGCCGAACGCGGCGGCCGCATCGGCTACTCCGTGACGCGCCGCAGCGCGCCCCTTTTGGATTTCTCGACGCTGGGATTCGAACTGCTCGATGCCCCGGCGCTGCGCGAAGGGCTCGAAATCACGGGCACGTCGCGCGACAGCCGTGACGAGACGTGGGAGACCGTCTGGGGCGAACAGCGCACCGTGCGCAGCCATTACAACGAACTGAGGGTCAGCGTGCGCGAAAGCGACGCACCCCGCCGCCGCTTCGACGTGGTGTTCCGCCTGTTCGACGACGGCTATGGCTTCCGCTTCGAATTTCCCGAACAGCCCCATCTGGGCGAGTTCGCGATCACGGACGAGCTGACCGAATACCGCTTTCCGTCCGACCACAACGCCTGGTGGATGCCCGCGCGCGAACCCTACTACGAGAGCCTCGCCCGCCACACCCCCATCTCGCGGATGGACACGGTCAACACGCCGCTCACGCTGGAATGCGCCGGCGGAGGGTATCTCGCCCTGCACGAGGCCGATCTGACGGACTACGCCAAAATGAGCCTCTACCCCGACGGAACCACCCTGCGCTGCCACCTCACCCCGTGGTCCACGGGGGTGAAGGTCTACGCCCGGACGCCTTTCCGCACGCCGTGGCGCACGATGATCGTCGCCGACACGCCGGGCGGTCTGGTAACTTCGCGGCTCATGCTCAACCTCAACGAGCCGTGCCGCATCGAGGACACCTCGTGGATCCGCCCCGCCAAATATGTCGGCATCTGGTGGTCGATGCATCTCTTTCAGGAGACCTGGGCGCAGGGACCCCGCCACGGCGCCACGACCGAAAACGCGAAACGTTACATCGACTTCGCCGCGGAACACGGCATCGAGGGCGTGCTGGTCGAGGGGTGGAACGTCAGCTGGGACGGCGAGTGGACCAAAAACACGGACCGGATCCGCTTCACGGAGCCCTATCCGGACTTCGACATCGAAGCCGTTGCCGGCTACGCCGCCCAAAAGGGCGTGGAACTGATCGGCCACCACGAAACGGGGGCCGATACAAAGAATTACGAGGCCCAGCTGGAGGAGGCTTTCGCGTTCTATAAAAAGTACGGCGTCGATTACGTCAAAACGGGCTACGTCAATGTGCTGATGGACGGAAAGGAGCTGCACGACAGCCAGTACGGCGTGCGGCACTACCGCCGCGTGATCGAGACGGCAGCCCGCTGCGGCATGATGATCGACAACCACGAGCCGGTCATGCCCACGGGGATAGAACGCACGTGGCCCAACCTGATGACGCAGGAGGGCGTCCGCGGTCAGGAGTACAACGCCTGGTCGCCCGACGGCGGAAATCCGCCCGAGCACACCACCGTGGTGCCGTTCCTGCGCGGACTGGCCGGGCCGATGGACTACACGTTCGGGACGTTCCGTTTCGACAACCCCGTCTCGCCCTTCGCGCGGGTGCAGTCGACCATCGCGCGCGAGCTGGCGCACTACGTGGTGATTTACAGCCCGCTCCAGATGGCCTCGGACCTGCCCGAAAACTACCGCGGACACAAGGCCTTCGACTTCATCCGCGACGTACCCACCGACTGGGAGCGGACGCTCGTGCCCCAGGCCGCGATCGGCGACTATGCCGTATTCGTGCGGCAGGACCGCAGCTCGGAGGACTGGTACCTCGGCGCCGTCACCGACGAGGAGCCCCGCACGGTCGGCGTGCCCCTCACGTTCCTCGCGCCCGGGGTGACCTACACGGCGCAGATTTACGCCGACGGCGAGGGCGCCGACTGGAAAACCAATCCCTATGCCGTTGACTACGAAGAGCGTCCCGTAACGGCCGCCGATACGCTGACCGTGAGCATGGCTTCGGGCGGCGGATGCGCCGTTAGGTTCGCCGCACCTGAAAAAACACCGATCCGATGAAAAAAATCCTGATTCCGGCCCTGCTGTGTCTGACGCTCGCCGCGGGCTGCACCTGTGAAAACACCATCCGCCGCCGGGCCGACGTGCTCGTCATCGGCGGCACGACCTCCGGCACGACGGCCGCCATCGCCGCGGCGCGGCAGGGCGTGCAGACGCTCGTCGTCGAGGAGACTCCCATGCTGGGAGGCATGCTCACGGCCCAGGGCGTATGCGCCACGGACGGCAATTTCGACCTGCCGTCGGGTCTGTGGAACGAGTTCCGCGACCACCTGCGGAAGCGTTACGGCGGTATCGGCGCGCTGTGGACGGGCTGGGTGAGCACCACCCTGTTCGAACCGCACGTGGCCGACAGCATCTTTCACACGATGGCCGCGGCCGAGCCGACGCTCGAGGTGGTGCACGGCTACCGCCTGACGGGCATCCTGCGCCGCGGAAAGCGGGTCACGGGCGCCGAGTTCACCGACGCGCGCGGGGGCCGCATGCTGGTGCGGGCCCGCATCACCGTCGACGCCACCGATCTGGGCGACGCGCTGCCGTTGAGCGGCACCTCATACCGTCTTGGCATGGACGCCCGCGCCGACACGGGCGAAGAGCTGGCTCCGGCCGAGGCCAACGACGCGGTGCAGGACCTCACGGTGGTGGCCATCCTCAAGGACTACGGGCCCGGCGCGGACCGAACCATCGAGCGGCCTGCGGGCTACGACCCCGCGGAGTTCGCCGGGTGTTACGACCTCTCGTCGGAAGGGGTGCGCAGCGCCGACCGGATGCTCGAATACGGCCGTATGCCGGGAGGCAAATACATGATCAACTGGCCCAAGGAGGGCAACGACATCAACCTCGACGTGGTGGAACTTCCCCATGCCGAGCGCACAGCGGCCCTCGAAGCGGCGCGGCAGAAGACCCTGCGCTTCGTCTACCACATCCAGCACGAGCTGGGATACCGCCGCCTCGGCATCGCTGACGACGAATTCGACACGCCGGACGGGCTGGCCTACCTGCCCTACCACCGCGAGGGGCGGCGCATGGACGGCGTGGTGCGCATGACGCTCGACGACGTGACCGATCGTTACGCGAGGCCGCTCTACCGCACGGGCATCTCCGTCGGCGACTACCCCGTCGACCACCACCGCAACTGCCGGACCGATCTGCCGAAGATCCTCTTCCCGCCCGTGCCGTCGTTCAGCGTGCCGCTGGGGGCGCTGATTCCCGACCGGACCGAGAACTTCATCGTCTCGGACAAAGCCATTTCCGTCTCGAACCTCGTCAACGGCTCGACGCGCCTGCAACCGGTCGTGATGCTTACCGGACAGGCCGCGGGAACCCTCGCGGCGCTGGCCGCCGAACGCCGCTGCCCGCCGCGGGAGGTTCCCGTGCGCGAGGTGCAGGAGGCCCTGCTGGCCCAGAAAGCCTACATCGCGCCGCTCTACGACGTAAAGCCCGACGATCCCGACTTCGCGACCCTGCAGCGCATCGCCGCGACGGGCATCCTGCGCATGACGGGCGAGCCGTTCCACTGGGCGAACCGTTCGTGGTTCTACCCCGAGCGGACGATCCCGGTCGGGGAATTCACCCGCGGACTGCACGACTTCGCCCCTCGAATCCCCGTCCGGACCGACACGACCGCCCTCACCGCCGCACGCGCCGCGAAGCTCATCGCCGAGGCGGGCGGCAAAGCCCCGCGGATCCGCCCCGCGGATGCGGATAGGCCCCTCACGCGCCGGAAACTGGCGTTGCTTCTCGAGGAGTGTCTCGATCCCTTCGCCCGCCCGGTCGATCTTCACGGAGAATACCGCTAACTGCTTATGAAACGACTGATTCTGACCCTTCTGTCGACCGCCGCGGCGGTCACGCTCGCTGCACAGCCCGACTCGCTCGACTACCGCGGCGACTACTACTTCTCGAAACGCAGTCAGCAGGAGTCCCTCCCCGTGCGGCCGCACCACACGGTGATGCTCGGCAACAGCCTCACCGAGCGGGGCGCCTGGGCCGAATACTTCCCCGAAGCGCACGTGATTAACCGCGGCATAGGCGGGGACTGCGTTGCCGGCATGGCCGCGCGGCTGGACAGCATCGTGGCGGGACGGCCGCGGGCGATATTCCTCATGGCGGGCGTCAACGACCTGATATTCTCGACCATCGCGCCCGAGGCGCTGCTCCGGCAGTACGAACGTCTGCTGGACCGCATCGCCGCCGAATCGCCTGCGACGCAGGTCTTTATCCAAAGTCCGCTGCCCCTCGACGAGGCGCGCAACGAACCATATTTCACGGGAAAGAACGCCCGCATCGAGGCTTTCGACCGCCTGCTGCGGCGGATGGCCGCCCGGCGCGGACTGAAATTCATCGACATCCGCAGCCGCATGCTCCGCGACGGAAAACTCCCCGCGGAGTATACCGTGGACGGCATCCACCTCACACCGGCGGGCTACGCCGTCTGGGTCGAGGCACTGCGCCCTTACGTCACGCCGGCCGGGGCGCGTATCGGCACGGTGACCTGCGCGGGCCGAGGTCTGGCGGGGGTTGTGGTGAGCGACGGCGACAACTGCGCCGCCACCGACTCGGCGGGCCGCTTCGTGCTTCCGGCGAACGACCGGGCGCGCTTCGTCTTCGTCTCGACCCCCGCGGGCTATGCGTCGCCCTCGGAGGAGGGGGTCGTGCGCCATTACCTTCCGGCGAAGTCCGACGGCAGTTCCCACGACTTCCGTCTCCGGCGCAAACCATCCGGCGAAACCCGCCACGGCTTCGTCGTCGTCGCCGATCCGCAGCTCTTCGCCCGCAAGGAGTTCCGCCTGCTGGAGCGTGCGGCGGAGGACATCCGCCAAACCGCTGCCGCCGCCGAGCGCTCCGGACGCCCGATGCACGGCATCTGCGCGGGCGACATCACCTCGGGCGACCACACGTTCTACACCTCCTACAACGAGGTTATGTCGGCGACGGGAATCGAGTTCCGCAACGCGATGGGCAACCACGACATGAAGCTCTGGGGCCGCTCGCACGAAACGTCGGCCGCGGCGTTCGAAGCAATGTACGGCCCCGCGTACTACTCCTACAACGTGGGTGAGGTACACTACGCGGTGCTGAACGACAACTACTACATCGGCCGCGACTGGTACTACATCGGCTATCTCGAGGAGCGGCAGCTGGCGTGGCTCGAACGGGACCTGTCGTTCGTTCCCGCGGGAACGACGGTGGTCGTGGCGCTCCATATCCCGACCGCGTTCGCCGGAAAGGACGAAAAACCCTTCGACTATCCGCAGGCCGAGCGGTCGCTCTGCAACCACCGGGCCCTGCACCGGCTGCTGGAGCCCTATGACGCGCACGTCGTCTCGGGACACATGCACACGACGACGAACTGCCCCGTCCGCGAGGGGCTCTACGAACACAACGTCGCGGCCCTGAGCGGCGCGTGGTGGCAGGGCGCGATCTGCACCGACGGCACGCCGGCCGGCTACGCCGTCTTCGAGGTCGACGGCGGCGAGGTGACGTGGTACTACAAATCCGTCGGGCATCCGCGCTCCTTCCAGCTGAAAATCTACGATTCCAAGGACGACGAAGCCTTCGCCGGACGCGTCGTGGCCAACGTCTGGAACTGCGACCCCGCCTGGACGGTCGAAATGCACGCCGACGGCGGCCGCCCCGTGCGGATGGAACGCACCACGGCGGTCGATCCCCAGGCACGGAGGCTCTACGCCGATGCGTCGAAGCTCGACCACAAATGGATCACGGTCACCCCCTCGGACCACTACTACGCGGCGCCGCTGCCCGCCGGAACGCGGCGCGTCGAGGTCACGGCCCGCGACCGCTTCGGAAACACGTACCGCGCTGAAAAAAGAATAAACCGATGAAAAAACTGATTTTCGCCCTGCTGCTCTTCGCCTGCGGGGCCGCTTCGGGCCGCGGCAGGGGCCCGGTGTTCACCCCCGCCGACTCGCCCGAAATCCGCTTCACGGGCCGCGCCGCAAAGGGCCCCGGCGGAGCGTTGTCGTTCGACTGGAGCGGCAGCCAATTCACGTTCCGATTCGAGGGCACGCGCTGCGCCATGCGGGCCGCGGACACGGGCCGCAACTACTACAACGTTTTCGTCGACGGCCGTCACACCGGCGTCGCCGCCACTTCCGGGGCCGATACGACCGTCGTGCTGGCCGAGGGGCTCGAACGCGGCCCGCATACCATACTGGTGCAGAAACGCACCGAGGGCGAGCAGGGCCGCACGACGCTCCGCGGCGTCGAAACCGACGGGGCGCTGCTCCCGCTCCCCGCACCCCGCACACGCCACATCGAATTCATCGGCGACTCGCACACCTGCGGCTACGGCACCGAGGGCAAATCGGTCGAGGAGCCCTTTACGCCCGAGACCGAGAACTGCGATCTGGCGTGGGGATGCGTCATCGCCCGCTATTTCGACGCCGAATACACCCTCATCGCCCACTCGGGACAGGGCATCGTCCGCAACTGGGGCGACGAAAAGGAGGTCTCCGACTGCACCATGCGCGAACGCATGCTGCGCACCTTCGACATGGACCCGGCGTCGCGCTGGGATTTCCGCGGCTGCACGCCCGACATCGTCGTCATCAAGCTCGGCTCGAACGACTTCAGCACCGGTGTGACCCCTTCGGAGCAGGCCTTCAACGCCTCCTACGCGCAGGCGCTGGATCAGCTGCGCGCGGCCTACGGCGAGGTTCCCGTGCTGTGCGTAGCCCCGAGCGACAACACAGTGATCCTGCGCTATCTGGAGAATTTCCTCCGCGAGCGGCAGGACGCGCATCTCCACCTCACGGCCATGCTTCCCGGCATCACCGACTGGGATCGCGACATGGGCGCCAACTACCACCCCAACCACCGGGGACACCGCAAGATGGCCATGGCCGTCATTCCCTACATCGCCACGATCACGGGGTGGGAAATGCCCGACCGGAATGTCGAATAATTAGCCGCAAATAATTATCTTTGGTGTCGTAACGGCACTTTTATCGGTCGGAGGGTTTTGCCGAACCGCCGGGAATCCGGTTTTGCACCCTTCCGCCTTTTTCGTATCTTTGTATAAAATAAGCCGAAACCGGAGGGGGAGGGCCGCCGCAGGGTCGTTTTCAACCGCTCCCGCCTCCGTCCGTAATGTCCGTGCCTAACTACTAAACGCAAAAACGCATGAAACCCGAAACCGTCCGGCGCCGCTCGCCGCTATCCTGGGTTCCGACCGTCTACTTCGCCATGGGACTGCCGTTCATCCTCGTGAACATGGTCTCCACGCTGATGTTCCGCGGTCTGGGCATCGACGATGCGCGCATCGCGCTGTGGACCTCGCTCATCATCCTGCCGTGGTCGCTCAAACCGATCTGGAGCCCCCTGATGGAGATGTTCCGCACCAAGAAATTCTGGGTCGTGTCGACCCAGCTCATCTCCGGGCTGGGGCTGGCGCTGACGGCGCTGACGCTGCCCCTGCCCGACTTCTTTCCCTACGCCGTGGCGCTGATGGGCGTCATCGCCTTCAGCGGCGCCACGCACGACATCGCCACCGACGGGGTGTATATCACCGAACTCTCGAAGGACCAGCAGGCGCGGTTCATCGGCTGGCAGGGGGCGTTCTACAACATCGCCAAGGTGTTCGCCATGGGCGGGTTGGTCTATCTGGCCGGAGCGCTCAAGGAGCGGGTCGGGATCGTCGAGGCGTGGATGATCGTCATGGCGCTCTGCGGCGCGCTGCTCTTCCTGCTGGGAATCTACCACCTGCGGATGCTGCCTTCGGGCGGCGAAGCCACGGCCCATGCGGGGAGCGTCGGCGAGGCGCTGCGCGAGACGGGCGCCATCTTCCGCGGATTCTTCCGGAAAAGGTACATCGGCATCTACATCGCCTTCATCGTCTTCTACCGCTTCGCCGAGGGGCTGGTCATCAAGATCGTTCCGCTGTTTCTCAACGCCCCGCTCGACAATCAGGGTCTCGGCCTGACCGAACAGCAGATCGGCCTCTACTACGGCACGTTCGGCGTGATCGCATTCGTCGTGGGTTCGATCCTGGGCGGCTACTTCATCGCGTGGCTCAAACTGCGGCGGGCGCTGTTTCCGCTCATCACGATCTTCAACATCCCGTTCGTGGTCTACGCCCTGCTGGCCTGGTTCCAGCCCGCATCGCCCCTGCTGATCTGCGGCGGCATCGTCTTCGAATATTTCAGCTACGGATTCGGGTTCGTGGGCCTCACGCTCTTCATCATGCAGCAGGTGGCGCCCGGACCGCACAAAATGGCCCACTACGCCTTCGGTTCGTCGCTGGCCAATCTGGGCGTGATGCTGCCGGGCATGGCGAGCGGCTGGCTCTGCGACCAGGTCGGCTACCACCGCTTCTTCCTCTGGGCCCTCATGGCCACCATCCCCATATTCCTCATCGCCTGGCGCATCCCCTTCGCCCATCCGGACACGGAGGAGGGAGCGGCCCAGGCCGTGGAAAAGGAACTGACCGACGAATAAATCACCGATAAACACCGTTAGACATGCTGAAAAATCTTATCATCACCCTCGCCGCCGCCCTCACCGCCGCGACGGCCGCCGCACAGGCCGCCGCACAGGCCCCGGCCGACTGGGCCAACTTCGGACGTTTCGAAAAGGAGAACGCCGCGCTGGCGGAGCATCCGAAAGTCGTTCTGATGGGCAACTCGATCACCGAAGGGTGGATCGCCAAGCGTCCCGACTTCTTCGCCGAAAACGGCTACGCGAGCCGCGCGATCAGCGGACAGACCACTTCGCAGATGCTCGTGCGCTTCCGCGCCGACGTCGTGGAACTGCATCCGCAGGTCGCGGTGATCTGCGGCGGCACGAACGACCTGGCGCAAAACACGGGCTACATCTCGCTCGAGCACATTCTGGACAACATCCAGTCGATGGCCGAGCTGGCGCGCGCCAACGGCATCCGGCCCGTCCTCTGCTCGGTGCTCCCGGCCGGTGACTTCCCCTGGCGTCCGGGTTTGGAACCGGCGCAGAAGATCGTCCGGCTCAATGCGATGATCCGCGCCTACGCCGAACGGGAGGGCATCCCCTATGTGGATTACCATACGCCGATGGCGGCCGCGGACGGTTCGATGATCGCCGAATACACCTACGACGGCGTGCATCCCACCGAAGCGGGGTATCGGGTGATGGAGCGGATTCTGCCGCCCGTCGTCGAACGGGCGCTCTCCGACAAGTGACAGAACGGGGCTTCGGCCCCGTTTTTTTGGTCAGGTGCGCCAGAAGATTTTGCTCCGCGTGAAGGCCGCCGTGAAGAGCATCATCAACAGGGTGACGATCACCCCGCGCCCGACTCCCATCACGCAGCCGCACTGACCCCACAGCCACGGGAGCGCCACGGCCCGGTCCGCGAAGACGAGCAGCGGCACGACGACGTAACCCGCCGCCGTGTAAGCGATCATGGGGTTCTGCCCGCAAAGGACGAGCAGACCGCCCCGCGAACGGCCCTTTCGGAGCAGGACCGACGTGACCAGCAGCACGTGCGAAGCCATTCCGGCCGTGATGAAAAAGTAGCTCACCGTGGCGGGGTCCTTCTTCACGCCCTCTTCGAGCGATTCGAACGCAAGACCCAGCAGGAGCCAGAAAAATCCGGTCGTGAACAGTCGATAAAGCAGGGATTCGATCCCAGTGCGGGGCTTGCGCAGCAACATCCACGCCGCCGTGCCCAGCGCGAGCGTCAGCACCAGATTGAGCGTCAGCGTACGGGTGAAAAGCCCCCACATATTGACCGCAAGGAGCAGCGCTGTGAGCCCTGCGGCGGCGATCTGTCCGGAAAGCGCCGGACGCTCCTCCTGCTGCCCGCGCGCCAGCCAGCGGGCGAACAGATCGCCGGCCACGCTTCCCGGCAACACGATGCAGAGGTATTGCAGAAACTCCGTGCGGAAGAGCCACGGCACAGGCGAGAAGTTCCACACCGCCTCGTTCCACGACCCCGGAACCGCCGCGCCCAGCTTCAGGGCGGCAATCAGGGCGACGATGCCCATCCGCAGCCAGAGGTTGCGGCGCGTCAGCCACCAGATCAGCGAACCCGCGACGACCACGTCGGCGAGAATCAGGATGATGATGTCCGACCGCACGACGCTCACCCCGACGCCCAGCCACCGGTACACGCCCATAAGGACCGCGAGGACCGCAATGCCGCCGGCGTTGAGCCACCCGTTCTGCCGCGGGATGAAGCCGGGAATCCGCACGAACATCGCGAAAAAGGCGCCCCAGACCGTCATCGTCACAAGGGCGCTCACGACGGGACGCTGCAACACGGCGTCGAGCGTCCACAGCCCCGTGTTGCCGAGCGCAACGGCGAAAAAGGCGAGCAGCAGGCCCCGTTTGAGGATCGAGACGACGATCCGCCGGGGCGGGTCGCCGCGGTTCAGCCTGCGGCCCAGCGAGAGCGGAAAGGCCGCGCCCATCGAAAAGAGGAAAAAGGGGAAGACGAGGTCCACCCACGTAATTCCCGCCACCGACGCATCGAAGACGAACGACGGCGGCGGCAGCTGCGCGTGGAACAGCCACGCCGGCAGGTCGGGATTCCAGGCGATGTAACCCGAGAGGACCATCCCCACGATGGCAAGTCCCCGCAGGATGTCCACGGCATAGGCACGATTATTCATTCAGGCAGTTTCAGTTTAATAATTTTAACTCCAAACGCCTGTAAAAATAAGAAAAATCAACACCAACACCCACAAAAGCAAAAACTTTTACACTGTTAGTCCCCCAAATAAGGGCATATCTGAAAATTACACACTATTTTCATTGCATGGAATTCCCGGCTAAGAGGGTTTATGTGTGTTTTCCGGCGAGCAAGTGCGGCCTGCACCGGGTTGTTTCCCGGGATGGATTGTCCGGCTGAAAGCCGGATATGGGAGTTCCGGCGAGCATGTTTTATGCATCGGAAAGAACGAGGCAAATGGATTGTACGAATGGTACTACCTCCTGCACCAGTTTGTCGTCGAAAGAGGGTACGCCGAGAGGTCAAGTCTTTCCGTTTTTCTTCGGGATATGCACTCTTCTCGATGGCTGGGGAGAGTAGCTTTCGTCTTTCAACGAAAGAATCAGTTTCTCAATGCGGGGAAGGCTTATACGGTCGATGGTTTCTCCATCTGCACCTTGTGTCATATTACCCGGCTTGGCATATATTTGTTGATATGCCAGGTAATACATTCCCTCATTGAAAAGAATACGATAAAGCCTCTCAAACCTATATTCCGTGGTTTGACTATGCTTTGTCAGACTGTTTAATACTCTTGCGGGACTTCTCATAATGCCTCTCGCATTTTCCGTTAATCGTATTAATGAATGATATCTATATACTTGAATGTACAAACAAAAAGCGACCCAATTTTGGGTCGCTTTCTTTATGCGTCTTAACTGTTAATCCACCCACCAAAAGTTTGTACAACACGTTTTCAGCATTTCATTGTTGCCATTGTTTATCACAATGATTTTATGCTGCTTAGCTTTTGGCGATAAATCATGTATGAACTCTTTGTTATAACTCGGCTTATGACAAGCAATCAAAATTGACTCCGGAATTTCCAATGACTCGTCATAATTGTCAATCTTGCCAATTGACACGCTTAAATTGTTCACAAAGCTGAAAATCCCATTCAAATGCGCCCGCATTCTGTTGTCTGCATAGACTGACTTGCCAATGTACAACAATGTGTCTCTCCCATAAATATGGTGGTCGCCATACAATTGGTACAACACATTATGTCTGTCATCTGTGCATTTTGCAAGGTCATCTATGGTTTTGATAGTCTGCCTATTTGACCAATTGATAATGATTTCTTGGTACTCGGCTGTTTTCACTGCTCATCATGATATTGCGTTAACAGCCCAAACTGCCCATGTTATAAGAATAACAAAGATTACAGATAATGTGCTATACAGTATTATGTTTTGCTTTCTTTGCTTTTCTGCATATGCTTGCCATTCCTGCCCTTTGTCTGAAAAATAGGATAACATTGGATGTTCTGCATTGGCAGCATTAAGCACTGCAAGACCTGTCTTAAACTGCGATTCTGCTGCTCGAACACTCTTTTTCTTGTCTGATTGTTTAAGCCACAAATCAATTGATGCTGCTAAAAATGTCAAATTCTTAATGATTCCATCAACGTCTTTTGCCTTGAACTCGATATTTAAGATAGTATTCAGCAATTTCAGATTATTTTCGCATTCCAACGTAGTCTGTTTAGCTCGTTCAATTGCGTCATAGTCGATACTTGGCTGCGTTACCGTAACATTGCTACTACCACTGAAAGATACGCGCTTTCTATAATCATCTGCGTGCTTTCCATACAACTTGTTACCAATAGCCTTTCCTGTCTTCTTACCAAACTCCTTTGTCGCATTATCCCAAAATTTACCCATTGTAAAACATTTTTGCTCTCCCCAGCCTCAAAAGAGAATTTTCTATACAAGGAAAGGCGCAAGACTGTTAACTTATATTACCGATAGGTTCTGGACAACCTGTGTTAAATATACGAAAACAGCTCACGCCTCTGGCTGTATCTAATGCGAATGCACCATATACAAAACCAAAGGAGAACGTCTCATATCCCTTTAACACTTTTGAACTGTCCAGATTCATCGGTAAGGAATAAGCTAAACGCTTCCTATCAAATATGTTCGCCCAACGGGCAACACAAAGATAGAAATAATTTAGGACATTCTACACATGAGCTGTAAAATATGTAACATTTACAAAGTTAAGTCACAATATCGTAATCTGTCATTGGCAATCGTTAAAAACACTCCGAATCTTTGTCCGTCCTCTATATCCCTTGTATTGTATCTGCAAGCAAATTCATCGCAGTACAATTCCAAATGCTTTTTGCTGACCAAATGGTAAACTCCTACGATGCCACGTTTCAGTTGGCTCCAAAAGCCCTCGATACTATTCGTATGATAACCACTTTTGACATATTCACCTCTATGATGGTCTACTACTTTATGCTCGTAATTTTCGTGTAAACCTTTATAGCCATACCAGCCATCGGTAACGACTGTACTGCCTTTCGGTACAAACGTATTGATTGCATGCTGCAATATCCATTTGCTGGCTTTTGGAATGACCTCTGTATAAACTCGACCATTTGACAGCATACCCATTACCGGAGTTTTCAATTTAAGGCTACGACCTCTCGTGTTCTTCAATCGTTTGCCTGCATTCCGATTCTTGTTCTTACCGCCGATATATGTTTCATCGACCTGCGTAACATCACCGTATATAATGTACTTGATGTTTCGCAGGTTATAACGTATTCGGCTCAACATAAACCAAGCTGTCTTTTGCGTAACTGCAATATCCTTGTGCAACTGCATGCTGCTTATGCCTTTCTTATGTGCCAAGAACATATAAATTGCAACAAACCATTTACGCAACGGAATATGCGAACCTTCGAACATGGTTCCTACCGTTACGGTAAATCGCTTGTTGCAATCCTTACATTTATGCAAGCCTCGATATTGCCCGCCATTCGTCAGCTTATAATGTTCTTTGGACTGACTGCCACAATGCGGACATATCGGAGCTCTGCCTCCGTCCCATCTGATAGCCTCAAGGAACTCCCGACAATCCTCCTCGGATTGTAGGCTGTCCAATAAATCTATCAGCGAATTTATCATCGTGGGTCATTATTATATGTAGATATATTACTACATCAGACCCCGTTTTTGCACTATTTTCAGAAAAATTTTCAAAGAAAATGAAAATTTCCGCGCAATCAATTTGCATTATACTGTAAATCAATGCATTATCTTTGTGTGAAAAAAATAAATGCAGATTTCTTTGAAAATTTTTCTGAAAATAGTGCAAAATTGACCACTACCGTAGTATAATATACGCGGCAATATTGCCGCAAAACAGAAATGGCCCAGTGCCTAATCACTGAACCATTTCATCTAAAAAAAATGCATTTATGGAAACATCCATAGTAAAATGCATTATTGATACATTACAATTTGAGAATCAGTCAGATGATTCTTCTGTATTGACAATGGGTCTTGCAGAATTGTATATATGGTCAATAATGCATGAGCAAAAATTTGGTAAATAATCTTTTATCTTAATGTTTTGTTAATCTACCGCATGGTATAGGTTAGGATATATCATTGTTAATATTGTACAACAAAGGGCCTATGTTTGCATATAGGCCCTTTGTTGTTTTTGTTTAGTACATTCAAGTATATAGATGTCTAATGAATATTAGCTGCCGCCCTTCGCCTTGTACGAGGCTTTCCCCCGCGCGGACTACTACGGCGGCTCCGTTACCATACCGGATATTCATAGACCTTCGTCCAATAGCCTTACGGCATTCCGGTTTAGGTAATCCCCGTTTGCGATATAATAACTATGGCGCGACAGATTGTCGGATATGACGTCCGCCTTTTACTGCTT